>JGIcombinedJ30088_10001917_pt1 | contig 20467 bp, 20 predicted proteins | sample PinacodermPK_FD_30088 | JGI IMG/M metagenome (IMG submission 30088)
GAGGTCAAGCGGCGTAGCGACCTCGAGGCCCGACTGGCCCAGTACGGCGGCTGACCCGCCACAAGCGTTTGAGGAAGGGGTATCGCAATGCCCACGGTGCATTTCGTTGATTGCAAGGGAAATCCCCGCGATATCGAGGTTCCGGAAGGCTGCACTCTCATGGAGATTGCGCTGGAGAACGACGTTGAGGGCATCGTGGCGGAATGCGGCGGCTGCTGCGCCTGTGCCACCTGCCACAGCTATATCGACGAGGAGTGGGTCGACAAATTGCCCCCCATCGACGACATGGAAGACGCCATGCTGGATTGCGCCCTCGAGCGCAAGTCCAACAGTCGGCTTACCTGCCAGATCCAGATGACGGCTGACCTGGCCGGCATGAAATTACGCGCGGCGGATAACGAAGCCTGAGCCTGTAGCAAGTCCGGGAGGGCGGGCGTCTCGCCTCCCTTCTTCCTAGAGCTTGCCTTCCTCGAACTGGCTGTGCACTTCCGCGACCGGAGGCATTGCGGCCACCGGGGTTGTTTCTTCGTATTCGTTTTGCACCACGCGCATAACGCGTTCAACGTAGCGGCGGCGTGTGTTCTCCCTTTCCGCTTCCGCTTGCTGGTCCGGCTGAAAGCTGTCGATGTCCTCCTGCTTGAAGAGGCCGCCTTTCTCAATCAGCCGCTCCACGCTGTCCAGGCGGTCACGCAACACCGACACCTCCCCGACCAGGGTCATGAGGATACCCAGCAGCCGGTCGACTGCAGGATCGGAGAAGTAGCGCGGGCGCTTCCCCTTGGCGGTGCGGCGCAGGCGGGGCGCGTCCTCGCCTGAACTCATGCCCGGGTTCCGGCCAGGACCTTGAAGCTCATCTCCTCCTTGGAGTAGTTCCGCTGCGAGATATCCAGTTCGGGCTTCATCAGCTGCAGTCCTACCTCATCGGCCGGCCAGCCGGCCTTGCGCGCCTCGGCGACGAGATCGATGTCGGTCATGCAGCGGGCGAAGGACTCGTTGTTGTTGTAGCTCTCCCAGTCGTGCATGAACTGATCGAAGAGGGTGTCGCCGCGGGGGATGTCGAAGTGCAACATGCGCCCGCCGGTGCTCAGCAACCGCCGTGTCTCGGCGAAGATGCGCGGGAGGGCCTTCTTGGAGGTTTCGTGCAGCATGATGTGCGAAACGATCAGGTCGAAACCGCCATCGTCGTAATCCGTGCATTCCGCATTCTGCTGGCCGAAGTGAACGGCCACACCCAGCGACTCGGCCCTGACGTGGCCGTAGCGCAACATCGGCGCGCCCACATCGATGGCGTGCAACTCCGCCTCCGGAAACGCCCTGCCCCAGGGCAGCGTGCTGTTGCCCGCCCCGCAGCCCATGTCGAGAATCCGGCGCGGCTTGAAATCCGGCCAGATTCCGCGCATGCCTTCGCACAGCATGCGGCCCAGGAAATCCGCCTCCGGCCCCCAGCCTCCCGCCATGTACATCTGCAAGCCGGTCTCGTAGAGGGCGCCGGCCGTGATGTCGTCAGGGACCTGGTCGGTGTGATAACCGCCGGGCTGAATGTGAATGTCGTGCACCGAGTGATAGCGTGGAATCTCGAGGTCGGGATTGAGCGTCAGGCTGCCGCCGGCATCGCCGTTGGTGGCGCGGTAGCGTTCGACCATTTCGGGAAGCTGCCGTTCGACGGTATCCACCGTGGCGTCCCACATCATCTCCTGGCTGCGCCGTGTCATCGCGCTCCACATCTGGTAGTACGGCTCGTGTTTCATCTTCTTGCGAATCTCGTCGCGATGCTGCGGCGGACGCCCGGTTTCCTTTTCGATGGCCGGCTTGATCTTCTCTTCGTACAGGGAGAAGTTGCCGGGCATGATGGTGCCGGACAGATGGGCCCGGAAAGCACGGACGAAGTCCATGCGAGAGGCTTCATCGTGATTGGCGTCGGGTGTCAAGGCGTGAACGTTACGAAACATTTCTTATGCCTCCTGTAAGCGTCAACTGTCGTCTGCGTGGAACCCGGATGCCTTCGCTCCCGGGACAGCCTGAATGGAGAATAGCACGAGATCGCGGAGGACTTAAGCGGGCGCGATGAGCTCCACCCACTCTCCGACGGGACCGCGCCACATGCCGGCTTCGCGACCGAAATAGGGTGCGCCCTGCTGACCTGCCAGCGTGTGCTCTCCCAGCGAATCGGAAACAAAACTCACCATGCTGATCGACGGCGGCAGCCAGCCGTCGCGAACGGGACGCGGCTCGGCGTTCTCCGGCATGGAGTCGAGTTCGATCAGGTTGCTTCCGGAGAGGCTCATCGTGCTCAGCATGAAGCGGTGATCGTAGGGCAGCCCGTAAACTTGTCCCATGACCGTGATCCGCACCGGCCGGGGTTCGCCGTAGGTCAGTCCGAAGCGCCCGCCCCAGGCGTCGCCCAGCAATTCCACCGAGGGCCCGCCGAGGATCACGATGAAGGTGCGGTCGACGAAATCCACGGCCTCGGGCACGTCGAATTCCGTTCTGCGCTTGAACATGGTGAGGTAAAGGAATTCCTTTGCGGGACCCTGGACCTGCATGGCGCGGATGGCGTCGGTGATGGACAGGTCGGCGGGCGGCCCCAGGATGTGAAAGGGAGTGCCCAGAAGTTGCTTCTCCAGCGCATCGGTGTCCTGGACCATCAGTTCGGCGGCGTTCCATCCCCAGCAGCGATAGGCGGCGTAGTCCTCCATTGCAGGTTGCTCCACGAACCGGAAATGAAAGCCGGTCGTGGTGGCCGGCGCCATGAGCAGGAACTGCGCGCCTTCGACCGCCTCGGCGCCCCAGAACTTCGCCAGTTCCCCCGGGACCCGGCCGCCGCCGGTGGCGCGGTAGCCTAATAGTTCGTAGGCTTCTTCCATCGCGCCCAGGTCGGGCGCGGCAATCGTTACGCAGGAGATTGGGCCGATCATAGTGAATCCAGGTATTGGCGGGCCTGGTCGATGCCGATGACCTCGCCGAATTTCTTGCTGATGTCGAACAGGTTGGCCTCGTGCGGGCGCTCGTCGCGGTCACCGGTGGCCTCGCGAACCACGATCGGGATGTAGCCGTGCTGCAGCGCATCCACGGCCGAGGCGCGCACGCAGCCGCTGGTGGTCAGCCCGCAGATCAGCAGCGTATCGACGCCCAGCGAGGACAGTGTCGCCGCGAGGTGGGTGCCGAAGAACGCGCTGGGGTATTTCTTCACGATCACCACTTCGCCCTCGGCCGGCTCCAGTCCTTCGCCGAAGGCGCAATACGGCGACCCCTTGACCAGGTTGGCCAGGGCCGGCACCTTGCGATAGAACACGCCGCCTTCCGTGCCGGCGGCATCATATTCCACGCAGGTATGAAAAACGGGTATGCCCGCCTTGCGGCACTCGCCCAGCAGGTTTACCGCCTGGGCAAGTTCTTCCTCCACGCCCGCGTAGAGCGAGCATTCGGGGTCCAGGTAGGCGCGAACGAAGTCGATGATAAGCAGCGCGGGCCTTTGTCCCGGCTTGAGCGAGCCGCCGAATCCGGCCTGGCTGTAGTCCTGGTCGAGTTCCACCATGATCGTCAGATAATCCCCCCTTCCTTCAGCGCCGCGAGCCTGGCGTCGTCGTAATCGAGCAGGCCGCGGTAGATTTCGTCGTTGTGCTGTCCGATCTCCGGCGCCGGCGTCCTGATCTGCCCGGGCGTGAGCGAAAGCTTGGGCGCTACATTCTGCATCTTCAAGTCGCCGAATTTCGGATGCATGACCGAAACAATGGCCTCACGCGCCTTGAAGTGCGCGTCTTCAAGCATTTCCGGCGCCCGGTAAATCTTGCCCGACGGAACGCCGTGCTCCGACATCAGCGCCTCCAGCTCGGCGGCGTCCTTGGTCGCGGTCCAATCCGCGATGAGCTCGTCGAGTTCCGTTTGTGTCTCGCCACGAGCCGCGTGGCTTGAGTAGCGTGGATCGTCGGCCAGTTCCGGCCGCCCCATGGCTGCGCTCAACCGCCGGAACACGCTGTCCTGGTTGGCTGCGATCAGAATGTAGGTCCCGTCCCGCGTGGGATAGATGTTCGAAGGCGCCACCCTGGGCAGGATCGAGCCGGTGCGCTCGCGGACATACCCGGCCTGCTGGTATTCGGTAACGAGCGATTCCATCATGTTGAGCACCGCCTCGTAGATCGCGGAATCCACGACTTGCCCTTCGCCCGTGCGTTCCCTGTGATGCAGGGCGGACAGCGCGCCGATGCAGGCAAAGGTGGCTGCAAGCTGGTCGCCTATGCTGATGCCTACGCGGCTCGGCGGGCTGGAGGGATCGCCCGCAACGTAGCGCAGGCCGCCCATGGCCTCGCCGATGGCTCCGTAGCCGGCGCGGCTGGAGTAGGGGCCGGTCTGCCCGTAACCGGAAACGCGGATGAGTATCAGCGCGGGATTGATGTCGTGCAGTTCTTCCCAGGAAAGGTTCCAGCGCTCCAGCGTCCCGGGCCGGAAATTCTCCAGCAGGAAATCGGCCTTTGCGATCAACTCCTTGAGGACGTCCTGACCCTCCTTTTCGCGCAGATTCAGCGTGATCGCCTTTTTGTTGCGGGAAATCACCGGCCACCACAGCGACATGCCGTGGGCCTTTTCCTGGCCCCAGTCGCGCATCGGGTCCGGCCGGTCCGGCGCCTCCACCTTGATGACTTCGGCGCCGAAATCGGCCATGAGTTGTCCGCAGAACGGGCCCGCCAGCAGCGCCCCGAGTTCAATCAGCCTTAGATCGGCCAGTGGGCCGGCCTTGTCCGTCATGTTGCAGTTTCCCTTGTTGGTTCGAGAAGCCCGGCGCTACCTTGTTTCCGACGCCGGGGCGAGATGAAGTTTGAACATACATTGTATAGAATACGCTGCCTTGGTTTGAGGGGGACTGCGTTTCGATGACAGCCAGTGCGCGCCGCGTTTCGATTGTGGAAGTGGGACCACGGGACGGCCTGCAGGCCGAAAAGGTGCTGTCCACGGAAGTCAAACTGGATTTCATTCGACGTGCCGTCGAGGCGGGAATACGCAAGGTCGAAGCGGTGAGCTTCGTCCACCCCAAGCGGGTGCCGCAGATGGCCGACGCCGAAGCCGTGGTGCGCGGCCTGCCAAAGGGCGACGACCTCATCTTCATCGGCCTGGTCCTGAACCAGAGGGGCTTCGAGCGAGCCCGGGATTGCGGCATCGATGAAGTGGGCATGGTGGTGGTGTCCAGCGACACCTACAACCGGCGCAACCAGGGCGTTTCCAGCCTGGAATCCATCGAGGCCTGGCTGAAGATCGCAAAGCAGGCGAAGAGCGAGGGGATGCGGGCCAACTGCATGGTGTCATCGGCGTTCGGATGTCCCTTCGAGGGTGAGGTGCCCCCGGAGCGGGTGGTGGAATATGCCGAGCGCGTAGCCGAGGGCGACCCCGTGGAGCTGGGGATCGCCGATTCCATCGGCGTGGCGGTGCCCGCGCAGATCACCGACGTGCTCGGCAGGATTTCGGAGCGGCTGCCCGGCCTGCCGATCCGCGTGCATCTGCACAACACGCGCAATACCGGTTTGGCCAACGCGCAGGCGGCTCTGGATGCCGGCGTAGCTTCGATTGACGCCAGCATCGGCGGGATCGGCGGTTGCCCGTTTGCGCCGCTCGCAACCGGCAATATCCCCACCGACGATCTCCTGTACCTGCTTTCGCGCTCGGGAGTGGAGACCGGAGTGTCGCTGAAGAAAATCATCGAAACCAGTGGCTGGCTGCGCGAGCAGCTCGACCACGGCGATTTGCCTGCCATGTTGCCGCGCGCGGGGATTTTTCCCGACGTGGCAGTGGGCGCGCAGGCCTGATCTGACATATATAACGGAGAAAAAGCATGAGCTTTCGCTTAGGCGTGGATGTGGGCGGTACGTTTACCGACCTGCTCCTGGTAAACGAGCAGTCGGGGGAGACCTACACCGCGAAAGTGCCCAGCACGCCGGAGGATTCGTCGATCGGCGTGTCCAACGGCATCAGCCGGGTCTGTGGCGACGCGGGGGTCGATCCGGGCGACATTACCCATGTCATGCACGGGACGACGGTGGCCACCAACACCATCCTGACCGGCTCCGGCGCGCGAGTCGGCCTGGTAACCACCAAGGGTTACCGGCAGGTGTTGCAGATCGCCCGTTCCTTCGTTCCGGGCGGCCTGGGCGGATGGGTGATCTATAACAAGAGCCTGCCGATCGCACCTTTGGCGCTGACCATCGAAGCGGACGAGCGCGTGGGCGCCGACGGTTCGGTGGTGCATGAGCTCAACGAGGAAGCCCTGGAGGGGGAACTGCGGAAGCTGGCCGGACGTGGCGTGGAAGCGCTGACCGTGTCGCTGATCAATTCCTTCGCCAATCCGGCGCACGAGCAGCGGGTCCGTGAGGTAGCAGAGCGTGTGCTGCCGGGTGTGCCGGTGTCCCTCTCTTCGGACGTGGTTCCGGAAATGCAGGAATACGAGCGCACCATCACGACCGTTGCGAATTCCTATGTGCGGCCCAAGGTAGCCACCTACGTGCGCAACCTGGAGCAGCAACTCAACGACACCATGGGCGGCGTGCAGCTGCACGTGCTGCGCTCCGACGGCGGCCTGGCCTCGGCGGAAGCGGCGGAGGCCTACCCGGTGAACCTGCTGATGAGCGGCCCGGCGGGCGGCGTGTCCGGCGCAATCTGGATTGCAGGGCAGGCCGACCACAACAACCTGCTCACCTTCGACATGGGCGGCACATCAACGGACGTGGCGCTGGTGCAGAACGGTCAGGCGCAATTGCGCCGCGAGACCACCGTCGGCGACGTAACCGTTCGAGCGTCCTCGGTGGACGTACGTACTGTCGGAGCCGGGGGCGGCTCCATCGCCCACGTTCCGGAACTGACCGGCGCGCTGCGCGTCGGCCCGCAAAGCGCCGGCGCCGACCCGGGGCCTGCCGCATACGGCAAGGGCGGCGAAGCGCCGACCGTGACCGACGCCAACGTGGTGCTCGGCTACCTGCCTTCGGAGGTGCGTCTGGGCGGCGACATGAAGCTGGAACGCGCCAAGGCCGAAGCCGCGGTGCAGACCATTGCCGATGCCCTGGGCTTGTCGCTCATGGAAGCGGCCTCCGGCATCGTCAGCCTGGTCAACGAGAACATGTACGGCGCATTGCGCCTGGTGTCGGTTGAACAGGGCCACGACCCGCGCGAATTTGCGCTGATCGCCTTCGGCGGAGCCGGTCCATTGCATGCCAATGCGCTGGGCAAACTGATGAGTTCCTGGCCGGTGATTATTCCGCCGGGACCCGGCGTGCTTTGCGCCTACGGCGACGCCACCACGCGGGTGCGCAACGAATCGTCCCGGACGTTCATCAAGCGCTTCGGCCGCACCAAAGCCGAAGAGGCGGTGGAGATCTTTGCCGACCTGGCAAATCAGGCTTCGGAGGCCCTGGACCAGGAAGGCATCCCCAGCGCCGACCAGACACTGAGCTACCAGGCGGACATCCGCTATCACGGCCAGGGTCTGCTGCTGACTGTCGATTTCGAGTTGGACGATCTGCGTGCTCATGGGCTGGCCGCCATCGGCGATCAGTTCGACCGGATGCACGAGCAGTTGTTCACCTTTGCGCTGCCGGAGGACAAGGAACTCGTCAACCTGCGCGCCGTGGCCGAGGGCAAACCCACCATGGTGCGCGCTCTGAAGGTTGCAGGCGGCGATGCCAGCCCGGCGGCCGCCGAGATGGTCTCGCATGAAATCTATGTGGATGGCGGAATGCAGGAAGCAATGCTGTATGACCGCTCCAAGCTGAAGGCCGGAAACGTGGTAACCGGCCCTGCCATCGTGCTGGAGATGGATTCGACCACCCTGATTCTCCCCGGTCATGCGGGGCAGGTGGACGACTACGGCAACATCCTTATCACGCCATCGAATTCCTGAACGGGAGCAACCGAATGCCTACACAAATCATAGAAAGCCGTCCACGCCCCTACAACCGCGTGGAACTGGACCCCATTACGCTCGACATTATCGAAAACGCGATGCTCAACGCGCGCTGGGAGATGGACGCGGTGCTGTTCCGCACCGCCATGTCGCCCGGAATCCGTGAGCAGCACGACGAGTTTCCCATGATCGCCAACCTGGACGGCAAGATGGTCGTGGGACAGTTCGGCAGTTTCATTCACGGCTTCAAGGAAGCCTACGACGGGACCATTGAGGAAGGCGACATGTTCCTCACCACGGACCCCTATGCCTGCAACGGGGCCGTAAGTCATGCCAACGACTGGCTGTTGCTGCGGCCGATATACAAGGACGGGCGCCTGATCGCCTACGCCTCGATGTTCGGCCACATGACCGACATCGGCGGCAAGGTGCCCGGCAGCCTGCCGACCGACGCCCGGGAGATCTTCGAGGAGGGCATTCGCGTGCCCCCGGTCAAGATTTACAAGAACGACGAGCTTCAGGAGGATGTGCTGCGGCTGATTCTTCACAACTGCCGGCTGCCGCACTGGAATCGCAGCGACTTCAACGCCATCGTGGCCGCCATCCGCACCGCGGAGAAGCGCGTGCTGGAGATGGCGGAGCGTTTCGGCGACGACGTCTATTACTCCGCGCTGGAAGAACTGCTGGATCGCAACAAGCGGGCCATGGGTACGCTGATCAACATGACGGTGCCGGAGACGAAGCAGTATTTCGAGGACTTCATCTGCGACGACGGGCTGGGCATGGGGCCGTACAAGATCAAGTGCGCGATGTGGCGTGAAGGCGAAAAGGTGATTTTCGACTTCGAGGGCACCGATCCGCAGTCCATCGGCTCGGTGAACTTCTACCTGAACGAAGAAATGTTCAAGATGTTCGCCGGCGTCTACATGATCATGGTCTTCGATCCACAGATCATGTTCAACGACGGCTTCTATGACCTCATGGAAGTTCGTATCCCCGAAGGCACCTTGCTCAAGCCCAGGTTCCCGGCGGCGCTGTCATGCCGCACCCACGCCCTGGGGCGCATCTTTGACGTGCTGGGCGGACTGCTGGGTCAGGGCAATCCGGACTTCCTGTGCGCTGCCGGTTTCTCCGACAGCCCGCACTTCATGTATTCGGGTTACCGGCGCGACGACGGCGAGTGGTACCAGCTCTACCAGATCGGCTTCGGCGGGATACCCGGCAAGCCCTTCGGCGACGGCCCCGACGGCCATTCGCTGTGGCCGAGCTTTACCAACGTGCCCAACGAGTTCCTGGAGAGCTACTTCCCGCTGCGGATCGACATATACGAGACGCTGCCTGACAGCGGCGGTCCCGGCCAGCACCGGGGCGGCAACGCCCTGCGGGTGGGCTACCGCTTCCTGGAACCCGGCGAAATCTCGATCCACGACGACCGCTGGCTGACCTACCCCTGGGGCGTTAACGGCGGCCTGCCCGGGCAACGCAGTCAGAAGATTCTGCATCGCACCGATGGCAGCGAGGAACTGCTGCAGTCGAAGTGCGACCGGATCAAGGTGGAACCGGGCGACCTCCTGTACTTCGACACCTGGGGCGGAGGCGGCTGGGGCGACCCGCTCAAGCGGCCGGCCGAGCAGGTGGGCTTCGATGTGGCCGCCGGCCTGGTAACGGTCGACGGCGCGCGCCGCTACGGCGTGGTGAGCAACGATGAAGGCGAGGTGGACGAGAGCGCGACCGAGAAGCTGCGGGCTGAGATGGCTACCGAGCGCGGTGACACGCTACTGTTCGACTTCGGCGGCACCCCGGAGGAACTCAAGGCTCGCTGCGAGGACGAAACGGGACTTCCGGCGCCCGCAGCGCCTGAATTCCCGACCTGGTTCCAGTCCGCCGCCTGACCCTGGCAGGGAGGGCGTCCCGCCCTCCCTGCGTCAGAGGGCGTCTTATCGCCGGTAACAGGGCCTTCCGCCCTCAGCAACAGAGGCAACTGCCTCCAAGTCGTGCGGACATGCATGAGTGAGTTGGGCGCGTGTAGATAGAATTTGGTAACGGTAACCATGCGAATCGTCGCGATGATTCGGTGGAAGGTGCCAGAGCGCTGAAAGATCCTTGACACTGCCTATTAGGTGACGTCATTATGGCGTCATGCCTAGGAAGATCAGGGACTTGGCTAGACTCTTGGAGAAAGCCGGTTTCCGACGCAAGTCCGGGAAAGGCAGTCATAGGAAATACATCCACCCGGATGGCAGGCAACTTGTCATGTCGGGCAAGGACGGTGATGACGCCAAACCCTATCAGGAAAAGCAGGTCATGAAACAGTTATAGCGAGAAGAGGTTCACTCATGAACACGAAGCATTACAGCACCATGATTGAGTGGAGCGACGAGGATGGTTGCTTTATCGGCAGTGCCTATCCCCTGGTAGGACAATGCTGCCATGGTGAATCGCGAGCGGAAGTCGCGGGCAAGTTGGAAACGATCATCGAGGATCTGTTGGAGGATCCCGACTGGCTGAAGAATATGCCGGAAATCTCGGCCAGGGAGTACTCCGGCAGGATTACCTTGCGCGTCAGTCCGGAAGAACACAAACTGCTGGCCGCCAAGTCCGCCTCGCGAGGCCTGACCATCAATCGCTATCTCAAGGAAAAGGCGCTCGGGTAGTCTCATTGGGATTACGAGAATTGTTACTCAGGGCCGGTAGCGACTCAGAGAAATACCGCTAAGAAAATCGTAGTGCCGGACATTGGCGGTGATCAGCGTAAGGCCGAGATCGATGGACGTGGCTGCAATCAGGGCATCGGCCAGCCGCATCCCGTGGGATAACGCATAACTCTCGACCGATATCAGCCAGCATGCCGGCGATAGCGCAGTTCCCGAACGTAGGCGTCCACATCCTGCATGCTTTTGTGCTCTACTTGCAGCATGTCCCGCTTCATGGGACCAGTCACTAACCAGCGCAGAGGGAAACAGTGATGCCGGACTTTGCGGTCCGGACTACATCGGTTGCTGCAACCAGGCCATTAGGCGTCATTGGTCGCATTTACTTTACGCTGGCGAGCAACTCAAAATCGCTGTCTGCCGATTCCAGTCCCGCGCCATGGCGCCGGGCGCAGGCTGCTATGGCCACATCCGCCGCAGGAACGGTCACTCCTTGGGCGCGAGCGTGGCGGGCAAGATCGTAGGCGGCTGACCAGACTTCTTCATCCATCGAGAGGAGGGGAAGCGCCTGCACGAAACGGCGCAATACTCGCTGTTCTCGGTTGCCGCGCGCTCCGTTCCAAAGTTCGAGCTGCACGATCGGACACCAGCACGCGTCTCCGGATTTCAATGCCGCTTCGACGCGACTGCGGATTTCGTAATTGCCATCCGGGCGGAGCATGTGAATCCACGAGGACGTATCAATCAGAATCAACCGATACCTCCCGGCCCCGGCGCTGCTCACGAAGCTCGTCCGGCGTCATCAGGTCGGGACATGTGCCTGCAAATTTAGCGAGTTCGGCAATGCGCTGCCGCTGGTTGAAGTCCGCAATGGCGGTAACTACTGCTTCCCGCTTGGTTTTCGCGCCCGTGAATCGGATAGCATCCGACAGTTCGTCGAGAGGAATATTTATCGTTGTCTTCATGCATCTATTCTAGCTTACTCTGGAATCCTATAATGTCGAACAAGGAATATTCCGGCGAATTTGTGCAGCCACGGCGCTGCACGCATCAATCCGGCAAGAGTTTCTGTAGTTGTTCCTGCAGATCGATGCTTGCGTCCTCGTCGGCGTTTCGTGCGACGAAGGTCTTTCCAATCGCGGCTTCGTTGTTCAATACAGCGACCGTTACCGTTGCCAGGTCTTCGCGTTCCAGCAGGCGCCGGCCCGATCCGCCCTGTTCAAGAACAATGGGCTTTTGTCCGCCAGGGTTGTCGCGCAGACCCGGACCGCGCACGATCGTATAGGGAAGGCCGGAACTGCGGAGGTAGTCCTCGGCGTGTCCTTTCCATACCAGGACATTGCCGAACCTCTCATTCAGCGGTGAATCCGGGTTTCCCGCGCTCGCCGCCGAAATCATCACGTAGTGCTTTACGCCGATGCTCTTCGCCACATCAATGAGATAACGGGTGCCGATCCAGTCCACCTGTTCCGGGTCGTTCCGCCCTTGCGCTTCCGTTGCACCGTGGGCGGTTATCACGAAGTCGACGTCCCTGACCGCGGCATCCACGCTTTCCCTGGACGTCAGGTCCATACGCCGCCAGTTGAAGCTGCCCCGCACCGTCGCTGCAGCCCGTTCGGGATTGCGGCTGGTCGGAACCACCTCGTATCCCTGCTCCTGCAGCATGCTGATGATGAAACGGCCCGTTCCACCCGAGGCTCCCACCACGAGGACAGTCTGATTTTCTTGAGAAAGCACCGGAGTCGCCAGGGTCAGACCCATGATCATGAACGGGAAGAAGTGCCGGGCAATAGTACCTTTCATTTGAGATCTCCAATTCCGTGCCGCTGCGCCATTCTGTCACATGTCACTATTCGGGCAGAATGAAGGGTTCTGGAGGAATGAGGGGAATAGCCGGTTATGAGACTAGTGCGAATTTGCGCGGCAAGCGTCGCGATTGCAATGCTTGTCACGGCCTGCGTCGAACAGGGTTCGGGGAACACCGGGTACGACAGGCAGGCGGCCCGGGATGAGATCTGGGAGAAGGAACAGGCCATTTACGCTGCGCGCGGCGACGGGGACCTGCAGTACTACGTGGACAATGCCTCCGAGCATTACATGGGCTGGCCGCCGGGCTGGCCCGCTCCTTCCGGAATCGAACAGCTGCGTGCAGGCGTGGAGCAGATGCGCGGAGTGGATCAGGAGGAACTCGTAATGGAGTTCGGTGACATCACCTTCTCGGGGAACGCCGCGGTCATCTACTACAGCACCCACCGCACCCGCATGCCCACGGGCGAAAGCGTGGATCAGCGATTCGATATCGCCCATGTGTGGGTCCGGGAAGAGGGCGAGTGGCGGCTGCTCGGTGCGCTGGGACGAACCAAGGTGCAATAGGCAAGGGATCGGGTCCGCCTGGTTCCTGCTTCCCCCTTCCATCTGCTCGCGCCCCGGCTGGACAGCCGGAAGTATTATGAGCGTCCCGCTTTGCAAAGGAGGGTGATTGATGAACGACCGGCACAACGAGCCCTGGTGGGCGGTAGTCGGCCCGGGCGAGGGCGAATCCCTGTGGCAGCCGCTTCCGTCACGCGGCTACGTGGACCTCAAGCTCACACCGGAGAATACGCCCTATGACGGCTTTACCTCGGGCACGCAGCTGCTTCCTCCGGGCTGTCACATTCGTGAACACGGCCATCGGCGCAACCACGAACTGATTTTCATCCACAAGGGCAGCGGCCGGGTCGAAATCGAGGGGAATGAGTACCCGCTCACGGTGGGTTCGACCGTGCTTTTCGGCCGCTACGCGCGCCATATCGTCGAGAACACCGGTGATGAGGACATGGAGTTGTTCTGGGTCTTTCTGCCGCCCGGCCTGGAGCACTGGTTTCGCGGCATCGGCAGAAAACGCCGCCGCGGAGAACCGATGCCGGACGCTTTTCCGCGTCCCGAAGGCGTCGAGGAGCTGATGGAATGGATGCGGTTCGTGCCGCCCGCCCAACGGCCCGCCGATTCGGAGAAATGACATGCCCATACCGAGCACACGTCTTGCTGTTCTGGCCCTCGCCCTGGCGCTCGGCGCTTGCGCGGGTGAATCCCCGCAGGCTGATGCCGAGGCGGCAAAGGAGGCCGCGAAAGAGGCGATCTGGGCCAAGGAGCAGGCGGTCTACGCCGCGCGCAGGCGGGCCGATCCCCAGTTCTACATCGATAACGCTTCGGAGCAATACGTGGGCTGGCCGCCGGGCTGGGATGCTCCCGAGGGGCTGGACCGTCTGCGGGCGGGTGTGTCCCGGGTAGAAGGGCAGGTCCACGAGGAACTCACGCTGGAATTCGGCGGCATTGCCGTTTCCGGCGACGCGGCGGTCATCTACTACACCACGCACCGGACCCGCCTGCCCACTGGCGAAGAGGTGAATCAGCGGTTTCACATAGCCCACAACTGGGTGCGGGAAGAGGGGGAATGGAAATTGCTTGGCGCGCTCGGTCGCTCCGCCTCGCCGGGCTACGACCCGGAATTGGCGAAGGAGGAGATCTGGGCGAAGGAGCAGGCCATTTTTGCCGGGCGCAGCGAAGGCGATATGCAGTTCTACGTGGACAACGCTTCGGAACAATACCTGGGGTGGCCGCCGGGCTGGACCACGCCCTCGGGGATCGATCAGCTACGCTCCGGAATGGAGCAGATGCGCGGCCTGGACCAGGAGGAACTGACGCTGGAGCTTGACGGCATCAGCTTTTCCGGCAATACCGCGATCAGTTTTTTCAGCACGCATCGGACCCGCATGCCCACTGGCGAGGCGGTCGACCAGCGATTCGAGAACATCCACGTGTGGGTCTATGAGAATGGGCAGTGGAGCCTGCTCAGTTCCATGGGGCGCCCCAAGCTCTGAGTCAGTCCTGCGCGGGAAGCGGTTGCGGGCGCAGGCCGGCCCGGATCTCGTCGTCGAGTCCGCGCAGCAGCGTATTGATCAGGTAGGCGTTGTCCCATTCAGTTTCGGCGGGAGGCCGGTTGCCCAGTCGCGCAACGACCAGGCCCGCCGAAGGGACAATGTAGATCACCTGGTTGGAGTTGCCGTCGAAGAGGAACAGGTCGTCAGCCAGGTACGGTTCGCCGTGAAGAGTCCTGCCTACCGGTAATTCGGGATTTGCCGCTCCGCGGCCCCTGATGTAGTCGCCCGCCAAGTAGACGCCCATGCCCGCGTGCGGATTCTGCGGCGTTGCGGTGCTCATTTCCCGCACAAAACCCTCCGGGAGCAGGCGCCGCCCGCCCGCCATGCCGTCGTCGATCAACAGGATCGCCAGCCTGAGCCAGGTTTCCGCCGGCAGCATCCAGCAGCAGCCCGCGTGCGCGGTCCCGCCCTCGCGGTTCATCCACACCTGACCGCCTGCCGCGCCCAGCGGCTTGAGCACTTCTTCGGCGACCCAGTCCTCGTACTGCTCGCCGGTGGCCCGTTCGATGAGGGGCGCCACCAGCTCCGAATTGGCGTTGGCGTAGTCGTAGCGGCTGCCCGGCTCACGCACAAGAGGGTATTCGTTGATCAGGATTTCGTCGTGCCGGGGATGCAGGTACACGCGGTTGAGAACGTCGTCGATCCCGGTGCCCGGCGCCTGGCGCAGCAGTCCGGAGCGCATGTCCAGAAGATGCCGGACCCGGATCGCGGCCTTGGGCGTGTCCCGCCATTCGTGGAAGTAATTCGCGGCGGACTCATCCAGGGACGCAATATGGCCCTCCTGAATCGCACGTCCCACGGCGATGACCGACAGCGGCTTGGCCAGCGACTGGGACACGAGCGCTGTCTCGGCCCTGGCGTCTCCGAAATACCGGGCTGCCTGGATCAGCCCGTCCTGCCAGATCAGCAACGCGGTCGAGTTCGTCTTTGCCGCATACTCCATCGCTTCTTCCAGGGCATCGGGAGATACCCTGGGCATCTTGGCCATCACCAGCGCTTGCGGCGGGTTCGCCCCCGCAACGTCCTGCAGAGTGTCATAGAAAGGCAGCCCTATGCCGGAGGCGGGATCGGCCAGTCTCTCGAACCGCTGCCGGTACAAGACCTCGTCCGCCTCGCTGTAGGCCGGACCGGCAGCACCCGCGAGGTCCTGCGACAGAGCTGCGGGCGGCCCGCCCGCAAAAAGAAAGAAGCTTGCGCAGAGGAAAACGGCGAGTAGTCGCAAAGGCGGATTCATCAACGGCGAGTATATGCGGCGCCGGGCGCAGCATAATATGCCCCCGGCCTGCCGGCCGGAGAGTCTGGCGGGATCAGGAGCCTGGGAGCGTAAACGCCTATGTCCTACGACAGCGTTCGGAATCGGTGGCTGGAGGGCCCGGAGGCCTTCTGGGCCGAAGCGGCGGAAGGCGTTGACTGGACAAGCCGCTGGGGCAGGGTCCTCGACCGCGGCTCGCCATCGGGGCGGTGGTTCCCGGGCGCGGAACTGAATACCTGCCACAACGCACTGGACCGGCACGCGGATTCCGGGGCGGCGGACCGTACGGCGCTGATTTACGACAGCGCCATGACCGGCGCGATCCGCCGCTTTACCTATGCGGAGCTTCGCGACCGGGTGGCCCGCCTGGCCGGGGCGATTCAGGCGGCCGGCCTTTCGCGTGGCGACCGGGCACTGATTTACATGCCGATGATTCCCGAGGCGGTCATGGCCATGCTGGCCTGCGCCCGGCTTGGGGTGATTCACTCGGTGGTCTTCGGGGGCTTCGCCGCCCGCGAACTGGCGACCCGGATAACGCAGGCCCGCCCGAAGCTGATCCTCACGGCCAGTTGCGGCCTGGAGCCCAATCGCGTTGTGGAATACAAACCTCTGCTGGACGATGCACTGAACCAGACCGCGCATCGCCCGGAGCTTGTCGTCCTTCTGCAGCGGCCGGAGCTCGCGGCGGAACTGAAGGCCGATGGCGAGGTGGAATGGACGGAGTTCGTGCAAGCTGCCGAGCCTGCCGAGTGCGTCCCCGTGAAGGCGACCGACCCTCTCTACATCCTTTATACGTCCGGCACGACCGGACAGCCCAAGGGCATCGTGCGCGACAACGGCGGGCACGCCGTGGCGCTGCACTGGTCGATGAAGGCGCTTTACGGCATATCGGCCGGCGACGTGTTCTGGGCGGCCTCCGATATCGGCTGGGTGGTTGGCCATTCGTACATCGTCTATGCGCCGCTGCTGGCCGGCGCCACTTCCGTGCTGTACGAAGGAAAGCCGGTGGGCACGCCGGACGCGGGCGCCTTCTGGCGGGTTGTCGGCCAGCACGGCGTCAATGCGCTGTTCACCGCGCCGACTGCGATTCGCGCGATCAAGAGGGACGATCCCGAGTTGGCCCACGCCGGGCAGCACGACCTGAGCTCGCTTCGGGCGCTGTTCCTGGCCGGCGAACGATGCGACCCGGATACGCTGGAGTGGTCGGGTAAGGTGCTCGGGGTGCCGGTAATCGACCACTGGTGGCAGACCGAGACCGGCTGGGCGGTTGCGGGCAACCTGTTGGGCGAAGGCCTGTTCCCGGTGCGGGCGGGCTCGGCCGGCAAGGCGCTGCCGGGCTGGGACGTGCGGGTGGTCGATAATTCGGGCACCGAAGTTCCGGCGGGCGAGACCGGCGCCATCGTGTGCCGGCTTCCCTTGCCGCCCGGAGCCCTGCCGACGCTCTGGCAGGCCGACGAACGCTTCCGAGAAACCTACCTGAGCGACTTCGACGGCTGCTATACGACCGGAGACGCCGGCTACATGGACGCCGAGGGCTATCTCTACGTCATGACCCGGACAGACGATGTCATCAACGTGGCCGGGCATCGTCTTTCGACCGGCGCGCTGGAGGAAGTGCTCGCCATGCACCCGGACGTGGCCGAGTGCGCGGTCACCGGTATTGCCGATGCCCTGAAAGGGCAGGTGCCGCTGGGATTCCTTTGCCTGAAGTCCGGGATCTCGCGGGAAGAGGATGCGGTCGTAAAGGAGTGCATCGCCCTGATCCGCGAGCACATAGGGCCGGTGGCCGCTTTCCGAAAGGCCCTGGTCGTGGATCGATTGCCCAAGACTCGCTCGGGCAAGGTACTGCGCGGCGTGCTGGCCAAGATCGCCGACAACGTGGAATATACGTTCCCGGCTACCATTGATGACCCTGCCATCCTGGGAGAAATCGAATCCAGTCTGCTGAGCGCCGGCATCCGCACCGCATGAATTCCGGACACGGCAGACCTGCCGGTGAGAGCTACGGCTGGTACGTGGTCTTCGTACTGTGCGTGTGCGGCGTCGTGGCGTTCATCGACCGGCAGATCATCAACCTGCTGGTGGAGGACATAAAGGCCGACCTTCTGGTCAGCGACACCCAGATCAGCCTCCTGCAGGGCTTTGCCTTCGCGGTCTTTTATGCACTGGTTGCAATCCCCCTGGGGCGAATCGCGGACAGCACCAACCGGCGCCTGCTGATTACCGCCGGGATCTGCGCCTGGACGGTTGCCGCGATCTGTTGCGGTCTGGCGCAGACCTATGCCCAGCTGTTCTTCGCCCGGATGATGGTGGGCGTCGGCGAGGCGGTGCTCACGCCCGCGGGTTTCTCCCTGCTGGCCGACTTGTTCAAGCCCAGGCGGCTGGCCCGGCCGATCAGCGTCTTTACCGCGTCGAGTTTCTTCGGTTCGGGCATAGCGCTGATGGTCGGGGGTTACATTGTCAACGCGATCCAGGCTGCGGACGGAATCTCGCTGCCTTTCTTCGGGCCGCTGCGCCTTTGGCAGGCCGTCTTCATCCTGGGCGCCTTGCCCGGTATTCCTGCCGCCATCTGGTTCTTCCTGTCCGTGCGCGAGCCCCCGCGGCGCAGCGCACCCTCTACACGGCAGAGCGCCCAGGCATACCGCCTGGGCTTCTATGAGGCCATGCGGTATGTCGGCAACAATCGCCGCCTTTTTCTGTCGGTGTACGCGGGCATATCGTTCCTGGCCGCGGCCCAGTTCGCCCTTGGTGCCTGGATTCCGGCGTTCTTCATCCGCGCGCATGGCTGGTCCGCCGGCGATATCGGATATGCGCAGGGCTTTGTTTTCCTGGTTTGCGCGACCATAGGCGTCGTGGGGGGCGGCTGGCTGACGGATGCGCTGCAGGCGCGCGGTTATCGTGACGCCAATCTCAGGACCGCCACCTTCGGCGCGCTGCTGGCGCTGCCGTTTGCCGCGGCGATTCCCCTGATGTCTGATCCGATGATGGCCGTCGCCTGCCTCGCGCCTGCAGTGATGTTCGGCGCCATACCCTTTGGCGGCGGCGTGGCGGTGCTGCCGATGGTCTCTCCGCCGCAGTTCCGCGCCCAGCTCGTGGCGTTCTACCTGCTGGTTGCGAACATTCTGGGACAGGCCGGCGGGCCCTGGCTGGTCGCGCAGTTCACCGACCGCGTATTCGCCGATGAGGCTGCCGTTGGCTGGTCGCTAGTGATCACGGTGCCGCTGCTTCTGATCGTGGGCAGCCTGCTGACGTTTGCCGGCTGGAGGCCGCTGCGCGCGCAATTGGCCGAAATTTCCGAATAGCTTTCGCCAGCCGCTGCGTCAGCAGGCACTGATCTCCCGCAAAAGGCGGGACAGTTCGCTGTTGTACTGTTCCGCCACGGTCACCGTGCAGAAGTGCCCGCCTTCCGGCAGCATCACCCGGCGCGCACCTGGAATCCGCTCGGCAAGTTCCCGCGCCATGCCGGGAGGCGTGAGGACGTCGTCTTTTGCCGAAATGACGCCCGTCGGCGCACGGATTCCGTGAATTTCCTCTCTGAGGTCGTGCGTCATGACGGCATTCAGCCGCCCCAGTTCCGCCTCGACCCCCGGAAACACCTTGAGACGCTCCGCGACGATCTTCTCTCTACCGGCGTATGAGTCCTCGATCGCCCAGGCGGGTGTGACCAGCAGGGTCCCCGAGAACAGGTAACTCTCGGCGCCGGCGTCCAGCAGGATTTTTCGCCGGAGCTGGAACAGCTCGACGAACAGCGGCGTAGGCCCGGCCCAGCTTGAACTGAGAACCAGCGATCGGATCCGGTCCGGCGCCCGCAGCGCCAGGTGCTGCCCGATCGCCCCGCCGGTGGAGTGACCGACCAGGTGCGCCGCTTCGATCCCAAGCGCGTCCATCAGCGCCAGCGCATCGTCCGCCATCTCGCCGACACTGCTATGCAGCGGGGCCGCAGGGCTGCGCCCCACGCCCCGATGATCGTAGGTGATCACGCGGTAGCGCTGCGAAAAATACGCCGCCTGATTGCGCCAGAACGTCCCTGATCCGCCCAGGCCCGCGACCAGCAGCAGAGGCTCGCCCTCGCCGCGCTCCTCGACGTGAAGCTCGGCCTCACCAACGGAAATCAGTTCCAGGACAGCGTCACCGCCTTGGTCTTGGTGTAGAGGTCCAGCGCCGCCTCGCCGAACTCGCGTCCCCATCCCGACTGCTTGTTGCCTCCGAATGGCATCGTCGGATCCATGGCCGCATGGCAGTTGACCCCTACCTGGCCGGCATCGATCAGCCGGGTCATGCGCATTGCGGTCTCCAGGTCGCGCGTCCAGACGCTGGCGGACAGCCCGTAGGTCGTGTCATTGCCGCGGGCCGCCAGCGCCTCGAAATCCTCGTCGTCGGAAAAAGTCTGCATGGAAATGACGGGTCCGAAGACTTCCTCGCGGACGATCTGCATGTCCGGCTCGCAGTCCGCGAACAGAGTCGGCTCGATGAACCAGCCGTCGCGGTCCACGCGGTTGCCCCCGGAGACCCGCCGCGCGCCTTCCTTCTCGGCGTGGGCAATCATTCCCTCGACCCGCTCGCACTGACGTTCGGAAATCAACGGTCCGATCATGTTGGCCGGGTCCGTGCCCGGACCGATCTGCATGTTGCCTGCGAACGCGGCGATTCCCGCCGCCAGGCCGTCGGCGATCTTCTCATGGACGAACAGGCGGCTGCCGCAAACGCAGTTCTGGCCCGACAGCAGAAAACCGGCCATGGCCACTCCGGGGGCGGCGGCCGC
>JGIcombinedJ30088_10001920_pt1 | contig 20457 bp, 15 predicted proteins | sample PinacodermPK_FD_30088 | JGI IMG/M metagenome (IMG submission 30088)
ACCGGAATCTCTACTCGATTCCCCACACCCACGTCCGCAAGCCGTTGACCCTGCTCGCCGGCGCCACCCGCATCCGCATCCTGGACGGGCAGACCGAGCTCGCCAACCATCACCGCACCTACAACACCGGACTGACCGTCGAGGACCCCGCGCATCTCGACGGGCTGCTGGCGGCCACCCGCCAAGCCAACGCACACACCACCCGCGACCGCCTCCGCGCCGCCCTCCCCGCCACCGACACGCTTTTCGAGCGCCTCGCCGAGCGCGGTGAGGCCTTGCGCCCGCNCGCGACCAGACTGCTCGCTCTGCTCGACGAGTACGGACCCCAGGAACTGGCCGCAGCGGTCGCTCTCGCCCTCGAACGCGACGCCCTCGGCGCCGGCTCCATCACCCACATCCTCGAAACCCGACGGCGACAGCGCGGACTCAAGCCGCCCCTCCGCCTCACCCTGCCCGACCGGCCCGGCCTGCGAGACCTCGACGTCCGCTCCCATGACCTGGAGACCTACGATGCCCTCGGACGACACGACGACGACCCTGCAGACTGACCTCCGGCGCCTCGCGCTCAACCGCACCGCCGACCAGCTCAATGACCTCATCGCCCAGGCCACGCGCAAGCGCTGGAGCGCCACCGTCCTNCTCGAACGCATCGTCGCCGACGAACTCGAAGACAAACACCGCCGCAGCGTCGAGAGCCGACTCAAGCGCGCCCGCCTCGGACGCTTCAAGCCCCTCGCCGACTGGGACTGGGATTGGCCCACCGCTCTGGACCGTACCGCCCTCGAGCGCATCCTCACGCTCGACTTCCTCGACCGCGGGGACAACGTCATCCTCGTCGGTGCGCACGGCCTGGGGAAGACCATGCTGGCGAAGAACATCGCCCACCAGGCCGTCCTCGCCGGTCACTCCGCGCTCTTCACCACCGCCGCCGACCTGTTGCTCGACCTCAACGGGCAGGAGACCGCCCGCGCCCTCGAACGCCGCCTCCGCCACTACAACCGGCCCACGCTCCTGGTCGTCGATGAGGTGGGCTATCTCGGCTACGATGCACGCGCCGCCGACCTGATCTTCCAGCTCGTCAGCCGACGCTACGAGCACCGCTCCTTGCTGATCACCACCAACCTGCCCTTCAAGCGATGGGACACCGTCTTCCCCAACGCCTCCTGCGCCGTCGCTCTGATCGACCGTTTGACCCACCATGCCGAGATCCTTCTCCTCGAAGGCCAGAGCTTTCGCAGACGAGAGGCCGAGCTCAGTCAGCAGCAGCGCAACCGTCGGCACCCGCGTCGTGGTCCGGCCAAGAAATCACCACGCCCCTCTCCTCGTCATTGAGACCGGTCGATACCCGTCCAGAAAACCGCGGTTCTACATGACCGACAACACCTTCCGTCAGGTTGCGCGCGTAGCGGAAGCTGATGAAGGCGTCGTCGCACAGAAACCATGCGATGGAGGCTAACCATCCGAGAAGGAGGAGCCAGGGTAGGTTGCAGGCGGCCATCGCAACCATGGTTCGGCACGTCGAGCTTGAGGGCAGACCCCTTCGGGCGCGGGCATGGGAAGGTGTCTTCGCGGTGGAGCAGCGCCCGCCTAGGGTGCTGGAGGACGACGGCGGCAGCCTGCGATCGGGGCCGGCGGTGACGGTCACGATGTCCGGAGTCATGGTCAACGAAATCTCTGAATGAGTCTCGGCGCGGGCAGGTCGGCAGGTGCATCGTCCCGAGCGAGTTCCGGCGGCTCGCTGGTCCGAAGGCGAATGGCCGCCGTAGCAAACACCCTCCCGTTTCGGTCCGTGATCGACCGCGAGCAATCGGCGGGACCGCCGTTACGGTGCCCGGCTGCCGCTCGGGTGGCAGCCGTTGAAGCCCCTGACGTTCGCGCGCGGGAGGTGCTGGTGACGCGGAACCGATACCGGAGGGAATCGCCGACCGAGCTGAACCGCGCCGACGCACGGCATCGGTGCATGGAGCCGCAGCCGCGGCGTCCAGGCGCACCGCCGGTCAGGAGGCGAAGCGGGCGGCGCGGCCACACGTACCGACACAAGAGGGATGGCCCGTCTTGCGCAGGTAGGCGCCAGCCCGCGCGCAGACTCCGACGGCGACGACCTTCCGAACCGCCGCCGGGCACTCGTCTGCGGGCTTGGAGACGGGGACTCGTGATGTAAGCTCGGTGGAGCATGTGCACGGTTGGGAAGGCGCGGTCGGCGACCACCGCCGGCGGAACTCCTTCACAGTGTCAACGCAGGAGACGGGCAGCGGTTCGCCGCGCACCGCACCGGGGTAAGGGCGGCGATCATCTCGGAGTCCAGGTCACCTCGGTGTCGAGCGCCGGCCACCTCAGCAGCACGATGTTGGACCGTTCGCGGAGCGGACCCTCGGGACCGTGCCGCGCCATGGTGCTCACCATGAAGCCGACCATGTCGCCGGGCTGCGGAACCCACGTGTGGTCGAGCGGTGGGACTCTGACGTGGGGGCCAAGTTCACGTGACGGCCTGTTGTGGCCGCAATTGGGTCCGCAGTCACGCACGTCCAGCTTACAAATCTCACCGGGCGTAAGCCATTCGTAGGTTCCCGCGTACCATCGCCCGCCCCGCATCGCGAATACCCAGGGGTTTCCGGCAAGGTTGGGGTGCCCAATCCTCGATGGCGCCCCCGGCCAGGAGTTGGCCTTCGTGTGCTCGATGCAGATTCCACCGGCCGTCCAGTCGCGAACGATCACTCTGGTGATCCTCGATTCAGCGGGCCAGCGGGAGACGACTGTTGGATCGCCGGAATCGGGATGCAGCCAGGTCACCAGCGACGGGTCGATCGCGTCCATCGAGCCGGCACCGGTGGTGAAGGACGCTTGGCTCGGGTAGTCGTGGGAGTTACCCCGGTCGTCTCTGGCGGTCACGCGCCAGTGGTAGGGCGTCGAGGTTTCAAGGGTCACCGTCGGCCGGACGCTGGTCTGGGTGGCGCTACCTCTGACGCCCGCCGGATGCCGGCCGGCCGGCTGGGTCTTGGTGTCGATGATGGTGTCGAAGGTGTCGTCGGTTGCCAGCTCGAACGTCACGGTCACATCGCCGACCGGGCCACGGCTTGGTCCGTTCCTGACGCGGAGGATGGGCGTCGTACTCACGTTCGTCGCGCCCGGAGCCGGTTCTACGGGAATGGGAGGATCGATGGTGGCCCTGCTCACCGTGAAGGAGCGGACGGCGGAGTAGCGGCTGGCCAAGCCCGTGTCGTCTTGTGCGATAACGCGCCAGTGGTAGGTCGTCTCTGCCGTCACGTCGTCTGCGTCGAGGCGGACACTGGTGCGGGCCGGTCCGGCTTCCTGCGTGAACGTTGCGACTGGCGGGGAGAACTCGGGCGCGGTGGCCACCTCGAACGTCATGACGATCCGGGTACCGCGGCCGGAATCTTCTCCGTTGTTCACCTCCAACACGACCGGCCAGAGGTCGGTCGCGCCGTTTCGGGGTCGGATCGGGATCGGTGTCGGCAGGACCGCGGGCGTCCGGAACTTCCACTCGTCTGACCAGGGGCCGTACTGACCGTCGTATTCGGCGCGGACTGTCCAATGGTAGGTGGTGTCGTTCGCGAGGGTAATCGGGACCTGATAAGACGTCGTACCGGTGCCTTGCCCGGTCGTGCCCTGATGGTCCTGCGTCATGGCGGAGTCGAACAGATGGAAGCGATACTGGAAGGGCACGAGGTGGTCGGGTGGCAGGTAGATGGCGGTCGCGTTCTCGACCACCAGCGTCACCTCGGTGCCATCGATTTCTGCGCCATTCCCTGGCGAAGCCGGTCTCGGGGCCGTTGCCTTCAACGACGCTTCTTCGGCGACGCCGGCAGTTGCGCCCACGCCCAGGGTGAGTGGGGCGGTCAGCGCGGCAGGCCCGGCGGATCCCGCCGATACCCCGGCATCGCGAGTCGCGCCCACGACAGGGGCACCCATGCCGGCTACCGTGGTGGGAGTGGCGGCACCTGGCCCGGGCAGCGCGGCGGGTACGACGGCACTCGGGCCGGTGAGCGCTGCTTCGCGAGTCATGTTGGAATGCGGGCTGACCGGATCGCCCGGCGCGCCGGGTCCGGCGGACCCCGCCGGCCTGTCGTCGACCGAAGCTGTCGCCAAGGGCATCCGAGTCGGGGCGGTCAAGGTGGGGGCCGTCGGCGACACCGGAGCGGAGTCGTCGCAGCCGGAGCCAACGACCAGCGAGGCCAAGCCCAGCACGATGGCGACGCGCATCTTGTGCATCGAATCATCCACGGGAACGAGGGAAACAATGACTAGTGGAGGGTGCTCGACAAGGCACAGCAACGTACCATAGCCGAACAGGCTGCCGACCGTCCAGCGGGACTCGTTGGTCCGGGGACCGGGCCGGTGCTGGCGAGGCTGGCCTCGCCTTCGAGATCGAGCCGGCGTTCCGTGCTCCGCGGGCAGCCCGGCGTCGCTCTTCCCTATCCGTATGCTACGATCGCTCCCTGATGGTTGGGCTCGGCCATGTTCCTTGCACAGCGTAGCTCGCTCCCGCGTCGCCTCGCCGACCCGGCTCGGAGCACGCTCCCGGGCGGACGCGGGGGCGCGCGGCGGCGCTTGGGCGGGACTCGCGCGATCGGGTCTTCGTGGCGACGTCGATGACCGCACTCGTGACGGGCGGCGCGGGATTCACCGGCAGCCATCTGGTAAGGAGGCTCCTCGTGGACGGACACGACGTCCGGGTGCTCGACACCGCGCGAGGACTGTTCGGCGACGAGTTGGTCGCCCTCGGGGCGCGGCTCACGATCGGCAGCGTGACCGATGAGGCTCTCGTCGAAGGGCTGACGGCGGGCGTTGATCGCGTATTCCACATTGCCGCGGTCTTCCGGAGGATCAATCTCACTCGCAGCGTATACCACACCGTCAACCGGATTGGGACGCGCATAGTCGGTGAAGCGGCGTTGCGGCACGGCGTCGAGTCGTTCGTCTACTGCTCCACCCAGGGTGTACACGGCAACATCAAGGCGCCACCTGGAGATGAGAGTTCGCCCATCGCACCGGAGGACTACTACCAGCAGACGAAGTACGAGGGCGAGCAGGAGATTGCAGTGCTCGTCGCCGGGGGGCTGCCGGCGACCACCTTGCGCCCGATGGCGATTTACGGTCCGGGCGATCCCGCACGGTTCCTGTACCTGTTCCGGGCTGTCAAGAGTGGGCGGTTCCTGATGTTCGGTGACGGGGAGACACTGTACCACCCCTTGTACATCGACAATCTCGTGGACGCTTTCGTACTCGCTGCCGACCGGCCGGGGAGCGGAGAGACCTACCTGGTCGGCGACGAGCGGTACTACTCGCTGAACGACCTCGTGGCGGCCGTCGCTGCAAGCCTGGAACGTACCGTACGGATTGTGCACCTCCCCTTCGCCCCCCTGTGGGTTGCAGCATCTGCGTGTGAAGCGGTGTGCACCCCGTTCGGCATCGAGCCCCCGCTATTTCGTCGCCGCGCAGACTGGTTCCGTCAGAATCGCGCCTTCCGTATCGACAAGGCTCGCCGCGAGCTCGGCTACCAGCCCGCGGTCGACCTATCTGCCGGACTCGCGCGAACGGCTCTTTGGTACCGAGACCACGGCTACCTCTGATGTGTGGCATTGCGGGCGTGTTCGATACGGCACCCGACGCCCGCGTGGAGGGCTCAGACGTGCGCCGCATGCTCGCGTCCATTGCACATCGGGGGCCCGACGACGAAGGCCTGCACGATGGCGGATCGCTGGTCTTCGGGACGCGGAGGCTGAAGATCATCGATCTCGCGGGAGGGCACCAGCCTCTGTCCAATGAGGATGGGACGGTATGGGTGGCCTTCAACGGCGAAATCTTCAACCATGATGCCCGCCGCGATGCGCTCCGGCGGAGCGGCCACGACTTTCGCACCCGGTGCGATACCGAGGTCATCGTTCACGAGTGGGAGGAGCGTGGGGTCGACTGCGTGGAGCATCTCCACGGCCAGTTCGGCTTCGCGGTGTGGGACCAGGAAAAGCGTACGCTGATGCTCGCCCGAGACCGACTGGGCATCAAACCAGTCTATTACGCCTGGGCGGGCACGCGTCTGGTGTTTGCCTCCGAGATCAAGGCGATACTGGCGACCGGTGCGGTCACCCCGGAAGTGGACCTGCAGTCCCTCTACCACTACGTGGGGTACGAGTTCGTCCCTGCGCCGGCCACGATGTTCCGCGGAATCCGGAAGCTGCCGGCGGGACATCGACTCGTCGTTTCAGGCGGCACGTCGCTGGTCGAGCCGTACTGGAAGGTCGATGTCGAGCCGGTCGACGTCTCGGAGGCGGAGTGCATCCGGACAATTCGGCAGCTGCTGGGCGAGGCGGTCGAGCAACGTCTCATGTCGGAGGTGCCGCTCGGGGTCTTCCTGTCGGGAGGACTCGACTCGACGGCGGTCCTCGCGTACGCCTGTCAGGCGACGGATCGCCGCCTGCCGACGTTCACGATCGGATACGCCGACGGGTCGTTCAGCGAGTGGGAGCATGCCCGTAGGGCCGCCAGACACTATGGTACGACCCACCACGAGATCGTCATCGACCCAATCACCCCGGAGTTGATCGAGAAAGCGGTGTGGCATCTCGACGAACCGATGACAGACTTGTCGTCGATTCCATTCCACATTCTCTGCCGGCAGGCTCGCGGACACGCCACCGTGTGCCTCTCCGGCGAAGGTGGCGACGAGGTGTTCGTCGGGTACGACCGTTTCGTCGCTTCTCGAATCGAGCAGACAGTGTATCGCCACGTCCCGTCCGCGCTCCGCAATCGGGTGATTGCGCCGCTCGTGGCGCGCCTCCCTGACCGGCCGCAGAAGAAGGGCACGATCAATCTCGTGAAGCGCTTCGTGCAGGGCGCATCCCTTCCGGAAGAGGGCGGCCATATGCGGTGGCAGTTTTTCTCGAGTGAAATGCAGGAGAATCGCCTGTTCGGGGCGGACTTTCTTGGCGCGGTCACGACCGACCCGTTCGAACCGGTCCGGCGCCACGCTGCCCGGGCCGCCGCCACGGACCGCGTGGGTCGGGAATGCTACGTCGACCTTTGCCTCACGATGCCCGACTCCGTCCTGATGAAGGTGGACAAGATGTCGATGGCTCTGGGCCTCGAGGTGCGTGTACCGTTTCTCGACCACCGGCTCGTAGAGTTCGCGGCTCGTATCCCGTCGCGGTTGAAGTTCCCTGGTCTGCGGACACGCGCAGTCTACCGGCGCGCGATGACCGGCGTTCTTCCCGCCTTCGTGCTCGAGCGCGGCAAGCAGGGCTACAGCCTGCCGCTCAAGACATGGCTGCGTGGCGAACTTCGCGAGTACATGGTGAATCTGCTCACCACGTCGCCCTTGATTCGGGAGCACTTCAATCCGGGGGGGGTCCGGGCCCTGATGGACGAGCACGTACGGGGTGTCTGCAACCACAATCACGTTCTATGGGCGCTGATGAACGCGGCGCTGTGGCACCGGCGGTTCGTGGAGCCGGCGACGCCCGCCGAGTGACGTCGAATCAACGAGGATGCGGCGTGGTGCTATCGGCCTTGTCTTGCGCGTGTCGGTGACGTTGGGGTTGCTTGCCCTGTTGCTCTTCGTGGTGGCCAAGCCGGAGGAGGTGATGCAGAGCGTCCGCCGCACAGCTCCGATGTCAGTTCTGGCTGCCGTCGCCCTGTGCGCGTTCGATCGCGTCATCATGGCCTTCAAGTGGTGGCTCCTGTTGCGGGCTCGACGATTGCCGATTTCCTTCGGTATCGCGCTCCGCGCCTACTTCGCCTCCTCCCTGTATGGATTGATTCTGCCCGTGACCGTCGGAGCGGACGCCGTCCGGGTGTTGGCCCTGCGACATGCCGGTGTACCCGACGTCACTGCTTCTGTGGTCGTCGAACGCTCCCTTGGCGTCATCGCCACGGGCTCGGTCGCCGTGCTCAGCGGCCTGGTGCTTGCCGGCACGGTCTCGGATCGCGCCGACCCGACATTGAGCAGCCTGCTGCTTGCCGGGGTAGTCGTCAGCGCCGCGTTGTTCGTGGCGTCGTTCGCGGCTGCCGCCCGCGCGGCGAGGTGGGCGCAGGCGCCCGCAGCGGTGCGCCGTGCCGCCGTAGCCTACAGCCTGTACGGAGGACATCCAGGCGTGCTCGGGCTCTTCTACGGGCTATCGGTGTTCGAGAGCCTGCTGTTCGCCGGGACGGTGTGGATCCTGGCCGCGGGAATGGCGGTGCCTTTCTCCCTCCCGGCCGCGGTGGCGACTGTCCCGATGTCGCTCGCGGTCGCCCGGCTTCCGGTGTCCCTCGGCGGCTTTGGCGTACAGGAGGTCGCGTTCGTGTTCTTCGCCGGTCTCGTGGGCGTACCCGCCAACGAGGCGTTCTCGGTCTTTCTGTTGGCCGGCGGAGCGATGCTTGCTGCCCTTCTTCCGTCCGCCTTCGACGCGCGGATGCTCTTGCTGCGCCGGCAGGTCGCCCGGGATGGTGGTATAGTCGGCGGACGTGATGCGGGGGCACGAAGGGGGTAACGGAGTGGCGCACCGCGGCATCGACCGTGTTGCCTCAGGCGCCCCTAGCTAGGGACCGCGTGGACCGTGACCGCGCCGCAGATGGCCGCGAGTCGACCTGGTCTTCGGAGTGCCCTGTAGGAGCTGCCTGATGGCGCCGAGACTTGACAACGTTCCACGCGAGGTGTTCGACGCTACTCTCAGCAAGCGCCGCAAGTACCAGCAGCTCATAATCGGCCGGTCGGGATGGCGCGCCCTCCTGCGTTATGAGGTGATCACGGCCGTTGCACGTCGTGCGCCGGGTGCCTTGGGGCTGTGGCTGCGGTCGCGCCTGTACCCGACTCTTCTTGGTGCTTGCGGTCGCAATGTCTTCTTCGGGAGTGACGTAACGCTGCGTCACCCGCACAAGATACGTATCGGCGACAACGTTGTCGTCGACGACGGCTGTGTCCTCGACGCGAAGGGCGCGGCGAATGATGGTATCACCATCGGTAACGGGGTCTTCCTGGGCCGCCAGACCATCGTCACGACGAAGGATGGTGACGTCGTCCTGGAGGACGGAGTCAACGTGAGCGCGTTTTGCATGATCTTCTCTGCCAGCCATGTGCGGTGCGGCCGCGGCACACTACTGGCGGCATATACGTACTTGGTCGGGGGTGGGCACGACTTGGACCGCATCGACGTGGCCATTATCGACCAGGCACGGCCCTCGGAGGGTATAGCGATCGGCTCGAACTGCTGGCTTGGAGCCGGTGTCACGGTCCTCGACGGCGTTACCGTCGGCCACGATGCCGTGATTGGCGCCAACTCGGTCGTGACGAAGGACGTTGAGGACTTCGTGGTCGCGGCGGGCTCGCCGGCCGTGACCATTCGCCGCCGTGCAGCCGCCAAAGAAGAATAGTAGCCGGCGCGTCGGACCCTGGGCGAACGCCCCGACCGGGTGGCGATCGTGGGCGGTCGCAGCAGGCGTGACCGGCAGTCTTCTCGGCTATCTCCTGTGGCAGGTGGACCCGGCAGAGGTCGTAGCCGCGGCGCTCGCCATGACTCCGCGGCACGTGTGGGCGTTCTTCGTGCTGCTCGTCGCGGGAGTGGTGGCGCGCTCGCTGCGTTTCCGAATTCTGCTCGGTCCGCGGGTCCGCATGCCGCTTCTGACCGGCATCGTTCTCGTTCGAAACTTGTTCGTCGATCTCGTTCCCGCACGCCTAGGCGAGCTGTCTTACGTCTACCTGCTCAGGCGGCGCGCGGGATGCCGCGTCGAGGACGGTCTGGCGTCGCTGATGCTGGCGGTCGCCTTTGATGTGGTTGCGCTGGCGCCGCTGCTGTTGCTGGCGCTGCTCAGCGTTGGAGGCGGGGGTGCCATACCCGGTCGATGGCTCGCCGTGGTGGCGCTGGTGTTGGGCTTGGTGGCGTTCGGTGGTGCCCGGTTGGCAGGTCCGGTCGGACGGCGCGTAGCACGAATCATCACCCCGCGGGGCCGCCCCGCGGGCGGACGTCGAGCGGCGATTGCTAGGCTGATCTGGAGCACTGCGCAGGCCATCGATGACGCGTGGGCACGCGGGGTCGCCGTTCCTGTACTGGCGATCTCGATCGTGGTGCGTCTGTGTAAGTTCGGCGGCTACTTCTTTCTGGTGCTGGCCGTCATGGGTTCGCGCGGCGATGCGACGATGCGTATCGAGTTCCTCCCCGTGTTCCTCGGCGTTCTCAGTGCGGAACTTGCCGCCGCGCTTCCGATTCCGACCATCGCGAGCTTCGGAACCTTCGAGGCTGCCTGGACCGTGAGCTTCACACAACTCGGCTTTGCGCGCGAGGACGCCATCGTGACCGGAGTGGTGGCCCACGCGGTGTCGCAAGCCGTGGAGTACTCTCTCGGCGCGGTGGCTCTGCTCGTCCTCATGTGGCCGCGCCGCGGTTCGCACGGTCGTTGAGCGGGGACGGCGGTCAACGTCGCTTGAGTTGGCCGGTCGTTGACGGGGGTACTCGCAGTGCAGGGTGTCGAGCGCGATTGTTGAAGAAGCGACCGTAGACCCGGGGAGACCTGGCATGAGAGAGAAGAAGGGCCGCCTCATGGCGGCAATCGTGGCGTCGATCGGCCTGTTCCTTCTCGTCACGATTCCGCACGACATTGACGAGTACGGCCGGGGACTGGCTCGTCTGACGGAGCGCGTGCTCACACAGTGGTTTCCGCCGGAGCCGCCGCCACAGGTGCCCGGCGTGTCCGAGCTCGAGCGAGGCGCGTGGCGAACTCTAGGGCGGCTCGTGAACGGCCGGCTGCTGTGGTCCTCGAATCGCAACGGCAACCACGACCTGTACCTGGTCGAACTTGGGTCCGGCGCCGAACGGCGACTCACCGACCATCCGCACGTCGACTTCTTCTCGCGTTTCTCGCCGGACGGCACGCAGGTGTCCTTCCTGCGCAGCCAGCGACCGTGGGTCTCGTTTCGTGACGAAACGGCCTGGGATCTGTACGTGATGAACGCGGATGGCTCCGGTCAGCGCCTGTTGGTCGAGGGCGCGTATCACCCAACCTGGCGCCCGGACGGTGCCGGCCTTGTGTACGTCTTCGAGAATCGTATCTTCGATTACAATCTCGCTTCCGGTACCGCTGCGGTCATCCACCGTGGCAGCGATCCGCCGACCAGGGGCCGGGTATTGGAGCCGGAGTTGTCGGCAGACGGCCTGCTGGCGATCACTCTCCGTGAGGTGCCCTACGACACCGTCGGAGTGCTCGATCCCGTACGGCAACGCTTCCGCGGTTTGGCGAGCGTGCGCTCCTGCCAGATTACCTGGTTCCCCGGGCGGCGCCAGGCGGTGTGGATCGGTCCTCGAGGAGCGGGCGGTACGCGAGTCATGACGGCCGATCTCCCAGACGGCACGGAGCGCCCTCTTATCGATCTGCCGGGCGAGTACAGCCACGAGTACTTCCCGCGTGTGACGCTCGACGGTAAGTGGTTGGTGTGGGGTGCGTCGGCCGGAGGGCACGAGCACGACCGGGCAGACTACGAGATTTTCGTGTGGCGCATCGGGGAGCCCTGGAGTACCGCGACTCGCGTCACGTACTCTCCGGCGAACGACCAGTGGCCTGACCTGTTCGTCGACGGCGAAGGGTGAGGTCGGGGAGGTGACGGGGCCGGAGCCGAGGGGCTCCGACGTGCCCGGAGGCTTGGACCCGCGCGGACGGCCAACGCGGCGCCCCGCGGCCGGAACGGAACGGGCGATCAACCACGTCGGTCACGAAGCGAGTATGGCACGGTACAGCGTCTCGAGTCGCTCGAGGAGCACGGGCCAAGCAAACACCTCTTCCGCTCGCACCCGGAGGGTGGCGCCACGCGCCCGCGCGTCCTTCGGGTCGGAGAGCACCTCGAGCAGGTGTTGGGCGAGTGCGTCGGCGTCGCCGACGGCCGCGTAGAGGCCGGCCGGACCCAGGACTTCCCGATTGACCGGCGTATCGCTCGCCACGACCGGGCGACCGCAAGCCATGTAGTTGAGTAGCTTGCCGTTCGCCTCGGTCAGCGAGCGTTTCGGAGATACCGCTACGACACCGAGATTGAGCCAGCGAGGGGCCTGCTCGTACGGCACGCGTCCGGTGAAGGTCACCGCCCGTTCGATGCCACGTGCCGCTGCAGCGTTCCTGTAGTGCGTCTCGTTCGGGTAGCCCATTATGAGGAAGTGGGCGTCCGGCCGTCGCCGGATCACGGTCGGCACCGCGTCGAGCAGCAGATCGACGCCCTGGTAGTCGGTAAGGACTCCCAGAAACACCACAATGCGCTTGCCGTCGAGTCCCAGTTGGCTGGTCAGCTGGGCGTCCGGCGGACCAGGACGGAATACGTCGACGTCCACTCCATCAGGAAGTGGTGCGATCCTGTCTCCGTCGACCCCCTGCCTCGCCAGCAGTTTTGCTCCGTGCGAGGAGCTGGTCACTAGGCGGTCGGGCCGACGGACCAGCCAGCGCTCGACACCCGACGTGAGATCGTGCAACATGCCGTCCCCGGAGATGAACCGATGCTCCGCCAACTCTCCGGCCAGACTCCCCTGCAGGTCGGCGACGAACGGGATGCCATAACGGGCTCGCAGCAGCGCGCCGATTACGATACCCTCGTGCAGATGCCCGTGCACGATGTGTGGCTTGAACTCCCGCACCGCCTTCCAGCAGACACGCAGGAGTGCGAGGTCCAGGAAGGGGCGGCCCCATGTGGGCCCCAACATTCCGGCCTCGATGCCGAACCAGGCGCGGGCGCGCGTTATCACCAGACCCTCGGGGCTGCGGCCCGTGGGATAGGTAACTAGGTGCGTCTCGATTCCGCGCGCCATGAGCCCTCGCACTTCCTCATAGATTCGGACGTGGCACCCGCGATCGCCGAAGAAGGGTGTCGGCGCGACCACGAGCACCCGTAGCGGGTCGTGATACATGGAACTCACGCCGGCGGGATCGGAAAGCAGGCTCGTGTCGATCCAAGCTGCCCGGCGCGATGCGCCTTCGTCCACTCGAGCTTGGCGGCCATGAGGGTCGCGCAGCGCTCGAGCGCAGGTTCGCCGGGATGCCCCAGTGTGCCCAACCCGGTGCGCCGGAAGACGACATCGCTGAGTTGTTGCGCCATCTCGTGCTCCACGGCGTAGACGACCTCGGCCTCGATCGTCTCGCGCCCGGCTGACAGCCGCCTGAGCAACGACCGGTCGCCCCCGGCGCTGCGCAGCACGTCGTCGGTCTCCGCGCCGTAGGTGCGCACGAGTGATTCTATGGTCGCCGCCGCCAGGCTGTCACGATACCGGGCCCGGAGTTGCTGCCGCAGGGCGGAAACGGTCGGCACGCTGCCGACAAGCGAAATCTGGTGCGAACGGCACCCGGTGCCGTGCCGGCCCAGTTTGCGACAGACGAGGTCCATCGCCAGCTCCGCCACCCGCCGGGCGGTCGTGAACTTCGAGCCGAGAACCGACACGAAACCCGGGGCCGTGCCATCGCGTTCATGGTCCACGATCTGGTAGTCACCTGTACCCTGGTAGGCGTTGGCGTCGATGCGCCGAGTGATGAGCGGGTACAGCCCGGCGAAGGCGTGACGCACCCCGTCGCAATCGAGGTGCGCCGATGGCATCGCGCGGTTCACGTCGTCGAGGAGATCGGACACGTCCTGCGCCATGGGTCGCACATCGGACATCTCGCCGCGAAACGGACGGTTGGAAGTACCGATGAGGGAGTGTCCACGCCACGGAATGACGAACACGTGGCGGCCGCCGCGGTCCACCAACGCCCCCGATGCTCTCGAGGTCGGCAGTGCGGCTGCATAGTCGGTCAATAGCTGTCGGGTGATAATGTGCACCCCCTGCGCGAATCCCGTAACCGGCCGTCGCAGCGGTCCGACGGCATGCTCTTCATTCAGCCCGGGCAACCACGGACCGGCGGCGTTAATCGTGATCCGGGCTCGAACGCGGATCTCGTCCCCTTCTGGGGTCCGGGCGCGCATGCCGACCACGCGCGTTCCCTCTCGCACAAGCGCAGTCGTCGTCACGTAGTTGGCGACGACCGCGCCGTGCCTCACGGCGGTCTTCAGGAACGCCAGCGTCATTCGCTCAGAGCTGTGAAGGTGATACTCGTTCAGCACCAGCGCACCCTTGAAGCGATGAGACGCCGCGAGTGCCGGCGCCTCCTGCTCAAGGGCCGCCCGGTCCAAGTAGGTGCCAGACCGCGTGCGGAGATCATCACCCGGCTCGTCGGCCCCGCCGAGCAGAGTGTATAGGGCCAATCCGGCCCACACCGGCCAGTGTCCTCGCAGCGGCGTTCCCTCGATCGGGATCAGGAACGGTACCCTCCGAACCAGATGCGGGGCTATGCGGCGCAAGGTGCCTCGTTCGCGCGCCGACTCGCGGACCTTGTCGAAACGAAACTGTTGCAGGTACCGAATGCCGCCGTGCAGAATCTTCGACGAGGCGGCAGATGTCGCCCCGCCGAAGTCGCAGCGTTCCACGAGCGCCACGGCGAGGCCTCGCGATGCGCCGTCGTGTGCGAGACACGCGCCGGTGATTCCGCCGCCGACGATGACCACATCGAACACAGTCCGTTCCAGGGCGGAGAGTGAACGTCGCAAATCCCTAGGCCCTCCCAACGGGAACCGGCGGCCGCCGCCGCGCGAGATTGCGACGACCTCTTGGGTAGCTTAACGCTCTCGGATCACGTCATCGTGTATACCATCGTCAACGATTTCCCTTGGGTGTTGGAGCCCGTGCAGCGCGCGTTCCAACTGCGCCGCTCGACGACCCGACCCACTGCCCCCACCGGCCTTGGGCGTTGGAGCCCAGTGCAGCGCGCGTTCCAACGGACCTGGACGTCGGAAGGCAGGACGGCCACAGGTGCCGGCACCGTCCACAGGCCCCGCCGTGACGACCTTCGAACGGCAGCGGTTGTCGAGAGCCGAGTGCCGAATGACGCCGCCACGTATTGTGCCAACCCTCGATGAACTCGAACAGCGCCGCCTCCGTTTCGGCGTGCGTCGACAGAGGCGTTCGATCGGGGAGCTCGCACTCCAGCATCGCGAAAAGGCTCTCGGCCGTCCCATGGTCGAAGCAAATCGCCGACAGAGCCCATCGACAGTGGGACGCCCGTTCCCGCCTGCGAGCGCCGACGACGAACTAGGTGTGCCGACAGCGTCGATTCGGAGTGATGAATGACCGCGATCGGCCTGCCGTTGGTCCACCGCCATCTCCGCAGCCTCGACCAAACAGCGCGGTGCGCAGTTGCCCCACCAGCGCCCAACCGACGACGGGCAGGCTGAACACGTCGAGGACGATGGCCAGGGACAGGAAGCCGGCCAGCGTCGGCACGTAGATGATTGCGGCCGGTCGTGCCCGGACCTCGGCGTGGGTTCACCCCGGCGATGCCGGCGGACCGCGTCACCCGCGTGAGCCGCGCGCGGCTCACCGCGACACCGCCCGCGCCAGGTCGACGCAATCCGAGGCGCATCCTACGTCCCTCGACTCGGGCCCTGAATCGCCGGTACGGTCGACTATCTGTTGCCCGAAACGCGCCGCGTACGGGGGCTCGGCTTCGGCATCGGAGAGACTCCTTTCCACACAGGCGGATAGCTGTCCACGAACCCGGGCAACTTCAGCGATCCCGGCTGGCTGCATCACGACATCCTCGGCCGTGGCTCAGTACATCATGCCGGCAAGCAGCTCCCACGATCGCCGCAGCGACGTTAGGTAGTACGGTTCGGCGAGCAGCACCGACACGTCGCCGTACGGTGCAAGCCTCCAGAACGACACGTAGCTCAGAACAGCAGCGCACCACGCCGCCCCCCGGACATCGAAGGCGAGGCGTGGGTGCCCGATTGCGGCGCCGCTGCTCCCGGAGCTCGCCCTCCCGGTCGAGGTTGCGTTCCCCAGCGACAGGAGCAGGAGCGCCACCGCATGGATGCGAATGAAGCGCCCCCAATCGTGGGCAAACACGAACAGGGGAATGCTGAGGGCGATGGACGCCGCGACCAGCGACAAGCAGATTCTGTCACGGACGATGTGGTGGATGCGGCCCCGAATGGAATAGAACGCGACCGCCACGAGTGCTGTCGCCGGCAGGTAGTTCGTGTAGTTTCCCCAGCGGTAAACTTCCCTGACGCGCCCGTGCGCCGCGGCCATCGAGTCGTTCAGAAAGCCAATCGCGCCGCCGGCCGTATAGCCGGCCGCCGCGAGCGATTCCAGAATCCGCTCGGCGCCGAGTCCTGCAGTGCGCCCATAGAGAATCACGGCGGAAAAGCAGGCAACCGAAAGGGCGGATAGCGCACACACCCCCGTTGTCGTCGTCGTTGTCGTCGAGCGTTGCCAGCATCCGGAGAGCGCGTAGGCGGCCAGCAGATAGGGAAGAAAAACCAGCAGCATCTCGTGCGAGAGCACGGCCGCCGGGTACAAGGCAAGGAGCAGTACGTATGTCGCGCGAGCACTCCTGTCGGGCCGACTGTGCAAGAGCCACACGGATATCGCCATGAAGGTCAGAAAGATCTGTTCCTTTCTGAAGCCGACCTCGTCGTGATACATGAATGTGAACGGTACCAACACGAGCGGGGCGTACGCGACGATGTTCTGTCTTCGAAGAAGAAGGAATGAAAAGAGCAGGAACACCGAATACAGCGCAAGCTGTAGCACAAGCACGTAGAAGCCGGGGTTGCCGCCAAAGAGCAGGTGCACCGCATACACCGCCTCGCCCAGCAGGCCTCGCCGTACGAACCCTCCCTGATAGTTGATCAGCCAGTCGCCGAACGCAAAATCGTCGCGCGTCCGGTAGCGGTGCATGGTGTCGACGACTCCGCTGAGGAGAAAGATGCCGAAGGCGAAGGGCAGGGCCCGGTGCGCCGCCGTGTGGAAACGCCCGGATCGGGTGTAACCGGTGGAGATCCGGAACCACGGCATCAGGTGCCGAAGATCGAATGGTCTCCACAGTGAACTGCAAATGCGACGGGCGGCAGTTGAGAGGGCTCGTAACCGGCGAAGGAAAGGGCCTTTGGAAGCGATCGGCGACGGCAGGCCGTGCAGGACGAGGGCGGCGGCGGCCACGGGGCACGCGAGGACGAGGAGGGTGAGCCAGAGGATGGTGACGGCTGCCCCGGTCCAGGCCGCGCTGGATGCGAGCCACACGTCGAACGGACCCACGGGCGCACGGAACAGGCGGTGCGGTTTCAGGCCGTCGCCGTGCAGCGTGAGTCCGTGGCCACCCCCGCGCTGCTCGTATTCGACGGCCAGGCTGTGGAAGCCGCCCGGTAGAGTGAGAGTTCGTCCCGCCGTGGACGGGCTGGGAGCACCTGAATCCCAGTACAGCAGCCGCTGCCCGTTGATCCAGATGGTGACGCGATCGTCGGCGCGAGCCCGCAGGTCGACGGTGCGAGTGTTGGGCAGGTACCAGACACCACGCCAGACGACAAAGAAACTAGAAGGCAGATCCCGTTCGGCGGTGACGAAGTCCAGCGTTACATCCGTCGCCGGGCCGGCCAACAGGGGCGAACCGAGAGAGGACGCGGAGGCGTGCACGGTACGGTGCAGGCCGGTCGACGGCGCGGACCGCAGGTGGAGGACGAAGAAGACGACGGATGCCAGGATGGCGACCAGCAGATAGCCGATCGCGAGGAGTCTCAGGGAGTTCGCCAGCGTTCGATGCCGGTTGTGGTCCCGCGACGCGGCCGCGCTGGCAGGAAGTGGAGGCCGCGGAACCACGGTGGGCATGTCGATCTCGACTTCGGGGATGATGGCGGAGTCGTCGGTTTCCGTCGCCGTCAGAACGGCGAGTTTACGGTGGCACACGAGGTGGAAACGGTTCGAGACGGGGCCGACCAACGGTGTGCGCCTGCACGCGGTAACGCCAAGTGGCTCGCGTCGCTATCGCATCGCATAAGATCCGAGACTCCGGGCTGCAGGCGGTGCCGGAAAGAGGAGTCGAGGGGCGGTCGGCAGCGCCGGTTCGGCAGAAAGGGAGTAGGAGGTGGCGGAAGGTGAGACTTCGACGTCGTACAGATCCACAATGGCCCGTGCGAGCTCCTCCGCAATCAGCTCATAGCCTTCAGCGGTCGGATGCAACCCGTCGGGCCCAATGCATGGAATTGGTCCGCTGCCGACGCACGCCCCGTGGAGAAGCAGGCGGTATACGTCGACGAGCACGACGCGTCGTCGCGCGGCGATTGCGCGAATCTCCTCGTTGATCACCGGAACCAGGTGGGCCTTTTCCAAACCTCGCTGGGGTGGAATGGTCATAAGGAGCGTGTCAGCGCCGGCGGCAGAGGCGGCGTGGATCATCTGCTCGAGAGCGCGCGCGCCGCCAATCTGGTCCACGTCGTTGGTACCCTCCATCAGCAGAACACACTGGGGCCGTAGAATGCGCAGCTGCTCGCGAAACCGAGGGATGGCGTTGGCAGCCCATTCGCCCGGCGCACCGGCGTTGACAATCTGGATGTTCTGTGCTCGGTAGTTGGCGCTCAGGTCTCGCCGCAAAACAGCCGGGTAGGATCGCATGCGGTCCAGCGTCCAGCCGCCGCCCGGGTGCGACACGACCCCCGCAGTGATACTGTCGCCGAACGCCAGGAAGCGGCTGATCGCCAGCATCGGAGGGGCAAGCACCATAATCGCAAATCGGCACCGGGACGACTGCTGCAGCGCGTCGGTCGCCACGCAGGAAACCTGCGTCTCGCCGACGGGGAACCGACTTCCGGATGCCGGCGTGCAGGCGACGGTCACCGGATCCAGTCCGCCCGTGGCGGCGGGCGTGAAGTCTATCGCAAGCGGTCGTCCATCGAGCGACTGCGCCTGGACGGTGGCCGGGCAACTGAGCTCCAATTGCCCGATCTTGTGTTCCGGAAGCGGGGACGGCGAGGTAGGCGCTACGGTCGACTCGCTGCACGCGCAGAGGCACACCATCATCGCGGCAAGCGGCGCAAGCCTGCGACCGTATCGCGTCGTCTCCATCAGACCGAGCGGGCGCTTGGTGGCTCGGCGGGCCGAACCGGTGCAGCCTGCTCGAGTCACCGTCACAACGTGCGCGAATGCCACGGGCAACTGATTGGAGGTCGATGACGCGACGCGAATCGCTGAATGCGTGGGGAACGGGCGGGTTCAGCCACGCTGTGCTATGCCGCGGAAGTCGTCCCCGAAGTGCTCCACGTCGCCTTCGGCGTCGATGGACGCGCGGCGGCAACCCCAGGTCGGCTGTGTTTCGTGACCATGCTGTCTGGCTCCCGTACGGTCTCGATGCAGCCCGAGGCACTGCCGCGAGTGGAACAACGGCGACTGGCCATGGCCGCCGGGGGCTCCTTTCCCGACACCGTCACCCGGACCGCTTGGCGTGGAGTGGATTCCGTGCCCTCCAGAAGGCGCGCGCACGACCATTGGAGCTTCACTTGGCCGCCAACCGTACCATACTGTCGGAGCGGGTTGCAAGACTCTCCGGAGTCAGGGCTCCGCGCCTTCCCGGTCGGGTCGACGTGCAACGGGCTGTCGCGGGTTGGCGGCCGTTCGCGCGCGTCGTCGGTTCGAACGCAACCCCCGGGGCCCGCGCCGAGGAGGAGCTGCCGCGAGCCGGGCCAGCGTTCCGTGATTTCCGCGTGCTAGACTTCCGGCGCCAGGAGTAGCCGTGTCCCCCGATTCCGCGTCGCCGGTCTCCGCCCTCCAACACGTCGCCACCCGGCTCAGGATCGCCTCGGTGCGCGCCACGAGCGCCGCGGGCAGCGGTCATCCGTCGAGCTGCTGCTCGGCCGCGGACCTCGTCGCTGCACTCTTCTTCGGCCACATGCGCTTCGATCCCGAGCGTCCGCAGGACGACGACAACGATCGGTTCGTGCTGTCGAAGGGCCACGCGGCGCCGCTGCTCTATGCGGCCTGGGCGGAGGCCGGCTTCGTGCCGGGGGACGAGCTTCTGCGGCTGCGGCGGATCGACTGCGATCTCGAAGGGCACCCGACGCCGCGGCTGCCGTTCGTCGACGTCGCGACCGGGTCCCTCGGACAGGGCATCTGCGCCGCAGTCGGCATCGCTCTCAACGCCCGCCGCATCGGCTCCGGCTACCGCACCTACGTGCTCATCGGCGACGGTGAGTCGGCCGAAGGATCGGTTTGGGAGGCGGCCCAGGTCGCGGATCGGTACCGGCTCGACAACCTGTGCGGCCTCACGGACGTCAACGGGTACGGGCAGAGCCGCGCCACGCAGTGGGGCCACGATATGGAGGCCTATCGCGACCGGTGGCGGGCCTTCGGCTGGCACGCGATCGTCGTCGACGGCCACGACATCGGGGCCATCCTGGCGGCGTACGAGGAGGCGGCGTCGACGGCCGGACGGCCGTCGATGATCCTCGCGCGCACGGTGAAGGGCCGGGGCGTGTCCGCGATCGAGGGGCGGGACGGCTGGCACGGCAAACCGATTCCGGCTGGTGCCGACCTCGACGCGGCCGTCGAGGAGCTCGAACGGCGGCTCGTGCCGGGGTCGCCGCCGCCTGTCGTGCCGCTCCCGCGCCGGACCGCTCGCCCGTCGGTCGAGGTC
>JGIcombinedJ30088_10001927_pt1 | contig 20419 bp, 20 predicted proteins | sample PinacodermPK_FD_30088 | JGI IMG/M metagenome (IMG submission 30088)
CCGCCGGAATGGCTTATCGGCGCCATGTGCCGCCTGCCCGGATCCCGGTATTGAAAATTCCCGCATTCGATTTGATGACCCGGTCCGCGTTCATCGCTCCGGCGCCCGCGGAACCGGAGCAATCCACGATCCGCCGGGACACCCGAAGGACCGGGAGATCCGTCGGGCCGTTGCGGCCCGCCGCGAGGCCGGAGACGTCAACCGCCCCGGCTTTGGGGCCGGGACACAGGCTGGGTGCGGTTTCGGACGCCGCGCCAGGCCGTCGCGGGACACGGAAAAAGACGCATCCAGTAACTTCACGGGGCCCGGCCGACGAGCATGTCGGGCGAGAAAGCATTGCCGTTACCTCGGGGAGTCGAGTAGTCGAACCCTAGCGCTCATTCTGATGACGGACACCCTTTGGTGGGCAAGGAATTCGGTTGACGCGAGGAGATATGTTGACTAAAATTATTGCTGATATTCGACCGTATACATGCTCAGCAGGATTTATTCAAATTGAGCAAGGTCATAGCATCGAATTCCACGACTCCTTTCGAGCAGGAAGTGTGGCGATGTATTGATCGGAATTACCTCGCAGACCTTGCCAAAAACCTCGTTGATATCCCAAGCCCTACGGGTCAAGAGCGCGATGTTGCAGTCTTCTACCGCGACGCGCTCGCAGAGGCAGGTGTGCCAGCCTTCCTTCAGGAGATTGAGTCCGAGCGCTTCAACGCGATTGGCCGGCTCAAGGGCGACGGGTCTGGAATTACACTAATGTTCAACGGGCACCTCGACACGTCTTATTTCGGCGCCGGCCGCGAGCTGCCAGACTTACCGGGTTACCGCCCAAAGGCTTGGGAACAAGATGGATGGCTTTATGGGCTTGGCATCTACAATATGAAGGGGGCGCTCGCCTGTTATGTAGCTGCTGTCCGAGCGATCATAAACGCAGGTGTAAAGCTGGCGGGTGACGTAGTCATAGCGGGTGTCGCCGGCGAAGTTGAAATGGGACCTATCGATCGCTTCCAGGGGCGTACATACCGGGGTGGGGGTGTTGGTTCGCGGCACCTCGTCACTCACGGCGTGACGGCCGACATGGCCATCTTCGGAGAGCCCACCGCACTCAATTTAGTGGTCGGCCACATGGGCTATGTGTTTGCAAAGGTGACCACTCGCGGCACGCCGGCCCATGGTAACTATGGCGACCCCACTGACAACGCGATATTGAAGATGATGCGCCTTATCGCGGCGCTGCAGGTTTGGGCAGACGACTACAGGCGCACACATACCTATAGAGGGCGTGGTGCAACGGTTACCATCGGTGCCATCGAAGGTGGCACCCCGTTCCGCTGTTGCCGCATGCCGCTCGAATGCTCTGTTTACGTAGATGTTCGTATCGTGCCAGGCGCGCACCCTATCGACGTTCAGTATGCGCTCACCGATTTTCTGCGGGGCTTTAGTGAGTGCAATCCCGAGATTTCAGCTGAACTCGATTGCTATGTAACGAATCCCGGTGTCGAAATCGCGGAGTCTCATCCGCTCACTCGCGCAGTAGCGGAATCCCATCGCACAGTCTTCGGAGAGGAAGTAGTCATCGCACCGGAGGGCTGGTCGTCCGATGCTGTGCATCTCTGCTCCTACGGCGTACCAGGTCTAAACTACGGTCCTTCTGGACGCACGCGTTCAGGAACTATCGGATGGGATCCGGCGGCGGGTGAACACGTCGCTATCTCCGATCTGTTGCGTGCAGCGAAGGTCTACGCAAAGACAATACTGCATCTTTGCACAAAACCACGCGCAGAAGTGATGCCAACCCGTCCACCGCTTGCTTGGGCAGCGGCTGGAAGCTAATCGTACAGACACATGACATCTGAGCGATATCAAATAAATCATCAGGTTGTCGGTATCGCGACGTTCTATAAGTCGCAAATTTGCGAAGATTTAGATAAATTGGATGCCGACGTGGCAATAGTCGGAATTCCTTGGGACGAGGGAGTCGGGTACATGCCAGGCGCTCGCTTCGGCCCGCGAGCAATTAGGGAAGCATCCACCCGTTACGGCTTCAACGATCGAGGCAATCGGACCAGCGGCTATTGGGACGTGGACGAGGAACGGCGGTTTCTTAGCGACGTGCGAATCGTCGACTGCGGCGATGTAGACACGCTCTATACAGACTTCAGCTACACAAATTCGTCGATCACCGAGACAATCAAGAAGATTCTCGCCGCTGGTGCGCTACCGGCTGTCATCGGCGGCAATCACTCGACTACACCGGCAGTAGTCGCAGCATTCGAAGCGCTGGGGCCCATCGACGTAGTGCATATCGACGCGCACATCGACTACCGAGATAGCGTTATGTCGGTGCACTATTTCGGTGGTAGCCCGATGCGGCGTGTATCGGAGCTGCAATTCGTGCGCCATATTGCGCAACTTGGACTACGCGGTTGGGGTACACGGGAGGAGGACTACAAAGATTCCCTCGCACGCGGTAACCGCATTATTACTGCGCGGCAAATTAAAGGTTGGGGTACAAAGCGCACGCTCGAGGAAATCCCGAAGATGGACCGCGTCTTTGTGAGCCTCGATTTCGACGTGTTCGACCCGGCTGTTGTGTCTGGAGTCGGTAGTCCAACCCCCGGCGGATTGAACTATGACCAAGTCAAAGATCTGCTCGTTGGAATCGCACGGCAATCCGAAATCGTCGGCTACGACTTGGTTGAAGTAAATCCACTAGTCGACCGGACGGGAAATTCTGCTGTTACGGCTGCGTGGCTGAATCTAGAGTTTCTTGGGGCAATCTTCGACCGTGATCATCAATGATTGCCCGAGTCGCATGAGTATACATCCGGTATACTCAGGTTTACAGAACCAATAAAAGGAGGAGACACCATGACCTACATGACACGAAATCTCATAGACAATGCCTTCCTACGCGCCCTGTTGACAGGGGTCGTTATCATGGTCGCGCTTTGCATCGCTGGGCAAGCGCACGGAGGAACTCTTGACGACATCAAGAAGCGGGGGAAGATTGTTGTTGCGACTGAAGCGGCCTACCCTCCTTTCGAATTCGTAAAGGACGGAAAAATTGTAGGTTATGGCAAAGACATTCTCGATGCCTGTATCGAAAAACTGGGTGTAAAACTAGACCAGCTTGACCTACCGTACCAAGGTATATTTGGCGGATTGATGGCGAAGAAGTACGACTTTGTCGCCACCGCCGTCGGAATGCATCCGGAACGGCAACTCAAGTACGCCTTCACAGTGCCGATCGCCGAAGGCGCGGCCGCTGTGATGAAGCGCGCTGGCGACAGTCGTATCAACAAAGCCGAGGACATCTCGGGTAAGATCGTTGGCACACAGCTCGGATCAGCCATGGAGAAGATCGCGTTGGCGTTTGAGAAAAAACTCAAAGCCAAGGGCATGACTGGTTATAAGGAGTTGAAGCTATTTAAAGCGGCACCGGAAGCGTACTTGTCCCTCGCCAACGGTCAACTGGACGCCGTTATCCAAAACTCTACACAAATCGGGCTTATGATAAAGGAAAAGCCGGGCATTTATGAGACCGTCGAGCGCATTTGGGAGAAGCGGTACATGGGATGGATCGCGCGACCCGACTCCAAGGATTTGCGCGACTTCTTCAGCAGTTGCATAATTGAGCTGCGCGACAACGGTAAACTCTACACGATGCAAGAAAAATGGTTCGGTTTTCGCATGACTATTCCTGACAAAGATTTTCGCGTCCCAGGTGCTCAATAATTTTCAATGATGGCTGCGGCCGGCGCTGCTCGTTGGCCGTAGCCTCTTTCATACGTTATAAGCGCCGGCTCAGGGCGTCGGGTAATATTTTGTACCATGATTTTTGAAATCGATTATACGTTTAATGCTTTCGACCCGCTTGGGCGGGCGGCTGTGGTGAATCTCTTCTTCGGAATATGTTCGGTTTTTGTTGGCTTTTTTGTTAGTATAGTGTGGACACTCATCGGGACACTGACGGTCCGACCTATCGTTTGGATGTTGACTTTCGTTCTCTCGTTCATCCGCGGAACACCTCTATTAGTACAAATATTCTGCATTTACTTTCTGCTCCCTAGGCTTGGCCTAGAATTGAGCGCCACCGCGTCGGCGCTTATTGCATTGACGCTCCATACATCCGCGTTCATGACGGAGATCATGCGTGGCGGTCTTGCTTCTATTCCGCCCGGCCAATATGAGGCAGCCCGTGCCCTCGGGCTGAAAGGTGTTGCACTCTGGTTTCGTGTCATCATGCCCCAGGCGGTGATTAAGATCGTGCCGCCGCTCATCAATGAGTTCGTGCTGATGATGAAGGCCACTCCGCTAGTGTCAGTAATTGCTATCACCGAAGCGTTGCGGACTGCGCAGCAAATTTATTCAGCCAATTTCCGAGCCCTTGAGACTTTGGTTGCCCTAGCCGTAATCTTCTTTCTTCTGAACTTTACGATCAGTCGGCTGGGTCACTTTGTTGAGCGCCGGCTTCGGATTCGCACATTGTAGCGTTGGGAGGCGGTTCATGGCATTCGATTTAGAGTTTATGAGAACCTATCTGCCGGTCATCCTTGACGGTTATCTCATGACGCTCTCGATCGTCAGTGTCGCCTTTGTCCTAGCGTGGGCGATTGGCATCGTCGTCGGGCTTTGCCGCCTATCGCGGTATGCGGTGCTGCGCGCAATCGCGATCACTTACGTCGAGGTGATACGGAATATCCCCTTAGCTATACAGGTTTTTCTTATTTTCTACACGCTTCCATTTTTCGGGATTTTTCTCTCAGCATACGCGTTCGGTGTAATCGCACTTGCAATTTACATCTCCTCCTATTATGCCGAACTTATCCGCGGTGCCGTGAACTCGGTCCCATTAAGCCAATATGAATCGGCACGCGGCGTGGGCATGAGTTATTTGCAGGCGATGCGCCGTGTAGTCTTTCCGCAAATGTTCGGTTACCTTATTCCACCTGCAACAAATCAGACAATCACCTTGATCAAGGAATCTTCTGTTCTTTCGATAATTACGGTACCGGAACTTACCATGGCCGCGCACACGGTGTCGGGCATCACCTATAGCTATGTCGAGGTATTTCTAATGATTGCGGTTCTCTACTGGGTGACAACGCTAACCCTGCTGGTGGCGTCGCGCTGGTTGGAATTTGTGACACAGCGTTACCGTTATCTCGAATCACGGCCTGGAAGTCGTACCGGCGCGACGGAACTTCATTTGGAACGGGCCGATCGATGACAGCACGTGGCGCCACAATAGAGCTTCGCGGCGTCGCCAAGTCCTTCGGTCGGGTGCAGGCGGTGTGCAATGTCGACCTGCAGGTTGCCGCCGGTGAGGTGATCGTCGTATTCGGACCAAGTGGTTGCGGCAAGAGCACATTGCTTCGTTGTATCAATTTCCTTGTCGAACCAGATGCTGGATTCGTGTTTATCGACGGCACACCTATGGGTCGCGTTCCCTTGAACGGGGGAGCGAGGGTACGTCGAGATCGCGAAAGGAACATCAACCGCATGCGTGCCGACATCGGCGTAGTGTTTCAAAACTTCAACCTATGGCCGCACCGTACAACATTCGAGAACGTGACCGAAGCGCTCATAAGAGTCAGAGGCATGAAGGAGGAGAAAGCAGAAGCACGAGCAATGGAGGCCCTGAATCAGGTGGGTATGGCTGCTTTCGCGGACCGTCTTCCGGCAAGGCTTTCAGGGGGCCAGCAGCAGCGGGTCGCCATCGCCCGGGCACTCGCTATGGATCCGAAAGTACTTCTGCTCGACGAGCCAACGTCTTCTTTGGACCCGATTCTCGTAAACGAGGTGCTCAGCGCTATCCGTGACCTGGCACACCAGGGACTAACCATGCTGATTGTGACTCATCATCTCGGGTTCGCGCGGCAACTAGCAGACCGCCTCGTGTTTATGGATCACGGCGCAATTCTCGAGCAAGGTACGCCCGACATCGTGTTGAATTCGCCCACATCGGACCGTCTGAAGGTTTTCCTTTCGCTCATCTTATCCGGAGCGGCGTCGGCGGAAGGACCATCCGCTACCTTGTCAGACCGTGCACAAACGCTTGATTCGAAGACAACACCATGACTAGAGAACTTTTGATCGAGGCGGGATACGGCGGGCGACTGGACATACGCGAAGGTGAGTTACTCGAGGTGGTGAACGTCGATGGGCAACAAATCTGCGACCTCTTCGCCTTCAACGCAAATGACGTTAAGGAGTTTCTCTCACCAGCGCACTGCCGGGCGACACTGCGGCGGGTAACGCTCAGGGTCAACGACAAGCTCGTAAGCGTGTATCGACGACCGATGATCGAGATCGTGCAGGACACGTCGGACGGCGTACACGATATTTGCTTTCCCTCCTGCGATCGGCAACGCTACTTGCTTGGTTTTGGTATACCCGGCCACCGCAACTGCCGCGCCAACCTTGCTGAAGCCGTAGCGGATCTCGGCATCCCCTATGAATACCTGCCTGATCCGATCAACTTATTCCAGAATACGCCCATTCGGAGCGACGGCAGTTTTGAGACCGGCACCTCACCGGCGCGGCCAGGCGACAAAATCGTGCTGCGGGCGCTCATGAACTTGATTGTCGTCGGCTCAGCTTGTCCGCACGATATTTACCCGACCAATGGCGAACAGATTACTGACGTCAAATTTGTCATCCGTAACGACTAGAACCTAGCCATGGCGAGTGCATCGAAATCACGCATCGTAACAGAGAGGGTGCGCTGTGACTTAGTTGTCGAGGGCGGGGTGCTCCTTACGCTTGATGACGAAGATCGTCGCATCCCCGACGGCAGTATGGCCATTTCGGGGAATCGCATTGTGGCGGTCGATAGCCGCGACGAGATTGCACGTCGCTTTCGTCCTGTCTCCACAGTTGATGCCAGGCGGCACCTCGTGCTGCCAGGATTTGTCAACGTACACAACCATACACCCACCGTGCTGTATCGGGGGGCAATAGAAGATGTGGGTATCGCGCCTTCCTATATGTCAGGGATACCGAAAGCATATGCGCTCTCACGGGAGGAAAGCTATCACCTGGCGCGTCTCGGACTCTATGAACTCCTACGCTTCGGGACAACCACCGTTGCGGACTCCTTCCACGATCCGGAGGCCCTCGCCGAAGCTCTCCGGGACACGGGGCTCCGCGGATTTGTGAACGGACGCATTCAGGATGTAGAGGGTGCCTCCCTGATCAAGGGCGGGACACTTGAGCACCGGCACGAGCTGGGTGAGCGCCGGCTCGCGGATTGCCTCGAATTCATCAAGCGCTGGCATGGTGCTGCCGAGGGGCGCATCCAGGGACTGCTCGCCCCGCACGCAACCAACACCTGTTCTCGCGAACTACTGCGGGAGGTGCGCCGTGCTGGCGAGAAACTGCCGGTGCGTTTTCATATCCATCTCTCCCAGAGCAAGTCCGAGAACGACCAGGTTCATGAGCACTACTGTATGACACCGACTGAGCTGCTCGACGATGTGGGACTTTTGGACGAGCGGTTGGTGGCAGCACACTGCCTATTTGTGGAGAATTCGGATGTTAAGCGCATCGGTATGGCGGACGTCGCCGTTGCACATGTCCCTATCGGTAACGCAAAGTCCGGGTTTCTCGCACCGATCCTGGAACTGGAGCGGGCCGGCGCCGTTATCGCCATCGGCAGCGATACCGTTTCGGCCGATGTCTTCGAATCTATGCGCACGGCCATCAGCCTTGCGCGCATCCGCGGCACCGGTCATACGCTCAACGCAGCGCATGCGCTTAGGTGGGCAACTCGCAACGGCGCTGCAGCGCTCGGCATCGCGGACGAGGTGGGCATACTTGCGCCCGGCATGAAGGCTGACGTCATCGCGATCAACGTGGATTCACCAAATCTGGCACCTCTTGTCGATGTCGCAGGAATCCTCGTTTACAGCGGCCGCGGCACCAACGTGGACTTCGTCTTGGTCGACGGGCGATTTGTGCTTCGGGACGGACAACCGGTGCAGTTCGACGGAGCAGAAGTGCTGGCGCAAGCGCGTAAGGTCATCCGCCGCCTATGGACTGCGGAAGGCCGGCCACCGTTGATGTAATGGCGCGTAGCGACGAATCGAGCAGACACTATGGACGCTCCAACGCCAGTGTTATGGAAACTGTCCATCACGCGCCTCAGCACGATGCTGGAGCGAGGCGAGATCTCGGCGATCGAGCTTCTTGATGAGTATCTCAGACGGATCGATGCAGTAAATCCGACGTTGAACGCAATTGTGCATCTGGATCTGGACGGTGCGCGAGCCGCGGCCAAAGCGTCGGATGCACGGACGGCGAGGCGTGCTCGACTGGGCCGGCTTGATGGCATTCCATTGGTCGTCAAGGACAACATCTACGTGCGCGGCGTGCCCGCCACCTGGGGAAGTTATCTGTTTGCTGATCATGTTCCGAGGGAAGATGAAATCGGTGTCGAGCGGTTGCGCGACGCCGGGATGGTGTTGCTCGGGAAAACGAACACGCCGGAATTTGCGGTCCAGGGTTATACGGGGAATTTGCGTTTTGGCGTGACGCGCAATCCCTGGAATCCAACGCTCACGCCCGGCGGATCCAGTGGAGGATCGGTTGTAGCTGTCGCCTGCGGGATGGCACCCGCAGCCCTTGGAACAGACGGCGGTGGCTCGGCGCGCCGCCCGGCTGGGTATGTCGGGATCGTTGGGCTGAAAGCGTCCACTGGGCGCATTCCTCGGTATCACGGTTTTCCGCTGATCAGCCTCGACTTCGAAGTCATCTGTCCCGTCGCGCGCACCGTTGACGATCTGGAACTTCTGTATCGGCGTATGGCGGGTCCTGACCTACGCGATCGGTCATCGATGCTGTTTTCACGAGCATTGCCCGTGAATACGGCCACCCGAATGAAACCGAAACGTATCCGCTACATAGAACGCGTAGCCAACAGCCCGGTGGACCCTACTATCGTTGCAAGCGTAGGACACGTGGCGCAAAACCTGGAACGACTGGGCCACCACGTCGATCTCGGCCAAGCGCCCTACGAGCTTGATTTACTAGACCGGATCTACGCAGTCATCATCGGCACTTCCCTCGCCCATCTCTTGGCGCCGTATTCCGAGAGGCTAGACGAAGTCGGAAAACCGGTACGCGCATTAGCCCAAGCCGGGTACAGCGCGCTCGACTACCATGAGGTCCTGCGCGCAGTACACAAGATGCGTGCACACGTTGGGGAGCTTTTCGAGAATATAGACCTGATCTTGACGCCCAGCGCCGCCGCTATGCCGTGGCCTGCAGAGCAAGTCTATCCACCGGTTATTGCGGATCAGCCGGCAGCCCCGCGCGCGCACGCGCCCTACACCCGATTTGTCAATGTGGTCGGTTATCCCGCTATTTCACTGCCTGCCGGCGCCTCCCTCGACGGCACACCGATTGGCTTTCAATTAATTGCCCGTTTTGGCGCAGAAGACGACTTACTAGAAATTGCCAGTCAATATGAATCCGCCTATCCGAACCCAAATCGCTGGCCTGACATCTAACCCCGCATTTTCCGTACAATCCGGTCAACAGATGCGGTTTGGCTTTGATTCCGGTATAAAGACCAATGTGTTTGACGCATGTCAACGGCGGCAGGCGCATCATATATACCGTTCCTGGTCCGGCGCGGGGTTCCGCTGATCAACCCGATCGGCGGCCATCAGAAGCTCAAGGCTCCTAAAGACCGTAACGTGTTCGGCCTTTTGCCACTGGGCGAGCGAAACGGCGAGTCGCTGGCGCAATATGCACTGGACGTTCTCAAGGCGAAGCGCGTTGCCATCTTCAACCAGAACGACAAGTTCGGCACCGATATCCGCGACGGCGCCTTCGACGAACTGAAGAAGCGCGGCATGAAGCCCGCGGCGGAGACCACCTATGTCCCGAGCGACGTCGACGTCAGCGCCCAGGTTGCGTCGATGCGCAAGGCGAATGCCGACGCGGTGATCTGTGCCTGCATTACCAAGCACGGGGCGCTGCTCATCAAGGAAGCGCAGAAGCTGAACTGGAAACCGCATTTCGTGGCGCTCAACACGATGGGCGACCCGATCGCAGCGGACCTGACAGGCCCGGCGCTCGACGGCACGATCATCAACCTGTTTGTCGCCGTCGACACGATGAAGCACCCGAAGGTGCAGGAAGCGACCAGGATTCTCGCGAAATACTATCCGAAGACCAAGCCCGGATACTGGACCTACATGGGCATGGCAGGCGCGATCGTCTTCGTCGAAGGCCTGAAACGGGCCGGAAAGGATGTCAGCCGCCAATCCTTCATCGAGGCCCTGGAGTCGCTCGGCAATTTCGAACCGGGCGTCGTGCCGCCGGTCAAGTGGGACCGCAAGAACCACGGCAGCGCAAACGTCATCGGTTTCGCCAATTGGCAGGGCGGCAAGCTTCAAGTCCTCAAGGGCTGGTAGAGGACCGGTAGAAACGACGCGGAAGGGCCCCAATGCCGGGCCCCTTTTTCTTTCGCCTCCAGCTCAATCCTCGATCTGGGCCTCTGGTCTCGGCACCGTCTCATCCAAATATCTCTCAAATGGGTGTCTCTCAATCCAATGCTGCGCGATGTCGATGCGCCGAGCGATCCAAACCCTTTCCTTGGATCGAATATAATCGAGAAATCGAATCAACCCGGCGGCCCGGCCAGGCCGTCCGGTTAGGCGAGGATGCAAGCCGACCGACATCATCTTCGGTCGCTCCGCGCCCTCGTCGTACAAAACGTCGAACGTGTCCTTGAGGTAAGTGAAGAAATGATCGCCGGTGTTGAATCCCTGGGGCGTCGAGAAACGCATGTCGTTGGCGTCCAGACTATACGGAACGATCAGCAACGGCTTGCCATTCACAACCTCCCAAAACGGCAGGTCGTCGGCATAGGAGTCCGAATCGTAGACGAAGCCACCCTCTTCGGCGGCGAGCCGCCGGGAATTGTCGCTCATGCGGCCGGCAAACCAGCCGAGAGGCCGCTCCCCGGTTGTCAGTTCACAAGCCTGGATCGCGAGCCGCATATGCTCGCGCTCTGTATGAATGTCGACCTGGGAATAGTCGATCCAACGGTAACCGTGGGTGGCGATCTCGTGCCCGGCCTCGACCATTGCCTTCGCGACCTCGGGGTATCTTTCCAGGGCCATACCAATGGCAAATGCCGTGAAATGCGCCTCATGCGAAGCGAAGATCCGCATGAAACGCCAAATTCCGGCCCGGCTGCCATACTCATATACCGATTCGACCATCAGGTTGCGCCGGCCCTCCCATGCTGACAACGATGGGTGGCCTGGCATGTCCGTGAGGATGCCTTCTGACGCCGCGTCGCCGTGGAGCAAGCAGTTCTCGCCGCCTTCTTCGTAGTTAACGACGAAATTCACGGCGATACGCGCATCGTTCGGCCACTCGGCATGCGGTGGCTGTTCGCCATAGCCGACGAGGTCACGGGCGTAGGGGCTCATTTGCTTTTCTCCTCAGCGCTTGCAGCCTGGCAATGACATTCGTCGGCTATCACCGGCCATCGATCATGCCATGGAGCAATCGCCTCGTAAGCCGAAGCGGCCGCGAGCACACGCTCATCGTCGAGATGGCGGCCGACAATCTGTAATCCGACCGGCAGGCCATCGGCGGTCCATCCGGCTGGCACGGTCGCAACGGGTTGCCCGGTCAAATTGAAGGGAAACGTCAGTGCTGTCCATTTGGTCGGCGGCACGAATCGACCGGCTATCGTCTCCGGACCGAGCAGTCCGATTTCGAAGGGCGGCACCGCCGCTGTCGGCGTCAGCAGCAGGTCATAGCGGTCCATGAAACCTGCCATGGTCCGACAGGTTCGCTTCTGCGCGAGATGCCCGTCGGTCAACTCCTCTGCGGTCCAGTCCCGTTCCAGCAAGTCGACCAGATGCGGCGACATCGCGTGGCGGTGTTCGGCCACCAGGGCGCGCATGCCACGCAAATCGCTGTTGAATACGACCAGTGCCCAGAACGCCGTCTGCTCGTCCAGCAAATCCGGCGCTTCCCGCTCAACCCGGCAACCCAGCGTGGTTTCGAAGCGTTGCGCCGCCGCTTCCGCGATTGCGGCAACCTCCGGGTCGACGACAGCGTAGCCGAGGTCGGAACTGAAGGCGATCCTACTATGTACCACATCTGCGCGTGTCGCCGCATCCTGCCAGTCGACGTCGTCGCACGGGATCGAGTGCCGGTCGCGCGGGTCGGGGCCTGCGATCACCGACAATGCCAGTGCCGCATCCGCCACGGTGCGGGTCATCGGACCGATATGCTCCAGGAACTCCCAACTCGACAAGCCCGGATAACGCGGATCGCGACACCCAGGAAATAACGGGACCCGCCCCCAGGACGGCTTGACGCCAACCAGACCGCAGAACGCTGCCGGTATGCGGATCGAGCCGCCGGCGTCGCTACCGAGCGCGAGGGGCGCCATCCCGGACGCGACCGCCGCAGCCGATCCAGCGCTTGAGCCGCCGGAAGTCAGATCCGTGTTCCAGGGATTGCGGGTGGTTTCGAATACCGGATTGTGGCCGACGCCGGCATAGGCGAACTCCGGCACGTTGGTTTTTCCCAGGACGATCGCACCCGCCGCTTTGAGACGTTCGACGACAATGTCGTCTTCCTCAGGAACGAAGCTGGCGTAGGCCACCGAACCCTGAGCGCAGCGCTCGCCGCCGACGAGGATCGTGTCCTTGATCGCGACGGGAACGCCGGCAAGCGGACCCGGGTCAGCGCCGTCGGCGATCAGTTTCTCGATCCGTCCGGCTGTAGCGCGCGCTGACTCGGGCATCGGCGTGCAGAAGGCATGAACCTTCGGTTCAAGTCGTTCCATTCTTGCCAATGCCGCAGAAACCACCTCCCTCGGCGAAAGCTGCCTCGAGCGCACCGCAGCGGCAATATCGGTGGCGCTCAACTCGCAGATGTTTTCGCCGACCATGGTCTCAGTACATGTTGGGCAGAAACAGCACGATGCCGGGAAACGCCACGATCAGGCCCAGGAAGACCAGGAGTACAAGAAAGAACGGCAGGCTCGCGGACGCGACGTAGCCGAGGTCGCGTCCGGTCATGCCCTGAAGGACGAAAAGGTTGATACCGATAGGCGGCGTGACCAACGAAATCTCCAGGATCACGATCAGGTAAATCCCGAACCAGATCGGATCGATACCGGATGCGTTCACCAAGGGCATGATCACCGCGCCGGTAAGGACGATCAGCGACATGCCTTCAAGGAAGCACCCCAAGCCAACGAACAATACCGTCAGGGCCAGGATGAGTTCTATTCGCGACAGCTGCATCGCCGCGACATTCTCGGCAAAGAAGCGCGGAATGCCGGAGTAACCCATGGCGATCGACAGAAACGATGCGCCGGCGATGATGAATCCGAGCATACACGAGGTTCGGGTGGCGCCGGCGACGCTGTCGACGAAGTTGCGCCAGTTCAGCGTTCCGGAGAATGCCGAGATCACAAGCGCGCCCACCACACCCAACGCTGCGGCTTCGGTCGGCGTTGCGTATCCGCCGTAGATCGAGCCAAGGACGGCAATTATCAGGAAAACCACAGGAATCAGATGGCGTGACCGGTACAGGCGCCGCAGCAATGGCATGGAGGGCCCGGGAGGCGGCATCCGGCTCCGGTTGAGCAACGACCACCCGACGACCGAACCGATCAGCATGAGCACGAGCAAGGCTCCGGGGATCATCCCCGCAATGAACAGCTTGGCGATGGAAACATTGGCAACGACGCCGAAAACGATCATTCCGATAGACGGCGGGATCAGCAGGCCGAGCGTGCCCGAAGCGCATAAGGTCCCGATCGTGACCCGCTCGTCGTAGCCCAGCCGTTTGAGCTCGGGGACCGACATTTTGCCGACCGTCGCGCAGGTGGCAGACGACGAGCCGCACACTGCCGCGAACAGGCCGGATCCGAGAACGTTCACATGGATCAGACCGCCCGGAATGCGCGACAGCCAGGGCGACAGACCGGCGAACAGCGCCTCCGACAGCCGGGTTCGGAACAGAATTTCCGCCATCCAGATGAACAGCGGCAGCGATACCAGAGTCCAGCTGATGCTCGAACTCCACACCGTGCTGGCGAGAACCTTGCCGGCCGGTACGGTGGTAAACACCGCCATCGTCACGGCGCCGACCAGCGCCAGGGACAATGCCACCCACAATCCGCTCGCCAGAAATGCGAACAGCATCAGGGCGAGAATGATTGACCACAGCGTATGATCCATCAGCCCTCACTCCGATGGCCGATGCTCTGCCGTGACGTTTGGCTTGCCGTGTAGGGCGCGGGTCAGCGAATCGATGCCGGCAATCGTCAGGCCTACGACGCCAAACGCCAGGGCGCTCTGCGGTATCCACAGCGGGATTGGCAGCAGGCCGAATGACATGTCCCCGAAACTGAACGAGAACCAAGCCAATTCGATCGCATACCACGCAAAATAGCCAGCGATTCCTGTCGCTGCCAGAGACCCCCAGATTTCCAAGCTGCGCCGCCACGGTTCACCGAGCCGGTCGAGAACCAGTTCGACCCGGATGTGACCGCCGACCATCAACGTGTGCGGCAAGGCCAGGAAAAAAGTCGCAGCCATGCAAAATCCGGCGAATTCGTCTGCGCCGGGGACGATCAAGCCGAACCAGCGGCCAACGATCTGCGACAGTACCAAGCCACCCAACAGGACCAAAAAGCTGCCGCCCAGAGCCAGCGATGCCGTGTAGAACGCATCCAGCAGACGTCGCATCAGGCCGGACGAGCGAAGCAGCCGATCAGCATCCGATCACGGGGCCGCTCTTCCTCCAATCCGCATCTCAGTTCCTGTATGCCGCAACAACGGCTTTGCCGCTTTCACCCGCCTTGGCGAGCCAGGAATCGAGAATCTTCCGGCCGACAACGCGCAACTCGCCGACAAACGCCTTGCTGCCTTCAGTCACGTTCATGCCGTTCTTCTTGAGCGTCGCCAACTGTTTGTTAATGACTCCGCGAGCGGTATCCCACGCATATCGATCAGCGCGCTTGCCGGCTTCGATCAGTGCATTCTGCTCGGCCGGCGACAATTTCTTGAACGCGCGCTCATTGAGTATGACCGCGTTGGTCGGCACGTGGGAGCCAACGTGCTTGAAGCTCTTCACGAAGTCCCAGCATTTCAATGCCAGGCAGAGCTGCGGCGCCGTGAACATCCCGTCAACCAGACCGGTGGCAAAGGCCTGCGGCACCTCCGAGAACTGCACCAATGTCGGTTGCGAACCGGTCAACTCGAAGAACCGGCGCGTCACGTCGTTGTAGACGCGAATCTTCACGCCTTTGAGATCCGCGACCGAATTGATCGGCTTGTTCGAATAGAATCCGCTGGTCGGCCACGGCGCGATGTAGAGAACACGCATGCCGCGCTTGGCGAAGCTCGCATCGATCTTCGGCCGCAATACTTTCCAGAGTTTCTGCGCTTCGTCGAAGCTGTCCGCGAAAAACGGTACATTGTCGAGTTCGTATAGCGGGTCCTCGTTGCCGAACTGGCTCAACAGGATCTCCCCCATCTGCACCTGCTCGGTCTGCACCGCGCGCTTGATGTCCGGCAGTTTCACCAGACTCTGATTCTTGTGCAACTTGATCTTCAGCGATCCGCCCGAACTCTTCTGGGCATCGTCGATGAAACGCTGAACAATACCTGTGTGATAGAATGCATCGCCATAGCCGGTAGCCATGTTCCACTCAGCGGCACCAACATTACCGACAAATGCGACCGACACCGCGGCCGCTAGACAAACGGTCCTCATCGGTTCCTCCTCGATTTTGTGTATTCCCTTTACCCGCATCCCCCTCAACCAATTGTTGCCCGACTGTATCGCGACGGTGTCTCCGGAAGCAAGGACGCTTCAAGTTTCGCAATGGCGACCAATGAAAGCGAGAGTTGCGCCGATACATTCCCGAGAATGAGAAATCGCGACGCCATGCCGTGCGCCGGCAATGACGTGAAGTTGCGCGGCCCCACCGACCGCACTGCGAATGTCGCACGCGCACTCAACCGAGACGAACGGACTGGCTTCGCCCATAAGCAGCAATAACGGTGTGCTGATCGAAGCAAGGCGAGGCTTCAGATCCATCTTGCGCAGCAGTTCGCCCGACACCTCAAGGATCACGTGCCGGGCGCTGCGAGTCTGAAGCCCGTCGAGATAGGCGTAATGGGCATCGGAAATCACACCGGCGCCGAACCGGAATTCCATCATGCTGCGCGACCAGGCCTCGATCCCCTCGGTCTGCATCACCCGATCCCAGTCGCCGACATTGCCGCCGATCCAGCCGCCTTGATGCGATGCATTGATGGAGACCACGGTGTGCAGCCGATCGGGATGGTGAATGGCAAGGTGATATCCCATGATGCCGCCGAGCGATTCGCCGACGAAGTGAATGCGGTCGCCGCACCCTGCCGCGTCAGAAACCGCCAGAATATCTTCTGCGATTCCATCGAACGACCACGGGTAGCCGGCTTCGGGGACGCTGGAGCGACCGCACCCGCGCATGTCGATGGTGACAAGCCGGAACCGGGCAGCCATCGCCGGTAGCCAGTCCGCCCAAATGGTGCCGTCGAAACCCAGGCCGTGCATGAAAAGCACGCTGGGTGGATCGTCGACCCAAGCCGGCGTCAGATCGATGACATCGTAGTACAGTTCGCCTTCTGCATGGTTGAGGGTTGGCATCGACGGACCTCACATTTCCCGGATTTTCTCGAAGCCGAATTCGAGGCCTTGACGTCGCAGCCAAAATCGGACTTCACGCCGATCAACATATCACCGTTTCCACCGGAATTTCGCCGCTAATAACCGCCTGGCGGGTGCTCGTCTCGCGACAGTCCATGATCCGGTAGAGCGAGATCCAGCGGCGGCGATCCGAGACCTGATCGGATGCTCTGCGCTCTTCCACGGACCCAGCCGCGGCGCACTTCAGTTCACGCCGCGCGGCAGTCTCGGCACGATCCTGGAGTCGACGGGCATCGGCTCCGGAACGACTAAGACTGACCCTCCCTTCTCGCGAATGCCGGTCTCGGGCGCGGCCGGGCCAGGATTCGAACCTGCGACCTTCAGGTTGTGAATGCTGCCAACTGTGTTCCGTTTTCGACATGCCTCGACAGGAAAAACGATGCTTCGCGACTTGTCAGGATCTACGCGAGTCGGGTCGAGGAGTCGGCTATGGCCGCTATCCGGCCATTACGACAGGTTTTCTTCTTAGACCCTGTTCGTTATACTCGGGCACCAGCAGAGTCTTGGGGGCAGCTGCGCGCGCCGGTGCGCCAGCGTTTGAGTGAATTCGCTTGCGAATTGATTACGCAACAGAAATAACGGAACTACAGCGAAAATATAGGAACAAAAAAATGATGAAAAACAATGAAATATTGTCGATATAGGTATTATACCCTTTATTGCGGTCGTTTATTGGCATGACAATTCAATGATTGCCGCCCTCGCGGCCGCGACGAGCTTGCTGTTTCTCGCCGCCTGCAGCGGGCGGTGGGGGCGGACCAACCGTCGCCGCTTCGCAACAACCTGTACAACAGCCGCCACTCCCGGCTGAGGATCTCGACCCCGATCACGGCCAAGCGCCCGCCGACCCGGAGCCTGATGGCTATCCGGACGACAACGAGACACCCGAGCCGGACCCGAATGATGAACCATTGCCACCGCCGGTCCCGGAGAGCTTTGAGGATGCGGCGACAAGGTTGCTCGATCTCTCTGATAGCGTTATCCGCGCGCAGGCTGGCCCTTGCGGTGACGACTCCACCTGTCTCGCCTTCGTACTTGGCGGTCTGATCGAGACCCATCCTCTCCGCGACGACACAGCTCTCGATGAGCTGGAAATCAGCGGCCTGACGTATGAGCCGGTAGCCTCCCGCAACGGGGTCTCGCTCGTGAGGGCGCGTCGCTCCGGCGACACTTTCGACGCTTCCAGCTATGGCGGCTGGCTGAACCACAGTTTCTTCAACGTTCATGTGAGCACAATCACCACCAGGAATATAACAATTAGCAGAAGCTGGTTTCCCGATGCGTACTCGGTCGGCAATGCGATTGAGACCAACCCCACGCCCATTACCAGGAGCGCAACGTGGAACGGTGCGATGGCTGGCGTGGACATCAGCGACAGCCCGCGCCTGGGCAACAGGGTTTCAGGCGATGCCATAATCGGCATTGCCGACCTAGCGCGACCGCAGGTTGACGTCGCCTTCACCAACATCCGAGACGAAGACACGGGGATGTCTCGCGCCGATATGGCGTGGAACGATCTCGCGGTGAGGAATGGCGTGTTCAATGGCGCTCGGCTTCGGGGTCAGTTCTATGGGCCGGAACATGAGGAGGTCGGCGGCGTGTTCAGCCGCGACGGAATCCTCGGAGCGTTCGGCGCCAAGCGCGAGTAGGCTACGACGGCCGGGGCTCCTTTGAATGGTTGTTGGCTAACCACAGGGAGTACGCCCTCCCACCGCTGACACATAAACTCGTACGTCACCGAAAACATGATCAAGGCGGACAGCCTTCGGCGGCAATGCATTGAGTTAACATCCACACCCCTAATCGCTTGGATCTTTCGATGGATCACCCTGCGCAACCGTTGCCAAAGAGCCGTTGACCTCAACATCCCGCCAGCACATCGATCCTGTCCGCGATCCGCTGTGCCGGTTCGCGCAGCTGCACGACCGTCCAGTCGGCGGCGTAGCCCTCGGTCACGTCGCCGGGCCTCGCATGGTTGACCAGCCGCTTGGTCAGGGAGCGCGGCAGCATCAACTCGCGCTCGGCCACGGTGATGAAAGCGTTGCGCAGGCCGTGGAACCAGAACTTCGCGCCGCCGGCCTCCGTGATTGGGACGTAGTGCTGGTGCAACTCCTCGACATGTCCCGAAAGGCTCGTCGGCGACGGAAATACCCATCCCTGAAGCTTCGCCGGCATGCTGGCGCTGTCCGCCCGGCGCCCGGCGAGGATGTCCCCGAGCTGACGCGTGACAGGAAGCTCCAGCGGCACCCCGGTCTTGGTCTCTTCGACTCTGAACAGACCGGCCTCCAGATCGACCCGATCCCAGGCCAGCGCCATGATCTCGCCCCGGCGCATGCCGGTGTAGAGGCCGAACAGCAGCAGGTCTCGGTGCACCGGGTTGACCACCGCGGCCTCGATGCCGTTGCGCCAGCGCGGCAACACCTCGGCCGGCGCCGAGATCCGCCGCCGCGTCTTGCGGTGGTAGCGCCCGCCCGCGGCCAGCCACTGCTCGACCGGATTGCGCAGGTCCTCGTGGTCGACGCAGGGCCGGCGGTAGACCGAGCGCAGGAAGGACAGGCACTGGTTGGCCGGCATCCTGCCATGGCGCTCGGTGATCGTATGGAACCGGGCCTCGACATCCCGGCGGCCGATCGCGTCGAGCGGACGCCTGAGCCAGTCGCCAAGATAGAGGTCCGTATAACGCCGATAGGCCCGCTGGGTCGCCGCCGACCGCCCATTCCCGGCCTCGATATACTCCGTGCAGGCGTCCCCGAGGGTCGGCAGGGCGCGCGCCCCTGCGCGCGCTCCGGCGGGGTCGCCGCCGCCGGCGACCCGGCCCAGCAGTTCCTGGGCCAGGCGTCGCGCCCGGTCGGGGGTGACCCGGCCGTAGCGGCCGACGACGACGCGCTTGTTGGGCGCCTTGCGCCCGCCGTCGCCGGCCCGGTAGTTGACGATGAAGGACTTCGTGCCCGAGGGCTGGACCCGGCAGCCGAAACCGGTCAGCTTGTCGTCCCAGGCGATCCAAGGCCTCTCTTCAGGCTCCAGCGCGTCGACAGTGCGCTTGGTGAGTGTGAGCTTGACCCTCGCGATGCGTTTTGCGCTGTGACTTTCCATGGGTCGACTCTACACCGCAGGGCGATCCAGTCAACCCGAAGATCAACACATGAAAGGAAACCGGGGTCTGTCGATCATACCTGTCTGGCTCTACATGGCATCATTGCGAAGAGGTAACATCTTGAAACATGGCATTAATTGTCTATTGGAGCGCATTTGTGTGCACTCACGTCCCTATATGACAGGGAGGTTTCAAACCCTCCCCTACAAATTCACCGGACAAAAAACCGCTCCGGCCGAATCTTCGCCTGTCCGCGCCGTCGCTACGGATAAAAGCGCTGCACCTGCCGGACATCGCCCGGAATACGGGCGCGGACGACCCTGGCTTCGGCCTTTGCTTTTTCCTTCGGGCCGACGACGACCCCGGCGTCGAGATCGAACGAACCGCGGGCGCCCAGGCTCGACAGGGTGAGCCGGTTCCAGATCGGCCGGTTGCCGACGCTGCCGCTCAGGCTCACCGTGATGCCGGAGAGGCGGTAGCCCGTCCGGTTGGTCACCTGCACGATGAGCCGCCGGAAGCGGAAGACCGGCTGCGCCGAGACGTAGCGGCCGGGATTTTCCGCGATGTCCAGCA
>JGIcombinedJ30088_10001933_pt1 | contig 20369 bp, 13 predicted proteins | sample PinacodermPK_FD_30088 | JGI IMG/M metagenome (IMG submission 30088)
AAAGCGTTTGGATTCAAGAAGGTCCTGCACAATCATCTACGCTGGCATACGGGTGAAAGATGTTTTGTGTGCCCGGAGAGCGGCTGCAGAAAAAACTTTGTGAGCTCCGCGAGCCTGATCATTCACGTGCGCACCCATACCCGTGAAAAGCCTTTTGTTTGTCCATGGCCGGAATGTGATACCGGGTTCGCCTGCGCGGGCAATCTGGCCGCTCATATGCGCAAGCATACTGGCGAAAAGCCCTATGTCTGCCCGCAGCAGGACTGTAAAAAGTCTTTCACCCGGTCAGCGGGGCTGAAGATTCACTCATATGCGCAAGCATACTGGCGAAAAGCCCTATGTCTGCCCGCAGCAGGACTGTAAAAAGTCTTTCACCCGGTCAGCGGGGCTGAAGATTCACCTGCGTAGTCACAGCGCAAAAAGGCGCCTGGCTTGTCCGCGAGCCGGCGATAGCAAAAGGGGGGCGGCGCAACAGCGTCTGCGAGTTCAGATGTTTGTCCCCGGTGGCAGGCGTATAGCTTTTCAGGTTCCTGCGACGCAAACACCCAGTTCCTGCCGTGTGACAGAAGTCTCGGGCTTGTCTTGCGCTCGCTAGGCCCATCGCCAGCCATGGCTCTGGACGCCCGGAGGAAAGTGCGAAGTGAAAAGTGCTCTGACAGAACAGGTTCGGCCCCGCGCCAGGACCTGGAGGAGCTTGGCCGAGAGCGGTGCCCTTGCGCCACCGGTTACCCCCTTGGCTGCAAACAGGCGGTTCCCCTGCCTTTTTGAAGGTTGCAGACGCGTTTTCATACGATTGCATCACCTGAAAACGCATGGGCGCGTGCACAGCGGAGAGAGGCCCTTTATCTGCCCTCAGGAGGATTGCGGCAAACGGTTCTCCCAGTCAGGCAACCTGAAAGCTCACCTGAACCGTCATGAAGGAGCCCTCCCGTTTGTTTGCTCTTATGAAGGCTGTGACGAAAAATTTCTCACCTGCCCCCAGCTGCAAAGACACAGGCACAGTCATGCCGCCGAGCGCAGGTTTATCTGCCCGCATGACGGCTGTGACAAACGATTTCTACGGCGGGACGGATTGCAAAAGCACAGGCGTGCTCACTCTGGATGGGGCTTGCGGTTTGGCCCTTACGCGAACTGCGGAAAAAAGTTTGACGCTGCATCCGGCCGGACAGAGCACCTGCGCTTACACGCGGGAGCCAAACCGTTTGTCTGTCCTTACGAAGATCGTGGAAGGCAGTTCGCCCCGTCAAACAATCTTGCTGTTCACCTGCGCCACCCCACGGGAGCCAAGCCCTATGTCTGTCCGCACAAGTCGTGCGGCAAAAGCTTTATCCAGTCCGGCCATCTGACAGCGCACCTGCATATCCATGGCGGCAAGGAACACTTTCTTTGCCCGCATGCAGGGTGCGGCAGAACTTTTGCGCTCGAAAAAGACAGGGCGCAGCACTGGTACGGTCATGTTGTCCCCACGCGCGTTTCCGGCCCGGTGGCAGGCGGAGGAAAAGGGGCCGAACCACAAGGGGTGATGCCACACCCGGGTGTTGGGACGGCTGAAACATTTTTCACCTGTCACTATGAAGGCTGCAGGCGGTTGTTTATAACGCAGACCGGCTTGAATACGCATCTGCGTGCCCATCGTAAAGACAAAAAACTGATCTGCCCGCAGGAGGGATGCACACAGCGATTCAGGTACCGAAAAGATTTGCGCACGCACCTGTCCATCCATAGAAGTCACCAGCGTGAATGGCTGCAACACAAGGCCATACCGGGGATCTTGCAGGTATTGTCTTTGTCGCAAGCAGGACAGGCATCCAGGATTTGTGCTGTTGCTGGTGAAAGTACGGTTGAAAGTACGGTTGAAAGTACGAGGGAAGGCTTGGTCGGCCTTGAGGCAGGAACAAGTCCGGCGCTTGAGCCAGGCTGCGTGAGTCCTCGCGCTCAGGGTGATGTCCCCGGCCGTGCCAGAGCAGGATCCCGGATGCCCTGGCGGCTGTCTGGCAGGGCCGCCATGGCGCAGGAGGCGCCAGCGGCGCTGGGGCTGGACTCTCCAGCGCCGCCCCGGGGGCTCGGGGCAGGATGGGTTCAGCCGATGGTACCAGCCGGGCTGTTGACAGAAGTGATTGATGCGTCTCTCTTCTGGCCGTTGCAGCCCATAGCCCGGCCAGCTCCAGGCCGGGCAGCGGCCCTGTCCGACTATCTTTGATCTGAGCGACGGCCCCTGGCATGTCAGCAAGGAGTGGTCCGCTATTGAGCCGCACGGCAGTGCCAGCGTGCTCCCGGGAGGCCGTTGGATCAGACACAGCACCGGGCGCAGGAGCTGACAACATCTGCAGGCACGGGCGAGGACAACGGCTTCTGGCCGGTGCTGTTGCATCCGCTGGCAGGTGAGAGCCAGGACAGGTGTGAAGGCGGCTGTCGGGTGCGGTGTTATTGGTCAGCGACTGATGCTGACCGGGCCGTCAGCGACAAGGGGGGCACGCGAGAGTGGCATTCTTGTCCAAGCGGCATTGTTGATCATCCGGACTTACGATGACCGTGTTTCCTGTTACAACGCCACGCGCACAAGTGGAGCCCCAGGCGACCCCGGCCGGGATTGCCGGTTCCGGTGACTTGCTGCGGGCGACGCGCAGCCTTCGCAATTCTTCCTGTGTCGGCGTGGCAGGTTTTCCCTGTTCGCAGGAGAGCTGCGAACAATGGCTCAACAACCGCAGTGCCCTGGTGGCACATCTACGCATCCANAGCGGAGGTAAACGCCTTGTTTGTCCGGCGCAAGGCTGTGGGTATGTGACAGCAGGATCAGGTCCTCTGACACGNCACTTGCGCGTTCACTCACCAGAAAAACCTGTTGTCGGTCCGCAAGAGCGCTGTGCACAGCGATTGTCTCGCCAGGATACTCTGCACGAGCCTGCCCACACCGGAGAAAAACCTTTTGTTTGTCCGTACGAGCAGTGTGGCAGGCGATTTGCTCGCCGGGGGGGCCTGAGGGTGCACTGGCGTTGGCACACGGGGGAAAAACCTTTTGTCTGTCACTATGAAGGCTGTGGAAAAAGATTCGCGCAATCAGGCGACCTGGTGACGCACAGGCGCCTTCACACCGGGGAAAAGCCCTTCGTTTGTCTCTGGGAAGGCTGTGCATATGCGGCCACACAATCAGGCCATCTGACACGACACTTGCGCGTCCACTCAAGGGAAAAACCCTTCGTCTGTTTCTATGAAGGCTGTGGACGCAGGTTCAGGGATTCAAGTACCCGTCAGACACACTTGAGCGTTCATTCAGGAAAAAAACCCTTTATCTGTCGCCATTGTGGACACTTCTTTGCATACACACAAAGTCTGCAAAGACACTTGCGCCACCACACCGGGAAACAGTCCTGTGACTGTTCCCATGAAGGCTATGCGGCGCCACCATCCTCCTCGCCGGTAACACAGGTGCGTGTTGGCTCTGGCGAAAAATCCTGTGTCCGTTTGCAGAAGAGCAGGACCTTCTTGTTGGCGGCATCAGGCGGTGCTGCTGGGCATAAGCCTTCGCACAGGAACAGACGATGGCGCCTGGAACGCATTGACGTCAGCACACAGCCGCCGGTCGCAAGGCATCAATCCCCGGGGGTGTCAGGGCCGGTGTCTGCCGGGTCCGGCCNGGGACTGGTGTGCCAAAGCACCCGCCCAGGCAGTGATAGCTTGTGTCCCACAACGACCGCCCTGTCCGGAGAGCCTCAGTCCCCCGACTGGATCACCAGGGCGCCAGACCGGGCAGAGCCGCCATCGCCCTGGCTGGGGTTGCCGCTGTCACGCATGGTTGTATGCGGGTGGCCACAACCGATCTGCGCAACAGTGGCAGCCAAGGCCGATTGGCTGGCACGGCATGCCGATGAACACCTCTCCGGCTCCTTGCGGCAGGACCTGGACACGGCAGGCCGGGACGCGCACGCGTTCCTTCTTACTGGTGACGACAAGGATTCCCGGCTGGAAGAGCTTTGTTCAGCCAGTAGTGAAACTTCAACGAATAGTGAAGCAGGATCGTCAGTNTCCTGAGTCGTCCAGGGTGGCAGGGCACAGTCATGGACGCTGACAGCAGAGCCGACGGGCTTGTCAGCGGCCGGGTGGCACACAAGGCGCGCAGAGTTGTCCAAACCGTATTCCTGAGGAGCATCCAGACGTGCGAAAGACATGTTTCCTGTAACAAAGCTATCGAGCAGAGTGGCATTTTTTCCTGCGTCAGCGGAGGCTGTGGGTTGGTGCCCCGCCCCGCAGCAAACAAGGGCCCGGGTTTGCGCCCCCGCTGGCGCAAAATATTTTCTCTGCCGGTACGAGGACTGTGAAAAGAGGTTCCTGAAAAAAGGGCCCTGGACGGTGCACGAGCGCCGCCACACCGGAGAAAAACCCTTTGTCTGTTCCTGGGAAGGCTGTGGCTATGCGAGCGCTCAAGCTGGCCATCTGACACAACACTTGAGCGTTCACACGGGAAGAAAACCCTTCGTCTGTCCGCATGAGGGCTGTGGGCGTTCGTTCGCACAAGCGTGCGACATGAAAAAACACGGGCGCATCCACTCAGGAGAGCAGCCCTTTGTCTGTCCCCACAAGGGCTGTGGCCAGCGGTTTTCTCGCTCAGGCAACCTGAAAAACCACCAGCTGCTACATAGTGACGAGAGGCGGTTTTTCTGTCCGTACAACGGCTGTGATCATGTGTTCGCACAGCCAGTCTCCCTGACAAGACACAAGCGCATCCACACAGCCGAAACCCCCTTTGTCTGCCCCCACGAAGGCTGTGGCTATTCGTCGCCACAATCGTACTGCCTGAGAAAACACATGCGCGTTCACGCGGGAAGAAAAACCCTGGTGTTCCCCCGTCAAGACTGCCTGGCAGGAAAAACCCCTGTCTGTTCGCAAGGCCGTGTTGAAAGGCGGCTTGTATACCAAAGTGACGGGATAGTGCACCAGCGTCGTGNCAGAAAAGAAAAGCCCTTTGNGTGTTCCTATGAAGGCTGTGGCTATGGGGGTGCCAGATTCGGGGACCTGAGAAAACACTTGCGCGTCCATACCAGGGACCGGCCCTTTGTGTGTCCCTATGAAGGCTGTGGCTACGCATCTACGCAATCCTGGGACCTGAAAGTACACCTGCGCGTCCACACCAGAGAGAAGTTTTTTGCCTGTTCACACGCAGGCTGTAGACGTCGGTTCAGATGGTCCAGCAGCCTGAAAAAACACTTGCGCACGCATACCAGGGGGAAAAAATTTCTCTGTTCACATGAAGGCTGCCGACGCGTGTTCACACGCCAGGACTTTTTGAAAAGACACGGGTATCTCCACACCGGTGACAAACCCTTTGTCTGTCGGCAGGAAAATTGCAGCAAGCGGTTTACAGGAAAAAAGAGCCTGATAGTGCACAGGTGCACCCCTGGCGGGAAAAAAACCTTTTCCTGTTGCCATGAAGGCTGTGAATACGCGTTCAGAATATTGAACGACCTGAAAAAACACTGGCACTGCCATCGCGTACAACAGCCTTCTTTCGTTGTGGAGCAGGCCCCTGCGAACATGTCTGTGTCATCAGTCACCCCCCGTGAGCCCCCGCNGACGCCCAGGGACAGCTCACCTGANGGTGCGCGTACGACAGCTGNCCTGCGACCACAGGCAGACACGCAGTCCCTTTCTTGCCTGGCAACCGGTGTTGGCGTTCCGGCTGACCTGACCCACCCGCGTGTCCGTGTTTGCGGCGGCAGTCTCTACCCCACAACGCCAGCCGCTTCGACAGGGCACCTGTTCCCTGACCGGCATGTCATGTCATCAGCCAGGACGCAAGCATTAGTATCCGCAGAGGACCGGCGCTCGCCACCCCGGTCACGCGCAGCGCAGCAGGTACCACAGCCATCGGGGTTCACAAGGGAGGCCGTTACGGGCGACTGGTGGACACAGCTGTGCGACCAATACGTTTTCTGGCCGTTGCCGCTGGCGGGAAGTACGGGTGCGGCTGACGGGGATGGCTGTGCATCGCCTCTCTCGGCGGAGGACAAGGCTTTCTGGCAGGAGTTGATTTCTTCAGTGGCGGCTGGAACCGGGCAAGCAGAACTCTGAGGCGACTGTCCAGCCGGGCTCAGTTGCGCGCTGTGTGCCGGTCAGGTCAGCAGCCTGGCGTCGTAATACTGACAGTGGTGTCCAGACTGCGCTGTTGGTCACCCGGGCTTTCGATGAATATGTTTTCTGTTGCACCCACTCATGAAACAACGAAACGGTGTCTTGCGCCGGCACAGACTGTCAGCCTGCGCCGCTGTCGGCAGTCTGGCAGGTTGACCCGGTGTGCGGTCGGCGCCCGTTCCAGACCCTGGCACTGCCTGCAAGAGGGGTGTCTGCGGCGGTTCGGGGACAAAGCTGGCCTGATGCAGCACCGGCGCGTCCACACCGGGGAAAAACCCTTTGTCTGTTCCTGGGAAGGCTGTGGCTATGCGTGCACACAATTGGCCAACCTGAAAACGCACCTGCGCGTCCACACCGGGGAAAAACCCTTTGTCTGTTCCTGGGAAGGCTGTGGACATGCGTGCACACAATTGGCCAACCTGCAAACGCACCGGCGCATCCACACCGGAGAAAGACCCTGTGTCTGTTCCTGGGAGGGCTGTGGGCGTCTGTTCGCACACCCGGGTACCCTGAGGAATCACCGGTACATCCACACTGGAAAAAAATCCTTCGTCTGTCCCCATGAGGGTTGTGGCTACAGGTCCTCACGCCGGGGGGACCTGCAAAGACACGGGTACGTCCATACGAAACAAAGAGCTTTCCTTTGTCCCCACGAAGGCTGCGGACGTTCCTTTGGACAAGCAGGCAATCTGACGCAGCACTTGCGTGTCCACCTCAAAAAAAAACGCTTCGTCCGTTCATCTGAAGGGCGCAGATGTTCATTTGTGCGATCAGGTGACCTCAGGAAACAGGTGCGGACCTGCGTCAAGGCAAAACCTGTTTGTGTCGCAGTGGCGGCTGTCGACCCTGGTGCGCACCCGCAATCAATCTGCAACGGCACCTGCGTATTGACTCAGAAGAAAAGGCCATTGGCTGTGTGGCCTGAAGACTGTGCATCCGTTTCGCGACGGGAACCCCATGTCAGGTCAGGGCGCAACCGCTGTTGTCCGGGATTGGGCGGTCTGGCTGGCACTTGTCCCAAGCTGTCCAGCGCGAGAGGCCGGGCCCCTGCGCGCAACGAGAGTCGTTCTGTCCGGCTGGTTGATATGCCAGACAGATGGGGGGCTCTGTTGGCCGTTGCAGCCATCGCATGGCACAAAGGCGCCTGACCAGTACGTCCCCGCCCATTGATGGCGACGAGGCATTCCGGCGGGAATGGCTCTGTTTGAGGTGCGTGACCACAAGTTGGCGTGGACTCTGTCTGGCGTGCCTTTTATAGCCCCGCACCGGACAGCATCACTGACGAGTCTGTCAGCGGTTGTGTTCAAGACAGGTGGAAACTCTGTCCAAGTGGCGGTGGTGATTATTCAAGCTGTTGGTGAACATGTTTGCTGTTATAGGATCACGCCGGAAAGCGGAACTTTTTCCTGCGCCAGCGGGCGCTGTCGGTGGCCCCGCTGACCGAAATAAAAATAAAAGAAAAGGGCGAAAAAAGGGGGAAGGCAAGGTTTCCGGATGTGCGCCCGCGAGCATTTTATCGTCTGACCGCAAGCAGGTTGCGACAAGTGGTTCGAAAACACGTGGTTCGAAAACACATAGTGCCCTGGTGCGACGGCTTCGTGCGCATGCTGGAGACAAGCCCTTTGTGTGTTGCTACGAAGGCTGTGGATATGCGTTCGCACAGTCAGGTAACCTGAACAGACACAGGCGCATCCATTCAGGGGAAAGACCTTTTGTCTGTCCGCGCAGCGACTGCGGGAGTACTTTCGCACGCTCATGCCATCTGACGAGGCACCTGTGTGGTCACAACCAGGAAAACTGTTTTGTCTGTTCCTGGGACGGCTGTCAGTATGCATCCACACAGCGATTGAATCTGACAAGACACTGGCGCGTCCATAGCGGGGAAAAACGTCGTATCTGCTCATATGAAGGCTGTGGACGTGCGTTCCGGGAATCAATCGACCTGAAAAGACACTTGCGTGTCCACTCGGGAGAGAAACCTTATGTCTGCCCACATGAAGGCTGTGGACGTGCATTTGCACGATCCTGGGTCCGGAAAGGACACCTGCGCACTCACGCCAGAAAGGAAAGCTTTGTGTGTCCCCGCAGCGGCTGTGGGCAAGCGTTCGCATCGACATGCCAAAGGGAGCGGCACTTGCGTTCCCATACCATGGAAAAGTCCGGTGTCTGTTGGCGCCGGGGCAGCACCAGCCTGTCTGAGCAAGCCAGTGCTTCCCTTCTTGCCGCCATGATCTGGCCTGGCGTTCAGGCAGATCTGAATCCAGAGCCTGAGAGCCTCTGTGTTTCCAGTGGCAGCCTGGCCCCGACAACGACAGCGGCTGGCACCGGGCACTGGCTCCCTTCACATAGGTCACAAGGCGTCCCGTGCGGCTGGGGACAACCGGCGTCTGCCCAGGGCACCCGTATGGCTGACTGGGCTGACTGGTTGGCAGGCTATGCGGATGAATACCTCTCCGGGCCGGTGCCCTTGTCGTACAGTACAGTCGCGTCTGACCCGGGTGTGCACGCATGGGCTGGCGCGGATGACGACAGCACCTTCTGGCAGGCGTTGATCTCTCCAGAATTTCCGGAAGATTGTGATGGCAGGTGACCTGGTGCGCGGCAAGCCCTGTTCTTCAGGGCGGGGAGGATGTCAATCAGCTGACAGCTATTCTGGCGGGCGTTGGTCTTTCCAGCCGATAGTGAACCCGATGGCCGCGCTCAGATTACGGCCTGCGGTCAGGCAGCAAGCCTGACAACCCCGTCAGCTGGCGGCTGTCAGAAATAGAGTACAACTGTGGCCAGGCTTTACTGTTGGTCTCCCAGGTTTGCGATGGATATGGTCCCGGTTACACCCCCATACAGAAAACGGAAACTTTGGTGTGAGCCAGTGAAGGCCCAGCACCTGGACCTCCGGCAAACAAAACAATCCGCCCGGCGTACTGGCACCGTCCACCCAAAACGTTTTCTCTGCCAGCACGAAGATTGCACACAATCGTTCCGATACAAGAGTCAACTGGAAACACACCTGCGTTTGCACGCCGGAGAAAAGCCTTTTGTGTGTCCATGGGAAGGTTGCGGCTATGCGACTGCACGACCACACGATCTGACAATACACAAGCGCTACCACACAGGAGAAAAGCCCTTTGTCTGTCCCTGGGAGGGCTGTGGATATGCGTTCAGACGATCAGAGCACCGGATACGACACAGGCACTCGCACTCCGGCGAAAAACCCTTTCGGTGTCCGCATGGAAACTGCGAAAAATCGTTCAAACAATCAAGTTATCTGGCGTACCACTTGCGCCGTCACTCAGGAAAGGCGTTCTATGTCTGTCCCCAGCAAAACTGTGGGTATACGTGCGGGCGATCAAGCGGCCTGACAAGACACTTGCGTATCCACTCAGGAGAAAAACCCTTTACCTGTCCCTGGGAAGGCTGCAGATATGCGTCCTCAACCTCAGGCAATCTGCGCGTACACATGCGCCGCCACACCGGGAAAAAAACCTTCGCCTGTCCACACGAAGGCTGTGGCAAGGTGTTCGCACATTACGGTAGTTTTAAACCGCATTTGTACATCCATTCAGGAGAAAAGCCCTTTGTCTGTCCCTGGGAAGGCTGTGGCTATGCGGCCGTACAATCGAGCTCCCTGAACAAACACAGGCGCGTCCACTCAAGAGAAAAACCCTTTGTTTGTCTGCGTGAAGGCTGTAGATCTTCGTTCACACAATCCAGCTCCCTGTACAAACACTACCGCGCCCACGCCAGAGCAAAGACCCTTGGCTGTTTGCGGCAGGGCAGCACAAGCCGTTCTGAGTACGCGCGCATCCCCGGTCGGCATCAGCGCAGGAAAAGAACCGTTCATGTCCAGCCTGCTTCCGCCTCCCTGCGGTTGCCGCTGACAACACCGCCCCTGGCTTCTGGTGCCGCAGCTGTCTTGCCCTGCGGCACGCAAAAACCGGACCTGAAGGTTGGTCGACAGCGCCAGAACATCCGTGTCTCCAGTGCCAGATCCAGGCCTGCCAGGCCAGCGGCCTCCAGGGCGGATCTGCTCTTTGGCCGGCGCACCATGCCATCAGCTCGAGNGCAACAGCAAACGCCGGAACGCACTGGGCTCCCGTCCTCTGTGTCACAAGCCGTNCCGCGCGGGGGAATACAACCGATGGCCGCAACGGGGCGGCAGCTGTCAGACTGGTTGACAAGGTGCGCCGATGACTATTTCGCAAGCTGGCGGCCTTCACTGCACAGCGGTCAGGCGTCAGACAAGGAGGCTGGCGCATTACGTCTTTCTGATGACGACAAGACCTTCTGGCAGCTGTTGATCTCTTCAGCGGATACTCAAGCCCGATGATCAGTGTGTTGCGTCCACTTTTGTTGTCAGGCGCGGGCATGGCCCCGCAGCTGAGCCGCATAACGACAGGCTTGTCAGTCGTTGAGCGTCACAGAAGAAGTGTCATTGCTGTCCAAATCTCACTGCTGCTCATTCAGGCGTTTTTTCAATGGACAGGTTTCCTGTTACGACTTCACACAGAAAGCCCGGACTCTCGCACGCGCCAGAAAAGGCTGATGGCTGCCGTCGCCGCCGGCAACAAAGACGACTGGCCAGGCCTGCTGTCCTTGTCTGTTCTGGTGATGGGCGTGATTCTGCATCCGCAGGATCGGACGCTCTGACAGGACACCTGCGCCTCCCCCATGCCAAAAAGGCCTTTGCCTGTTGCTGGCAAGGCTGTGGATCTGCGTTTGCCAGATCAACCGACCTGAAAAGACACTTGTGTATCCACGCGGGACACAAAACCTTTGTCTGCTCCTGGGAGAGTTGTACACAAGCGTTTAAACGATCAGATGAATTTACAAGACATTTACGCACCCACACAGCAAACAAACCCTTTGTCTGTCCCCATGAAGGCTGTAGACAAGCGTTTGTGCGATCAGGCCAGCTGACAATACACCTGCGCCGCCACTCAGAAGAAAAAGTCTTTTTCTGCCTCTTTGAAGGCTGTGGGTATGCGACCGTACAATTGAGTGCGCTGACAAAACACGTGCGGGTCCACACAGGTGAAAGACCCTTTGTTTGTCCCTACAACGGCTGCGGGCACGCGGCTGCACAGTCGAGTTCTCTGCGTAAACACTTGCGTGTCCACGCAGAAGGACAGCCTTTCGTCTGTTCCTATAAAGGCTGTGGACAAGGGTTTGCGTGCTCTGGCCGCCTGTCAAGACATTTGTGCACACATGCCGGCGCACAGCCCATTGTCTGTTTGCGCCAGGGCTATGTGAACCTGTCCGGGACATCGAGCCTGGCCGGTGAGGATGCGCCCAGTCATGGGGAACGCCTGCTCCGCTCCCGCCGCGCGCAGATACTGACACGAGTACCGGGACCGCCAGAACCCGGGTTCTCTATGGACAAGGAGCCCTTGCATCCTGCGCCGGTTGTCGCTGCCGCCTGTTCCGGGGAGCCGGCGAGCGGGGGCCCCCCTGTTGCCAGCGACAGACCTGGGACCGCAGCGTCCAGAGCGGACCCGCTCCTGGCCTGGAGCAGCATGCCACTGGCTGGAGCACAGCAGTCGATACCGGGAGGCCCTCTGCTCTCGTCATGGCTGCCACCAGTCGTCCCGCCCGGGCGGATACAACGGGAGCCCGCACTGGAGGCTGTGACGCCCGACTGGTTGACATGGTGCGCCGATGACTATCTTGCCAGGTCGGTGCCGCTGTTGCACAGCACCCAGGGGTCTGACCAGGAGGGTTGCGCATTACTTCTTGCTGATGACGACAGGGCTTTCTGGCAGGCGTTGCTCTCTCCAGCCGTTAATGATGGCCGCAGGTCAGAACCTTGAGTCGACTCTGGCCGCAGGGTTGCGTTCATATGCAGCAGGATGGCGCAGCTGACAAGTCTGTCAGCCACTGCGCGTCACACAAGGAGTGTAATAGATGCCCCGGCTTTTCTGCTGACCAGTCAGGATTTCTTGCAATGGACGGGCTTTGCGTTACAACGCCACAAGTGAAAACGTCACAAAGAAAATCGTCACGTCTCCTTGTGCCCGCGCAGGCGACCCGCCGCCGCGCGCAAGGACGCTGGCCGGCCCGAGCTTCTGTCCCTGTCCGTTCACACCCCGTCCTGCGACAGGGCCGGAAACGCGGGTCTGGAAAAAAGAAGGGCCTGATGACGGGCCTTCGCACCCGTACCGGAGCCAGGCCCTTTGCCTGTTCCTGGGAAGGCTGTCGCCAGGCGTTCGCACAATCAAACCATCTGCGCATGCACTGGTGCACGCACACAGGAGAAAAACCTTTTGTCTGCGCATACGAAGGTTGTGGCCAGGCGTTTGCACAACCTGGCGTACTGACGCGACACAAGCGCCGCCACTCAGGAGAAAAACCCTTTGCCTGTTCCCGGGAAGGCTGTCGACTGGCGTTCTCACGAGCAGAAAACCTGAGAACGCACTGGCGTACGCACTCAGGAGAAAAACCCTTTGTCTGTTCATACGACGGTTGCTGTAAGGCGTTTACACAAGCAGGTATCCTGGCGCGACACCTGCGCTGCCACTCTGGAGAAAGGCCCTTTGTCTGTCCCTGGGAAGACTGTGGATATGCGTGCGGACAATCAGGTGGCCTGGCAACACATGTGCGCATCCACTCAGGGGAAAAACCCTTTGTCTGTCTACATGAAGGCTGTGGATATGCGTCCACTGACTTAACAAATCTGACAAGACACTTGCGGGTTCACTCAGGAAAAAAACCCTTTGTTTGTCGCTATAAAGGCTGTGGGCTTTCGTTTAGACAATCAGGGACTCTGCAACGACACTCAAGTGTCCACTCAGAAGCAAGGTCTTTTGTCTGTCCACATGAAGGCTGTGGACAGACGTTTGTGCAACCAGGCCGCCTGAGGGTACATGTGCGCATGCACTCAGGAAAAAGATTCTTTGCCTGCCCCCATCAAGGTTGCGGACAAGCGTTTACACTACCCGGCGACCTGACAAGACACCTGCGCATTCATACCGGCGAAAAACCCTTTGTCTGTCCACACGAAAGCTGTGGACGTTCGTTTGCACAATCGGGCAGTCTGGCAAGGCATGCGTGTGTTCACACAGGCGAAAAGTCCTTTGTTTGTCTACACGAAGGCTGTGGACGTTCGTTCACACAGTCAGCCAGTCTGACAAGGCATTCACGTGTTCATGGAGAGGAAAAGACTTTCGTCGGTTGGCATGAAAGCGGTGGATACGCGTTCATACAACCCGTCAAGCGGCATAACCACGGGCGTTCCCACACCCAGGCAGAGCCCTTTGTCTGTGGGCGCGCGAGCGGCATGAACCTCTCCGGGAAATCAGGCGCACTGCGTGGATATCCGCTCAGGCGCACTGACCTGAGCGCTTCCCGCCAGCGGCGACTCTCCCGTCTTTGCAGCGACAGCGCAAGGCCTGCAACGCCGGCGGCCCCCGGAGTGGAACGCGCCCGGAGCACCATGCCATCAGACAGGGCACGACAGCCATCGCCGGGCCGCCATCTGCTCTCTTCATCGGTGGCACAAGCCGTCCCGTCCGGGTGGGGCCAGCCGGGGTTGTCAAGGGAGGCTGCTGTGCCCGCCTGGTTAAGAAAGTGCGCCGCTGACTATTTCACCAAGTTGTTGCCGTCAATGTACAGCACCTGGATGTTGGACCGGGAGGATTACTCGTCAGCTCCCACTGATGATGACTGGTGGGATTTCTGGCGGGAGTTCATCTCCCCGGCAGAGAGTGAAATCTGACCATCAACCTGTTGAGTTCATTGCTGTTTTGGCATCCTCCCCGTCCTTCAGGGCGGGGAGGATGTCAATCTGTGCAGGATCCAGCGCAGGGCGCCTGGCTCAGCTGGAGCGCTGCGACCAGACGGCATGGCTGACAGGCCTGTCGGCCGCCGGGCGGTACACAAGAGTGTAACGGCTGTCCAAATTTCACCGTTGTTCACTCAGGCTTTCGAAGGACATGCACCCCGTTACAAAGTCACCTGGCAAACAGGAATTTTTTGACGTGCCAGAGGTGACTGGTCGGCGTCCTGCTACCGCCTTCGCAAAATGTTTTCCCTGTCCGAGCAAGGGGTGCGCGCAAAGGTTCAGCTTCAAATCTGCAGTGGCAAGACACCTGCGTGCCCACACCGGAAAAAAGCCCTTTATCTGCCCCTATGAAGATTGCGGATTTGCATCTGCTCAATCGGGCAATCTGAAAATCCACTTGAGCGTCCACTCAGGAGAAAAACCCTTCGCCTGTCCCTATGGAGGCTGTAGATATGCGTCAGTACGATCAAGCAACCTGACAAGACACTTGCTCGTCCATGCAGAAGGAAAAATCTNTGCCTGTCCCCGTGTGGGCTGTGGATATGCGTCAGTACGATCAAGTGACCTGACAAAACACTTGTTTGTCCTCGCAGGAGGGAAATCCTTTGTTTCTTGTAATAAAGGCTGTGGATACGCGTCGACATCTTCGGGTGCCATGGAAAGACACCTGCAGGTTCACCCGAAAGGAAAATCCTTTGTTTGTTCCTATGAAGGCTGTGGATATGCGTCGGCATATTCGTGTGCCCTGAAAAGGCACTTGCTCGTTCACTCGAAAGAAACATCCTTTGTTTGTCCTTATGGAGGCTGTAGCTACGCGTCCGCAAGATGCAGCGACCTGACAAGACATTTGGGCGTTCACTCAGGAACAGAGCCCTTCGGCTGTCCCCGTGAGGGGTGTGGATATTCGTTCAGAACAGCAAGCCGCCTGACACAACACCTGCGCGTGCACTCAGGAGAAAAATCCTTTGACTGTCCCTGGGAAGGTTGCGGATATGCGGCCAGAACCTCAGACCTTCTGACAAAACACAAGCGTCTTCACTCAGGAACAAAAACCTTTGTTTGTCCCTGTGAAGGTTGTGGATATGCGTCAGCACGATCCGGCGACTTGAAAAGACACTTGAGCATTCATGTCAAAGCCAAACCCTCTCCCATTGCGACGGCAGCCTTGCCTGACGTCCGGGCGGAGCCGGCTCCGGCGCTGGACCGCCAGAGCAGCTGTGTTTCCAGCGGCAGCCCTGCTGCCATAACGACAGTGCCTGCCGCAGGGCAGCAGTTCCCCGGGGAAAATGGCCTGTCGCCAGCCAGGCCAGAGCCGCTGTCGCCCTGGCTTGGGCTGCCTGCGTCACCTTCGTCACAGGCTGAAGAGCTTCTGGGCCTTGTCCCGGAGCGCGCCTCACCTGGGTCAGCGTCGTCACAGGACTCCCGGCCCGGCTGCGCACAAGCGGTGTCCACACCGGGGGAATTCATGCCAGGCGGCTCAGGATGGCACGCCGATGACTCCCTTGGCTGGCTGTTGCAGCCTTCACACACAACCCCGGTGTCAGACCAGCATCTTCTCTCCTTCGCTTGCGCTGATGACGATACTGTGTTCTGGCAGACGTTGATCGCGCCAGAGACTGGTGCAACCTCGTGATCCGTACCCGGTGCCCTGCGGCCAGACTCTATAGCTGACAGGCCTGTCAGCCGCCGGGCGGGATACAAGAGTGTAACGACTGTCCAAGTTGCACCTGGATCACGCAGGCTTTCGAAGGACATGCACCCCGTTACAAAGTCACGCAGAAAACAGGAAGTTGTTGTCGTACCCGATGTGACTGGCCGGCGTCGGGCCGCCGTCCGGCCGCGATGGTTTCTCTGTCCGAGCGAGGGCTGTACACAAGGGTTCAGACACGCAAGTACACTGAAAATACACCTGCGTACCCACACCGGAGAAAAGCCCTTTGTCTGCTCATATGAAGATTGCGGACGCGCGTTTGCACAATCAGGCCATCTGACAGTCCACCTGCGCGCCCACGCAGGGAAAAAGATCTTTTTCTGTCGCTGGGAAGGTTGTGGATATGGGTTCGTAGCCTCAAGCACGCTGACAAGACACAAGCGCCGCCACACCGGAGAAAAACCCTTTGTGTGTCACTACAAAGGTTGTGGACGCGCCTTTGCACAATCAGGGGATCTGAAAACACACCTGTGCGTCCACACCGGAGAAAAACCCTTTGCCTGTCCCTGTGAAGGCTGTGCATATGCGACAACAGGATCAAAAAGCCTGAAAAGACACTTGCGCACGCATGCCAAAGCCAAGTCCTCTTCCATGGCGACGGCAGCCTGTCCTCGCCTCCAGGCGGCCCCGGCGTCGGAGCGGGACCGCCCGGGCATCTGTGTTTCCAGCGACAGCTCTGCTGCCATAACGACAGTGCCTGCCACAGGGCATCCGCTCCCCGGTGCGCATGGCATCTCGCCCGTTATGGCAGAACCGCTGTGGCCCCGGCTTGGGCGGCCTGCGTCACCCAGGTCACAGGTTGAAGAGCTTCCGGGCCTTGCCCTGGAGAGGGCGTCACCCGGGTCAGCGTCGTTACAGGGCTCCCAGCCCGGGTGCGCACAAGCGGTGTCCAGACCGGGGGAACTCATGCCAGGCGGTTCAGAATGGCACGCCGATGACTCCCTTGCCTGGCTGTTGCAGCCTTTACACACAACCCGGGCGTCAGACCCGCATCTTCTCTCATTCTCCTGCGCTGATGAGGACAAGATTTTCTGGCAGACGTTGATCTGGCCAGAGGCTGATGAAGTCCGGTGACTCTGTGCCGGGTCCAGGCCCTGCGGCCAGACAGCATAGTCGACAGGCCTGTCAGCCGCCGGGCGGGATACCAGAGTGTAATGACTGTCCAAGTTGCACCCTTGATCATTCAGGTTTTCGAAGGATATGCACCCCGTTACAAAGTCACGCAGAAAACAGGAAGTTGTTGTCGTACCCGATGTGACGGGCCGGCGTCCTGCCGCCGTCCGCCCACAAGGTTTTATCTGTCCGCACAAGGGCTGTGGACAAGGGTTCAGATACGAAAGTAGATTGAGAACACACCTGCGTACCCACACCGGAGAAAAACCCTTTGTCTGCCCCTATGAAAATTGTGGACAAGCTTTTGCACAACCAGGGAATCTGACTCGCCATTTGCGCGCTCACTCAGGGGAAAAGCCCTTTACCTGTTCCTGGGAAGGCTGTGGATATGCGTCCATAGGGGCAAACGATCTGACAAGACACATGCGCGTCCACACCGGAGAAAAACCCTTTGCTTGTCAACATAAAGGTTGTGGACACGCGTTTACGCAATCCTATGATCTGACAAGACACATGCGCATTCACACAGGAAAAAACCCCTTTGTCTGTCAACATAAAGGTTGTGGACACGCGTTTGCGCTGTCAGGCAACCTGACCGCACACATGCGCACCCACTCAGGAAAAGAAAGCTTCGGCTGTCCCCGCGTGGGATGCGGATGCATTGCCAGAACATCACGCAGTCTGGCGCAGCACAAGCGCCGCCATTCCGGAGGGACATCCTTTGACTGTCCTTGGAAAGGCTGCGGATATTTGGCCAGAACAGCAAACCTTCTGACAAAACACAAACACTTTCACGCAGGAATAAAAACCTTTGGCTGTCCCTTTGAAGGCTGTGAATATGCGTCAGCACGATCAAACAACCTGAAAAGACATTTGAGCGTTCATCCCAAAGCCGCGCCCTCTCCCATTGCGACGGCGGCCTGTCCTGGCCTCCCGGCGAACCCGGCTCCGGAGTGGGACCGTCCGGGCAGCTGTGTTTCCAGCGACAGCTCTGCTGCCATAACGACAGCGCCTGCCACAGGGCATCAGCTCCCCGACGCGCAGGGCCTGTCGCCGGCCAGACCAGAGCCGCTGTCGCCCTGGTTCGGGCTGCCTGCGTCACCTTCATCACAGGCAGCAGAGCTGCTGGGCCTTGTCCCGGAGAGGGCGGCACCGGGATCAGCCTTGTCACAGGACTCCCAGCCCGGGTGCGCGCCAGCGGTGTCCACACCGGAGGAACTTGTGCCCGGCGGCTCGAGGTGGCACGCCGATGATTCCCTTGCCTGGCTGTTGCCACCTTTACACACAACCCGGGAGGCATCAGACCAGCATCTGCTCGCATATGACGACAAGGTTTTCTGGCAGAAGTTGATCTCGCCAGAGTCTGGTGATATCTGGTGACTCTGGGCCGGGTCCTGCGCAGGGGGGCTGGCTTCGCCCAGGCCCTGCGGCCAGACAGCATAGCTGACAGGCCTGTCAGCCGCCGGGCGGCACACAAAAGTGTAACTTTGTCCAAATTTCACCGTTGATTACTCAGGCTTTCGAAGGACATGCTCCCCGTTACAAAGTCACGCAGAAAACAGGAATTTGTTGTCATGGCCGAGGTGACTGACCGGCGTCCTGCCGCCGTGCGCCCACCATGTTTTCCCTGCCCGCGCAAGGGCTGTACCCAAGGGTTCAGATACGAAAGTACATTGAGAAGACACCTGCGTGCCCACACCGGAGAAAAACCATTTGTCTGCCCATATGAAAACTGTGATCAAGCGTTCACACAAGCCGGCAGTCTGACACGCCACTTGCGCGCTCATCTGGAGGACAAGCTCTTTATCTGTCCCTATGGAGGCTGTCGATACAGGTCTGCAGGAGCCAGTAACCTGACAAGGCATATGTGCGTCCACACGGGAGGAAAATACTTTGTTTGTCGACATAAGGGTTGTGGACATGCGTCTGCGCAATTCGCTGATCTGAAAAAACACATGCGCGTCCACACCGGAGAAAAACCCTTCGTTTGTCAACAGACAGGTTGTGGACATGCGTTTGCGCAATCATGTGATCTGAAAAAGCACATGCGCGTCCACACCGGAGAAAAACCCTTTGTTTGTCAACATAAAGGTTGTGGACACGCGTTTGCACAATCAAACAACCTGATAGCACACTTACGCACCCACTCAGGAAAAGAAACCTTCGGCTGTCCCCGCGAGGGCTGCGGATATATTTCCCGAACAGCGCGCGGTGTGACGCAGCACCTGCGTGTCCACTCGGGAGAAACAGGAGAAAAATCCTTTGTTTGTCAACATAAAGGTTGTGGCCAGGCGTTTGCGCAATCATGTGATATGGAAAAGCACATGTGCGTCCACCTGGAAGCAAAACCCTTTGTTTGTCTACATAGCGGTTGTGGACAGGCGTTTGTACGATCATGCAACCTGTCAGCGCACCTGCGCACCCATGCCGGAGAAAAACCCTTTATCTGTCCCTGTGAAGGCTGTGACTATGCGTCACTGCGATCAAACGACCTGAAAAGGCACTTGCGCACTCATGCCAAAGCCAAACCTGCTCCCATGGCAACGGCGGTCGGTCCCGGCGTGGGGGCGGACCCGGCCCCGGAGCGGGACTGCCAGAGCAGCTGTGTTTCCAGCGACAGCCCTGCTGTTATAACGACGGTGCTTGCCACAGGGCATCAGCTCCCCGACGAGCATGGCCTGTCGCCGGCCAGACCAGAGCCGCTGTCGCCCTGGTTCGGGCTGCCTGCGTCACCTTCATCACAGGCAGCAGAGCTGCTGGGCCTTGTCCCGGAGAGGGCGGCACCGGGATCAGCCTTGTCACAGGACTCCCAGCCCGGGTGCGCGCCAGCGGTGTCCACACCGGAGGAACTTGTGCCCGGCGGCTCGAGGTGGCACGCCGATGATTCCCTTGCCTGGCTGTTGCCACCTTTACACACAACCCGGGAGGCATCAGACCAGCATCTGCTCGCATATGACGACAAGGTTTTCTGGCAGAAGTTGATCTCGCCAGAGTCTGGTGATATCTGGTGACTCTGGGCCGGGTCCTGCGCAGGGGGGCTGGCTTCGCCCAGGCCCTGCGGCCAGACAGCATAGCTGACAGGCCTGTCAGCCGCCGGGCGGCACACAAAAGTGTAACTTTGTCCAAATTTCACCGTTGATTACTCAGGCTTTCGAAGGACATGCTCCCCGTTACAAAGTCACGCAGAAAACAGGAATTTGTTGTCATGGCCGAGGTGACTGACCGGCGTCCTGCCGCCGTGCGCCCACCATGTTTTCCCTGCCCGCGCAAGGGCTGTACCCAAGGGTTCAGATACGAAAGTACATTGAGAAGACACCTGCGTGCCCACACCGGAGAAAAACCATTTGTCTGCCCATATGAAAACTGTGATCAAGCGTTCACACAAGCCGGCAGTCTGACACGCCACTTGCGCGCTCATCTGGAGGACAAGCTCTTTATCTGTCCCTATGGAGGCTGTCGATACAGGTCTGCAGGAGCCAGTAACCTGACAAGGCATATGTGCGTCCACACGGGAGGAAAATACTTTGTTTGTCGACATAAGGGTTGTGGACATGCGTCTGCGCAATTCGCTGATCTGAAAAAACACATGCGCGTCCACACCGGAGAAAAACCCTTCGTTTGTCAACAGACAGGTTGTGGACA
>JGIcombinedJ30088_10001972_pt1 | contig 20133 bp, 10 predicted proteins | sample PinacodermPK_FD_30088 | JGI IMG/M metagenome (IMG submission 30088)
CAGCGCCGGCGCAGCCGCGAGCGGGCCGAGGCGTGGGCGCGCCGGGCGGCGCAGGCGGCGGGACTGGTGCGGAAGCTCCGGGGCCGGGACACGCCGGAGCGCCGGCTCGCCCACGACCGCCAACTCGAAGAGCGGGCGCGGATGCTCGTCGCCCGGGTCGTGCTCCCCGGCGAGTGGTATCTGGTGCGCTGGGGCGGCACCCGGAAGGGCTCGGGCAGCTTCTACACCCGCCCCGGCCTCGCAGTGCCCACGGTGCACCGCACGCTGCGGCCGTTGGCCTACGACCCACCCACGGGCGCGGACGGCAAACCGGACCGCGACGCGACGCCCGTCCGCTGGACGCCGAAGCCCCCGGAACGCATCCTGGCGGTCACGGTGTGCGACCCGGCGTGCGGCTCGGGCACCTTCCCGCTGGCGGCGCTCCGCTTCCTCACCGATGCGCTCTACGCCTCGCTCCAGCACCACGGCCGGCTCCAGGCGGGCGACGAGCGCACGCTGGTGCGGCTTCTCGGCATCCGCGCGGATGGGGACCCGGAGGAGGAAAGCCTGGCCGACGAGCTGATCCCCTGCCGGCCCGACGACGAGGAGTTCGAACCGCGCCTCCGCGCCGTGCTCCGCCGCTACGTGGTGGAGCGGTGCATTTACGCCGTGGACCTCGACCCGCTGGCGGTCGAACTCTGCCGGCTGTCGCTCTGGATCGAGACGATGGACCGCAACCTGCCGTTCGGCTTCCTCGATCACAAGATCAAGTGCGGCAACGCGCTGGTCGGCGCGTGGTTCGACCAGTTCCGCCATTACCCCGTGATGGCGTGGAAGAACCGGGAGGGCGGCGACAAGAACCACGGGAACGGTGTCCACTTCGAGAAGAACGCGCGCACCAAGGCGATCAAGGCGTTCGTGAAGGACACCCTGACACCGGACCTGTGGAGCTTCCTGATGGGACCGAGCGTCTTCGCCGGCGAAGGCGCCTGGGCCGAAACCGCCGCCGTCCATGACGAGGCGTTCGCCGTCCTGTCGAAGTGCCACACCCTCCCGGTGCGGGACACCGCCGAGCGGGCGCGTGTGTATCGCGAGAACTTCCTGGAATCGCCGGCGTGGCGCTCGCTCAAGGAGGCGATGGACCGCTGGTGCGCCTGCTGGTTCTGGCCGACGGACGAGATCGAGCGCGCCCCGCTACCGTCGCGCTTTGCCGACCCACCGGCAGAGACGCAAGAGGTGGCACAGCGAATCGCGGCGGAGATGCGGTTCTTCCACTGGGAGCTGGAGTTCCCCGACGTGTTCCGCGAGGCGGGTGCCGGGTTCGATGCGATCCTCGGCAACCCACCGTGGGACATCGCCAAGCCGAACTCAAAGGAGTTCTTCTCGAACCTGGACCCGCTCTACCGCTCCTACGGCAAGCAGGAGGCGCTGCGGAGGCAGGCCGAATACTTCGAGAGCGCCGACATGGAGCGGGCGTGGATCGATTACACCGGCCGGTTCCGCGCACAGTCGAACTTCGTGGGTCACGTCGCCAGCGCGTTCGGGGATCCCGACGAGAACGAGAAGAGTCAGGACCGCTTCGCCGTGGCGCGCGGCAGGGACAACGCGGTATTACACAAACGATGGCGGGACGCGCGCGGGCGCTCCTCGGGCTACGCCGATACGGAGCAACCGTTTCGCCATCAGGGCTCGGCGGACCTGAACCTCTACAAACTCTTCCTCGAAACCTCCCACGCGCTGCTGCGGTCCGGAGGACGGCTGGGATTCCTGATTCCGTCGGGTCTCTACTCCGACCACGGCACCGGCGTTTTGCGCGATCTCTTTCTGGAGCGCTGCCGCTGGGAGTGGCTGTTCGGCTTCGAGAACCGCGACGGCGTGTTTCCGATTGACAGCCGCTTCAAGTTCAACCCGATCATCGTGGAGAAGGGCGGATCCACCGAAGCGATCCGCACCGCTTTCATGCGCCGCAATCTGGACGACTGGGAACGCGCCGAAGAGATCGCCACGCCCTACACCCGAGCCCAGATCACGCAGTTCAGCCCAAAGAGCCGCGCCATCCTCGAAATCCAGTCGAAACGCGACCTCGAAATCCTGGAGAAGATCTACGCGAACGCCGTGCTGCTCGGCGACGGTGGGCCAGACGGGTGGGGCATCCGGTACGCCCGCGAGTTCGACATGACGAACGACTCGCGCCTCTTCGCTCCCCGTCCTGAGTGGGAGGCAAAGGGCCATCGGCCCGACGAGTACAGCCGATGGCTCCGCGGCGACTGGCGCCCCATCGCTGAACTCTGGACCGAACTGGGAGTGGACCCGTCACGTCCCGAACCGGCGCAAGTCGAACTGAAGGACTGGCTGTTCGACGGCACGGCCAGCCCTGATCGACGTGAAGCCGAGGCGCGGTTCATCCACGGTCACCTCCTGAAGCCCGGCGATGTCGCCCGCTCCGCTTGGCGGTCGCGGTGCGCTCCGCCGCCGTACGACCGGCTACCGATTCCACGAGATCGGCTGCCCGCCGGGGTCTTGCTGTCGCGGGACGGGAAAGCCTGGGTCCGCGAGAATGAGGTCGAAAGCGTGGCAGTTCCGGTTCTGGAGGGCCGGATGATCGGCCAGCTCACTCCTTCACACAAGGGGTGGGTCAGCGGAAAAGGACGTCGCGCTGTCTGGCGCGAGATTCCACCGGAGCGAAGGGTCGTCGAGCCGCAATACCTGATGGCGGACAGGGATTTCCGGCTACACATTCCGTCAGAGCACGGACGAAAAATTGGGATCATGAACATCACGTCTTCGACGAATACTCGGACGATGATCGCTTCTCGGCTGCAGGACATGCCATGCGTCCATTCCATTGGCGTTCTGACCTGCGATCCCGGGCTCGGCTCCTCTCGGTCCATGAGTCGGTATCGAGGACTCAGTGCGATCTTGGACACTTTGCTGTTCGACTTTCTTCTTCGTATCCGATTCTCTGGCTTAAACATGAGTTGGTTTGTATTGGAGGAGTCACCGCTCCCAAGGAGCCTGGACGTCAGCACGGACATCGCGGACATCTGTGCCCGCCTGACCGGACCGGAGGCCACCTACTGGATCGAACTTGCTCAAGAAAACGCATCGGCGTCTCGATGGGCTGTAACCGTCCACGAGCGATTGCGACTACGGATAGTTCTCGAAGCGCTGATCGGTGCCGCCTTCCGCATCGACGACGACGGACTGCGTCATGCGTTGAACGAATGTGATCTCCCGTCCAGCGCGCTTGCTAACGCGACACTAACCCGGGGCCTCAACCCGAAGGGGTTCTGGCGCGTGGACCGCGACAAGGATCCCGAATTACGCCACACCGTCCTGACCCTTATCGCCTTCCGCGACCTCGAAGCCAGGATCAGGGACGCCGACGGTAACCGCGAGAAAGGCATTGAGGCGTTCCTCAACCAGAACCAGGGCGAAGGCTGGCTCCTCCCTGAAACCCTCCGCCTCGCCGACTACGGCCTCGGCCGCGACGACCGCGCCCGCAATCCCCAACCCGTCGCCTCCCGCCTCGGCCCCCGCTTCTTCGACTGGCAACTAACCCAGACCCCCGAAGAGGCCCACCGCGAATCCCACCTCCACGCCCGCAACCTTCTCGGTGAACACCGCTACCACCGCCTCCTCGAAGACATCCAGCGCCGAGACGACGGTTACGCACCCGAACCCGCCGACCTCCCCCGCGTCGCCGAACCCGATTTCGAGTACAACACCGGCAAGCCGAAGCAGCCAAGGCTCTTCTGACGCCATGTTCGACACCCCCGACGAGATTCTCCGCCAGTGCCGCGCCGGCGAAGACAGCCGCGCGGAGTTCAAGGAGGTGCGGCTCGGAAAGCGAGGCGTCGTCTCCCCGAACAGCGACGATCTGGCTGGCGAACTCGTGGCCTTCGCGAACGCGGAGGGCGGTACCGTGATGCTGGGAGTGGATGACTCCGGGGAGATTCAGGGACTTCCCGAGGGTCGGGTCAGCGAGGTGGAGACCTGGCTCGTCAATGTGGCCTCCAACAACTGCATACCGCCGATTCGACTGCGGCTGCGGAGCGAGATCCTTCGCGGCGCGACCGGCGAGGACCGGCACGTGCTTCTCGCGGGCGTGCCGCGAGGGATCCATGTCCACCGGACGACCCGCGGGCGCTACTACCTTCGGATCGGGTCCACGAAGCGCGATCTCGACCCCCCGGAACTCGCGCGGCTCTTTCAGGACCGTGGCCGCGGCTACGTCTTCGACGAGCAGGCAGTATTCGCAGCCGGGGTGAGCGAGCTCGACTGGAACCGGCTCGAAACCTTCTTTGGCCGGGCGCCGAAGATCCCCTGGCTGGACCTCCTCCGCAATACGCAGGTCGTTCTCCGGGACGAGGAGGGAACCGACCGGCCCTCGGTAGCCGGCCTGCTGACCTTCGGGAAGCAGCCGACCGAGCACCTCCGGAGCGCCTGGATCGAAACCGCCTCCTATCGGGGAACCCGACTCTCATCGGACGAGCTCGTCCACGAAGAGCGCATCAAGGGCAAGGCGCCCGACCAGATTGACGCCGCAGTCGCCTTCGTCATGCGATTCGCCGCCCGGGACAACGAGCGCAGCGGCGACTCTCCGTACGACCTCGACGTCGTGGACGAGGCCATCGTCAACGCCGTCGCTCACCGCGACTACTCCATCGACGGCTCCAAGATCCGCCTCTTCCTGTTCGCCGACCGACTTGAGCTCTACAGCCCCGGGAAGCTCCCCAACACCCTCACGCTGGAGGCGATGCCCTACCGCGTCTTCACCCGCAACCAGCTCCTCGTGAACTTCCTCTCCCACATCCACAGCAAGCGCACCGGCCGCGTCTTTCTCGAATCCCGCGGCGAAGGCGTCCGCAAGATCCTCGAAGCCGGCGAGGCCCACTCCGGCCGCCGCCCCAGGTACGAACTCTTCGGCGAAGAACTCCGCCTCACCGTCTGGGCGAGAACCCGCTGACGCGCGGTGGAGGCGTCAGCCCCCAACCGGACGGAAGGAGTGGCGCGACAGCCGCCGACAGAACGTAGCGCGACAGCGTCAGCGCCGCACCGTCCGGTCCAGCGCCGCAAGAAAATCTGCGACGACCCGGTCGTTGATGTGGAGCGGATTCACGTTCTGAATCCGGCGCGCAACGGCTTCCGCCCGGCCATATGTGATCGCGCGCTCGGCGGCCAGATCCAGCAGCAGACCCAGCCCGAAGCGGACGGAGACGTCGTGCTGCCTGCATAGCCGCTGCAACGCCCGGTCATTCGTGACGCAGACCCAGCCCTCGTCCCGACAGACCACGAAGCAGACCCCGTCGTTGAATGACACGCGGGGCTTGACACGGCCCGCTTGGTCCAACTGTGCCGTCGTCGCTTCAACGATCCGGACGCCGAGGCGCGCGCAATCGTCTACTCCAAGGTCGTGCACCTCGTCGAACACGGTTGAAGCGACCAGCAACGGCCCTACATGCTGTGCGACGAGCGAGAGGATCGCCAGATCGCCCGAGTCGCGGTAGTCAATGAGAACGTTGGCATCGGCCAGAAGCGTGACCCGCCCGGTTGGACCGCTACCCGGCCCAGTCACGCGCCCACCCCCTCATGTCCTCCAGCGGCATGTCCAATACCTCCGCCCCGCGACTCAACGAAATGTGCCCGTCCTCGATCGCCCGCCTGACCAATCGAGCGAGGCGGTCGCGCCTGAAGTCATGCTCCGACAAGGCCGCCGGCTCGCCCGCGCGGCCCGACTTCCACGCGAACTCGCTCTTCTGTAGGGCTTTCGGCTCATCCTCCTTCTTTAGAGTTCGGCCGAAGCGATTCCGATGCTGCCTCTGGAACGCGCCCCAGACCTCCGAGCCCTCACGCTCCGTCTTGACAAGCCGAAGAAGAACAGTCTTGTAGCTGACCCGAAAAACGCGCTTGACCGCAAGGACACGCCAGAGCAGCGGGTAACCGTCAGTGGCATCCCACTCAACCTCGAACGCCGACTCCGGCATCAGGAATTCGCTGGCAAAGGCGTCGGCCTCGCGCTCCGTCTTCTCCGGCAGATCAGTTGCCTCCCGCTCGAACTCATGTGGATGAAGCAGGAGATGACCAAGTTCGTGGGCGGCCGTGAAGATCCAGCGCTCCACTGAAATCCGGTCCCACACATTCACCACGACCGCCGGCCCGCCGTCTTCCCGGCCCACGCTGAGCCCGAAGAACGACTCGCGCTTGCTATCCAACAGGAGGACCTTCACTCCACAGTCTTCCAGTAATCGGCAGATGTTGGGCACCGGCGCCTTCTCGATTCTCGCTACATTCCGGGCCGCCGCCGCCACCTCGATTGGGGATCGCGGGCCCTCATTTGCGACGAGGCCCCGAAACAGGAACTCCCGAGTCTCCCCCAACTCCCCCTCCAGCCAGCCATAGGCTTCCAGCCATCGGGACACCTCCGCGAGAGTCTGCTCACGCCCGTACATCGTGGAGTGGGCGCGGAACCGAACGCTCCGGAGAGGTCGGACGCGGGCCACCAGATCCCGGACCGGAACCCGTAGAGCCCCGGCCAGGGCGGCCAGCGTCCCCGCCCGCGGCAGGACCGCCCCCCGCTCGATCTTCCCGAGCGCCACGCGGGTCAGCCCCGCACGCTCTGCCAAGGCGGCCTGGGTCAGCCGCCGATCCAACCGCAGCCGAGCGACATTCGCCGCGATTGCTGACTCTTCAGGCATGGATGCTCCTCCGCTTGACAGGACCGGAACCAAAAAATATCATATTGTCGCTATTTGGCAAAAGGAGTCCTTTCATGAACGCCAATATCTCTTTCTTTCCGGTCGGGAACGGCGACATGACGTTGGTCACGACCGAGTCTGGCCGTCGCATCCTGATCGACCTCAACATTCGGTCCGCTGCGGACGATCCGGATGACGCTACGCCAGATGTCGCTCGGCTTCTCGGGGATCGCCTCACGAAGGATTCCGATGGCCGTCCCTTCGTAGATGTCCTCCTCGTCAGCCATCCGGACGAAGACCATTGCCGCGGATTGCGCAAGCACTTCCACCTCGGACCACCGAGCGAGTGGTCAGCCAAGGCCGACAAGATCTTCGTCCGGGAGATCTGGTCATCGCCGAGGGTGTTCCGGCGAGCATCGAAGAACAATCCTCTGTGCGACGACGCCAAGGCATTCAACCGAGAGGCCAAGCGCCGAGTCCAGCGATTCCGCGACGCGTGGGGATTCGTAGATGACGGAGACCGCGTCCTCATCCTCGGAGAGGATGAAGACGGGAAAACAGATGACCTCACTGGAATCCTGATCAAGCTCGACGACGAGTTCTCCCGAGTCTGTGGCTCAACCGACCCCTCGTTGAAGGCGCGCCTACTCGGTCCCCTTCCGCAGGACGACGTTGCCGATGGGGAGTTACTCTCCAAGAACAACTCCAGCACGATCCTTCGGTTCTGTCTCAAGGGTGGCGGAATCCCTGACAAGTGTCGGTTCCTGACCGGCGGTGACGCCGAGGTAGAGATCTGGCAGAGGCTGTGGCAGAGGCACAAGTATCGGAAGGACTGGCTTTCGTACCACCTCCTTCAGACACCGCATCACTGTTCCTGGCGCAGCCTGTCGTACGACAGTTGGAGCGAAGGGGGCGAGGAAGCCGAGGTCTGCGAGGAAGCCCGGAATGCCCTCGCGCAGGCCCTCGGTGGCGCCAGCATTGTCGCCAGCAGCAAACCGATCAAGGACGATGACGACGACCCGCCGTGCATCCGCGCGAAGAAGGAGTACGAGACCATCGTCGCGGGCGTCAACGGCGCTTTCAGGTGCGTCGGCGAGTATCCCTCCGAGACCGCGCCCGCCGTGCTGGAGTTTGAAGTCACCCGGGACGGCCTCCGCGTGAAGAACCTCGCGAACATAACCCCGTCTCCCTCTAGGAGTGCCGTAGGACGCCAGCCACTAGGACACGGCTAACTGCTCTTGACCGCAACCCAGATCCCGACGGCAGTGCGCCGTGCGATAGCCCTCTTGTCTTCCCACGCGAGCGTTCGTGAGGTCTCGCAGGTTTCCGTCGATCCGAAGACGGGGGCGACATCGGTCCATGTGGCCTTCGACACCAATCTGCCGAGCGACTGGCGGCTGGAGGACCGGAGTCCCACGGGCGTCAGGTCTAGGGAAACCGTCAGATTCAACTTCCCTCTGCGCTATCCATGGTCACCTCCTGATCTTTCACTACGGCCGGACTTCAACCGCGACCTGCCGCACATGCAGCCGTGGCTCCGCCACGACTGCCCGGTACCTTGCATCTACGATGGTCATCTTTCCGAATTGATTCATCACCAAGGTATCTCAGGCATCGTCCAGCAAACCGCTATCTGGCTTCAGAAGGCTGGCGACGGCAGCCTGATTGATCCAGAGCAGGGCTGGGAGCCGGTCCGCCGCGACTCCTTCCGGGACTGGTTCGTAGCCGACGCCCAGGGTCTAAGGAGCGTCATGGACGGAACCGGTGGCTACCAGCTCCGTCATTTCAACTACGTCAAGCTCACGAACGGAAAGGTTGCCCTATCTGTCTATGGCCACGTTCACAGCCCGGTCAAGAGCCTGAGTGACAAGGATCTGCCTAACCTACTTGATGAATCCGCGTCTCGTAATCGCCCCGAGTGTCACCACGGTCGATCCTTGGCCTTGATCGTATGGCCGGGGGGGGATTCGTCTGGGTGCACTCACGAGTGCACGACATACGCCCCGGAAACTGTCGTCGATCTCGCGACCCTCCGGGAGCGGGCAGCCTTATACGGCTGTCAGCGGGGGCTGGACGAAGCCTTTGTCCAACTGCGGCAGGCCACCGAGAGATATCCATGGCTGGCTACCTTTCCGCTCGCCATCGTGCTACTGGTCCGCCGCCCCTTCCATCTCATCGGTACACGGAGCAACATCGAAGTTTGTCCATATCTGACGCAGCTTGGCCTGCTTTCAGCCCGCCAAGAGAATAAGGGTCTGGTGCGCCCGGCAGCCCACCTGCACACTATCAGCAGGTCGCTTCTTGCCGAAATGGCTGGCGGCAGGAAGGGGTCAAAGGGTGAACGCTGGTCGCTTATCGGCGCTGGGAGTCTCGGTTCGAAACTGGCGATCCATCTCACCCGCGCTGGCGCGGGTCCGGACGTCGTGATCGACAAGGCAACGATGATGCCGCACAACGCCGGACGCCACGCGTTGCTTCCGGACACCGAGCGTCGCACCTCCTGGATGAAGCCGAAGGCAGTAGCACTGTGCGATGCGCTGAGGGGCCTGGACCAGGAAAGTCGACCGATCGAGGAGGACGCTTGCCAGATCGCGACCCGTCAAACAGCGCTGTGGACGCCGAACTCATGGGCATTGGTGAACTCGACGGCATCCCTCTCCGTGCGGGAGGCCCTTGCAACCAGCCCTGACCAGTGCCGTGTGATTGAAACCACTCTATTCGGCCACGGGCGAATTGGGCTGATCACGGTCGAGGGATCGGGGCGGAACCCAAGTACCACGGACTTGATCGCGGAGTTCTACGCCGAGACACGCACGGACTCGGCACTTCGGTCCGCGCTCGGTATTGGCCACGATTCTCTGTCTCGCCAGATGATCGGTCAGGGTTGCAGTTCCTTCACCATGATCATGTCGGATGGACGCCTGTCTCTCTTCGCTGCGGCAATGGCAGAGTATCTCCTGAAGAAGCAACGTGATGGCCTTCCCGATGGTGGAGAGATCCTGATCGGATATCTGTCGGACGACGAACTTGGGCTGTCGTGGCACATCCTTCCGATCCCTCCAGTTGCAGTAGTCGGTGCCAGTATGGCCGACGAGCAGTGGACCATCCATGTGCACGACCGCGTGCGAACCCGGATCATTGACGACGCGGCGCGGTGCGCCGCAATCGAGACTGGAGGCGTACTAATGGGTCGTCTATCCGAAGCCACGAGGATTGTCCATGTCGTAGATGTTCTCGATGCTCCGACCGACAGCGAGCGTTCCGAGAGTCGCTTTATCTTGGGAACAAAGGGTTTGTGTCGCTCCATCGACGAGTACTGCGACGCTACCGACGGATCGCTCTACTGTTTGGGAACGTGGCACACGCACCCAGGCGGTGGCGCACCTTCCATGAAGGATCGTGACACCGCCAGCGCTATCGCTCTATCGAGTCTGCGGCCGGCGCTGTCGCTCGTCTATGCACCGGAGGGCTTTCACGCGTACCTGGCCGACGCGGCCACTCACACGAGTAGTGGCGCATGATCCATTTCTTGAGTGTCCTGCTCAACCCATATGGAAGAACGGCGTGGCTTCAACCGGTCATGTGGACACTGCTTCCCTTCGTCGTTGCTGGAATTCTCTTTGTCCCGTGGATGCAGACCGCATGGAAGGCCGTCTTCTCGGCAGCGGTGTCATGCGGACTCTTGACGCTGCTGATGCATGTTGGACGACACACCGGAAAGGACGCGCAAGACGATCTGTTCAGGATGTGGGACGGAATGCCATCGGCCGCCATGTTGCGTCATCGCGACACGCGAATTCGACCGATCACGAAGGCCCGCTACCAGGCGTTCCTGGAACGCTCCGTCCCGATGTTGAAGTTGGCATCCCCGGAAGACGAGAGTGCAGACGCGGATCGTGCGGAGGACGGGTACGTGAGTGCAACATCCTGGTTGCTGGCTCAGACTCGGGACAAGAGCCGATTCGGACTCCTTTTTTCAGAGAACGTGAGCTACGGCTTTCGCCGGAACGTCTGGGCTCTGAAGCCTTGGGCGCTCGTCTTCGACGCAATAGTCATTGGCGTCGCCGGAGCTCAGATTGCGGGAGTCTGGACGGGTAGCGCGGGTAACTGGACTGCCGATGCCGGCGCGACACCGTGGATCGCGGTCTCGCTGGCTACTGTCCACGCCGGAATCTACGCGACCAAGATTCGCCCCGAGTGGGTTCGCTCAGCAGCGGAGTCGTACGCACGGCAGCTACTGGCTGCCTGCGACACGCTGGCATATGAAGAGACGTGTCGGTTGAACGCCCAAGAACGGTAGAAGGGTGTGAATCGCTCTCAGGGAACGATGCTCTACCAAGCTTGACGGCGCGCGCGGCGACGCAAAACGCGCAGCCACAGCGTGCCAAGCACGACCGGGCCGACGGAGACTCGACGCCGAAGAGATTCGCGTCACGGTCGCAGTGAGAGCTGGCGAGACCATCAACGGGGTCTATCGGCCCGACCCGGCGATTGGCGGCATGACGTCGAGAACCCGCATCTCGATCTTCGGTGCGTGGGCGCGAGGCACTGTTTCTTCAAGGGCCTGGTGCAATTCCTCCGGCGTCGTGGGCGGCTGACCGGACGGTCCTTTGGGGATGTTGTGCCGGCCGAACCAGAGGACGAGGTAGATGCCGTGGCCGGCGGCGGCCGGGAGGGTCGTGTATTTCGGGACCAGTTGTTCGGACACCGCGGTCCAGAGATCGGGGTGGCCTTCGCGCTTGATTTCGATGGGCAGCGCGAAGCCTTCGTACGAGACGCGGAGGTCGGCGCGAGTGTTGCCGGCGTGCCGCACCTCGGTCAGGACAGCGATCCGGTCGTGCAACCGGGCGCGCAGTTCCCGCATCACGACGTCGCGGCACGAGTTCTCGGGCTTCGGATTCTCGGGGCGTCCGTAGGAATCCTCATTCCAGAATCCGCGCCAAGCGTTCTCGTCCCCGCCTCGTATCTCGCGGGCGAGGTCGTCCAGATGGTCGGCAACCAGCGCCAGCAGGTCGGCCGCGTTCGTAGGGAGTCCTCCGCGCAGCGACTCCGCCACACGCTCCAGGGGGGCTTGCGCATAGCCGGCGTCTCGGCTCTCGGTCCGCTGGCGGTCCCGCGCCAGCTCCAGCGTTCGCTTCCATGCAGCGAGCGCAGAATCCGCGATCAGCGAATCCAGCGCCTCTCCGGCCGCGGTGTCCGGCTGGCCGCCGAGAATGTGAACGAAGGCTCGCGTTCTCGCCGCCGCCCTCGCCGGAAGGTCCACGATGCCCTCCTTCCACTCTTCGTCCGGTCCGAACATCGGGCCGAACCGCCGGATCAGCAGGCTGAGCGTCGCCGGGTCGGTGTCGCGGTCCGGGAACGAAACGCCCCAATCCGGACAAAGGAAGACCGCCGCCTCTCGCGTAGCCTCGTCCCGGTCCCGGATGAACTCATCGAACCGGACCCGGTACTCCTCCGGCGACGCGGCCAGACCGGCAGCCAGCCAGTGCACCCGCTGCGCGGCGGTCACGCTCTTTGATGCGACCTTCTTGGCGATGATCCTGCGAAGCTGTGTCCGGTCGGCGTACCGGAGCGCGACCCAGAGCAGACAGTCGAGAACCCGGAGCTGCGTTCCCCGGCTACGCACCGGAAAGCCCCGCAGCAGGGACAGCGACGCTCGGCTGGCCACATTTGCGTGATCTGTGTCGGTAACCAGGCAGTCGAGATGCACAAGGCTATCGCTGCCGCCAGCGATCTCGGGTTTGGCGCAGAGGACAAGAACCTCGGCGACCAGGTCCGGACGGGACCGCAGCAGCTCCCGATACCACGGAGGCATCTCCCGGCGACCGGTCGGGACCGTGTAATAGAGGGCGAGGGCGATCTGCCACCGGCTGTCATCGAGCGCGACGAGCCGCGCCGGATCTTCCCGCTCCATCGCTTCGAGTCCGGCGAGGAACGGCAGCGCAAGATAGTGGGACGCGGATTCAGGGCGCTGCTGAAGGATCTCCCCCAGATCGGGGACGTCCGGGCGGAACGGGACGCCGCGCAGCCCGCGAAGCGCCGCTTCGACGAGCGCCCCGTCGGAAAACCAGTCGCCGCGACCCGGACCAGTCACATACTGGTTCAGGGTCAGCAGGTATGCCCGCGCCACGCTGTTCAGGAGCGCAGGGGATGCCCGGTTCTCGCGGAGCGCCCGCACTTCAGAGCGTACGCGGCCCTCCCACTGCGCCTCGCGTCGGCTCTGCTGCGCCCTGAAATCTCTCGCGTCCCGCTTCAGACCCAGGTACCCGCGTGGTAGCGGGGTCTGCAACAGGCTCGGGAGCCGGTCTCCCAGATTCCCGCTCCAGCGCGTTCGTTCCGTCAGCTCCTCGAGAGTGATCCGCTCGTCCGCAGCGTGCCCGATGGTCCGTTGGAGCAGCCATTCGGCCAATCGAGGGCGGGCGTCCGCCAGATCCACGGCCTGGTTCAGGCAGAACCTCCCGAAGTCCTCCGGCAACCGGGCCTCGTACAGGCTCTCGGCAACCTGGCGTACGTAGAGCGGGAGGTCGTCGGCCTCCGGACACCGCTTCAGCCCTTCGAGCCAGAGCGCCTTGTGGAGATCGGGTCGCTGCTCGATGAAAGCCCGGATAGCCCGGACGGCTTCAGTGCCATTCGAGTACACGGGCCGATACCCGGCGCCGATGCGGAGCCAATCGTGAAGCCGCGGCACCGGCGTCTGGTCGCCCAGGGCATTCACCGTGCGGGCCAGGAGCCCAAGGGGGAGGTCGTCGAGGGCTTGCGCGTGGAGGGCGGTTCGCAGTCCGGGGAGTCTGTCGCTCAGCGCCTCCAACAGCTCGGGGAAACGTTCGTCCGGCGTCTTCGCCAGCAGGTCGTACAACCAGAACCCGGAGTACCGGCCCAGGAGTTCGTGCGGTTGGTCGAGGAGATACGTCCAGACATCGTTCGGTGAAATCTCGTCGGGGTACATCCGGGCGAGGAGCGTCCCCAGAAGCTGGTGGTCGGAGTCGCGGACCGCGCCGCGCCGGATATCGTGGAGGAGTCGGCGCGCGCCTTCCTGGCTCTTCTCCTCGTCGTCGCAGTTGTGGAAGAAGGCGTCCAGCGCTCGCCGGTTGGCGACGGACCACCGGGTCTCGTCACGGGCGATACCGAGAAGCAGGTCGGCGAGGTCCGGCATCGGTTCGCCGAGCGCCAGCGCCCGGAGCACGAAACCGCTGACCACCTGATCCGCATCCGCGCGCTCGTCCGATTCGAGAATCTGGCGGAGCACGGAGGCCAGCTCCGGGACCGCCAGGGGCCGCAGCGCGTCCTCGGGCAGGCGTCCAGCGTCGAGCTTCGGGTCCTGGTCGCGGACCTTCTCCAAGAGTCGCTGCTTTTCCGTGTGGGAGAAACCGTGGAGGTCTCCGTAGGCAGCGACGCCGACCGGATCGCTGTCAATCAGGCGCGCCCGGGCGGGCCGACAGTGGGCCGCGAACCACGCGGCGAAGCCGCGGAGAGAAGTCGGCGGGGCCCCGTCCGGGGCCGCCATGAGGGCGAACACCCGGCCGACCGGCAAGCCGCTCTCGATTCTCCGCGCGAGTTGCCGTGCTCCCAGGAACTCGGCGATCTGGCGGTGATGGGGTGCGAACCGCCGGACGCCGGAGGGGGCGGCCTCGGTGAACAGTTTGGTGTCGAGCGCGGCCCGCGCCAGACTCCGATCGGTCGGACCCAAACGGTCCAGCGCCGGGTAGTCGTCATCAGAACCGGAGGCGTCGAGCGAACACCCGGCCGCTCCCGAGAGCAGCAGCGTCGCACAGAGTTCAGCGGCGGCGTCCAGAATCTCCGAGGGGTTCGGCTGGTCCTTCGCTGCGTCCCGGTGTTCCACGTTGCGCTCGCCGGCCATCCGGAGGCACGCGACCTCGAAGGCGTCCCGGCGGTTCGGGGGCCAGCCGCGGCCGCCGGTGAACGCAGCGATGAGGATCTCGATGCCCTGCGGATTCCGCAGCCAGCCGGAAAGACCCTTTTCCCGGGCGGATTTCAGGAAGCGCCGGGCCTCGGCATCGCCCAGGTTCGCTTCCAGCAGGTGTTCGATGTCCGGATCCCGGAGCGGATCGAGTCGCAGCACGGTGACGGTTTCGCCCGGAGACACCATCCGCAGGCGCTCCTGGTCGCTCCCGAGCCAGTCCGCGGCGCGGCACGAGAGCCGGAACCGGGGCCGGCCGAGCGCATCGAGCCGTCTCCGGATCTCGTCCAGCGAACTCCGGGGGTCGCCCGTCCCCGCCCGGACCTCATCGAGTCCGTCAATGAAGAGCGTCTTCCCCGACCACTGCGCCGCGCGGGTCTCGGCAAGCGCGAGGAAGTCACGGGCCGAAAGGCAGATCGCGTCGTCTCCGAGCGATGATGCCTCCCACTCGAACTCGGTGGTCTTTCCTGCTCCCGGATCGCCGAGCAGGACGAACGCTCCCGTGTCGCGGAAGGCGGCGAGCGGCTGGGAGCGGTCTTCGCCGGCCTCGGTGACCGTGCGGGGTACGCGGCCCTTCATTCCGGCGCTACCCAGTGCCCGGCGGGCTGCGCGAGAAAGTCCGCGAGGGAAATGCCGCCCGGGCCCACGAGCACCGTGCGGCTCCGCCCGTACCGCTGGCGGAACGCGGTGAGCCCGCGGCCGCTCGAACGATCGCGCCCGGTCTTGACCTCCACCGCGGCCAGCTTCCGGCCGCGCTCGATCACGAAGTCCACTTCGTGCGCGTCGTCGCGCCAGTAGTGGATGCGCTCCCCGATCTCGGCGGTGTTCACGACGTGAGCGCCGACGGCGGTCTCGACGACCCGGCCCCAGAACGTGCGGTCGGCCTTCGCCTCTTCGAAGGTGTAGCCGGATGCAGCGGTCATCAGTGAGGTGTCGAGGACGTTCAGCTTGGGGCTCGCCGCCCGGTCGGACAGCGGCCCGGCGTAGCGCGCGATGCCCGCGACCAGCCCGACCCGCCGCAGCAGATCGAGATACCGGGCGAGCGTCGTGCTGTTGCCCGCGTCCAAGAGCTGGCCGAGCATCTTGTTGTAGGCGACGATCTGCCCGGACATTCGGGACGAGAGCCAGAAGAGGCGGGTAAGCAGCGCCGGCCGGTCCACCCGCGTCATGGCCAGCAGGTCGCGCTCGATGCTGGCGTCCGCGATGGCGCGGCGCACGTAGTCGCGCCACAACGCCGGGGTTCCGACGTGCGGCGCGGCGCCGGGGTAGCCCCCGTAGAAGACGTAGCGGTCGGAGTCGAACCCGAAGGCCGCCGCGATCTCCGGGAACGACCAGGGGGCCACCGGGATCGTCTCGAAGCGCCCGGCCAGGCTCTCGCCGAGCCCCTGCTGCATCGTCATCGGCGACGACCCGGCGATCACCACCCGCAGGGGGCGGTCGGCGAACCGGTCCGCGTCCCAGAGCCCCTTGACGACCTCCGACCACCGCGGGACCTTCTGGATCTCGTCGAGAGCGAGCACGAACCCGCGACCCGATCCCGCCTGCTCCCGGGCACCCTCCCAGCAGTCCGCCAGCCAGCGCGCGTCCCGCATGGCCGCCGGGAAGGGGNCGGTGCGGGGGAAACCGCTCGCGGCCGGAGGGTCCGGCTCGTCCACCGCGACGTAGCGAAACGGCACGCCGGATCGCAGCAACGCCTGCCGGATGATGGTGGTCTTGCCCGTCTGCCGCGGCCCGAACACCGCGACGATCCGGCGCGGAATCTCGCGGAGACGGTCGGCGAGGGTGGCGACCTGGGCGCGCTCGAATCGGGGCATCAGACGAAATTAGCATATTTGTTCAGCTTCACTCAATATCGTAATATTCGCTTGACGAGGGTCTGCCGTACGCGCATCGCACCGGCTACACTTGTTTTCGCGGAGCGAAGAGACCAGCCAATATGACGGAAGCGCGACTGAACGAGGTTCGGGAGATCGTGGCCCAGGTGCTGGCCGAAGTATTTGGCGGAACCGTGCGATTCGGACGCATCTACATGGGTTCCACCGTGGATCACGACGGGTTCGAGTACGTGACTGCCCACGTCATCTACGAGTCCCCGGACGCATCGCTTACTGGCGTCAAGATGCTGGATGTCCATGAACCTCTGAATGATCGGGTGCGGGAACTTGGCGTCGACGCCATTCCGGTCGTCTCGTACATCGCCAAGTCCGAAGAACGGGAATGGCTCGGTGATAGCCCGGAGTCTGATTGAGACCGCCCGTTCCCTGATCGCGGCCGGTCCGGGACGGCCCCGGCAGACAGATCTTCGTCGGGCCGCGAGCACCATCTACTACGCGGCGTTCCACCGCCTCATGCAGTGCTGCGCCGACCGACTGGTTGGAACCGGTCCCGCGCGACGGACTCCGGCGTGGAACCGGGTTTATCGAGCGTTGAACCACGGTCAATGCGCGCAGGTGTGCAGATCCCGAGAAACGAAAACTCTTTCTCCCGAAGTTCGCAGGCTGACCACCCTGCTTCCAGACCTGAAGGGCCGCCGGCACGCCGCGGACTACGACCCCGCAGCACGCTTCACGAAGTCGGAGGTCTTGAGGGGTATAGACGAGACGGAAGCCGCATTGGATGCGTTCGACAGTTCATCCAACGATGATCAGCGAGAGTTCAGCGTCCTGCTGCTGTTCCGCGAGCGCCCCGACTGACGGCACCGTCCCAGCCAGTCCCGCTCCCTCCGCCGCACTGCAAGGTCCGACTTCGCGGATGCGGCGGTACGATGAGTCCGTGAGCCACCCGACGGCGGGACGCAAGGGGCGCGCGTCGTGGCGCTGAATCCGGTCGTTTACACCGAAAAGGTCGTCGAGAGCTTTCTCCGCTACCAGCTCACCGCTTATCCGTTCGCCGCTCCGCACCTGCACCAGCAGATGCGGAAACTGCTGTCGCTGGATAGGACCCGGCAGTCACCCCTCCTGCAGGGGCCGTTCGTCAGCCTCTCCCGGCCGTTCCGGCAGGGGGCGCAGATCGCCGACCTCGTACGCGAGGGAGTGCTCCATCCCCATCTGGCCGACCGGATTCCGGCGGCGGTGAAAGGGCTCTACGCACACCAGGAGCAAGCCATCCGGTCCGTCGTCGCCGGCCGGACGACGCTTGTCTCGACCGGCACCGGCTCCGGCAAGACCGAGTGCTTCCTCTATCCGGTGGTCAGCCGCTGCTTCGAACTCCGGGACCAGCAGGCGCCGCCGGGGATCAGCGCGGTCATCGTCTATCCCATGAACGCGCTGGCGGAAGACCAGTTGATGCGCCTGCGCGGCCTGCTCGCGGGGACGGGCGTTCCGTTCGGTCTCTACGTCGGCAAAACCCCCGAGACCGAGGCGCGGGTGGTGGGCGTCCGCCTGCAGCCCGGAGCGTCCCGGGCCGACTACGACGCCCGGCTGGCGCAGGCGCAGCGCGACGGGAGCGGTGAGACCGTGTACCCGCCGGAAGAAGTCTGCTCGCGCGAGGTGATGCGCACTACCGGGCGGCAGCCGCGCATCCTGCTCACGAACATCAAGCAGTTGGAACTGCTGCTGACGCGGCAGCAGGACATCGAACTGTTCGCGGACGCCCGGCTGGATTTCCTCGTCTTCGACGAGGCGCACACTTTCACGGGGGCTCTCGGCGCCGAGACGGCCTGCCTGATTCGGCGGCTGCGCGCGTTCCGCCCTTCCGAGGCCAGCCGCACGACCTGTGTTGCGACCTCGGCCACCATCGTGGACCGCGAGGATCCGGACGCGGCGCGACGTTTTGCTGCCCGGTTCTTCGGGGTCGAAGCGGCCGAAGTGACAACGGTCGGCGAGGACTACGAGAAGGAGGTGTGGGCGGCGCCCCGATCCATTCCGCCTGTCCCACGCGGAGACACGGCGAAGATCCTGGAACGCTGTGTCCAGGCGGTCGAGGACGAAGAGGACGAGGGAAAAGCGGTTCGGGCCGTGTGGCGCTCGCTCACGAGCAATAGCCTGGACGCTGGAAGCTGGCCGGAATCCCTGTACGACGCCCTGTCCCGGAACGAGCTCGTTTTCCGGCTGAGCGAGGAGCTGGCTGCCCCGAAGGCGCTGGCGTCACTGCTCTCAGCCTTGGAGAAACACCTCGGCAGGCCGGTCACCGAAGCGGAGGTCCTGGCCTGGCTGACCCTCGGTGCGGCGGCGCGGCGGGACGGGAGACCCCTCCTGCGGCCGGTAGTCCATGGGTTCGTGCGGGGCATCGGCGGAGCGGTGGTGTCCTTCCCGGACGACGTCGACGGCGCGCGGCTCTGGCTCGCCGCTGAAGACGAAGCGGCCAGCGAACCGGGCGGCGCGAACGGTCAATCCGGCCGGGCGCTTTTCCCGGTCACGACCTGCACTACCTGCGGCCAGCACTACTTCCTCGCGTTCCTCAAGGACTTCGAGTTCCTCGGCAAGACCCCGGGCGGCGGCGAGGCCGGGCTGGACGGATCGCATTGGCCGCGTCTGGAACAGGCTCTCGGGGGCAAACGCGTCGTCGTCTTCGACACTCTCATCGGCGCGAGCGACGAGGCGGAGGACGATGCCCCTGCCCACGCTCGCGCGGCGCCGCTGTATTTCTGCCGGCTCTGCGGGGCGGCGCACCCGGAGCAGGTGGCGCGATGTCTGGCGTGCGGTTCGCTTGCCGCTCCCGTGCGACTCCACGCGGTGCGTCAGAGGAAGGACCGACCGGACCAGCTTGCCAGTTGCCTGTCGTGCGGCGCCAACGGGCGGAAGTGGGCGGGTGGTTACCGGGAGCCGGCGCGTCCGGTGCGCGCGATCAATGTCGCGGACGTGCATGTGCTGACCCAGGACATGGTGCACCACGCGGAACGGCCCCGCCTGCTGGTGTTCTGCGACAACCGGCAGGACGCCGCGTTCCAGGCCGGATGGATGAAGGACCACGCGCGGCGCTTCCGGTTGCGGGCGCTGATGTCGGAAGGAATCAGGAAGCAGGCTTCCTCCGTTGGGGATCTGGTCGGTTGGCTCGACGATCTGCTTGAGGGCGACGAACCGCTTTCGCGGGCGCTGATCCCGGAGGTCTGGCTGGTCGCCCGCCGGGAGGCGGCCGGCGGACGCCACGGCCAGGAACGGCGGAAGTACCTCCGCTTCCAGGTGTTGCGTGAGGTGGCGCTTGCCTCAGGGCAGGCTCTCGGGCTCGAGCCTTGGGGGCGCATGAAGGTGGAATACGAGGGGCTCGACAGCGCGGCACCCTGGATTCAGGACCACGCGCACCGCTTCGGCGTCGCCGCGGACCGACTCCGCGAGGGCGTTGCGGGGGTTCTCGATCACCTGCGCCGCCGGACTGCGCTCTATGACGCCGAGCACGAGGTCTTCACGAAGTACTGGCATGAAGGCAGCGCCGAAGTCCAGCAGGGATACCTGCCCCTCCTTCGTGGTCTGGCCGCCACCAAGTTGCGACGTGAGGCGACCGAGAAGAAGGCACTGGTCATCCAGTGGCTCGGCCGCGGCCACGGCACGGCGGTGCGTCAGGTCGCGGCGAAGTGGGGCGTGGACTCCGAGTCCATGGAAG
>JGIcombinedJ30088_10001977_pt1 | contig 20096 bp, 10 predicted proteins | sample PinacodermPK_FD_30088 | JGI IMG/M metagenome (IMG submission 30088)
GGACTTGGCCACTGGGGCCGGTGTCGATTGGCGTACGGCGCGGGTGCTCGACCCGGCTTGCGGCGGAGGCGCTTTTCTGGCGCCGGTGGCGCGACGCATGGCGGAGAGTCTGAAGGACTGTAGTGCCATGGTGGTGCTGAGGAATATCCAGCGTCGTTTGACCGGGTTTGAGTTGGACCCGTTTGCGGCGTGGATGTCTCACGTATTCCTCGATGTAGCGCTCTGGGATCTGTGCCGAGAGGCAGGGATACGGCTTCGGTCCGTTGTTCGGGTGCGCGACAGTCTTGAACAGACACCCGCAGGAGGAGGNTTTGAGCTAGTGGTGGGCAACCCGCCTTACGGACGAGTGACACTGCCGTCGCGGTTGCGTGAAAAGTTCCGACGCAGCTTATTCGGCCACGCTAACCTGTACGGCGTTTTCACCGACGTAGCGTTGCGCTTCACGCGGCCGGGAGGTGTCATCGCATACGTGACGCCGACAAGCTTCCTTGCGGGGGAGTATTTCAAGTCGCTACGCGGCCTGCTCGGCCAGGAAGCGCCACCGGCGAGTATCGACTTCATTGGGGAACGTCAAGGCGTCTTCGCCGATGTGCTGCAGGAAACCCTGTTGGCAGCGTATCAACGCGGTGGCGATGCCAGGACCGCAGAGGTTCACTTCATCTCATCGGGACTGGACGGCTCCATCGAGACGGCGACCGCCGGATCGTTCAACCTGCCCAGAGACCCGAAACAGCCGTGGCTGATACCTCGAACGGAAGCGCAGAGTGCACTGGTGCGTCAGGTTGGCAAGCTGCCATATCGGTTGGCCGATTATGGCTACAGGGTAAGCACGGGACCACTGGTGTGGAACCGGCACAAGTCGAGCCTGCGGGATCGACCGGGAAAGGGACGTTATCCGCTGATTTGGGCAGAATCGGTCCGATCCGGTGGCGTGTTCGAGTTCCGGGCAGGAAAGCGCAATCACACGCCGTATTTTGAGCCGATGGCGAACGAGGCTTGGGTGGTGACGGATCACCCGTGCGTGCTGCTGCAAAGGACAACGGCGAAGGAACAAGGCCGACGTTTGATCGCGGCGGAACTGCCGGCGTCATTTGTCGAAGAACACGGCGCAGTCGTTGTCGAGAACCACCTGAACATGATCAAGCCGCTTGACGGCTCACCGAAGGTGGCGCCAGCGACGTTGACCGCGCTGTTGAACAGCGATGTTGTGGATCAGATATTCCGGTGCATCAACGGCAGCGTGGCCGTGTCGGCCTATGAGTTGGAAGCGCTGCCGTTGCCGTCGCCGACAGAAACGGAGGAAGTGGCGCGGTTGGCTAAACGGCGCGCTCAGCGGGAGACACTCGAGCGGGCGGTAGAGCGTCTATACAGTAACGGGGCCGGATGATGCCATTGCCACCGCTATTGCCAGTGCCCGATATTCGCGAAAGATTGCAGACGATCTTCCCCGTTGGTACGGCGAATCGCTCCTACGTAACCCGTGACATCGCGGCTAAGACGGTTTTCGTCATGCTGTACATTGGCGCAGTCGAAGGTACGGCCTGCTGGCTACGGCCGGATCAGGTGACGCGGATGACGGACGCGCAGGCCTCGTTGGTGTCCAACGTCTTCCGGGAACGGTGGTTGAAAGAGTCAATGCGCCCGGCCGCAGGCGATATCGAGGGGCGATGGTACGCAGTAAATACTCGCGAGCCGATCCGTGACGAGACGTTACGCGAGGGGCTGGTGCGAATGGGCGCGGTGAAGGAACGTGAAGGGTTGGCGACGACGTCGCCGCGTCCGCGCTATGCATTGACAGAGGAATTCGCGGGGCTGTTCGATCCGGACTNGAAGGGACAGAGACTACGAGCGGCGATTGAGAAATGGCAGGCGGCGAACCTGTCCAGCGGCGCGCTGGCGCGGGTGGCGATCATTCGCCGAGGAGCCGTTGCCCGCAAGGGAAGAGTGCTTGTGACATTTCCGAGCGGGGAAACCCGGCACATGGAGCCAGGACCGAGTTCCGTGATCTCGAAAGCCGTGGTCGAGGACTTCGCGCCGCGGTTCCTGGAACAGCCGGGTGTTATCTGGTTGAGCGAGAGCCGAAATCAGGTAGTGGCGCGGGATGACCGCTTGGCGCAGGAGATTGGCCTGACGATCCAGCCAGATCGGAATCTGCCGGACTTGATCCTGGTGGACCTCGGGCCGGTCGATCCGCTGCTGGTGTTCGTCGAAGTTGTTGCAACAGCTGGCCCGGTTGGTGAAGCGCGACAGACAGCGTTGATGGCGCTCGCGACGGAAGCGGGGTTCAGGGAGGAGCAGGTGGCGTTTGTGACGACCTATGCGGACCGGGGCGACGCGGCGTTCAAGGGCTCAGTTAGCGAGTTGGCATGGCGCTCCTTCGCTTGGTTCATGTCGGAACCGGCCCATATCTTGCTACTGCACCGGGGGGCCGACGTCCGGCAGGTACGGTTGTCGGACTTGATGCGAGTTTAGTGGAGAAAGGTTTCGACGCGAGGAGTAGCGTTGAAGCAAAGTAAGGTTGACGAGCAGGACAGCTTGGTGATGCAGGGGGCAGGTCAGTGCTGGACTTTCAACCGGCATTCCGTCTCCCAAACCTGAGCGCGGCCTGCCACCCCGTGACGTGCTTGGGTATCGTGATTTGGTGACCGCGGTCGGCCACGGTTCGAGAGAAAGGACCATGCCGGGGCAACAGGGTATGGCGTCTCGGTACTCTGTGAAGCGCCCGTAGTGCCACGCAACTCGTGGCGGCGGTCCACGCAATCGCCCACATCCAGCGCGGGCCGATGTGCTCCGTGTCCGCGTCGAGCGGGAGCGCACGGCGGTGTAGACGGCAGCGAGGGCGAGACCGCCGAGCACGGGCTAGGCGGTCCGGGCCGCCGTCCCGAGCTGTGAATGTTCCCCTGATTGTTCATGACCTCCACTCTGCCGGCGGAGCACTGGGGTTATGTCGTCGCTTGATGCCCAATGCCCCTGTTGATATCTTGAGTCATAGGATTTGAAACGTAGTTCACTCGGGGTTCAGGATATGGGCGGGTGAGGGGAAACAGGCGCTGCAACATGGCCACACGTCGCGGACCGGGTGCATCCTCGAATCATGTGCTTAGCGCATATGTTTTGTCCAGTTTGCTAGTACCGTCGCTGTAGTACACAAGTAGCCAGACAACGAGTTTGCTACCATGGTCTTCAGGAAGCCGAGCACCAAGCCCGCCGTACCGGAGCGCCCAGACCGCCTCTTCAGAGACCTCCAACGCCGCAAGCACGCCAGCCTGTTCGACCATCAGGGCCAGATCTTGCGCACCTATGTGGACGAAGCGCTGCAAGAGCCGGACGTGGCCCTGCAACTTCCCACCGGAAGCGGCAAGACGCTGGTGGGGTTGTTACTCGCCGAGTGGCGGCGGCGGAAGTACGGGGAACGGGTAGTATACCTGTGCCCCACCCGGCAACTGGTCAACCAAGTAGCGGACGAAGCGTCGTCGAAGTACGGTTTGACCGTTGAGCCGTTCACCGGAAAAATCGCCAACTACGGGCCGGAAGCTCGCGCGGCCTACGAAAACACCGACCGTGTAGCCGTAACGACCTACAGCAGCCTCTTCAACACAAATCCCTTCTTTTCGACCCCTGAGATCGTGGTCCTGGATGACGCCCACGCATCGGAAAACTATATCGCCAGCCAATGGACGCTCCAGATTAGGCGCTTCAAGGAAGGTGACGAGACGCTTTTTCGAGCCGTCGCAGGGGTGTTGAAAGGAGTGGTGAAGGCGGCTGACTACCAAAGGCTCACCGGTGACTCGAACTCGCCCGACGATATCACATGGGTGGACAAGATACCCACCCCGCAACTGGCCCGAATTTCGGGAGAACTACGTGCAGTGATCACCGAGAACATTGGGGACGGTGAGCATAAGTATCCCTGGCGCATGATTGGCGATCACCTGGATGCCTGTCAGGTTTATATTTCTTCTTCGGAGATATTGATTCGTCCGTTGATTCCACCCACCTGGGCGCACGCGCCATTCAACGATGCCAAGCAGCGTATCTTCATGTCCGCTACGCTGGGTGCTGGTGGCGATCTGGAGCGTCTAACCGGAAGACCTAAGATTCGTCGGCTAGCCATCCCGGAGGGTTGGGACCGACAGGGAATCGGTCGCCGGCTCTTTGTCTTCCCGGAAATGTCGCTGCACGAAAATGAAGTCACTGTACTACGCCGAGAGTTGATGAAAGCGGCTGGCCGTAGCCTCGTCCTGACCCCCAGCGATACGGCGGCTCAGACCGTGGTCTGCGACGTGGACAGTGTGTTGCAGTATCCAATATATTCCGGAGAAGATCTTGAGAGCCGCAAGGCCGAGTTCGTAAACGCCCATCCTGCAGTGGCCATCGTTGCGAACCGCTATGACGGTATCGACCTGCCAGACGACGACTGCCGTCTCCTGTTCGTCGAGGGGCTGCCCCAAACGGTCAATCTTCAGGAGCGGTTCCTGTTGACTCGCATGGGCTCGAAGTCGCTTTTTAACGAACGCATCCAGACACGGGTGCTCCAGGCACTCGGACGCTGTACTCGCGGCTTGAACGATTTTTCTGCGGTGGTAGTCACTGGTGAGCATCTCCCCGCTTATCTCACTGATCACAGGCGACGCAGCCACTTTCATCCAGAATTGCAGGCCGAGCTTGAGTTCGGCATCGAGCAGTCGACGCAGGTCGACATCGCAAATATCTTGGACAATTTCCGCATCTTCTTGGAACACGAGGAAGACTGGGAAGAAGCCAACGAGGCGATCCTTCAAATCAGAGCTGGGGCGGCCCAATCAGAGTTTCCGGGTATGTCCGATCTTGAGGGGGCGGTTGCCGACGAGATCACGTGGCAGAGGGCGATGTGGGGCGGCGACTACGCCGAGGCATTCGAGGCGGCTCGGGGGGTGCTTGGCACGCTGAACGATCCAACGCTACGCGGCTACAGGGCACTCTGGCACTATTTGGGTGGCAGTGCAGCACGGTTGGCAGTCGACGATGGCGAACAAACACTGGAAACGCACGCGAGGGTTCAGTTCCAGAAGGCGAAAGACGCGTCTTTCGGCATTACTTGGCTGATCGGCCTTGCCCGTGGGGGTGACGTGTTGCCAACGGGCGACGAGAAAGATCAGGCCACCGTGATGCGCCAAGTAGAGCGCCTGGAAGCTTATCTCCAGAATCTGGGAACGCTGCATAACCGGCGCTTCTCGGCACGTGAGAAGGAAATTCGCACGGGGTTACGGGCAGGTGATGGCTTCGAGTCCGCACACGCGCTGCTCGGACAACATCTTGGTTTCGAAGCCGGCAATCAAGAGAGCGACGCATCTCCCGACCCATGGTGGCGAGTGGCGGAGATTGCGCTAGTTTTCGAGGATCACGCCAACGCCGGAAAGGACGTAGCGATCAGTGCTAGCAAGGCCCGCCAGGCCGCGTCCCACCCGAATTGGATGCGCGAGCATGTCGCCGGTGCCGCTGCTGGGATAATACAGCCAGTACTGCTCACACCGGCTAAGAAGGTTAAAGAGGGTGCGGTCCCGCACCTCAGTGATGTCGCCTACTGGGGGTTGGACGAGTTCCGCGAGTGGGCCGAAGTTGCCCTGGACACAGTGCGTGAAATACGGCGCACCTTCAATGAACCCGGCGATCTGGCTTGGCGAGCCGTTGCCGCGACCCAATTGGAGAATGTACGCGCTGATGCACCCGGACTCGTTGCTTGGCTCTCGGGACGGCCTGCCCGTAACCACCTCACTGTCGTGAAATAGTGGGACGAGGCAGTTCGTCACACAAACCGGAACCGCCTCACTACTCTGAGAGTCGAGGTCGATTGAGTATGGGCTTCAGCGCAACTTCGGCAAGAAAATGATGCCGACGGTCAAAGGAAGAGCTGATATGGCAATCTGGTTAATCCGCGCTGGTTCACACGGCGAATACGAACAGAAATTCATCCAGGAAAACCGCGTCTATGTGACCTGGGATGGCCTCGATGTGGACCTTGCTAAGCTCAAGCAACGGTCCGATTTAACAGGGGTTATGACCGAGTATTACCCGGACACCAAGCCCAAGGCGATTCAGAATTGGGTGAGCCAAGTCTGGCCCTTCGCGCATGAAATGAAGAAGGGTGATTTGGTCGTGTTGCCGCTCAAATCGCAGCCTGCCATCCAGATTGGCGAGATCAGCGACGACTATCACTTTGAACCGCTTGGGCCGGACCCCTACTTTCACTGGCGACCCGTGAAGTGGGTTGCCGAAGCGGTGCCGCGCGCTCATTTCGGCAAGGACTTGCTCTTTACCTTCGGCGCATACCTAACCATCTGTCGCGTGCAGCGCAACAACGCTGAGCAACGCATTGCCGCCATGAGGGAAAACAAATGGAAACCTGAAACCATCGCGGCATCTACTAAATCCGCAGTTCCGGTCGCCGATGACGAGGCTGAGGACACCGACCTTGAAGCACTTGCTCGAGACCAGATCGCCCAACTCATCGCGGCGCGATTTAAGGGCCACGGGCTCACACGACTAGTCGAAGCTATCCTCAGAGCCCAGGGTTACACCACCTACCGTAGCGCGGAAGGCGCCGACGGTGGAGCAGACATCCTGGCAGGTTCCGGCCCGCTCGGTTTCGGTGCGCCGCGACTCTGTGTCGAAGTGAAGTCAGAGAACGGCCCTATCGACCGTCCGACAGTGGACAAACTGCTGGGTGCAGTCACCAAGTTTGGTGCGAACGAGGGCTTATTCGTATCGTGGAGTGGTTTCAAGAGCACCGTGCATAAGGAACTCGCTGCCAGCTTTTTTCGTGTACGGCTATGGACGCAGAAAGAACTACTTGAGCACCTATTCGTCCACTACGACCACCTAGAAGAAGACCTGAAGGCCGAATTACCTTTGAAAAGAATTTGGGCCGTGGCCAAACAGGACGAAGTATAACTGAGGTGGTCCTGGTTTGTCGGAAAGTCCTGGTCTCCCACAAGTGTGTGATCCGGTGACCCACGCCTGCCCGTGTGCTATGTTCCAGCACACGGTTCACGAGGTATTAGCAGGGTCCAGAACCCGAATAGACGACATGGTGTCATGCGATGCGGGTTTGCACGTGAACGGGCGGCGAAAGCGTTCGGTCAAGGGGTGATGGCGCTGAGGGAAACACCGAGCCCAGCCCTGCGTGGCCGGGCAGAAACCCGAGAACGCCGCTTGCCCGGTACACCATCACCCTTTGACCGAACGAAAATCGGGCGGCCGGAGGCGCGGTGTTGACCATGTGTTGATTGTTCGGGCGCGAATCATCCGGTCCTTCAAGAGGAGAGTATTACTTATTTGTTTTCAGTTAGTTACGGGCGATGGGCGGTAGGACAAGCCCTAGACGGCCAAGTTTCAAATCTTCCCATTCCCGAAGACGCGCGGCGCGCGCGGATTGAAGCAAAAGCGGCAGAACTGGTCGCCACGATTGACAAATTTGCCGCTGCGCGGACGCCGAGGGCGCGTACCTCTGCAAGGAACGGGAAGTCCATGAACTGCGCGGCGAATTGGAAGGGTTAGTGTCTGCGGTCTTCGGGCTGTCGACTGCAGACATGACGGCGATCGACGCCGTGCCGATACCGAGCGGACGGTGCGAGGGGGCTGAGATAAGGGCGATGACGAGCGACTTGAGAGAGTTGATAACGGAATGGCTGACCGGCGCCGACACGTGCTTCCTGCTCGGCGCGGGCTGTAGCGTTTGCGCTAACAAACCGTTAATCGCCACGCTCACAGCGAACGTGCTGAATGGTGCCGATGCGAAGCTCACCAAGCATTTCCAAGGCCTGAAGGCGACCGGTGACCGACCGGCGACGGTGGAAGACCTCATCAGCTATTTGGTGCGGTACAGGGAGATTCTCTGCACAATCACGAATGCGGACAGCCATGACATTTCCGTCGAGGAGATCGATGCGTGGCTCGCGGTGATCAAGAAGAAGATAGTCGCCGCAGTCGCCGATGATTGGGCGCCCAGCCACTATCATCAACGGTTCCTGCGCCGCATGGCCGGACAGCGCGAGCGCGGCCCGAGGGACATATTCAGCCTGAACTACGACACGCTACTGGAAGCGAGTCTCGATGACCTGCGAATTCCCTATGTCGACGGTTTCCGGGGTACGAACCGGGCGTGGTTCGACCCCGACACATTCAATGACGCGGAGGCCGGGGCGGCATATCGGCTGTTCAAGCTTCATGGGTCGATCAACTGGACACGCGATGAAGCCGGGCACATCCGGCGCGGACGCAACGCCAATAAAGATGCGGCCGATGAACCGATCATCGTCTTCCCGTCCGACCAAAAGTACCTGCAAACCCAATACGGCGTATATGAAACCTTACTGAGCCGATTTCGCAACCGGCTCCGCGCTTCGAGCGTGAATAATTGCCTGATTGTCCTCGGCTACAGCTTCAATGACGAGCATATCAACGAAGCGATTTCCGATGCGGTAACATCGCGTGGCAGCAACCTGACGGTCATCGCATTTATCGGCCGGGAAGAGAAGCGCGAACAGCAGAACGCTCGCTTGGAAGCCTTAGGCAAGCGTTGCGAATCCCGCTTCAATGCGTTCATTGGCAGCGGTGCTTCTGGTCATTTTGTGGGATATGCACTCGATGCCGACGCCGCCGAGGCCGTGCTGAATGCCGAACTGTGGAAATTTGAGAAACTGGTCGATTTTGTTGCCGGGGAAGGATCATGACCAATGCCATCCTGAAGATCGGCCGCGTGGTCGAGGTCTCCGGCTCGAAGGTCATGGGTGCGCTTGAAGGCACGGTCGAAGACCTCTACCGAACCTATAGGAGCCGTCGCTACACGGTCGGGCAGGTCGGCTCTATCGTAAGAATCGAGGCCGGCGACAAACTGGTGTTCGGGGTAGTGACGGCCCTGCGCATGACCGAAACACTCCTTGATGGCGGGGCGACAATCGGAGCCGTCGAAGCGGCACCGGACGCGAAATGGCTGGAAATCGAACTCTTCGGCGAAGCGTTGCGCACCGGTCTTGGCGACAGCGACTTCGAGTTTCAGCGCGGCGTAGTTACCTACCCGCTTCCGGGTCAGGGAATCTTTGTTGCCAGCGTCGCCGAACTCGCACGCATCTATCACAGGCCGGATAAGCCAAGCATCCATGTCGGCACGCTCTCGCAGGCGTCGTCCCTGCCGGTTTACCTGCTGACGGACGAACTGCTCGGAAAGCACTTCGCGGTCCTTGGCACGACGGGATCAGGCAAGTCATGCTCAGTCACCGTACTGCTGCGTTCCATTCTCGAAGTCGCGCCGAAAGCGCACATGATCCTGCTCGACCCGCACAATGAGTACCGCCGGGCATTCCCGGACAGCGCCAAACCCATTGATCCCACAACGCTCAACCTGCCGCACTGGCTCCTGAATTTCGAGGAAAGCATCGAACTGTTCATCGGTAGGACGGAGCATGCGGCGACAAGCCAGACTAATATACTGAAAGACGCTATGCTCGCCGCACGGCGAGATTTCGAGCTCTCGGGCATCGCCGGCGAAAGGGTCACGGTCGACACCCCGGTTCCGTACAAGCTGAGCAAGCTGATCGAAAACATCGATGCCAGCATGCCGCCACAGGCATCAAAGCAAGACCCCTACCTCAAGATCAAAAACAAGATCGAAACGCTGCGACAGGATAGCCGCTTTTCGTTTCTGATCCGTCCGGACGAAGCCGTAACCGATGAGCTGGCAGACATCGCCGGACAGTATTTGCGCATACCGGTTTCGGACATGCCGCTCTCGATCATCGATCTTTCGGGCGTTCCCTCGGACGTTGTAGATGTTGTCGTCTCGGTTCTGTGTCGCATGATCTTTGACTTCGCAGTCTGGAGCCCTCGCCCCGTCCAAGTGCCTATCGTCTTGGTTTGCGAAGAAGCGCACCGCTATGCACCGCGTGGCGGTGATGCCGCCTTCCAGCCGACCAGACAAGCGCTCTCACGCATTGCCAAGGAAGGCCGGAAATACGGCGTCGGCCTTGGGCTGATTTCACAGCGCCCGTCTGAACTGGCGGAATCGATCCTCTCGCAGTGCAATACCCTAATTGCGTTGCGGATGAGCAACGAACAGGATCAGAATTTCGTGCAGCGTGCGCTACCAGACTCGGTTCGCAGCCTTGTCAACGTGCTTTCGACCCTGCGGACGCAGGAAGCCTTGGTGGTCGGTGAAGGATCGGTCGTGCCGGTACGGCTGCGCTTCAGCGACCTCGCAGAGGAAAACCAGCCGCAAAGCACTGATGTACCGTTTGCGCGCTACTGGGCAGATGAAACGACGGACGGTGAATATGTCAAAGACGTGGTGCGCCGCTGGCGTCTTCAAGAGCGGCCGCCAATAGCTGGCGTAAACGTAGACGATGAAGAGGCGAGGAAGCGTTAGCGTGAAATTCGCTCCCGACAGCGTACCGCTCCGCCGGTGCGGCCGGTTCGCTCGCGGCTTTTGTTGCGGTTTTGCGTACGGCAGAAGACGGCGGTACTTGCCAGAGACCGAAGCGAGGAAGTAGTTCCTTGAGCGACACTGACTATCTAGATGGCCTTTGTTTGACACTGACGGAGGGGCGCCCGCTAGTCCTATTGCTTGGCCAGGATGCATGGAGGAGTGGGGCTCACCCAGATCCGATCCTCGAGTTGGCTTTGAAACGTGCTCGGCTGGACTCGACCCAGACAATGTCGGTCGGTTTTCCTGCTCTACTTGGTGGGGACTCCTTGCCAAAAGATTTCTATGACTGGCTAGCTGAGACATATTCAAATCGGCCGGAGCCGGCATGGATGGAGATTATTTCATGGCTTCCCCTGAACGCGGTGTTCACGTCATCCATCGATCCGGCCATTGCTCGGGCGTTTCGAAGCATCGGCAGAGACGTCGAACCGGTGCTAAGTAATTCTGACAATCCCGTCGCGCCGCGCAACCGTCGCAACCTACACCTCACCTACCTTTTCGGCCGCTCAGGGGAGCCCAACCCCAGTGAAGGCCCACCAAGAGATCCGCTGGAACTCCGACGTCGCACCGTTTTGCACGCCACACCGCTGCTTTCGCGAATCGTGGATGCGACGACATCGTTGGGAGCGTTGTTGATTGACGGGCTAGCGCCTGGCCGGGATTGGCTCGGCACGGAACTGTTAAGCGGCATCATTAGCGCCTTCTCTCCGGGTCAAGTCTACTGGTTTGGTTGGCGCCCTAGCGAGTCCTCTGATGATGACAAAATTTTGCAGGATCTTGCGGCTCCGCGTGGCCCGATCGTCTTTGTGTACGAGCGCCTTTCCGCCTCACTGAAGCGGCTCGAACTTGCACACAAGATTGACCTTTCGGGCCGACAACAGTTTGCGGCCGAAGGTTCTGTGAGGATTCACGACAGGATACTGGACATCGAGCCGGCTACTCGGCTCAAGGTCTCCACCGGAGCGTCAATCGTCGAAGACAGTTGGCTGTCTTCGCTACCTCCCATCGGGGAGGATGCCGAATATGAGGAATTCCGTCGATTCCACGGACAAGCCGAGGACGCTCGCCGACTCATTGAAGGTATCCGGCGGGACTTCGCAATCGAGCGGACGTTCGAGGGGGAGCTACGAAAGCGGGTCGAACAAGCACTTCGGCATGCTGGAATTAAACAGGAGCCGATACTGGTGCACGGACAGTCAGGGTCAGGCAAGAGCCTGGCGTTGGCACGGCTCGCCTACGACATCCGACAGCAAGCTAAATACCCAGTGCTACTCGCCAGTCGGGCGACTCGCGGCCCGACGGTAGAAGAACTCGACGATTTCTGCACCCAGGCTGAAGCTCTTGGGGCAGAAGCTACGCTGGTAATTTGCGATGCGAATGTGGCCGCGTCGCGGTACGGAGACCTTCTTCGTGGTTTTGCGAGCCGCGGTCGCCGTGCGGTGGTTGTTGGGAGTACCTACCGGATACTTGATGACCAAGATAGGGATGTACCGCCGTCTCAGAGCCACCTTTTGGAGGTTCCTCCTGAACTAGACGCGGCGGAATCTAGCGACTTGGCGAAGCTGGTCGTTAAATGGACGGGGATGACCTTGCATGCCGTTGGGTCTGAATACTTACTGCCGGCCATTTATCACATTCTTCCCGATGTACGCCCCAGACTGGCGGCAGGACTAGCGCAAGAGGCCCTCGTCGTCGAGGACGAATTGCGCGTGCGAGGCACGGCAACGAGAACGGTACCGCCTGAGACAACGAGCGCGCTCGGTGAGGCTCTCGCTAAGGCTGGCCTTGTCGATCCAAAAGCACTTCTCGACCAGAAGCTCGATGAGTTCCTTGGAGCTATGAGCGACGCTGCATCCAAGACAATCGATCTTGTCATGGTTCCGGGGAAACTAGACTGCCCAGTGCCCATCAGCCTGCTAATGCGGGCAGCCGGGGGAAGCGAAAACTTAGCTGACGTGGCGGCGCTGTTTTCGGGCATCGATCTTTTTCGGTGGAGTGCCAACGACGAGGACGACGTGTTTGTGCATCCGAGGCTCCGGGTCGAGGCCGAGCTGATCTCGGCGAGGCGATTGGGGACCTCACAAGCCGAAGCGGAAGTCGCACTTCGTTTGCTTGCAAACGCTAGTCCTAGCTGGCATGGGGGATGCGAGCGACGCTTCGTACTTGACCTTGTACATCGGCTCGGGCCCGATGGGCGGTATGGGCTACGATATGCGCGGCATTACCTTGAAATTGCCCGCGCACTGTCAGAGATACGCAGTAAGCGTAGCGTGAAAGATCCAAGTCTAATGCTTCAGGAGGCCACTTTGCGGCGGCGTGTACTCCGTGACGCCCCGGATTTGCCGGATCTCGACCCGGCAGAGATACTCGAGGAAGCAAGACAAGTCGTGGACCTGGCGCTTGATGAGTTCGGTGCCGATACCAGTCCCAGGTTCCAGCGTGTTTGTGCCAATTTGAGAGTGGAGCGTGCAGCCATTTACGGGTTTAGGGCCGTTCAGCGGCTGAAGTCCCGGGCAGCGCTCGATGAGGTGTGGCAGTACTACAAGGCGGCGCGGGATTCCGCTCGTAGCGCAGTTTTCGCGGCGGACTCATACTTCGCGATCGATGTCAGTGTGTGGGTACCGAGCGACATTTTACGCGACGGCGACTGGGAAGCTGCGAGACGCGCTGAACTAATCGCCGACATCTGGGACGGGTTGGAACGAGTCGACCCGACCCAACTCGACGTAGAAGAACGAAGGCAGTTCGAGGTAAGGCGCGTCAAGGTTTCCCAGACGTTGAAAGACAATCGTCTTGAACAGGAGGCACTCACGGAGCTCAATCGGTTGGGTTTTGGTGCCGGAATTTTCCTTCAGGCTCGGTCCATTGGTGGTCCGTTGTGGGGTGTAGGTCCTGTCACTGCAGAGGATGCATCGAACGCCGATCGAGTCTCCTCGTTTATGAGGGCACGTGGCGACAAGATCCGTGACGATTCGCGTTGCCTTCGGTACTTCCTGCGGAGTCTCTGGATAATGACCACACGGACTTACCTCTTCGGCGGCGAGCGAGGACCTCTCCCGGAGGAAGATGAAGCCCTTCGGGAGCTTCTTGCTGTACTTGATACACTCGGCGCTCTTGATGGCGCCATCGAGGACCCACGAACCCAATATCTTCGTGCAGTGCTCATGTGGAGGCTGCGACTCGAGAATGGCGCTCGGAACGTATGGGACACATTGAGTCGGCAGACCGCCTTCAGCGACCCGCGTCGCGTCGTGCGTCACCATGTGTGGACCGGGTCAGCGGGTAAGCCAAAACTATTTCACGGCCGAATTGTGACGGATGCTTTCGGGCGCGGTCGTGCGCGAGTTCGGGTAGAGGAGCTTCGCCAGGAAGTGGAGTTACTTCAGAGGGACTTCCCGAAGTTGGAGTTGCGACGCGGGACTTCGGTTCCCGGCGGATTTCACATTGCTTTCAACTTTATCGGTCCCATAGCGGATCCGCCTAGTCGGCTGCGAGGTCGTTGATGGCGTTTGATAAGCTTCTTCGAAGCTACCAAGGGATAAACACCTTGGCCCGAAGCTTAATTCACCGTCCAGCATTCGATGAAGTAAATGTCCTCCTACCTGATTCGGGCAGTCCCGAAGCACGTTTCATTCGTGCGGCGTCCTGGTTGTACTGTCTTTATTTTGAAGCGGGCCGTGTCAGTATCACGTTTCTAAGCCGGTTGGGTGAGGCCTACGACCTGATACGCCGCGAGGCCTCGGACCAACACGTAGAAGCGGTTCGGTGCCTCCGTACTGAGCTGCACCACAATCTGGGTTTTGCCGATTCCGATCTAGCTACTCGGATGGCAGCTGAGGGTTGGCGTCGAAAGGCCTGCGGCACGGTGCTGCCGCGAACTACTCAACAATGGGAAGACTGCTACACGCGTATTGTTGATGACGCGTGCTCGTTCCTGGGTAAGGTTGAGGAAGTCGTGCGACGAATAGAATCCGATGGAGAGGGAGCCCGACAACATGTCGACGATTGGCTCCGACGCCTGGAGCGACACTGGTCTGCGGCGGCGTTTGACCCATTGATTGATGATACTAAGTATCGGTTCGCGAGGGAATCGGTGAACACCGTGACATTCCGTAAACGACACGTGGACAAATGGCGACAACATCTCGATCTGTTGGAGGATGGTCTTGACTTCGAGTTTGAGGCGACGCGCCTGATCGAGAAGACGTTTCTTGACGACGACGGTGTGGTACTACCTATTACTGGAAAAGACTTGGTCGAAGAGATCGGGGTCAAGCCGGGTCCTGTCATCGGTGCATTACTAGAGGAAGCCCGCCGGTATTATGAAGTCTATCGGTGTAGAAGGTGTGAGCTTATCAATCATTTGCGCGCGTACAACAGCAACAACCCGTGACAACCGCGTATAGCTATTTGAGCTTTCCCAGCGCTGGCACGATGTGCTTGCGGAGCATGAGACCGTAGTGGGACACGGTTAAGGGCTTGCAGTGCATGGCCACGTACTCGCGCTGGTAGCGTTCGGCCAAGTGAGCGACCGTCGGGGCAGCGGCTGGCTCTTCCAAGGGATCAGGCTCGCCAGCCTTGATGCGGGCGATGGTCCGGGTGGCTTTCGTGCGGGCCTGGTCGGCGGAGAGCATGCCGTGGCGGCCCACGGTGAAGCGCTTGGAGCGGCCGAAGACGCGGGTCTGCACGACGTAGACCTTGGCGCCCGACGGGTAGACCCTGATGCCGAAGCCGGGAAGGTCGCGGTCCCAGAACACGGTGTCCTTGTCATCCACCGACAGACGGTCGATAATACGTTTGGAGAGACTAAGGTACTCGGGTTTGGCCATGTCGGCGCCTCCTGAGACAAGAAACCTACGGGCTGCATCGGAAGTGCGGACCGTAAGCGTAACGAAAGCGACCAGTGTCAAATGCAGAGGGAATTAAAGCGCATCGGTGGCGACGATGCAAGCCGCGTGAGTGAGAATCAAGAAATAACTAGCGTAAATACAACAAGTTATGAGGTCCCTGCGGCCTGTTGCGCACGTGAGGCGGGATGCGAGGAACAATGGTTACTTTGATTGGCCACGAACATTACGACTGGACCAATCGATCGGGGCTGATCAATCCATGCAATCGCGGAACCACTCTGCCGCGCATGGGAGAACATTAAGTGCACATTGCCTTTATTGAGATACAGAACTTCCGGAAGCTGAAGGCCTGTCGCGTCGATATCGCGCAACAAGAGACGATCTTCGTCGGCGCGAACAACAGCGGCAAGACGTCCGCAATGGATGTGCTGATCCTCTTTCTCAAGCAGGGCCGCCACAAAGCCTTTGCTACCACGGATTTCACCCTTTCGAATTGGTCGGCCATTAATCGCCTCGGTGAACAGTGGGTGGCTTCCGACGACAACAAAGACGCAGAACTCGCCGTTGACGCATTGCTACACCTGCTGCCCTCGATCGATGTTTGGCTCACTGCCGACGACAAGGATCTTCATCGTGTCGCGCATCTTCTCCCTACACTGGATTGGACACCCGAGGAATTGATGGGAGTTCGACTTGTGTTCGCACCAAAGAACATGGAGCAACTCTACAAGGACTTCCGAAGTGCTTACCAATCGGCGCGTGACGCCGAGTCGGGTTCCACCAAGGCAGAGTCGCCGCCGTCCCTATGGCCGACCTCAATGAAGGATTTTCTTGACAGAAAGCTCCACAGCCAGTTTGAAGTCCAATCCTACATTCTTGACCCTACCCAGTGCCGGTATCCTGTGAAGGGAATCGCCAATCCTCAGTCGCTTCCGCCTGACACCGACCCACTCAACAAGGACCCATTCTCTGATCTCATCAAGATTGACGTAATCACTGCCCAAAGAGGCTTTTCCGATCCCAAGACAGAAGATGAGACTCACAGTGGCTTTGCTAGCTTGTCAACCCAGCTGCGCCGCTACTTCTCCAAGCACTTGAATCCGTCAGAGGCCCCGGATGCGAGTGATATCGGGGCGCTAGAGGCGATCGAAGCAGCGAAAGCGGTATTTAACGAGAAGTTGGTGACGAGCTTCAAGCCTGCCATCGGAGAACTTGAAGGTCTCAACTATCCGGGATTCAGTGACCCGAAAATCTCCATAACAAGCAAGATCGACCCACGCGACAGCCTAGATCACGAAGCCGCGGTACAGTTCGATCTGCCTGGATCGGAATCACTGTTGTTGCCAGAAAAATACAACGGATTGGGTTATCAGAACCTGATCTCGATGGTATTCAACCTGATCCGATTTAGGGATGAATGGATGCGGGTTGGAAAAGCGGCCAAGAATCAAGGCGCCAAGGATGTTGCTATTGAGCCCTTGCACGTCGTACTTGTCGAGGAGCCAGAAGCTCATCTGCATGCGCAGATTCAGCAGGTATTTATCAAGAAAGCCTACAGAGTACTTCGGAACCACGCCGCGCTTGTGGATTCGTCCTTCAGCACGCAGATGGTCGTCAGTACTCACTCATCACATATTGCGCATGAAGTGGATTTTTCGTGCCTGCGCTACTTTCGGCGGGAGCCAGCCACGATGAAGGGGGAGATTCCCACGGCAACTGTCATTAATCTCTCACAGACGTTCGGCGACGACGATGAGACTTCGAAATTTGCCACTCGCTATCTCCGGACAACCCATTGCGATCTCTTTTTTGCCGATGCGGCCATCCTCGTGGAGGGTTCGGCCGAACGCATGTTGATTCCCCATTTCATCCGGGCGGCTTTCCGTAAACTGGATCAAAGCTACATCTCACTTCTAGAGATCGGCGGTGCCCATGCACATCGTTTGAAACCACTATTGGATGCCATTGGGCTTCTGTCTCTGGTCGTCACCGACGTGGACTCGATTCTGGAGACTGGTAGTGGCAAGGTTCGCCCAGAGCGCGGCAAAGGTTACCGAACTGGGAATACCACACTCAAGGACTGGATACCCCAGATAGAACTACTTGATGATCTCCTCGATCTGTCGAGCGAAAAGAAACAGACAGCGGATGGGCTCGTTAGGGTCGCATACCAGTGCCCGATCACTGTGGGATACAGAGAGAGTGGAGGCGAAGACCAGGCGATACCCTATACGTTTGAGGATTCACTGGCCTTGACGAATCTTGCGCTGTTTCGGGGATATGCAGAACCTGTGGGCCTATTGAATAGACTCCAAGCGTCTCTCGGAAAGGACACCCTCGAAGATGCCGCCAACGATATGTTCCGCAACTTGGAGAAGGGCAGCAAAGCTGAGATGGCTTTGGAGCTACTCTACAGGAGTGAGCCTAACGAGCTAGAACCACCAGACTATATCGCGGATGGACTCAAGTGGCTTGAGAAGAGCCTTGAGGCGAAAACAGTCGACGCTATCTTGACAGAGCCGGAGGAGGCGAATGGTGCCTGAGACAGTCAATCAAGAAGATGAACTCAGGAAGACGATCGCAGCATGCCTCGACTTGAAGAAACCCAAGAGTTTCTTCCTCTATGCCGGCGCTGGCACGGGCAAGACTAGGGCGGTCGTTGAGGCATTACACATCTTTCGAGACCGCTATGGAAGCCAGTTCCGCGAAACGGGTCAACAAGTTGCTGTCATAACTTACACCAATGCCGCGTGCGACGAGGTCAGGCGCAGAATTGACTTCGATCCCATTTTTGCCGTCTCCACCATCCATAGCTTCGCTTGGGAGCAGATCCGCACATACCACAAAGACATTTCTGCTTGGCTCCGCGTACAGTTGTCTACCGAAATCACCGAACTTGGTCAGAAGCAAGCGACGGGAAGGTCAGGAACAAAAGCCGCTTCTGAGCGGGAGATTCAGATAAAGTCGAAGCAGTATAGACTTCAAAATCTCGATTCTATAAAACGGTTCACCTACAACCCAAATGGCGAAAACATAGGCAAAAATTCACTGCACCACGCTGAGGTCATAGCCATCACAGCGGCATTTCTCGCCGACAGGCCACTTATGCGTCAGATACTGATTCGAAAGTACCCCGTCCTACTCATCGACGAAAGCCAAGACACACAGAAAGCCTTGATTGAAGCATTCTTCGCTCTCCAAGCGGAGAATCGAGAGGGGTTCTGTTTGTGCCTGTTCGGTGACACGATGCAACGTATCTACCCGGACGGGAAAGTCGGATTGGAGGAGGCCATCCCGGCAGATTGGGAGACACCTGCTATTACCGTCAATCACAGGTGCCCCAAACGTGTTGTGACCCTTCTCAACCGGATCAGATCGGAAGCGGACGGTGCTCGGCAGGAGCCTAGACAAGACGCGCCAGACGGGGTCGTGCGCCTGTTTCTGATCAACGATGTTGATGGCCTCGACAGACTGAAAGTCGAAACGGCGGCGGCAAGAAAAATGGCAGAGCTCTCGTCCGATGACCAATGGAGCAACCCGCAGGCAATCAAGGTACTTACGCTTGAGCATCACATGGCCGCCCGTCGTGGCGGCTTCGACGGTTTCTTTGAGCCACTTTACAAAGTAGCCAATTTCAAGACGGGGCTGCTTGATGGCACACTGAGTGGAATTGCCTTCTTCGCACAGCAAGTTCTTCCCCTGGTGCAAGCCATGCAATCTAATGATAGATTCGCGGTGGCTCGGGTCGTGAAGGATCACTCCCCGATCACGGCTTCGGATAGACTGAGAGGAAGCGCGACTTCGTTACAGGAAATCCGCAAGGCCGGAAGGTCTGTGGAATCCGTGTTCTCCCTCTGGAACGATGGCGCAGATCCCGCCCTGTTGGATGTTCTCAAGGTAATCGATCACGAAGGCCTATTCGGTGTCCCGGATGTATTTGCGCCCATCCTTGGTGACACAGAGGGGCAGGGAGGACAAGCAGAAGCAGTTCCTGCAGATACGGAAGACGACAAGAATCCTGCGATCGATGCTTGGCGGGAAGCACTTGCTGTCCCATTCAGTCAGTTCGAGGCGTATGCAGAGTACATTTTCGATAGATCACCTTTCGGAACACATCAAGGCATCAAAGGACTGCAGTTCCCACGAGTCATGGTCATCCTAGATGACCGCGATGCCCGCGGTTTCATGTTCAGCTATGAGAAGTTGCTCGGGGCGAAAGCTCTGACGAACACAGATGAAAAGAACCGGCTTGAAGGGAAGGACACATCCGTAGACAGAACCCGCCGCCTCTTTTACGTGACTTGTAGCAGAGCTCAGCAGAGCCTCGCCGTAATCGTGTACACGGGAGAGGCGGATAAGGTCGCTAACCATATTTCCAGTGTTGGATGGTTCGAGGACCAAGAAGTGGTCCGAATGTGAGACACACATGATGTACATGGTCTTAAGGCAGTAGATTGAATGGCTGCAAGATTAGGAACGGAATGCCAAGCAGAAGACGTGCTTGCTGATCTTCCCCCATCGGATTGGTCCACCTTTAGGTTGCGGACAGAGGAGGACGAGCGATGGCAAGGAAGAGTTACAGGCTGGAGGATGTTGTCAGCCTATCTCAAGCGATGCGCCGCCCGTACCCTCAGGGTGAACGCCGCGAGCTACGACAACATAGCCTCACCAATGGTTGTATGGTCTTGCACGGGATTGGTGGACACCTGATAAGAGGCGATAATGGCCTTGGAGGTGACGACCATGAGTCGGACGAGACGGAGGTTTTCGAAGGAGTTCAAGCTCGA
>JGIcombinedJ30088_10002000_pt1 | contig 19953 bp, 15 predicted proteins | sample PinacodermPK_FD_30088 | JGI IMG/M metagenome (IMG submission 30088)
GATACCGAAGCTGCGGTACCGCTGGTTGAAGATGCCAAAGCACGTTTTCCGGCGTTGAGACAGTGCAGTTTTGATCGGGGTTACCACAGTCCGGAGAATCANAAGAAGCTGGGTGAATTTCTCGACCAGTTGACCTTACCGGTCNAAGCGCGTCGACAACACCCGGCGGTGGAATCGGCGATTCATGCACTGGAATGTCACGGTCTGAGTCGTATACGCAATCGTGGCGCGGAGGGGTTTGAGAGAACCGTGGCGATCAGCATCCTGGCGGCTAACTGTCATCGATTCGGTCGAATGTTACAAGAAGCTGAGCGAGCCCTTCGAACCCGTTGAAAACGCTATAAAAAAGCCGCTGAACCGCAACCGTTTCAACCGTTATTACTCATTTCTGGGCGAAGTTAAACCCAACGAACGCACAAACGCCCAAATCGTCTAAATGTGGCCAACAGTGACCGAAATTTGACGACCCAGCGATCGTAATCAGCCTAACTCAATTCCTATGCTTAACCCAAAATTACCAAGTCCATTGCAAAATGGAATAAATACGTAGCCATTACCCAGAAACTAGCGTATAGTCTGTTCTACAGCGCTAAAGTCATCAATTGCTTGAAAAATCTTAGCTAGTTTATCTATATCCTTATTAGACTCTATGTAATCCATGTAAGCTCGCTGTGTGTTATTCAAGAGCTGGTCATAAAGGATCATTCTTGCTCCGTATACTTTAAGGACATCTTGTACCTTCTTTGGACCATCTACTTCATACCATTCCGGAGGTGGTTTTCCAACTAGGCAAATGATCTCTAGTTGCCAGCCGTTAGAGTCTGATTCTCGTAGCAACTTTAGAGCGCCGGATTGGTACTTCTGAATTTGGCCCAAAAGCTGGGCGAAAGGTGTAGCTACAGACCGACGTTTCATTTCAATAATTACGTGCCTACCTGCCGTGGTGCGGTAACCAATGTCGATTCGTGCGTATTTCTCTTCGTCTGACAGAGCACGTGTATCCTCATTCAAGAATGTACCTAATCTTCTTTCAATCGCCTCTGTACCCATGACTCGTTCCCAAGATGGGTCTAGTAACCAGAGATGATCATAGATGTGTTTTTGGAGTTCCTTTTCATACGCATCTTCTTCTAGTTTTTCCGTGAGTGCACTCAAAACCTTCAATCTCATCTGCACGATTTGACCGTAATAGCTGAGTTGCAGGTCGTCAATTTCGGTGAATAACTGAAGTACCGCCTCAATACTCGTATCGGTAATGTCATCCAGACTTTCCAGCATTTCTTTTCGCCGAAAACTTTCAAACGCGAGTACCGAAGCTTTCAGTAGTTCCCTCTTATCGGTTGAACTACCTACTCGCAACACATTTAGACGACCGATCCAGCGTTCAGCTTTTTTGCGAGTGTTTATATGGAGACTTTCGAGCCACTCCAATAATTCAGGTACTTCATTCACTGCTTTGGCAGCGCCTTCAGAAACGCGTAGGTTGTTCCACCTTGATGCTATATAGGCAATTTCTTTACGTACTGCGCAGCTTAGTAGCTCGTATCTCTCGTCATCAATTTTGAATGCTTGCCGATTACTAGTGGCGATGTCAAGGGACTCATCCAAATCTAAGAATTCGCAGTGGATTTCGCCAACTACGTAACTGACGAAAATACGCTTTTCTGCAAGTTCCCCAAGAATGTCAGCTTGCGCCATCTTCCCACGCATAAAGACCGCTAATTGATTTAAGTTCTGCCCATACCCATCTTTGAGTTGATTAGGTTTATCGACCGTACCNATCCATCCTGAAAAGGTCATAGGTGCAGAAGATCTGTCAGCAGAATCAAAATAGGCTTNTAAACAATTCGTCCTGTCTTCAACAGGTGATGTCTTAGATAACCCACTGAACTCTGATAATGGGATTGAACGTTTACCATAAGTCCATAAATACTGAACTTTATCCAGATAGCCTCTATCGCGGGGACTAACTTGCTCACCTTCTATTTCAACTTGAAATTTAAACTGAGAACCAATGACGGCAAAACGACGTGCTACACGTTGACGTAATGCAGTGCGTGAAAGTTTTGTGATGTTTTTTTTCAGTTTGGTCAGAACAACGCACGTACCGTCAGTCTGCAAATCTTCGCACCAGCTATCCTCAAGTTCCTTAGGTTTATAGTTGCCTTCATTACCTTCTTTGAATTGACGCCTGATTTCTTGTGCATCCATTTTGAAGGCAGTTTTCTCACCGTTACGTCTGGTGTATATCGTAACAGCGTCAGCTATTGAGAAGCAAGAGAGTTTTCCAATCCCTTTCCTTCCCATTGGAGATCTTTGAAATTTTGAAGTTACTCTATCTTCATGGTCCCTTTTGCGATATCCAACCACCAAAAAACGATTAATGACTTGATCGCGTGTCATTCCGACACCATCGTCAACAATCGTAATGAGACCCTTCTCAGTGTCAAGCCGTACGCTCACAGATTCCGCATCTGCGTCCCACGCATTTGCAATAACTTCAGAAACAACTGCAGGGGTATTGCTATACAGATTCATTCCTAAATGTTCTAACGTACTTGTGTCAATGCGCATTTCGAGCTCTTGTTTCACGGCTAAGCTCCTAAATCTTGAAGGTGAAGCTTAATCGCACGAGCGATTGCTTGAGCTAAAGAAATTGGCACCGCGTTTCCAATTTGGCGCGCAATTCGCTGCATAACCACCTCAGTTCCAATTTTGAGGAATTTATATGACAATGGAAAAGATTGAAGTAGTGCTCCTTCGCGCAAAGATAAAGCGCGATCTTGTTCAGGGTGTCCGAATCGACCATGTCCGATGGCATAGAACTGAGTAGTTATAGTTGGACTGGGTTGGTCCCATCGCATTCTTCCATAGACGTTGTGAAAACTTTGACCCGAAGAAACTTTATGGCACGCAGCAAGCAGACTTTCATCCCAATGATGCCAAGTACCTCCAGGCACAGAAGCGCGAATCCGTTTCAGATTTAGTTCCGACATTCGACTGCATTTATGAAGTGGGTCCAGTGAATCACTTTCTCCCGCTTCAAGTTTGGAAAGCCCATCAATCGCATCTCGTACTACAGTGTATTCGTGTTTTTTCCTTACTGGCTCTGGCAACAATGGAGTACCTAAACGAGAAGCTATGAGGACGAGCCTATAACGATTTTGAGGTACGCCAAAGTCTGGACAATAGACCACCTTCCATCTAACCTCGTAACCGGCTTCATCTAGATCATTGACAAATTGATCAAATACCTGTCCACCCTGAAAGCCACGCAATCTAGGAACATTTTCCATACTGACGATTTCAGGCTTAATGGCCTTCACGAGACGAGAAAAATCTAACAATAGCGTCCATTTTGAATCTCTTTGATTTCTCGAGTATGCGGAGAATGGTTGACAAGGTGCACAACCCATCAGTATACGGGGCAGTCCGGCGTTAAACTCTCGAGCAACGGCTCTCGGAGATAGGGTAGATACGTTCTGGCAGACAAACGGCGCATCGTTATTAGTTTCGAACGGATATCGACAAGATTCATCTATGTCGTAGCCACATGCGATTTTGAATCCCTCTCGGAAAAATCCATGAGTCAAGGCTCCACAACCACAAAATATGTCAATTACAGAACCATGAATTGATGCTTTTACATTATTTGGTTTCAATTGACTAGATCCAGTACATTGTCCAAATAGAGAATGCCAAGAAAAGTTCGCTTTTTAACACGCACATATGTTTCGTTGTTTCGTAGTTAGTACTATTATTGAGGTTTTAGCTATTTGATTTGTCAAGCCACGTTAGGTAATATAAAAGATAGGCAGTCGACATGACTCAGGCTCGTTCTATCATCCAATTTATCATGGTTTGATGCAGACTGTTGATACGTGCCAGACACAGTTGCTGAACTTCGTTGCTGTGTTCATCCACGTACGGAATCGATTTTACTTTGTTCCTCACTCCGACGTGATGAAGGTTGTGGTAGAACGTAGCCCGTCGATAGTTTGGATGTCCATCCGAGCACAGCACAGGTGCTTCCTCAATTCGTCCTTTTAAGGAATGATCCATTTGCATCCGAGTAACCAATACCTAGTGGCATTGCTACCGTTGACGATCGATCGCGGTGATCACTGCGACGTGTTCATTGGATAATCCACGCTTTTTACTCTCGCCCGTTCACCAGGTTCTCGGTCTACTGGTGGATTACCTCGCTTCCTGCCTCTTGAGCCGTTGAAACTGTCTCGGAAGTAGGTCTCATCTGCTTCCAGGACACCGCTCAAGACCTTGTGTTCACTCTCCTCCAAGGCAAGTTGGAACGGATGTCGCCAACGTCATAACGAGACTCTCATGACCTGGACTTCCCCAGAATCATGCAACTTATTGATGGATCGAGAACCTTTGGACATCGCCACCATGAATGGCNCACACTGATCCCTTCGCTTCATGCCACTGAATGCGGTACCGGTTAGAGCCGTATAGGTTTTGCCGCAACCACTCTCATCACGGACAACACATCGATAGCGTTGTTGACCATGTGCATCTTGATCGAACTTGATGGAGTGGGTGCTACCACAAGGCGATGGTACTGCAAGACCAGGTCCGGCGGCATCTTCTCGAACATGAGAAGATCCCCCATGATGAGATGATGTTCTCGGTCTTTGAACCCCATACCCGTTGGATCAAAAAGGGTAAAGCCAAAGAGGTGGAACTGGGTGTACCGCCCTCGGTGATGGAATCGGCAATGCATGCGTTGGAATGTCACGGTCTGAGTCGTATACGTAATCGTGGCGCGGAGCGGTTTGAGAGAACCGTGGCGATCAGCATCCTGGCGGCTAACTGTCATCGACTCGGTCGAATGTTACAAGGAGCTGAGCGAGCCCGTCGAGTCCGTCGCAAACGCTATAAACAAGCCGCTTAACAGCGACTTTTTTACACCACTTTTTTCTCATTTCTGGGCGAAGCTATACGCAACGTCCGCACAAAGGCCTCAAATCAGCTAAATGTCGCTACGAAGCGACCGAAATTTGACGACCCGGCAGTCGAATTCAGCACACAGACACTACCGTTGCACCTGTTGTCTTTAGATAAATCGATAGCACTACCAAGTTCGCGCTGCTCTTTCTGTTTTGCAGGTATGAATTCGTCGGTGGACCTCTTCCTCTATTGCGATTTTGAACTGATCGTAAATTAAACTATATATACATACATGTAAATATGTATACTTACACACTAATAAGGATGAGCTGATTTAGGAGGTATCTGATGTTGTGGACTGCAATTTACCTACCGCAATTGGGTCTTGAGGTTTTCCGTCCAGCACAAACTCTGGCGTTTAGCCGTGCGGTGGTTTTGGTTGAAGAGCAACGGATAGTTCTAGCCAATAAAGAGGCCGTTCAAGCCGGAATTCAGGTGGGTAGCAATTTAGCGACGGCGCATAGCATAGTGAGTGAGCTTGAATATCACATTCGGGACCAGCGTGCAGAGGAGCAACGCCTTCAGGACTTGGTGGTGGCGGCGTATCTATTTTCACCAGCAGTCAGCGTTGCTCTGCCATCAACATTATTGTTGGAAGTGGAAGGTAGCTTGGCTTTATTTAATGGTTTGCCCAATCTAGCACGGCAGTTGACACTGCGCATCAGACAACGAGGTCATGTTGCGCAATTAGGCATCGCTCACACACCGCTCGCAGCTTTGGCATTGGCCAAGGCTCATTTGAAGCATGTATGGCCAGATTTTCCACCAGCCGATAAAGTTCAGGAAGTGTCGCTACGGCTACTTCATCAAGTACCTCTAGCTTGCGCTGAGTTGAAGTTTTCTGCGATTGAGCGAATGAGCAATATGGGTATTCGTAGCTTGGGTGAATTGATCGATTTACCGCACCATGAGTTAGGCGCGCGTTTCAATGCAGAACTGATGAACTACATCGGTAGATTAACGGGCACGATTCCGGATGTATGGCCTTGGGAAGAGCCTACGGAACCGTTTGTCGTAGAACGGCATTTACTCGAACCGATTCGAGACAAAGGCACCTTGTTGCAACCGATGACGCATCTGGTACAGGAACTTAATTCATGGCTGAATTCGAAATATCTCGGTGTCAAAAGCCTGCGCTGGTGGTTTGCTACTTTTGAGCGCACTGGTGTGTATATGCCCTTGAGTTTTGCTGAACCACACTGCGAAGTAGACGAGATTCTGGCATTGACTGAACTCAAATACGACGATATCGAACTCCCTGAGGATGTGATGACCATCCGACTGGAGGTTTTGCATGCAGAAAGTTTGGCACAGCACTCACAGCGGCAGTCAGATTTATTTGGTGCGCGGCAGAGACAGGTCAACGCCTCTACGGAATTGATTGACCGGCTGGCGATCAAACTAGGTGAAGAGTCATTGAAATCCTTGAGCCAACTGGATGATCATCGACCGGAGTTTGCATGGTCTCCGGCATTTCCGACCGAGTCTGAACGCTCTGCAACGAGGACGAGAATACCTGGGAAAAGACCCTTGTGGTTACTTGAACCGCCGCAACGGGTGCAACTGAAGCATTTTGAGGTTCTGACGCAGCAGGAACGGATCGAAGGAGGTTGGTGGGAACAGCCTCTATCGCGAGATTATTTTGTGGCGAGACACGAAAGCGGCACGATCTGTTGGCTATTCCAAGATGTCACAGGATGGTACCAACATGGATATTTCGCCTGAGCTTGAAACGTTGCCAGGGGTAGATCATCGTCGGCTTAGGTTCGCCGAGTTGCACTGCAAGAGTAACTTTTCGTTCTTACAGAGTGCATCTCATCCGGAAGAATTGGTACAGCAGGCTCATGCACTGGGTTATGAAGCCTTGGCCATCACGGATGAATGTTCCCTAACTGGTATTGTCAAGGCACATGTATGCGCCGAAGAACTGGGTTTGCATCTTATTGTNGGCGCGGAGTTTCGTGTGATCTCTCCAGTTGGGAATGAGGTCTGTCTNGTGGTCTTAGCACCTACGCAANAAGCCTACGAGCAACTCAGTGCCTTGATTACCTTCGCGCGCCGCAGATGTCCNAAAGGTGAGTATGAGTTGCACTGCGATGATCTACCTGGAAAGTTGACACAATGTCTGGTTTTGTGGCCACCCNAGAGACCCGGGAGATTGGANATNGCCAAATTGCTGGAACAAGGTCAGTTACTGAAAAAATGCTCGCCGAAACTGTGGTTGGCTCTGGAACTGTTGCGTATGGAAGACGATATGGAACACCTTGGTACGGTGTTATCGCTTTCATCCGAGTTGAAATTGCCGGTGGTGGCAAGTAATGATGTGCATATGCATATACCCGAACGCAAGCCATTGCTNGACACAGTCACTGCGGTCCGATTACACAAGACAGTAGCTGAGTTGGGTACGGATGCNTTCNCAAACAGTGAAAGNCATTTACGTCCATTGGAGATGTTGGCCANTCTCTATCTTGAACCGATGTTGGAAGAGTCGATCAAGATCGCCCGTCAATGCACGTTTTCGATGACTTCTTTGAATTATCAATATCCGAAAGAGTTGGTACCAGAAGGTCTTACACCGGGTCAGCATTTGCGTAATCTGACTTTCGAGGGTGCACGCAAAAGGTATCCGTGTGGTATGTCAAAAGAGGTGGTACAACTCTTAGAAAAGGAGTTGCAGCTACTTGCAGAGTTGCAGTATGAGTACTACTTTCTAACCGTTCACGACATTGTGAGGTTTGCGCGTGACCGAGGCATTCTGTGTCAAGGTCGCGGTTCGGCAGCCAATTCCGCTGTGTGTTACTGCCTTCATGTCACTGAAGTAGATCCTGATCGGATTCATTTGTTATTTGAAAGATTTGTCTCCAAAGAACGCCATGAGCCACCGGATATTGATGTGGATTTCGAGCATGAACGGCGTGAGGAAGTCATTCAATACATTTATGCAACGTATACCCGTGAACGGGCTGCTTTGGCTGCCACCTTAATCACGTATCGTCCGCGTAGTGCCATTCGGGACGTAGGAAAAGCACTTGGCTTGACTCAGGATCTGGTGAATTTATTGGCGAAGTCCATGTCTTGGTGGGATAAACAGGAAGTTCTCGATGAGCGACTTCGGGATCTAGGTGTGGATCCAGAAGCGACAGTGGTGCAGCTGTTTTGCAAGCTGGTCACGGAAATCCTAGGGTTTCCTCGGCATCTCTCTCAACATGTGGGTGGCTTTGTCATCTCTGCCGGACAGCTATCGGATTTAGTGCCGATTGAAAATGCTGCAATGGACGAACGCACGGTCATTCAGTGGGATAAAGATGATCTGGAGGCCATGAATCTGCTCAAGGTGGATGTCTTGGGATTAGGCATGCTCACTGCTATCCGAAAGACCTTTGCTCTGGTGAATGATTTTCGCAACCATCAGACTTCCGAGGCACTCTGCATGGCGAACATACCCCCAGAAGATCCACAGACCTATGAGATGCTGCAAGAAGGGGATAGCGTGGGTGTATTCCAAGTGGAATCAAGGGCACAAATCTCTATGTTGCCAAGACTTAAGCCCAAGTGTTTTTATGACCTGGTGATTGAAGTTGCGATTGTGCGTCCTGGTCCGATACAGGGCAATATGGTGCATCCATACCTGAAGCGGCGACAGGGCATTGAACCGGTCACGTACTCCAATGACAAAGTACGCAAAGTACTGGAGCGCACCCTCGGGGTGCCCATTTTCCAAGAGCAGGTCATTGAATTGGCTATGGTGGCGGCAGGATTCACTGCTGGCGAGGCCGACCAGCTACGTCGAGCCATTGCTGGCTGGAGGCGTCGAGGCGGACTGGAGAAATTTCAGGAAAAATTGGTACGCGGCATGTTGGCGCGTGGACACTCTCAGGATTTTGCCAATCGCATTGTGAACCAGATTCAAGGGTTTGGAGAATACGGATTTCCGGAGTCACACGCCGCAAGTTTTGCTCTTTTGGTGTATGTGTCAGCGTGGTTAAAACGACATGAACCGGCAGCCTTTTACTGTGGTCTACTGAATAGTCTGCCAATGGGTTTTTATTCGCCGTCGCAGCTGATTCAAGATGCACAACGACATGATTTGGAGATTCGCAATGTAGATGTGCAAGTCAGTGGTTGGGATTTTCGATTAGAACCATCGTCTAAGGACACTCCGCAATATGCTCGGAAACAAGGGGCCATTCGCATCGGCATGCGACAGATTAAGGGATTGAATGAAGAAGCGGCCCTGCGAGTCGAAGCAGGTCAACCTTATCTTGATATTGATGACTTATCTCAACGTGCACAACTAAATGATCAAGATCTAACTTTTTTGGCTCGTGCTGGCGCGTTGAAAGTACTGACGGGTGAGAGGTATCAGGCGCACTGGGATGCAGCGGGTGTAGACCGACCAATTACGTTAGTCAAAGCAGCCAATCTAATCAGCAAGTATTTCACGGAGGTACAACGACCAGACCCAACTGAAGGGGAGAATACAACCGCCGACTATCAGTATTTAGGGCTTACTCTAGGGATGCATCCAGTGGAGTTATTGCGTACTGACATGGAGTTCCAGAAATGCATAACCAATTGCGACCTCTATCGGATCAGACGAGGTCAAATCGTGGAGGTGGTCGGGTTAATCACTTGCCGCCAGCGACCGGGATCTGGTGCAGGTGTTGTTTTTCTTACGTTGGAAGATGAGACTGGCAATAGCAATGTTGTAGTCTGGAGTTCTGTACTGGAACGATTCCGCGCAACGATTTTGCAGAGTCAGCTGGTACGTGTCAAAGGTACGCTTGATCGAGAAGGGGATGTGGTACACATCATTTTGGGGTATGTAGAAGATATGACGCACAAATTAGCGACTATTTCAAGCAGAAGTGAGAAACAACCTCGTGTCGTCCATTCGCGGGATTTTCACTGAGAGATAAACTTCCTTAAGAGTCTGTTGAAAAAGGTGGATTCTCACGAAAAATCCAAAATGGAGGACATTATAAGTATTTGATATATAACGTTTTCAGATGGATAATTCAACCAAGAATTCCTTTAAAAGCGACTTTTTCAACAGTCTCTTAAGTCGTGAGAATTGCCACTGCTTTATTTGAGGAGAATAATTGTGTAGAACCTTACTAAGGTTGGAACATTGCGCAGGTCCTTCGGTATCTCCTTAGGAGTTATTTGTAAGATGATCTTCTTTCCAGAGAGGTAAAAGATACTTTTTTGAAATTACTAAATCAAATAGGTAGTATTACACAATTAAAAACATTGAAATGAACATAGAACCAATTAAACAGACTGCTAAGCCTCAAGATGTCCTTAGTCACTCAAACTCTGTCAAAGCTAGTTACCGACTAGGTGAATTGTTTTGCGGCGCAGGAGGTATGGCTCTTGGTGCATCTGAAGCCTCGTACAAGAATCTTCGATTTGAACATGCATGGGTGACAGATATAGACAAAGATAGTTGTCTCACGATTAGAGAAAACGAGATAGTCGATTCTGAACGAATACTCGAAGAGGATGTACGAACACTCAATTTCCGGTCCTTGGCAGATATTGATGGTTTGGTATTTGGATTCCCGTGTAATGACTTCAGTACTGTAGGTAAAAGGCGAGGCATTGAAGGTAAGTACGGTGATCTATACCAGTTTGGTGTTAAAGCACTGAACGAACTAAATCCCATGTTTTTCGTTGCCGAAAATGTCAGTGGGTTATCTTCTGTCAACAAGCGAGGTGACTTTAATCGGATTCTGAACGAGCTTGAGAATGCTGGAGAAGGGTACAGCGTAGTTGAGAATCTATATAAGTTTGAGAACTATGGAATCCCTCAAACACGTCATCGTTACATGATTATTGGTTTTCGGCAAGACCTCAATATCAGATTCAAACATCCTGAGCCAAACTTCAAAACCCAATCAGTAAAGGTTGCATTGTCAGGAATCCCACACGATGCGACAAATCATGAAAAAACCATTCAAAGTAAGCAGGTAATTGAACGCTTGAAACATATAGAGCCTGGACAAAATGCCTTCACTGCAGATTTGCCGCCGAGATTGCGATTGAATATGCGAAGTGGTGCGAAGATAAGCCAGATATATCGACGTTTATTACCCGACAAACCTTCCTATACAGTAACAGGCAGTGGAGGTGGTGGTACTCACGTTTATCATTGGGAGGAACCGAGAGCGCTAACCAATCGCGAACGCGCTCGTCTACAAACTTTTCCGGACTGGTACAGATTTGAAGGTGGCAAAGAAAGTGTACGACGACAAATTGGAATGGCCGTTCCTCCTACGGGAGCTCGGATCGTATTTCAATCAATCCTAAGAACCTTGGTTGACTCAAATCTGGAAGCAGGGATTCGTTTTGATTAACGAAAATCTATATCAGAAAGTACTCTTACAACCAGCAGAAGAAGGAGCAACACAACTCCTAATTGTCAGTGGGTATGCCAGTTCATCCATGGCTTATCGACATTTGGCAGAATTGAAGAAAATACCTGGCTGGGATACAACTACAAACGTACACCTCATTTACGGTATGTCAACCACAGAAGGTGTATCTCTTATACATGACAACATGTTTCATAAACTGCAACGTGAAGAAAATGGGTTCAGATGCTTCTATCGCGTTGATAGACCATCTGTCCACTCGAAAGTGTACATTTGGATGAATGGTGATACTCCAATCAAAGCATTTGTAGGTAGTGCTAATTACACTCAGAGAGGATTTCTTGGCGTTGGACAGCAAATGGAATCCATGACTGAGGCAGATCCACAGGAAGCTTTTGGTTTCTACCAGTCGATTCTATGTGGTTCAATGGAAATTGATCATGACGACATTGATCAGAACGTAGTGTTTTTCAAATCTGAGGCTATCAGGCAAGAAAGTGACTACGCGACATTACCATTGCTCAATCGACAGGGACATGTAAATGAGAGATCAGGATTGAATTGGGGACAAAGACCCGAAGAAAACAGGAACCCAAATCAAGCATATTTACCCATCCCTTCTTCTATCGCGAAGCGGCAATTTTTCCCACCCAGAACAGTTCGCTTTACCGTACTCACTGATGATCAAAAGAGCTTTGTTGCGGTCACCGCTCAAGATAATGACAAAGCAATTCACACACCAGAAGGAAATCACATTCTCGGGGAGTATTTCCGGGCAAGATTGGGTATCCCACTAGGTGCTCCTATAACTAAAGAGGACTTGGAGCGTTACGGACGTACTGATGTGGAGTTTTGCAAACTAGACGATGAAACATATGTAATGGACTTTTCGGTCGATTCTTAGTGGCATGTATGTCAGTGTTCGTCGAAATTTCAGTGTGTCACATCCGCCCACCCCTTTTAGATATTCGTTTAAGTTCAATTGTGGATTGAACAACGGTTTCAGACATGCCATCGCACCCAACCGCGCCAGTTTGGCCGCATCGCGGCGATCGGTCTTGACGCGGTCACCGTTCGTTTGCGGAATGAGCGACGGTGCGACCATGTCGCACTCGAAGCCCAAGCCGCGTAATTAACGAAGGAGACCCAGGCCGCACGGTCCGGCCTCATAGTAAAACCGTAGCCACGGTCCGAGCTTGTCCGTGAGGCGTTCTGTCGAGCGCTTCGTGGTGGCGTTTGTATGACGAATCTCGAATTGAGATTCAATAATCATTGGCTCGCCGACAGGCCTGGACGCACCGCGGCGACGGCGATCGTGTCCTTGTGCACATCGAGGCCGATCACGACCGATAGGTTGAAATTTGAGTTCGATGTTGATTCGGATGCCAAGGTAACTCTCTGTTGCATGTGGACCATTCTCCGTTGGGTGGTGACATTGATCAAGCTATGGAATACAGCTTGGTCAGAGAAAGGTCAGAACATACCGTCTCATTTTTGCGACAACCACCGCCTACATTGTCGTAGCAAATTCTCGCAAATTGATAAATAGGTGCACGATACAGCGTTTGGTATATTGAATAGATTTGAACTAGACTAAGTATCAAGCTCACATGCTTGTAGATTTTTTAAACGGGCTCGGACCCTACTGCAAGCATCCCTCAAATATCTTGCCTTGAGTCAACAGGCAAAACTTGGAGACGTATGACGTTTTCCCCAATCGGCCGCCTCTTGGCCGTACTATTCCTTGTATTACCCCTTTCGTTAGAAGGTCAGGAGACACCTACCGAAGAAAATCTTGACACTGATGAAGCAGATGCTACGTCAATAGAACAACAAAGTGAAGAACAAAACGTAGAGTACGTCGTAGTGACTGGTTCTCGCCTGACGACAGGCGATCCTACTGCGGTCGTCTACAGTTTGACTGCTGAAGACTTCTTGGCTCGTGGCGTATCCAGCGTCGAAGAGCTGATTCGAACCTTACCGTGGACATATTCTTCGATCACACAACAAACCTCTGCGATAGACTCCGATGCGCTCGCACCCAGCGATGTGGATAAGAACTTAAGAAACGTAGACAATGCACTATCAGGCATGATCCTTTTCGAAGTGATCACCGGATTTGGAACATCAACCGCTAACCTGCGAGCACTTGGTTCCGCCAACACGCTCGTACTTATTAACGGACGTCGGGTTGCAGGTCGGGCTGGAGATGAGGAAGGATTCGCCAATCTCTTAAACGTACCTTTATCGGCAATTGAACGCGTCGACGTGCAATTAGACGGTGGTTCGGCGGTCTACGGTGCTGATGCCATCGGCGGTGTTATCAACTTCATTACTAAGAAGAACTATACCGGTGCTGAATTTAGTATGCGTAAGGACTTCAGTTCTACTGGTGCTGACAGAACCCTCGCCGAATTTCAAGGTGGATATGCATGGGGTAGTGGACAGCTTACTGGGACTATTCAGCAGACTGAACAGCTACCCATCATGAACGCCAAAACAGGGTGGACAACCATGGATCAACGTGATCTATTCGGCCCCGAATTTGACGATCGAGATAGGACCAGAGGACAACCAGGAGTCTTTAGAAAGTTGTGTGTCTATTCCTGGGGTGCGTACCCCTGTGGCGACTATTTTCAGCTCAGGTCGGGACACAGTGGCGAAAACGCGACTGAGGATGATTTCACAACGGATGTCTTACCTGTAGATTATGTGCCTCCACAAAATGGTGAGGATGCCAGTAATACATCGATGACATTGTTTGCGGAATATTTCGTCACTGACAAATTTAGACTCTTTGCGGATTTGCTCTATTCTGAACATAACGCATATCAAGAGTATCGGACAGACTTGAGCGGATACTTAGTACCCGAAGAAAACGCCTTTAACCCATTTGGTGTAGACGTTCAGGTAAATTATCTGCCAACAGAAGAAGTGGCGGCAGGAGTGTTACCAGGTGCTTTCCATGAATCAAAGAACGAACAAAGAAACGTAAATACTGGATTCATATGGGATTACGCGACTAAGCATCAAATGGAACTTCGATTTGGAAGTTCAAAGTCGAAGAACTTCGGCTGGCAAGTGGGATATGTTCGTCCGAATTGGTTGGATGGCGGCGATCCATCAAAGTCTAGAGTCGAGGAGTTACTTGAAAGTTCCGATCCCAATGTCGCTATAAACCTATTTGGAGATGGATCGAAGCAAAGCCCTATGCTAGCAGAACTTGCGTCTCCTTGGATCGGACCACACAGAGGTATCACGGAAACGGAGACAACNGAGCTCCTCCTTCGAGGCGAGCTTTTGGAATTGCCAGGCGGTTCAATAGGTTACGCCGCAGGATTGAACACCCTGTCCGAGCGGATTTCCTTGGAGCAACAAGACTACTCAGATGTCGCTGGTCAGTCAGAAACAAAAGGACTAGAGGTGATCCTTGGGCTAGAACAACCTAAGGAAGATCTCACGGCTTTTTTCGGTGAACTTGCAATTCCAATCGTAGGTGAGAGTAATGCACGTCCATGGCTAAATGGATTGATCCTGAACCTNCAGGCAAGGAATGACAAATATAAATCCACTGGCGCTTTTGGNGGAGTCACTCGCGTACGAGAAGCTGGGGTTTGGGTACACAATGGTGAACCCAATATCGTTACGTTGACAAACAGTCACACGAGCCCCAGAATAGGAATCCGGTACGAACCGACCGAAGACTTGGCTGTTCAGTTTTCGTGGACAGAATCTTTTCGTCCTCCAGTATTCAGTGATACATTCCATATCCTAGAACCTCGTGAAGATACGGTTTATGTAGCTGACCCTTATGATGTTGAGGGCGGTCCTCCGTGTCTAGCATTTGGCTGTCAGGTACGAAGGGTTACCGTGTATGGGGTTGGTGATAATTTAAAACCTGAAATAGCAGACACGTACGCGTGGAATTTTGAATGGGTGCCATCAAACGTCACGGGCTTGCGTTTGACCATGCATTGGTCAAAAGTTGACTTTACTGACAAAATCGAATATTCGTACAACTTGCTTTTCACAGATCCAGAAAACGCATTCTTACTCCCGGAAATTGTTGAACGGGATGCGGAAGGTAATGCCATCAGAGTATTTGCGAGATACATCAATATCTCTGAGAAAGTCAGCGAAATTTTGACCAGTGAGATTGAATATACCTTCACCAATGAACTCGGTTTATTCCGTCCAAGACTTAGTTACACCCGCGTACTCGAAGAATATTTCAGGATTGTTCCAGAATCTAATCCCGTTAATCGAGTGGGAACGACCTGGGGTAGTAATGAATATGGATTAATTGCGTCGCTTGCCTGGACATCAGGTAAATATTCTGCAGACCTGTTCGTTAGATATACACCAAGCTATACAAACGACAGGACTGGGACGTGTAGGGAAGTTATTGGTCGATGTGAAAGACTTTATGGCCCTAGACCAACCATGGAAGTAGATCCCTTTACCTCGGTCGATCTAACTGTGAGATACCAGTTCAACGAGAATCTTCCGATTAATGGCGGAGGACGAAATATTTTCAACGCCGAACCACCATTGACGTCGTCGGGAGGTCGGCCGTATGATCTTACGCGGTACGATGCGCGGGGTCGTGTGCTTTTCTTAGAAGCTACGTACATATTTGACGGTTCGTAATCAACAGAGTCGNTGTACGTACAAACTCTGTCGTTGACGGTTGTTGAGCTAAACTGGGTAGACTTGGCTGTAAGCTGAGTCTACCAACCTCACTCCACCCATTTCTCTTTGGTCCTTCTGCCCGTGTTCAAGCACCTGAGAGAACGACCCTGTCATTCAGGATTCGTGAGATCACGTTCGATTGAAACAACAGCTTAAGAGAAACTTACTAACCCCCAAGAAACTGACAGCCATCAGTTAGAGACACCAGGGATAAATCTTGATGGAGAGCAGTCTTTCACCTTCCGACAAAAATAGACGAGCGTGATGCTCTGTCTTGGTCATAGAAGTGACTGAATTAACTTTAGACTATCAACTCAAAATGTCTCATGTTTCATGACCACCACTAGATCTGTTCTTTCACTTGACGCTGATCGTAGACTAACCAAGCGTCTTGATTAGGTGTAAACCATCCTCAGTTGTGCCTTGAAGTGTCGCGTAGTACCCTACCAATCTACGATGTTGGACAAACCCGTGCCGCTCATAAAAACGTTGTGCATCCTTGTTGTTTTGTCGCGTTTCGAGAACGATGCGGTTCATCATCGCACCGTCCGCGGTCTTCACCAACCAGTCCATGATTTTCGACCCAATACCACGTCGTCGAATGGATTGATCAACGGCTAGAAGAATGATGTGAGCATCTTCTATACCTAGTCGCATAATCCCAAAACCCAAAAGATGAACACGCTTAGTAGTGTTGGACTGAAAACGTACACAAACTCCGGTTGTTTCTGGTGTCTGGAGTAATGCAGAAATACGGTGCGGACGATATCGCCATACCAGACCTCTTTCTACCTCTACTCGAGACATTTGCGCCATCGCCTCCGCGTCGGATGGATGGGCTAGGTCGGTAAAGATTGGCATTTGCTCAGCATCTTAACAACGATTTGTACCTCTGAAATTTAGCAAATTCAGTTCCGGTTGAAGTCACTAATCACATATCTAAGTGAGAGTTTATGAGAATTCGTCAATTCTCAGGCTTATAGTCTCAGCGCAGTCTCTGATGATTTCTTGGTTATTTTCACGATGGCCGAAGTCAATGCCAGCAAGTCCTATAAACATTCCTAGCACCTTGATCATGGTTCGTTGTTTGGCATCGGGATGGGTACCGTATGCATCCAGGAGTTGATTCAGAAATCTCTCGCCACCCCACAACCAAGAACCAGCAAAGTCAATGAAGCTAATGGATGTACCCATGTCGGCCCAATCGATGATGGCGGTGAGTTCGTGATTTTGATCCACAAGGATGTGTTCAGAATACAGGTCAGCGTGGCAGCTTGTGATGTTCTTGGTTTTGTCAGGCGCTTCATAGCTTTGCACGAGCTGGATGCATCCGTTGATGGTAGCTTCTGGAAGGTACTCGCGGTAGATCACCAAATCTTCCGCAAAATGTAGAAACCAGGAAGCGAGAGGATCGCGTATGGGTCGTGACTTAGTAATTTGTTTGCTATGAATTTTGTGGATCGTTACGCCTAGATCTGCGGCAAGTTTGGGTAGGTCCACCTGATCACAACTAAGTTCTGACAGAGGTTTGCCTTCAATATAACGGTAGCCTGCGAATGGCAAATGAAATCCAATCGGTCGCGGTACCCATATCTCAAAAACTGGATGTTGGATAGGAATGTCCAGCTTTCCCAATAGCTCTCTTTCGCGATTGAGTGTGTCCGCTTCTTCCGTTCTCTTCGGTAGTCTGATGACCCATTCATTGTTTGCCAGATAAGAGAAAAAGTCCCATCCTTCATTCAGGTAGCACAGGCTTTCAATTTNTAAGGATGTATTNCTCTCAAGTACGAACTTCAACTGCTCNGTTGCGATCGTGTACTCTGGAGTCCAGGGAAGTTTTTCGTTATTGACACTCATTGACAGGAATTCAACGCTCTAGGTGTTCAGGAAATCGTAATTTGAACGTCGAATCTAGCATAGAATGAAGAGCACGAAAATTTGTTGATTGGTCAGTATTAGAGGATTTATGGAATTCGAACGAGTCAATTTAGATATCAATGAGGACGGTGTTGCCTGCCTTGAATTTAACCACCCGGAAGTACTAAACGCTGTTGGACCAAGGATGCTAGGTGGTCTTCGCAAGGCGATTGGTCACGTTGCCAACAGGTCAAACGGCGTTCGGAGTTTACTCATAACTGGGGCGGGAAGAGGATTTTGTTCAGGTGCAAATCTCGCAGGCGACGGTAGCAACGTCTCTGAGGAAGAAGGTGCAGGATCGAGTTTACGCAATGGGTACCACCCACTGTTCTTCACACTTAAGGATCTTCACGTTCCAATCGTCACGGCAGTGAATGGCGCGGCAGCAGGCGTGGGCATGTCATTTGCTTTGATTGGCGATATTGTGTGTGCATCGAAAAATGCATTTTTCCTCCAGGCATTTGCACGGGTTGGTCTTGTACCAGATGGTGGTGCGACCTTTTTGTTACCACGACTGATTGGATGGGGTCGTGCCATGGAATTGTCCCTTCTAGCAGAGCGACTTCCTGCAGAAAAAGCAGAGGAATGGGGAATCGTGAACAGACTTTACGAAGACCCTGCGGCACTAAAGGAAGGATCTATGGAAATCGCAACTCGATTGGCAAACGGACCCGCATCGCTAGGCTTGATGCGCCAGTTGTACTGGGCTTCGTACCAGAATTCCTATGAGTCTCAAATAGACATGGAAGCACGGCTACAGGCTGCGGCAGGTCAAACCAAAGACTCAGGTGAGGGACGACAAGCATTCCTTGAAAAACGCCAACCGCAGTTTTCCGGGGAATAAGCTGACGCATGAGTAGGGTAGCACTTGTTACCGGTGGTGGACGAGGAATCGGCAAAGCCATTTCTCACGAATTGTCCAAGCAAGGTCATCATGTAGGGGTCTGCTATCACAGAGATGAAAGAGCTGCCTTTGAAACTGCGGAAGAAATCGTTGCTCATGGAGGGACTGCCAAAGCGTTTAAGGCGAATGTTCTGGAGTACGAGCAACTTCAACATCTCGTGAGAGATGTTTCGACAGACTTAGGTCCGATTGGGATACTGATCAATAATGCCGGGATCGCAAGTCGCGGGCTGACCGTTGCAGATACGGATCCCACAGAATTGAGTCGAGTCATTGGTGTGCATGCGATAGCTGCTCATCACTTATGCAAATTGGTGCTTCCGGAGATGCGACTCCAACCTCGTGGAGATATCGTCATGGTATCGAGTAATGCGGCAAGACTTAAGTCTGCGAATGGGGCGCCCTACAACATGGCAAAGGCAGCATTGGAAGCTCTTTGTGTGACTCTTTCAAAAGAAGAGCGCGTAAATAACATTCGAGTCAATGCTGTGGCTCCAGGCTTGGTGAACACGGAAATGGGTAGGCGTCTAGTCAAAGCCACCATGGGAATATTGGACATGAAAGATTTGGACCCCACTTCACCATTCGGTCACGTGTGTCAACCGGAAGATGTGGCATCTGTGGTTGGTTTCCTTGTTTCAGAAGAGAACCAATACATGACGGGAGAAACTCTGTACGTTGATGGTGGCAGTTGATACTCCTGAACCATATATCGCCTTGTGCACCGATCACCGAGCGCTTTCGTTACCTGCTTGATCTATCCCCACACTCGGTCCGCCTGACGTAACAACAAGACCCCACTGTTGGCGGAGAGGTCTCTGCCAGAAAGTCCTGCCTCGATGTGGTGTCCTTTAGAGCGTGAAAGCGGAACATGCTCATGTTTATAATCTACCACCGTCAAGTGTGTCTCTTGATGTCAGCGTAAGCAACTTAAACATATAGAGACACTAAATCCTCACCCTTTCCACTCTTGCTATTTTCCGTCTAGCGATACTGCTGAAAATAGTCGCTTTTGAAGTAATTCTCTGTTGAATGTCTGTTATTAAAACGTTATATATCAAATACTTATAATGAATTCTATGTCTGTTTTTC
>JGIcombinedJ30088_10002004_pt1 | contig 19937 bp, 1 predicted proteins | sample PinacodermPK_FD_30088 | JGI IMG/M metagenome (IMG submission 30088)
CAGAATACGAAATGAAGGTGTTTAATGAACTCGTTGCTAAAGTACGATTAAGCATGTGGCGCTGGATGAAGAGGATGTCTTCAGGTGTGAGTGTAATAGCCACAATCTGCTTCAGCTCTGTGTCTGGATCCACGTATTCTGTTGTCCCATTGGACAGAGTCAGGTACACCACATTGGGTTCATCAATGCTGCTAGCTGATTGCAAGGTGATCAGCTCTGGCCGCACTGAGGGGAGGTAGATGGGTTCATTAGAGACCAAAGTCAGTGTTTTGTGAGATAAATTGATGCCAAAGTACACCAAACGCGGTCGTGTCATGTCTGGGAACACTCTGAATGCCTGTAAGCGATTGTCTGAGTTAATTGGAGTTGCATCTTGGTCACTAAGGTCTTCAATAAGGGTTGAATCAACCTCCATGAAGGTAGAATTCTCTGAGGTTGCAAGCAACTCTAGTGCCTTTATTTCATTCAGATCTCGGAGTGAGAGTGTAAAGTTTACATAAATCCAGTTGTCCACACTATTCACTGTTTGTGCCGTCATTATAGAATAAAACTCTGTGTCATTTTCATCAAGCATTGTGCTAAAGAAAGTGATGGCTGTGGAATCAAAGTCTGCCAATCGAATGGTTTCATTAAATGTCAACACAATATCTCCATTATTAAGGTCAAGGGTGTATGCCTCCAGTACTGGCCTTTTTCTGTCTCTAATGAACTCAGCAGGAATCTCAAACAGCATGACAGCGTTAGCTGCTATATCGATGTCCTCACTGAGTTGGGCTGCATAATTGTTGGCCATGTCCTTCACTACAAACTCAGTAAATCTTACAAAGCAAGCCTGTGGATCACTGCAAAGGTCTTCCAGCTGCTTGATCATGTTCAGATCTACAGCCAGCAAGGTAAACTCCACCTCTGTGTTACTGACCTGCCAGATGGACCCTGGCACAGAGCCCGTCAGAGTAACTTCGACATAAGGTCTTACACTATCGTTAAACCCCCAACTTCTGAAGGTGATCTGAGATGGATCGAAAGTGCTAACGTTTACACTCTCATTGAATCTTAGCCGTACTGTCTCTGTCATCAAATCAAAAATAACAAATTGGTCCAGAAAAGGCGGGTTTTCATCATCCACATAAAAGCGTGCTCGTTGTGGTGCAGTGACACTGATTGGTATAGTGGGGAGGCCTTCCATATCTACCACAAAGTCTGATGTGAATGCAATGAAGCAGTTGTCAACTTTGGCTGCATCTGTGCACAGTTCCTGCCTCTTCAGGCTGTTTAGGTCAGCAGAGTCCAGCACAACCCTGAAGACCTGTGAGTCACCTTCTTCCACAGTGCCCCCTGTGAGCATAACTTGTGGGTGGGGGTAGTACATATCTGTCACCACTGGTACCACCCGTGTGGATGTGACGGTGTAGACACCTCCCGCACCGGTAACATTGAATGTCTCTGTAACATTCCTTTCCTCAATGGCAAAGAAAGTTGGCTCAGAGATGACGGTAATAGTGGTGACATTAAGGCTAGAGCGATTCAGCATCTCAGTAAATGTAAGGAAAAGTGTCCCAGTGTTTAGATCTATGTCAAACTCATGCAGCTCTGGTCGTTCTGTGTCAGCAGTAAAGTTGTCAACCTGCTGTGCATTTGCATCACTACTCAGTCTTGGTACAATTGAGAGTCTGTTCATATCCTGAACCAGGTCTTCACCAAATGATATGTATGTGTTGTTCATCGATGTTGCAATCCCTGGTCTGCGCTTGATTTCATTGAAGTCATCAGGATCTTCATACAGGTCCCTTTCAAAAGTGAGCTCAATCTCTGTGGAGTTCACCATTGTCCAGTTGGCTTCAGTCAGGGTATAATACAAATGATTGTCACGTCTATCCACAAATGCATCAGCTTGAACAGTGATTGCACTAGGGTTAAAGGAGTCTGCATTCACAGTTTCTGAGAAGTAGAAAGTCACGGTTCCTGTGTTCATGTCCAAGTCATAGCCGTCCAGAACTGGTGGAGTCATGTCGGCAGTGTAGTTGGTTACATTGACACCATAACCATTCAGAAATGGCACTACTTCATTCTCACTCATATCAAGGATCATAGTTGAAGGAAATGTAATGTAGGTGTCTTCACGGCCAGTGGCTAGGTTAAAATCACGCTTGATCAGATCCAGATCATATTTGAGGATATCCACCACCACCTCAGTCCCATTGACACTAGGGGAGCTGCCTCCGGTAAGAGTGTAGTGAGTGCCAGCAGTGGCTGCATCCTGGAGCCTGATTTGGGTGAACATCAGTGAGGGAACACTCACTGTTTCATCAAAAGACAGCGTTAAGAAAGCTCCGTCTAGGTCAATGTCGAATCCAAGAAAGCTTGGTCTTACCTGATCTTCTGTATAGTTCCGTACTTGGATGGCCATTTCAGGTAATAGAGAGTTTAATGAGTTGCCACTCATATCTTCAACAGCATTGGGTGTAATGGAGAGAAAAGTTGACTCCAAGCTGATGGCTAACTCCAAGAGTTGCTTCAACACATTCAAGTCATGATTCAACAATCTCATCACAATAGTAGGATTGTTCCCATAAATGGAATATCCACCAGTAAGGGTGTAGTTCACTGATAGATTCCCAACTTGATTCTGGAGTGTAATCTGGGATGCATCCAGTGAAGTTGCATTGACAGTCTCATCAAAGTGCAAAGTGAGTGTGTTGTTGGTGAGGTCAAGTTCAAAGTTCAGTAGAGTAGCGTTGACCCTGTCTGGGGTATACATTGTTACTTGTATGGCTGCTGGCTCGGGAACTTCTGTCACATTGTTGTCAAAAACATCATAAACTGTCACAGCTGTGATGGAGACGTACGTGTCATTATCATTCGTGGCAAGGTTGACAAATCTCTTGAGGTTGTTAAGGTCTTCTCTTCCAAGGTACACAACTGGGTCAGGTGTGAGTTCATCCATTGGAACACTTACCTTTGTGAGTGTGTAGGAGGTGTTCCCACCCTGGGCATTGATCAATGTGATCTGTGTCACATTCAGTGTCATGGCATTGATTGTCTCATCAAAATGGAGAACAAGCTCCTCATTGGTCAAGTCCAAATCAAATGAATTCAGCACAGCTGGGGTGGTATCGGGAATATAGAAGCGACCCATTACTTTCGTAGCATTAATTGCATTCACCAAAGGGATGACAGCCTGCTTGTTTGTATCTTGGAAGGCTTCAGAGCCAAAGGTCAGCCAGGTTCTTCCTGGGCGTGTGCCAATTAGCCGACGCTTCATTTCGTTAAGATCCTGCCGTGACAGCATGATAGTGACGATGGGTGCATCTGCAGAAACCACCTTCGATGTATTCAAACTGTAAGTATAGAAAAGGTTGGTGATGTTCTTAAATCGTTGGAAGGCAATGCTTGGGATGTCAACTAGAGTGGTATTGATGGTCTCTGAGAAGGACAGCACAAGAGCACCAGTGTTCATGTCAATGGAGTAGCTCCTTAGTTGGGGACTGGTGGAATCATTGGTGAACTGTGACGCCTGTACCCCTGAAGAAAGTGGAATTTCCTCCACTGGGTTTCCATTCATGTCCTGAATCAGTTCTGGGCTGAAACTGATGATTGATGTGTCCATACTGGTAAAGAGAAAACCATTGGCTTTAACTACATTGAGGTCTTCTTCAGTAAGCACAATGACAATCTCTTCTCCATCTTCACTCCCGGTTGTGCCATTAGTGAGAGTGTAGTAGTCGGTTTCATTGTAAGTGGCATTGGTCACTCCTTGAAGTGTGAGAGCTTCAATAATGAGCGAGTTACTCTCAACTGGCTCATTGAAGTAAAGTGTGATCGTGAAGGTATTCACATTAAAAGAAAAAGACACAAGGTGTGGATTGGTAGTGTCCTCTGTGAATTCCCTAACTTGGAGGACTCTAGGGTTCACATAATTTGGAGAGAGAGCAACATCTCTTACTGTCATTTCATCAATGGTGATCCAGGTGTCATTAATGCTGGTTGCAAGCTGACGATCCAGCTTCAGATCATCCAAGTCAGCATCCTGAAGCGACACAGTTACTTCTGGTAGGTTCTCCAAGGTTTTCAGGCCCCCAGTCAAATTGTGGAAAGAGAAATCCCCATAACCACTATTGTGAAGGATGAGGCGGGNCAGTCTCAGTGAGGAAGCATCCACAGTCTCATCAAAATGGAGTGTCAGTGTGCCTGCATCGACATCCAGGTCAAAGGCCTCCAGGTTGGGGTTGGTGATGTCAGGAATATAGCCATTGGTACCAACTTGCAATGCACTGCCATCTTCAATGGAAATGACACTGTTTCCAGACATATCTCTAACTGCATTTGTATCCAAGGTCAGGAAAGTGTCCAAGTGAGAAAACCCAACTGCTCCCAGGGATTTGATAGAATTGCTATCATTTCTGGTAAGTTGTATCATGACAATGTGGCTGTTGTCAGACAACAGCTCTCCATTATTTAGCCTGAGGAGCTCATCTGCTGTCTCATTGCCTTGAATGGTAAGGGCTGACATGTTAAAAGTCCCCACATTCACAGTTTCATCAAATGTCAAGATAATCATCCCCATATTGGCATCAAACACAAATGACAGCAGTTGAGGAGGCACTCTATCTTCATAGAAGTCAGAAGCCTGCAAGGCCATGGTAGATGAAATTGGGTCTAGAACATTACCACTGGTGTCCTCAATACCAAGAGCTGAGACGGACAGGAAGGTGGTATTGAGCGAAGTGGCCAGTCCTGTCAGTCTCTTCACCTCATTTGCATCATCTCTAGTGAGTTGGAAGACAACAGTGGTTGAATTGAATTGTGTGGCATTTCCACCTGTCAGGGTGTGTGATTCATTAGTGGATGATTCTGCATTCTGAAGTGTCCAGAATGAGAATAATGCAGTAGCGGCATCAACAGTTTCTGAGAAAGTGAGTGACAGTTCAGAGGTGTTTAGGTTGAGCTCAAACGAGATAAGTTCAGGAGATAATTGGTCTCTGATATAGCTGGTAGCCATTAGAGCCATGGAGCTGCTTATACCGCCGACCCCATTCCCATTCAAGTCTGTAACAGCTGCCCCATCTATTCTGAGAAAGGAGTTAACTGGCTGAGTTGCAAGATTGCGCAAGGCCTTGATGGCATTTAGGTCATTTGTGATTAGCACTAGTTCAATCACAGCATTGTTATCGCTGATAGTACGGCCATCTGTCAATCTGTATTCACTGAAATTAGCTCTGGCACTCTGTAGAACAATACCAGAGGGTTGAAGGGTGCTCACATTGACAGCTTCAGAGAAAGTGAGCTGAATTTTCTCTGAATTCATGTCAATGCTAAAGCTCTCTAAGATAGGTTGGGTCAAGTCCTCAGTAAAATTTCTTGCTGGTGCTGCAACTACTGGTACAACAGGGTTATTGCTGACATCTTTGACAGCATCTGCACTGAGAGACAAAAATGTGTTCCTGACAGAAGTGCCAAAGTTCTCCATCATTTTGATGAGGTTCAGGTCTGGTCTAGTAAGTTCCACCAGCAACGTAGCACTATTCGGATGGCTCACTATGCCTCCTGACAGGGTGAGCTCAAAGGAGTTCTGGGTAGAATTGTGTAGAGTAATTTGAGTACTTTCCAATGATGACACATCAACTGTTTCATCAAACACCAGTACTAGAGTGTCATTGGTGAGGTCTAGGGTAAAGTACCGCAATGATGGTCGTGTTTGATCTGAAATGTACCCAGCAGCCATTAATGCAGCAATGTCAGTGATTTCCACAACAGGATTAGTGCCAATGTCAGTAATAGTCATTGAAGAAAGAGTGATAAAAGTGCTGGCTTGAGAAACAGCCAAAACACTTATCTGCTTAATTGTGTTCAGATCGTCTCCGCTAATGTTGAGGGTGATAACTCTGGAGTTAGGAGAAACAGAAAAAGAGCCGTCAAATGAGAACATTGGTCCACCACGAAGGATTGCAACAGGCTGGAGCCCTATGGATGGAACAAAGAGTGTCCCCACATTCACCACTTCGCTAAACGTCAGATGCACTAGTCCTTCATTAATGTCCAGCACAAAAGAAAGTAGCTGCGGAGGTGATGAGTCTGGAATCACCACAGCAACAGATAGGGCAGAATCATTCGCAATGGGTCTAAGAAGATTGCCAGTATAATCCACTGCTGCTGAGGACATGGCAGAGATGAATGTGTCTACTTCAGAGTTGCCAAGAGCAAGTTCCATCATCAATTGACTGATGTCCTCTTCTGTGAGGAGCATCTCCACCACACTTGGCCGCTGTCCCTGTGCAGTTGTGGAGCTAGAATTTAGTCGTAGAAAGATGTCTGATGAGATGTTGGCTTGAAGTTGGAATCCTTCTGGTTTGACAGAACTGGCACTGACAGCTTCAGAGAAGGACAACACAATAGACCCAGTGTTCAGGTTGAGGACAAAAGAGACCAGTTCTGGAGATGTGGTATCTGGAACAAAGTTCCTGACAGCAAGACCATCTCCATTAGTGATGGCTAAGACATCTCCACCATACACACCATCAATTGTGGAAGCCCTCATGGTCAAATATGTATCATTGGCACTGTTTGCAACTGATGTGGTCATCTTGATAGCATTCAGATCATTGCTTGAAAGTGCAACTGTGACAGTAAAACCCACTTGACTCTCAATTGTGCTGCTGGTCCTGGAGAAGTACACTCTGTTCTCATCTGCTGACTCTTTAGCATCCTGAATTATAAGCCCTGCAGAGTCAAATGATGACACACTGACAGAATCGTCAAAAGTGAGGTTAAGTCGACCCAAGTTAAGGTCTACATCAAAGGCTCTTAGTGTCACCCTGGTGTCATCAGGGGTGTATCCAGACGCAGTGACGCCCACCAACTGGAGGTTCGCATTACCTGATGTATCCAGTACGCTGTTCTTGGCCAGGCTAATTATCGTGTCTGATTGTGACTCACCCAAAGCTTCAGATGACTCAATGGCAACCACATCCTCCTCTGTGAGGTAAATTACTACCTCCATTAAACCGAGCTGGTTGGGGACTACATTGGCAATTGTACCTCCGCTCAAAGTCACATTACTTGCATCTGTTTGAGTTGAAGAAAGGGTTACAAAAGTAATATTTAAAGATGATGGAACAACTGGCTCACTGAAGAATAGAGTAAGTGTGTTGTTTGCAAGATTGAGGGCAAAGGATTGCAGGCCTGGTTCTGTAGTGTCCTCCACAAAGTTTCGCACTTGCTGTCCATCAACTGCAAGAATGGGATTGCTGTTGAAGAAGTCCAGGTCTGTTGTAAAAAACTGTGTCAGGAATATGTAGGTGGAGTTCCTGTCCTTGAAGAACTCTGAGGATTTCAAAGTTGTAATCAGGGATGGTGTAAGGGTGAGGTTAACATAGCGACTGTTGGCAGGTGGCTTGATGGCACTGTCAAGAGGGAATCTGCTAGTGGCTGAAATGTTCTGAATGCCATCAAGATACAGCTGTGACAGATCCATGTTGGTTACATCCACCGGTTCATCAAACTCAAGGAACAGGTAGCCTGTTTCCAGATCCAAATCAAATGCCCGGAGAGTTGGAGGTACAAGGTCATGCACAATGTCTGTCACAATGAAGCCGGGAAAGTCAGCACTTACCTCCATTGCTTGGTTTCCCACCATGTCACGAACAAATTCCGATGTGAACCTGATGTAGCAGTTCCCACGATGGGCACATACGTCGGTAGAATTCTTCAGTGAATCTAAAGATTCTTGAGACAGGGTGATTTCCAAAATGGAGGAATTGATGCTAGGTGGCACACTGCCTTCCAAAACTACGACATCACGGGGGTTCGCAAACAAGCTCTGAAGATACAATGCTGAAAAGTTCAAACTGTTAACATTGACTGTTTCTGACAGTCTGAGAGTGATACTTCCTGAGATGTAGTCTAGTTCAGCAAACTCAACCAATGTGGGTCCAGTGGTGTCAGGAATATATAGCCCAATTTGGGTCCTGTTCACAGGGACAACAGAGTTGCCAAACATGTCCATGATAAGGTCTGAGGAGAAAGATAGGAAGCACTCATCTTCAACTGCACAAACACCGAGCTGCTTCAGTCTGTTCAAATCTGCAGCCCCAAAAGACAGATTCTGGATGGGCTGGTTGTTGTTGTTGCTAAAAGCTGCTCTGATGCGAAAGGTGGTACCAGAAGACTGAGGATCATCTGTGAGTACAATTTCTGTAGCATCAAGGGACCTTTCTTGAACAGTCTCATCAAATGTGAGCAAAAGAAAACCTGCATTAAGGTCCAGAGTTGAGTTCACTAGCACTGGTCTTATTCTGTCAGTATTGAAGGATGTGGGCTGCCTTGCTGACCTGCGGAATACCTCAAGAAGTTCATTCCGCTGCATGTCCATTAGCCCTTCTCTATCTATGGCCAGGTAGGTATCTGACATTCTAGTCACAAGACCCTCAATTGCTTTAATTCCATCAATGTCTGTCTTAGAGAACTGTATCACTAGCACTGTTGAATCATTAGAAACAATCCTGCTGTCTGTGAGGAAGTAATGAAGAGTGCCAAGGTTCCGCGCATTCTGAAAGACAAACTGTGTGACATCTACTGATGAAGCATTGATAGTTTCATTGAAAGTTAACATGATGGTCTCTGCTTCCAAGTCCACACTGTATTCCACAAGGAAAGGCCCTGTGCTGTCTTGAATGAAGCTAGTACTCCTCACAGCACTCACAGGAGGTACAACCACTGCCTCATTACCAGCTAGGTCACGCACAACGCCACGCTGGTATGAAACATAGGTGGTGTCTTGGGAGATAGCAAGGTCTGTTACCTGCTTGATCCTGTTCAGGTCTGAGTCAAGGAGAGTGATGACAACTCGCTGGTCTTCTGCATCACTGGATGCATTAGCGAATCCACTCAGAGTGTGGTTGGAAGCCAGTGCGCCACCTGCTTGGCTGTGGATGGTAATCCGTTGTACAATCAATGAGCTCACCACAACTGACTCGTCAAAGTCAAGGTATAGGACCCCTCTGTTTAAATCAAATGACTGGCCAATCAGTTCAGGAGGCTTCAAGTCTGCAAAAGCTCCACGAATTCTCAGTGAGTTGTTCAGTGGGCGAGGAACAACAGGGTTGTCAAAGACGTCCCTTACAGCACCCGCATCAATGGATATGTAGGAGGTAGCAGGAGTTGTTAGCAGCTGCTCGGAGTCTAGCTGACGAATGGACTCTAGATCTTCTGCAGTAATGCTAACAGCAATAAATGGAGAGTCTTCCAAAGATACGTCTCCTCCTGTAAGCCTGAACTGGGTCCCATTCACTGTGGTACTTTCAGCACTGCTGAATGTGAGCTGGGATGGATCCAGTGAAGAAGCGTTAACTGTCTCGCTGAACTCAAGCTCCAAGACAAGAGTCCTATTGATAAATCTCAAGTCAAAGGCCAGCAATTCAGGGGCAACCACATCTGGAGTGTACACTCTGACTGGAAGGGCACTCTGGTAGGATATCGGTGTCAATAAGTTGCCATTCATGTCCATGACAGAGCCTTCCAATGTCGAGAGAAATGTGGTGTTAGCATCAACAGCTAAAGTAAGGTCTGCTTTCACTGCATTTAGGTCATCACCTTCTGTGACTAGCGTTACCTGATAACTGTTGACCAAAGAGTGGGAGCTTGCGTTTGTCAGTGTGAAATGTCCTTCGTCTGCAGTCAGAGAAACATTCATGTCTGCCTGAAGAGTAAATCCTGTTATTACAACTGTGCTGGCATTGATTGTCTCTGAAAAGAACAGTTCAATTTCACCCGAACTAACATTGAAGTTGAACGAAGCAAGATGTGGCATTATTATATCTGGAATATGCTCTGACGCATTCAGGGCAGCAGTTCTAGCAATGGGGGTAACTGGATTGTTGTTTACATCTGTAAATGCCTGGCTAGTGATGCTAATAAAGGTGTCATCCAATGAAGTGGCCAGCGGGAGTCGTGTAATCTCATTAAAGTCTGTGAAGGAGAGTTCTATAGTCACTACAGTAGAGTACACAGTTAGATCAACTGTACTGTCAAACAGGGTTACCCGTGTGTCACCAGGACGACCATTAGTGAGCATAATTGCCGACGAGTTAAAAGACGATGCTCTGACAGTCTCAGAAAAGGTAAGTTCAAGTGTGTTACTAGTCAAGTCAATGGAAAACATGTCTAGGGTTGGAGCAGTTGTATCTTCCACAAAGGTAGTCACATTAAGGGGGCGAGAGACATTGATCTCAGCGACCATGTTGCCACTCATGTCTTCAACAAAGAGGCTGCCAACAGTAAGACGAATGTCTGAAGTAGAGGTGGCCAGGTTTGGAAGAGCCTTAATTGCGTTAAGATCCTCCATGGTGAGAGTTATATTTACCTCAGTGAAGTTCCTCTGAGTTGGCGCTCCACCTCTTAGGCTGTAGGCCACTTCCGGGGTACCTCCATTCCTCAGAGTCAAGTTTGTGAAGTCAAAAGAACCCACATTGACAGGTTCATCAAAGAGTAGAGTAAGTGTGCCCGTGTTCATGTCCATATCAAAAGATAAAAGGTTAGGAGCTGTTTCGTCTGGGTATACAATGTCTGCAGGGTGAGCATTGCCTTCTAACACAGCTTCATTGCCATTATCTGCCATATCACGGATGGCATCCATTTCCAACCTTACAAATGTGTTGCTCTCTTCAGTGGCAAGTTGATACAGCTCTTTCAGCACATTCAGGTCATTCATACTCAACCTCACAACCACCACTGTTGAATTCTCACTGGGCACCGTCCCCATAGTGAGAGTGTATCCTAGACTGCCAGTAGCATTGAAGTTGTCCTGGATGACAATAGAGCTCACCTTTAGAGTGCCACTTGCAACTGTCTCGTTGAAAGTTAAGACCAGTTCTCCACTGTCCAGGTTCAGTGTGAAGTCCTCCAGAATGGGTGGCTGGCCATCCTGGATAACACTGGTACGAAGGCCACTTTCAGTCAGGACAGGGTTCCCATTCATGTCCTGTATGCCCTCATCAGTGGTAGACAAGAAGGTGTTACTTTCAGATGTGCCCAAACTGGTATCTTCTTTGATGGCATTAAGGGTTTGCCTTGAGAGTAGTATCTCTTGAATGTCACCATTCTGGGACACAACGGCACCTGACAAGGTGACAATGGTGGTAGCAGTGGTATTAGTGGCAGTGTTTTGGAGGGCGAACTCACTCACCTGCAAGCTAGAGGCATTTACAGCTTCTGAAAATGTTAGCACCAAGATATCACTATCAAGGTCAAGAGTGGCTGTCATCACAAAAGGAGGTACAAAATCTGCAGTAAAATTGCTCACATCAAGAGGCACATCAGGGTCAATCCCAATGAGATCATTGTTGAAGACGTCCACTACAGCACCATCACTAATAGAGAGATATGTGTTGTCTTCACTTGTGGCTAGGTTGGTTAGTAGCTTGATGTTATTGAGGTCATCAAGTCCAAGTTGTAGAACAAGCATTGTGCTATCATTGCTGACAAGAGTAGTACTGGATGTTAATGTGTAATTGACAGAGGCAGAAACATCCTGTAAAGTGATGGTAGAAACTTCAAGGATACTGCGAACTGTTTCAGAGAAGAACAGTGTAAGAGTATTACGACTCAGGTTTAAATCAAAGGAGGTCAGCTCTGGGCTGGTGATGTCTTGACTGTACTCTGAGGCTTGAAGTACATCAATTGTAACCGAAGGATTGCCATTCATATCATTCACAGCACCATTCTCCAGTCTGATATTGGCTGTCATCTGGCTAGTTGCAATCCCAAGCCGCTTCATTTCATTCAAATCCTCCTCAGATAGCATAAACTCTACCGTTACATCATTTCTTGTAGTAAGGAGTGCCCCACCAGTTAGGGGAAGGGAGACAAAGCCAGGCAAGGAAGATTGCATCAAGTTTTGAAACGAAACCTTACTGAAATCCAGGGATGAAACATTGACAACCTCTGTGAAAGTGAGTCTAACAGTAGCATTGTTCATGTCCAAGCTGAACATAATGAGAACAGGATTGGTGAGGTCACTTGTGTAGCCAGTAACGGGTATAGCATCCATGCTGGGAATTGTATCAATAGGGTTCCCAGCAACGTCCTTCACTGCACCTTTGGCCACTCTCAGGAAAACTGTGTCATTTGAGACTGCAAGTCCAATCATCTGCTTGATGGCATTGAGGTCTGAGATTGAAAGGTTTAGCATGAGTTGCTGCCCATTGCTTGTCAGAACTTCCCCTCCAGTAAGCTGAAAAGAGGCTGAGGCATTTCGTGCACTATTTTGAAGGAAGAAACGATCAAATACTGTGGAGTTAGCAGACACAGGCTCATTGAAATCAATCACCAGTATACCCAAGTCAACACTGAAAGAAAACTGAAGTATGTCTGGTGGGGTGGAGTCTCCAATGACCAAACTTGCCTGTGTAAAGCCAGCATCAATCGGGTTTCTATCATCAGACGTGTCTGTGATAGTAGCATGAGCAACACTGAGAAATGTATTTTCTACAACTGTTCCAAGATCTTCATAGAACTTCAAAGTATTGAGGTCTGCAATGGTGATGTTGACAGTTACAATGTAATCATTGTCTGCTTGCTTGGCAGACATTGGTGACAGAATGAGGCTGTTCCCACCACTGATGTTCATTGGCTGAATGGTGATCCCACTTGGATTCAAAGTGGTGACATCGACAACTTCATCAAATGTAAGTACTAACTCTCCATTGTTGACATCCAGAATAAAGTTGACAAGTTGCGGCCCTGTTTGGTCCGGAACAAAGTTAGACACTCGCTCTGCCATGCTTGCATTGATTAACTCAATGGGGATCCCATTCATGTCCTGAACTGCACTCTGACCTACTACAAGAAAGGTAGAGTCCTGCTGAACTGCAAGAGTGAGTTTCCTCTGGAGGTTGTACAAGTCGCCTAAGCCTAGCTGCAGCTCAAGGATGAGACCATTGAGGCTAAACGTCATGGTGTTCTCCGGTAGTAGGCCAGGTGTTAGCTGCTCTACCAAGTCACTATCGTTGGCACCCACACTTGCTAGGAGACTGAATGCAGCAATGTCCACTGTGCTGATGTTGACTGGTTCGGAAAAAGTAATCACTATCACTCCAGTGTTCATGTCTAGGTCATAGCCAGTTATCTCAGGGGGAATGCTGTCTACAGTCAGATTATCAACAGCACGTGTGACCTCAGCTACTTCATTCTCAGCTGTATCAGTGATTGTAAAATTGGCCAGGGAAAGGAAGCAATTGTTGCTACTTGTGCAGAGAGAACTGTCCAATTTGATTGCATTAAGATCCTCAAATGAGAGCAATATTTCGACTGTAGGTTCGTCTGTTGCTGTGGTGAGTGTACTGGTGGATAGTTGGTGGGCTAACGGGTTACCGAAAGAAGTTGACTGAAGGGTGATTCCAAAGGCCATGAATGAACTAACACTAACCGTTTCATCAAACTCTAGGGTGATTACCCCACTGGACATGTTAATGTCAAACCGTTGTAGGGAAGGTGCTGTGGCATCAGGCACATACTGTCTGACCCTCATGAACTCCAATCGCGAGCTCCCTCTTGGAAAACTGGCAAAGTCAAAAACTGCATCCATCTCTACGGTCAGGTAGGTGGTCTCATTGCTGACAGCCAAACTCAACAACTGCTTAATACGATTAACATCAGCCATTGACAGGAGCACAGACACAATTGGTGGATGGCCAGAATCGATCACAGATCCTGATAGCAACCCTTCCATCACTGTGTGATTCTGAGATGATGGGCTGGAACCGAAGGTGAAGAATGTGAGATTGAGTGTGGAAATGTTCACAGCTTCTGAGAAGGTGACAATCAGTGTGCCTGTGTTCAAGTCCAAATCAAAGTTAGTAACAGAGGGACTGGTTATGTCCTCAGTGAAATTCCCGACCATCATTGGTTGTGTAGTCTGTTGATACATATTGTTGTTCATATCTCGTACCACATCTGTGTCCAATTGAAGATAGGTTGTATTCGCTGAGGTAACCAGCGGATTCCTGAATTTGAGTAAGTTGAGATCTTCATCACTGATTGCAATAGAGACCAGTGTATCGTTTTGGCTGATGACCTCACTGCTTTGTAGTCTGTAGGTGTCGCTGGACCCTGGAGAGTCCAGAAGAGTGACAAAGAGCACATTGAAGGAGTCAGAATTCACAGTTTCAGAGAAGGTGAGGTTCAGCACACCTTCATTCATGTCTAGTGAAAATCCAACCAGCACTGGATCTGTGGTGTCCGCTTTTACTTCAAAAGCTCTCAGCGGACTCGTCTCATTATAGGGGGCAACCTTAAGGCCAGACATGTCCACAATAGTATCTTCCGTGATGGACAGGAATGTGGTGTTAACAGAAGTGGCCAGTCTGAAGAGTCTCTTGATCTCATTTAAGTCCCCATCCCCTAAGGTAATGGAGATCAAAGTGGAATTGATGCTATTAGTGCCGCTTCCTCCATAAGGTGGAGGGCTAAGTGAGTGAACATAGTCAGACTCGTTGGCCTCTGGGTGTGCCAGAAGGGTTATCTGGTCTACTTTAAGGCTTGTGGCATCTACTGTCTCTGAGAACGTCAAGTTCAGTATGCCCTCGTTGATGTCCAGTGAGAACATAACCAGCTCCGGTTGAGTTGTGTCAGGATACACCACACTCGCTCTCACAGACTCCGGGATATTGTAAGGCACATCAGACATGTCCAGTACAGCACCACGCTGCAGGAACAGCCACGTGTCATTCTCCTGTGTTCCGAGGTTTAGCATTTGCTTAACAGAATTTAGATCTTCAACTGTCATAGTGAAAAAAACAATATCAGAATTCATCATGGAATGTGAATCGCCGGTAATGTTGTAGAATGATGCGCCAGTGGGGTCACTGCGAATTTGAAGGCGGCTAGGTTCAAAGGTTGAGGCATTTACAGTCTCATCAAATGTCAGCACAAGCAGTCCAGTATTCAAATCAAAGGTAAAGGATTCCAACATGGCAGAAGAAGTATCTGCAATAAACTGCAATTGAAGGGCATCCTCAAGATCAATCCTGTTGACTCTATTACTGCTGGTGTCCTGTATGGTAGCACTAGTGAGGGAAAGATAGGTCGTGCCATAGGAAGATGCAAGGGTGGTCCTGAACTTGATATAGTTCAAATCTTCCCTTGTAAGCTCCAATTGAAATAACGCAAGATAAGGAGCACTATCCGTGATGCCTCCTGTGAGGGAGTAGTGTACAAAGTCCATCAGTAGGTTATTTTGAGCATTCTGGATTGTGACCTGTGAGGCATCTAGAGATGAAATAGTGACAAACTCGTCAAATGATAGCTGCAGAGTGCCCCTGTTGAGATCCAACACTCCTGACTGCAGATTAGGCTGTGTCCTATCAGGAATTACTTCTTGAGCCTGCTGGGCGTCAGTCTCAACAATGGAAACGACATTTTCCCCAAATACATCCATCACTGCACTAGCTGTAGCAGAGATGAAAGTGTTGCCAATATTTGTTCCCAATTGGGGAATCCCCTTGATAGCATTACTGTCTGCTGTGCTCAAAGGAACTCTCAGTACAAAATCATCGAATGTTGGCTGATCCACGCTAGTGAGGGTGTAGGAATAGTTGGAGAGGAGCCCAAAACGATCAGCTTGCAGTGTGATAGCACCTGCGGTTAAGGACGAAGCATCTACAACGTCATTAAAGGTCAGAAGCAGAGTGGCAGTGTTCATATCCAACACAAACGACACCAGCCTTGGACTCCGAGTGTCACTGTTGAAGATTATCACGGGTATGCCTGTCATAGTTCCCTCTACTGGGTTGCCTGAGGTGTCATCTATCGCTCCTATTTGTACCAGCAAGTAGCAGTCAGCAGATGTTGTGCAAAGTGAGCTAGATGTCTTCACTTCCTTGATGTCAGGGTTGATGAGGGAGATAATGATGGACAGCCTACTGCTGTCTGCATACATCACCTCACCCCCCGTCAGTGAGTAGGTAACTGAAGCGCCGTCACTGAGCTGCACCAGAGAATAATTGAAGGTGTCAATATTCACTGGCTCGTTAAAAGTGATTCTCAGTTGATTGTCATCAAGGTCAATCTCACTAAATGCCATTATAGCTGGATCAGTTGTATCGCCCACGAACTGCAGCGGCTGTGTTGCATTGGAACCAATGGTTGTCAACTGAATAGCATTTCCAAATTGGTCATCCACAAGCTCATTTGTGAAGGTGATAAAAGTGTCATTTTCACTTGTGAAGAGACCATCAATTGCTTTTAGCGCATTCTGGTCTGCTAAACTAATTTCAAACTCCATGACGGTGTTGGTAGTAGTGGAGTCCACTTGGCCGCCTGTAAGAGTGACACTTGCCGTAGTATTATTTGAGCTGTAGAAGGTAATTGCTGTGGGTTCCAATGTCTCAAAATTCACAGGCTCATCAAATATCAATGACACTCGCCCAGCGTCAAGGTCTATGGTGTATGCCTCCAGCACTGGCGGTGTGGAATCAGTGACTGGGATGGTTCTAGTTGCAGTGTCTGGGTTGCTACTGTTAACAAAGATGGGCTGTGCTGGGTTACCTGCTGAGTCTTCCACTAGGAGCGGAGTGAAACGTATCCAACATGAGCCTTGTGGCCGGCAGACTTCCAGCTCAGCCTTGAGTGTGTTGAGATCATATGTAGCAAGCTCAACAGTGACCGTGAGGGAAAACTCATCCTCATTCAATACCCTTCCTGGTATAAGGTTGTAAGATGGCACACTGTTATCATCCACAAAATCATTTTGAATGGTTATGGCTGATGAGTCAAACGAGGACGTGTTCACAACCTCATCAAATCTGAGCGTGAGTGTTGCACTGTCCCAGTCAAACAGCTCGAACTGAACAAGCTGTGGACCAGTGACATCTCCTTGAAAATCACTCACCTTAGTGCCTTCGCGATCACCATCAATGAGGTAACCCTCAGCGTCTTCCACAGCACCAGTCAAATACAGAAGGAAGCAGTCGAATGCTGATGTACACAAAGGAGTACTCTTGATTGCGTTTAGGTCATTTGGCCCAAACGTGACTGTGACATTTGGGGTCAGCTCAGAGCTCACGTCAGGCCCACTAACAGCTACTTGTACAGTGCAAAGGATTAGCAGCAGGCAACATTGAGGTCTCATGGCTTGTCCTAGGAGAAGAGATGGCATTGTGATACAGTAGCACTGGGCTATTATTAACACATGCATGACACATTTACAATCTGTGAAAAACAAGCCCATGCAGGATGCATTACGGCATAGATTACGGTGATGGGGAAAGCATGTGCTCACTTTAGAGTTGATTCATCTCCACAGAAACCACTTGATCGTAAACCTCAGCAGCAATGAATTATGCAACAAAGCTCTACAATTGAAGTAAAGAGGTAAAAAGGCCGTGTCAGCTACCACCAATCCCTTACCTTCCACGCACACACGTGCATTTCACACAAATACAAACTGGTCACTATCTAGCTACCTGTTATCTTGGTAACTACACAGTTAATAGCCAAACGGTAGCCATTGTCCACTCATACAAAACGTGACACTGATGTGTAACAGAGCAAATTACATGATGGAATAAGGATTAGGTACCGTCGCGTCCAACTGCGTCGTGAGACGTCTCTAGGGCTTCCTATTAAATGCTAATCAACGGCATGATCACAAAAGTGTGGGTGCGTTACAGAAATGACATAGACGTACCCTTTCAAATTTGTGCTTCCACGATTGAAATCTTGACGATTTGCGACCACTGAAGGAGGAACAGTGCTGCTCCGCGCTCTGCAGCTCTAGATTACGGAACTGCAGTCGCCGTAATCTCAAAAGCCTGATTGGCGTATACCATAATGTTTCTAAGTACCCCCCCAAACAGCCAAACAAATAGAGGGATTGCCATAGCAACAGTGTGAGCGGAAGTGGACCACATGAAGAGGGGGGTGTAACCACTTCAAATCGTGTAATCTGATTGGATGAAGGCATCACCAAGCCCGCCATTTTCCCGCGTGCGCTCCCCCTTCTTTGAAGCAGTGGAAGCCTCTGCAGTGTAGTCACGTCTGTTTGGCTTCATTAGGAGCAGAACAAGACCGAAAGTCGTTGGCTGACACTAGATCTTCGGAAATTTGACCTCCGTCGAGTGGAGTGAGATCTAGGAACGCGCTAATCGAGGGCAGGAACGCCCACTTGCTGGAGGTGTGTCACATATCTTTTACAAAGGACGTTTCACTTATGCTCCATGGTGGCATCTTCTGTTGTTATCACACGCTGGTGCAAATTGATGCCAGTGTAATACATGTGAAAGCTGACGTGCTTAAAGCATCATCAAATCATGTGTGATAATAGCCATTTCATGCATCAGCTATGTGACTGAAACCGACGATTTGGCCAATTGCCTGGAGTAACCAGTATTGGTATAAATAGTACAATTCTATATCTACCACTGCAGGATCACAGTCCTCAGCTCCAACTACTCAGAGAACCTTTACCTACCTCATAATCTGCTGTTGGTAAGTGCCGTGTTGCATCAGGTACTCTGTGCATGCAGTTTAGCGTCTCTCAGCACTGCCAACCACTACTGTATATACACATAACTGAACATAAGTAGTTTGTGTTCCTGTTAACGGATCACTTGGATTATTGGTTACTATGAAGTACAACGACCTTATGGAGCATCCATGTGTTGCAGTATCTGTTGTCTATGTGTTAACTGCTCTCATCTGGCACCTACCTTTGGCCTACAGGAAGCACGGAATGAGGATAGGCGCTATTGCAAGTGTTGCCTTCTTCCTTGGCATCCTTCTGGCCAGCACAGCTGCTGAGGATGGTAAGTTACTTAACTTTGCAGTGTCTGTGTCTTCTGTCTCCGCCATAACACATCATGCAATTTTGCAATGGTATTAATGTGCACGTGTATCTTTACCATATCACAGCTAAGTAGGTAGTATAAAATCACTCAATTTGTTGTTTCATTTTTCATACCATGACATTCATAGTTGTGAACTATGTACTGAAAGGTCATATTATGGTACATCTACATAGTAGCATATTTATGCATACTTGTGCCCTTGTATAACTATTTATCTGTTAGGTTGTTACCATGGTAACTCATGTGTGTGGGCCTTTGTAGATAATTAAGAGCATAGTTCAGTCTGTGTACACTGTAGCCGTAACAGTATGTTCGAGTATGTTCTAGCATGTTCTAGCATAATCTAGCATGCTCCACGTATATTGCATACCCATTTTATGGTCGTCATGCACACATTGCCTGACTCTTGTCTTTTCGGACACATTGTTAACAGAACACTGTGTCATCGTGCACTTATGAAACCAAAATACACTAGGGAACAGTAAACTGGACAAGAGTAACAATACACAGTGTACACTACAATACACATTGGTGCCGTGGACATCTCATGAAAGTTTTTTCAAGAGTCTGTTGCATGAGATGTGGTCCAACTGTTATCTTATGAATGAAATGAGTATGGAGGGTGGCAACTATAGGTTTGCCTGATTTGACGAAATGATGTATTGGGCAAAATGCACACTTTACTAGAGAACAAGTACGTACATAATAGATAAGTTTGTGCACTCTGAAGGTGCATACGTACATGCAAGCCTTCCATGGCTGGTGTGTTGTGGCAATACATGTGCTAATTATCAACTGTGGGATTCATAACACAGCACACTACATAAATACTGCAAAGTGTAGGTAAGAAACATGTTGCACCATTACGTACGTATCTACTAGCCCTGCATGTGCCAGGCTCTCTGTCAACTACATATAGCATGTGAAGGACTTCTGCGTGGCTAGGTTCTTGCATATCGGTACGATCGAGGGAACCACACTAGCCAAAATCAAGTTAGAATAGATTCCTCCTCCATGGCATGCTCTGCCACTGCTGACTGGGCTGCCTCCCCTGACCTCAGGGCCCTCTTGTGCTCTGTGAGGCGGTGCTTCAACGTC
>JGIcombinedJ30088_10002011_pt1 | contig 19917 bp, 15 predicted proteins | sample PinacodermPK_FD_30088 | JGI IMG/M metagenome (IMG submission 30088)
CGCCGCTTGCGACGCCGGGTAGATCCCGAACCCGAGGCCGACGATGGCGGAGACGCCGAACGCCAGGGCCACGGACGTCGGCGACACTACGGTGTTCCAGGCGGCGTAGGCCGTGATCGCGTAGGCGGTGACGACGCCGGTGATGACGCCGATGGCGCCGCCGACCATGGTCATGATCAGGCTCTCGATCAGGAACTGCAGGACGATGTCGCGCGACGTCGCGCCCACCACCCGCCGTAGGCCGATCTCCTGGGTTCGTTCGAGGACGGAGGTCAGCATCGTGTTCATGATTCCGATCCCGCCGACGAGGAGCGACAAGACCGCGACGCTGCCCACCACGACGTTGAAGGTGCGCTGCGTCTGGATTCGCTGGTTCAGCAGCTCGCGCGGCACGACCACGTCGATGAGCGGCGCCACACCGTTCGCCACGGCGAGCGTCCGCTCGATCGAGTCGGCAACCTCCGCCACGTCGTCGCCGTCGCCCACGCGAATCCAGACTTCGTCGATCCTCTGGCCGGGATCGACGGCCGGACTGACCGGCAGGACGCCGGCGATCGAGCGGATGACGACGCCGTCGAGGTCGCGGGCGGCGGCGATCCGTCCCGCCCGTTCCCCGGTCGCCCGGGCCGCCAGCACACCGACCACCTCGCACCAGCCGCGATCGACCTGCATCCGCCTGCCGATGGGGTCGTGATACCCGAACAGCACGCGGGCCAGCCTCGCGCCCAGTACGCAGACCGAAACGGTGGCGCGGTCGTCGAGGTCCGTCAGAAACCGTCCCCGCCGGACCTCCAGATCGAGCACCCCGCCGTAGGCAGCCGTGACTCCGAGCACGGAAGTATTGCGCGAGGCCAAGGGACCGGACGCCGCAATACCACCCTCGAGCAGGGGGCTGACGGCCACTGCCCCGGGCAGCAGCTCGCGCAACAACGCGGCGTCCTCGAAGCGCAATGCGGTCGAGCGCTCGAAGCTTCGGTTCCGGACGATGACGTTGTTGAGCCCGAGCTGCTCGACCTGCTGCAGGACCTCGGCGCGGGCGCCCTCGCCCACCGACAGCATGGCGATCACCGCGGCGATGCCGAGCACGATGCCGAGGGTGCTCAGCGCGGTGCGTAGTCGGTAACGGCTCAGCGCCTCGACGCTAATGCGTACGACCTCAGCGCGTCGGTCCCAGGCGGTAATCGTCATTCGCGAGCATTCGCAAACCCAGACCGGCCGCCTCGACCCCTCCGGCTGGCGGGGCGTCCGTCCCATCGTCGCCGGGTTGACCCACGACCATCACTTGGTCCCCTTCGGCGACGCCGGCCAGGATCTCGACGAAACGCCGGTTCTGCTCGCCCAGCTCCACCTGCCGAACCTCCACCCGCCCTTCGTGCAGTGCGTTGACCAGGGTCATGCCGTCCCGCTCGAACAACGCGTTGACCGGAAGCCGTACGACATCTCGGCGGTCGCCGACCAGGATGTCCACGCGGGCGGTCATCTCCGGGCGCAACTCGGCGCCCGTCGGATTCAACTCGACCGTGACGTCGAACCGCTTGGCCTCGTCCATCCCGTCCCGCGCGATGCGCGCCAGAACGCCGATCGTCGCGACGCGTCCCGACAATTCCAGGTCCGGAAAGGCTTCCAGCCGGACGGTCACCGGTTGGCCCGCACGCACGCGATGGATGGATCGCTCCGGGACGGAGGTGTCGACGAGCATCCGACTCACCTCCACGACGCGGACGATGCCCTGGCTGGGCGTCACCCGGTCGCCGAGGCGGATCTTGCGGCGCGGCGAGGACGCCATGAACTCCTCGTACACGATCAGGCCTGGACTTCGCGCCTGAATCGTGCAGCGTTCGATCAGGCCTCGGATCTCGGCCACCCTACGGCGCGACGCGACCAAACGGCGGTTCACGGCGTCGCGCTGCGCCCGCTTCTGCGCCAATTGCAACTCCGCCCGCCGCTGTCCGACCGGGTGCGTCTGCTCGAGGAGCACCTTCGCACGACGGCGCGCGATGGTCAGCTCGGCCTCGGCCGCTTCCAGCTCCGCTTGCGAGCGCTCCAGCTCCTCGCCGGTGATGAAACCGCGTTCGAGCAGCGGCTCCAGGTTCCGTACCTCCCGCTGCAGTCGGTCCACCTTCTTTTCGGTCAGGGTGAGATTCGCCCGGCTCTCTTCGAGCGTGAGCGCCCCCTCGCCGTCCCGCGTCGACGCCAGCTCCGCAGTAGCCTCCAGCAGCTCCAGATCGGCGACCTGCCGCGCGAGCGCCACGTCCTGCACGTTGCTCTCGGCCTGTCGCAGATCCGCTTCCAGGTCTCGCGTTTCCAGGCGCGCGAGGACGTCCCCCTCGTCGACGTGCACACCCTCCTCGGCGAGCTGCACGATCTCCAGCTCGCGGCCGTTCACCGGGGATCGATAGGTGAGCGACCGAACCGCCCGGAGCGTGCCCGGCTCCACCAGCTCGGACACCAGATCGCCCCGATCGACGACCCACGTGAACGCCGGATCGTCGCCCGGCGCCCCCCGCATCACCAGGAGCCCAACCACAAGGATTGAGCCCGCAACACCGACCGCCAAGGCGTGTTTGCGCGACATCATCATCGTCGACCGCTATTGGATGTCGCGTTGCACGTCCAGGATTCCCAGCGTGGCGCGCAGCGTCAATCGCGACACGGCGACGTTCGACAGAACACCCAGCCTGCGAGTCGTCGAGTCGAGCAGGTTCGCTTGCGCGTTCACCACGTCGAGGTTGTTCGAGAGCCCCCGCTGAAACCGAAGCGTCGCGAGAGCCACCTCCCGCTCTGCAAACTCCACCGTCGTGTCCGCACTCTCGACCGCGATGGCCAGCCGCTGCTGCTCGCGGACGGCCCGCCGCGCCTCCTGTGCGATGCGCCGGCGCAGCAATTCCCGGTCCCGCACCCGCCGGTCTCGCTCCATGATCGCGGTCTGCAACTGGGTGTTCTCCGCGGTGCGGTCCAGGGGCGTCGACACCGAGAAGAACGTCACGGGCTCGAACCGATCCCAGCCGAAGGCACCCCGCAAGCTGTCCGCGCTCTCCCGCCGCGTCATCGCCACGCTGACGTCGAACTGCGGCAGCAACTGGTGCCTCGTGAAGCGCACGTCGCGTTCGGCTTCCTCGACCGCGGCATCGGCATCCCGAAGCTCGATGCGGTGCCGCAGGGCGCTTGCCACGGCCTCCCCCATCTCCATCGGTTCGATTCGTGCGTCCCGGTCCGCCGCCACCCGAAACTGGTACTCCAGGTCGCGGGACATCAGGATCCGCAGCTCGTCCTTCTGGTCCTCTACCGACGACTCCGCGTCGAAGAGGCGCGCTTCCGCATCGGCCACCAACTGCCGCGCCCGAAACACGTCGAGCTGCGAGACGAGCTGCGCCTCGAGCTTCGCCTCCGACGCCTCGAGCAGCCGCCCCGCGTTCTCCAGAGCCGTGCGTGCGGCGGCGACAAGTTCCCGCCCTGCGATCAGGCCGTGGTACGTCCTCGCCACATCGATGGCGACCTGCTGCTCCGTCAGCACGCGCTGCCGGCTCGCGCTACTCAGCTGATAGTCCGCCCGTTCGATATCCCGCCGACCCGCCCACGGCCCGAAGCCCCGGAGCAGGGACTGCCGAACGAGCAGCGTGGTGTCCGCCGCATAGAAGCGACCGATCTGGTTGCTGAACGTCGACGCACCGACGTCCATGCGAACCTCCGTGCCGGTCGTGAACCTCCTCGACACCCCTACCCCGTACGTCTGGTTGCGCACGTCCGACTGTCCGAAGGAGCCGAGGAGGTTCGGAGTGATGCGCGTCCCGAAAGCAGATCCCGCCAGTGTCCGCCCCAATCGCGCCTGCGTGATGCTTTCCAGCGACCCGATCATTCGCTCGTTCTCGGCCAGCGCGATCAGGACCGCTTCCCGCAAGGTCAACAGCGGTCGCATCTCCTCCTGCGCACTAGCAAGATTCCCGACGGCCGTGAGGACGAAAAAAAGGCATAGCGCGGCCAAGTCGACGCTCCTTTGTTGAAGAAGGGTTGCATCACGCACCATTGCTTTGGCCGGCGTTGTTCCGCTCACCGTCGACGTAAAGAAATCCCCCCGATCTCCCCTCCACTAATGGCAATCGCGTTCACGCCCAGACTGACCGTACCCGTATACCTGCCGGTGAAGAGGTCTCCAAAGATTCCAGACACGTACACGTAGTCGAAGATCCTCATCGTGAAGTCGCAGGGGCAGACGTAGTTGTCCGTGCTCAGGGTCCCCCTGACAGAGTACCTGTCGTGCCAACTTGGAGACCTGTCGTCCAGGCGGCCGGTGAATATCCGTCGCGACTGCGATAGTTGTAACGTGAACTCAGTGGAGCCGTCCGTGCCGACAAACCGTCCCTCAAGAGTCGGCGCCACGCTGACCTGGAGGGGCCCAACGACATCCTCTTCCGACCCGTCACTCACCGTCAGCGTAACGCCGTAGTCGCCGGCCATCGCGTACACGTGTGTTACCGCCGCCTCCATTCCGGTCACCGTGCGGCCATCCCCAAGGTCCCATGTATATGTGAGCGCGTCCTCGTCAGGATCGTAGGAGCGGCCTCCGTCGAAGCGGTAGCGCGTCAACCCGGCCATTCCGGGCAGGACCGGCGTCCAATCGGCCACCGCAGTGGGCGGTTCGTTGCTGCCCACCAGCGCCACCCCGGCCACCGCGGCTCCCACCGCCGCCCCCGCAACGCCCACGATGGTTCCGGTTCCGATTCCGCCACCACCGCCCGCGCCACCGCCCGCCGCCGAGCCGGCGCCGCCCGCGCCGGCGGCGCCCGCCGCAGCGGCCTCCGCCACGGTAGCGAAGTTCGTCTGCACGATCGCCGCGGTGACGGTCTGGCCTTGGAAGGCCGCGCTCACCTGAAGCTGGACTGCGCCCGATGCGATCGGGTTGATCGTGACCGCGGCCTGACCCAGCGCGTTCGTCGTAGCCGCCACCTGCGACAGTCCCGCGTTCAGCGTGGCCGTCCCGCCCTCGCCGAGAAGAAAGACCACGGACGCCCCCGACACCGGAAGATCGTTGCGGTCCCGTACTTCCACGAGGGTTGGAACGGCGGTTCCCTGCTCGATGATGTTGACGCTGTCTTCGCCTTCCAGCACCACGATGCGCAGCTCTTCCAGTTGCCTCGACTCGGCTCCGACCGCCGCCGGCGAAGCCACGAACCCGACGAGGACGCCGATCCCCACGGCCACGCCGAGAGCCCTGCTCCGGTTGTAAATCACTATTCCCTCCGTGGCCACGAGGCACCTCCGTTCGAATGCAGGCGACGGACCGAATCCGGCTCGGCCGCTACCTTCCCCCACGAGCTGTTTCGACTTCAGCAGCCGAGCTGCGGTGCGATCCTGGTGATCTGCTCGACGTAGTTCCGCGCGTTGTCCGATTCCGCGAGGTCCTCGTTGATTTCGATCATGCGGGCGTAGTTGCTCGCGGCAGCGGTCAGGTGGTCACACGACTGATAGATGTTGAAGAGGTCGCGGCTGATGTTGCCCAGCAGGAAGTACGCGACGGGGTTCTCTTCGTTGTACCGGAGCGCTCGCTGGCAGTACTCGCGCGCTCGTAACGGGTTGTACGTCCTCTGCTCCGTAATGCAGAGGCCCAGGTACCCCGCCGTTCGCAGGCTGCGATAGGCGTCTTCGCGATCCGCGTGGCGGCGGCTCCCGATGCCGAAGCCGATGAAATGAAACGCCAGGCGTTCGCCCAGGGACGACTCGAAGTTCGTCAATCCCAGGAACGTCCGGTAGTCCTCGCCGGCGTCCCGATAGAGGGCGAGCCGCCCTACCTGCCGGCCGAGGACCGCCGCCATGTGTCGCCGGGCGTCCCCTCTCCACAGGTAGGCCTGCGCGTTGGACGGGTTGAGAGCGATGGCCTCGGCGGCCCAATCGGCCGCCTCATCCCACGCGGCCTTGTCCCAGTACGCGCGCGCCAGCATGGCGTACAGCTCGTCGTTCGGCTCGAGTCTCTCGGCTTCGACCAGCTCCCGGATCGCCGCGTCCGGGTCGCCCGACTCCAACAGCACGGCGGCGAGTTGAACGCGCGCCGGTACGTCCGTCGGGTCGATGCGCAGCGCCGTCCGATAGGCGTCGCGGCTCTCCCGCTGCGCACCCAGCAATTGCTGAACCTGTCCGAGGTGGTACGCGGCCTCCCCGTAGTCCGGGTCCTCGGCCAGCGCGGCCTCGAACAGGCTCCGAGCCTCTTCGAGATCTTCCCTGCTCTGCGACCGGTCGATGGGCAACGCGTTCAACGGGTTGACGGAAGACCGCCGGGAAAACAGCAACCGCTCGCCGCTCGTGCCCAGCTCTCGCGCCTTCGGCGTTACGCGCCGCGCGTAGCGAATGCGGAGCGTGACCGCCACCTCCTGTCCAGGCGCGATCATGATCTCCTTGGTGTCCGGCTCGTAGCCGCGTCGCACGCCCATGAACTCGTGAACTCCGGACGACAGCCGGGGTACCAACAGCGGTTCGTTCCGGTTCAGCCGGCCGACGAACTCCCCGTCGATGTAGAGGCTCACGTCGTCGCGATTCGCCTCGACCACCGCTGTTCCGAGCAGGGACGGCGCCTCTGGGTCGACGCGCCCGAGGCAGGACGTGCCGACCCCGAGCAGCATGGCCGGGTCGTAGTCTCCCCGCGCGGTCGGCGTCTGGGAGACGCTTCGGTCCCGCGCGTACCGGCGGACGTTGGCCCGCACGTACTCGATCACCTCGTCGGCCGTGATCCGTCCGTCGCACGGATCATTGTCCGCGTGACCGCGCCAAGCCTGCGTCAGAAAATAGGTAAAGAAGCCGAATCCGGTCGACAGGTTGGGATCCTCATAGCTCTGCTCGCGTTCCCGCGTCGCGGTCAGCGTGAGGAAGTTCCTCGGCAGGCTGCTGAACTGCAGATCCAGGGCCGCGTTGGTCGTTTCCGCGTTGATCTTCCCGGAATGGCACGCGTCGGTGAGCAGCACCTTCCAGTGCGCCTGGACCTGGTTGGACATGACGTCGCCCAGTGTCGCCATGGGGTACGCCGTCTCTGCCAGCCGCTCCGGATCGACGTCCCAGGGCGCCAGGTAGCCACGCCCATGCTCCACGAAGCCGTGGCCCGCGTAGTAGATCACCACGCGATCGGACGGCGTCGCCACGGACGGCAGCCAGTTCTCGACCGCATCGCGAATGCTGTCCAGCGTCGCGCCCGAGCCCGTGAGCAGTCGCACGTTCTCGGGAGGGAAGGCGCCACCTTCCTGGCTGATGAGCACGCGGTACATCGCTTCCGCGTCGCTCTTCGCGAACAGAAGCTGCTGGGATTCGTCGAGATCGCGATACTCGCCCACGCCGATCACGAGGGCGTACCCTCGCGGTACCGACACCGGAGAGGGCAGCTCTGCATCTCCGGTCTCGAACACGAGGTCCCGGGCTCGGGGCCGATCCTGGGCCGCGGGCCCCTGTGACGCGCCGGCCCCGATGGTTGCAGGCGTGAACGTCGTCGCAGCCGCCAGCACCCAGGCTGCGGCACGCATCGCACCGCGGGGCTGCGGCGCGGTACCCGATTCACACGGCGCCGAGCCGCCGGCCGCCGGTGCGCCACTCACTGGTGACGCAGGTTGATGGTCTGCCACACCACGCCTCCCGTTTCGCTCTGGTTGACCACGTAGACAGCCTGGACGGCGCCCACCGCACCCGCTGTACCCGGGGGAGTCGCCTCATCCTTCTCGAACACGAGGTCGCGGGATCGGATGGCCCCCGTCAGTGCGTTCACGGTCGGTTGCGGGACCGTCTCCACTCGAACCACCGCACCGTCGGCCCCAGGGAGCGCGCTCACCTTCGTCTTGCTCAGGTATACGAGCAGCTGCTCCGTCCCCGGGGTTTCGTCCAGCCGAAACCACCCGCCCGGCGGTATCGTCACCTCCGTGAAGGGGCTGACGCCGTTCTGCCCGGCATGGATCTGCGGATGGGGATACAGCATCGACCAGCGGCCGCTGGAGCCCTGCTGAATGAGGTACAGGAATCCGTCGACATTGGGCTCGAAGGTCAGTCGTATACGGTCTCCGGACCGGAAAGTCGTGTCGGGGTCGACCTCGACCGGCTGGCCGGCCGAGTCGCGCCGAAGAATCCGATACTTGAGCCCGGCGTTTCGCGGCCGCGAGCCGGCGACTTCGTTTTCCGGGCCCCTGCGGTCCGCGTAGTACAGGTCGACGGCCCCGGGGTTGCTCAAGTAGTGGTCGCCCAGCAACGACTGGTACTCATGCGGCCGCTGCCGGCCGTCGGTCGTTTCCAGCACGCGCGCCCGCACCCGTCGGAACAACCCGCTGATCTCGACCGGTTGGTCCAGGTACTCCAGCAACGCCGCCGTGTACGGACTGTTGCGGCCCGTGCCATCCGCGGCGGTCGTGCCCGCCGCCGCCGCGTACGCCACCAGCGTCTCGTCCAGCAGGGCCTGCTCGTCCAGGTCGCCGAAGCTGCCCCGGCTGATGCTGCGCGTCGCTCGTACCCTTCGCATTTTCTGCGCCAACGGGTTGTCCCGGCACGCGTCCAGGATGACGAGCCGCAGGCCCGCGCCCTCCGTGGCCCGCAGCACCTGCTCCAGATCCACCGTCTCGAATTCCACGTCCGTGTCGCGCTCCAATCGCGCATCCACCGGCACGAGGTAGTTCGTGCCGTCTATCTCCATCCCGTGCCCCGCATAGAACACCACCACCACGCTCGCCCCGACGCTGCGCCGGGCCAGCGCCCGAAGAGCTTCCTCCATCCCGGTCCGGTCGCCGTCGACCAGAATGGTCACCGCGAATCCCAGGTGGCCGAGCGCCGTTCCGACGTCCGTGGCGTCGTTCTTCGGGTTCGGCAGTTCGCCGATGCCCTCGTAGGCGCTGTTGCCGATCACGAGCGCAACCCGCTCCTCCCCGCCGGCGGGCACCGCCGCGGCAAGGACTCCCGCCAGGATCGCCGCGCGCAAGATGACCCTCCGCACCACCACCCTCCCCGCGAACCGCGACGGGTCCGCGTACACCGCACTGCGCCTCCTCACATTACCGGCGCATGCGACGACTGCTGCCGTCGCCGCCGCCACGACGGCGCGCCCGTGTCTCATTACCTCTCCCCAATTAGAGGCGTCGCCCGCGCGTTGCGGTGAGCGCCGGCGAGGCACTTCAGCCCACCACCCGTACCTGGATCTCGTCCATCGCCCAGGACGTCGGCGGCAGCGCTGCAGCGCGGCGACGCAGTTGACTCCGGAACTCCGCCGCGCGGAGCGCCAGGCTCACGGGTCTGGTCAGCGTGTCGTACCCGGAGAATCCGTTCACGAAGGGTTGCCGCGTGACGAACAGAACCACCTGGTTGTTACCCACCGGCTCCGCAGCCGTGAGAGTGAACCCGTCGGTTGGCGATGGATACACCAGGTCGCGGGCCGCAGATACCACCATGTTCTCGCCCAGCACCGTTACCTGACCCTGCGGATTGATCAGATAGAGACTCGCGTAACCCGCCGTGTTCGCCGACACGTTGAAGCCCAGAGTGGTTCCCAACCGGATCGGCGTCCCCGCCGTCGGCACGACACTGATATAGAAAGGCGATTGCGCAGCCGAGGCGGTTGCTCCCGCAGTCGCCGGCGCTTCCGCCCTCTCCGCGCGCGCCCCCGCGGCCATCCCGAACACAGTCGCTGCGAGGACGATTGCCAACCCATCCCGGGCAGCACGCTGCAACCAGGCATTCCCTTGTCTCATCCGACTCTCTCCCATGCGGTCCCCTTCTTCGGACGTCGCCCCGTCAGTTCACCTGCACAAGGCTGCCTACCAGAAGAGATATTCCTTGCGGCAGGTCTTCGGGTCGGCACTGCCGGCAGAGAATCTCCCGTGCGCCCAGGACACGCCCGGACTGGGTCTCCACGAGCCGCAGCGCGACGGTCAAAGAGGTACCCAACTGATTGACGTTCCCGAGGACGACGTTCTCGGCGTTCAGCAGGCGACCGATCTCCGCCGCGTCGCGCGGGGACGTGATACCCGTGTTCTGGAACTTCAGCTCATCGAGCACTTGTTGCACGTCACCGCGCTCCACCAGATCGAGGTACGTCACGTTCGCCAGTCGCGCCACGATCAGGTTCATCACGCTTGCCGCCAGTCCCGGTTCCACGCCCAGGTTGTCGAGCTCCAGAACCGCGATGGAGAAGCGAGCTGACGGCTCGATCAGCGGGTCCTCCCCGGTTGTGAACTCGAACCTCGCCGCTTCCGCCAGCACATCCCCTTGCCGGGCCACCGCCGGACCCGCCGGTGACGCCACGGTCCCGCCGCTAACCTCCCACAGCATCACGCCACCCCGATCCATGGCCGCGGCCAGCCAACCTCCGCTCGGACTGAACTCCAGAGCGTTGGCCCGCTCGCCCTCATGGATGCCCATGATGCGTCGCGCCTCGACCGTCGAGTACCCGCCCATCTCCCCGTTGTTCAACGCAATCGCGACAACCGATCTGTCCGGCGACACCGCGAGGGCTCGTACGTCATCCCGCAAGTCGGTGATCTCGCGTACCGTGCGTCCCCGGTTCCAGTCCACGATGCGTACCGTACGGGTCCCCGATGCCGCTATCCGACCCTCGGAGGCCGCGCTCCGACCGAGCCGAATCGCCTTTACGGCAACCGTCAACAATTGCCCCGCATCGTCCTTGGCGAACGCGGTGAACCGCTCCCGGCTCCGCTCGTCGCGCCGAATGGGTTCGCGTTCACCGACCGCCCAGAAGGCCTGCCGCGCGTCTTCTTCGGACGCGGCGAAGATCTCCGACCCCTGCATGCCGAACGCCGCGAATGCGAGCCGCTTCTTGAACAAGTTGGGCGATTCCAGCACATCCTGACGCATCAGCCGAGAGGTCAGCACCTCCACCGCGCCGTCGTCGCCCGCCCACACGACGAGCCGGCCGTCGGGACTGAGATCGAGGGTCCGAACCCTCTCTCCGGTCCGCAATTCCCTCGCGATCACTCCCGCCTGCACGTCGACGGTCACGATCCTCCGGTTCTCTCCGGCCGCGACGAGCGTGCTTCCATCCGGCGTGAACTCCAGCCCCACGATTCGCGTGCGCAACGGCCTCCACTGATGAAGCCTTCGCGTGCTCTGGACGTCGAACACGGTCAATCGACCATCCTCGCCCCCCACCGCCAAGTGGCGGTCGTCCGGGCTGAACGCCAAGGCCGTGGGGTCGTCGACCCTCAACTCCCCGTGGGCGTATGCCTGCGGTCCGAACTGCCCCCAGGCGGGAGCCACCGCGACGGCCAGGCTGAGCAACAGCCAGACCGATGCCGCGACCGGCCGAACCACGTCGCTCATTCGGCGACCATCCCGCCCGTCGATGGACCTCATCCTTCTGCTCCTTAATTGCCCAAGTACAGCGACATCCCAAACTGCAACGACATCTGCCCGGCGCCTCCCTCCGTGATGCCTTGGTAGTTCACCCCGAAGTCGAACGACGCGCGTTCGCTCAGAAAGCGCTTTATGCCCCCACCCACCTGGTAGACGCCTGCAGAGAGGCCACCCCCCAGAGTACTGCCGTACCCGAAGCCCACGAACGGCACGGTAAGTGATTCACCTATGAAGTTGTATGTGCCCCGGAAAAACCCAAACCCGGAGAAGCCCCCGCCGGCATAGATACCCACGATGTCGCCGCCCAGCTCGAAGCCGCTCTCCGTGAATCGAGAAAATCCTATGTTGGTGTTGAAGTTCGGGTGATCTCCAAGGGTCCCCCCTCCGTTGAGAGCGACCTTCCAGGAGCCTGCGGCATCCACCTGTGCCGCCGCCTGTCCGAAGAACCCGAGAAAGAATACGAGCGCGCACAACGACGGAATCCTCATTCGCACAATGCTCTCCCCTTCTGCCTCCCGTTATCGCCACCGGGCGTAGCGACATGGGCGGCCCATCCTGTCGGCCACGACGCGCGAACGGCCCCCCGGTTCCCCGGGGCACTGGCTAGCGCAGAACGCCCACGAGCTCTACCAACGCCTCCTCTACCGCGCCGACGCCGGCCCGGTCGCGTGCGTCCGCCTGCGAGATGCCGGCCGCCCGCGACCGGGCACTGGACGCCGCCAGCACCGCGCCGGTGTCCGCGTCGACAACCTGCAGCGTCACGACCACGGTGGCCGTCAGAAGACCGGTGCCGCTGACGTCCCCGGCGTCCGACAACTCGACCGTTCCCTCAATGCGTACGCCGGCCTCCGGACCCGGAGCGGCGGCCACGTCGACGCCTTGGGCGACGAGCAGTGCTCGGACCTCGCCTTCCAGTCGACTCCCGGTCGCCGGCGGAAGGTCGGCAGTGCTCGACACCGTCAATCGAACGGACACGGATGGGGTTCCCGCACGGCTCCACTGCGCGGGCGGCGGTTGGCGCCCCTCGGGACCTCGGCGACTGCGCGCGATCCCGAGCGCGGCGTCATCCGGCCTGTACGCTTCCATCCGCAGCGCCGGACCCGAGGCGATTCCGTCGCCGGTCAAGTAGTGGTCGCCCAACAGAGACTGATACTCGTGCGGCCGCTGGCGTCCTTCCGTCGATTCCAGCACCTGCCTCCGCACGCGCCGAAACAGGGCGCTGATCTCCAGGGGTCGTTCCATATGCGCGAGCAGCGCCGCCGTATACGGGCTGTTGCGCCCCTCGCCGTCCGCCGCCGTCGTCCCTGCCGCGGCCGCATAGGCCACCAACGTTTCGTCCAGCAACTGCTGCTCGTCCAGGTCCCCGAAGCTGCCGCGGCTAATGCTCCGCGTCGCCCGCGCGCGCTGCATCCTCTGCGCCAGTGGATTGTCGCGGCACGCATCGAGAATGACCAAACGCAGAGCCGCCCCCTCCGTCGCCCGGAGCACGCGATCGAGCGGTACCGTTTCATACTCGACGTCGGTATCGCGTTCCAGCCGCGCATCCACGGGAATCAGGTAGTTGACCCCGTCCATTTCCATGCCGTGGCCGGCATAGAATATGACTGCGATGGCAGCGCCCACACTGCGGCGTGCGAAGCCCTGCAACGCGTCATGCATCCGGAGTCGCCCGCCGTCCTCGACCAGCGTCACCTCGAAGCCCAATCGTTCGAGGGCCGCACCCATGTCCGACGCATCGTTGCGCGGATTCGGCAACTCGGAGAAGGCCGTGTATAGGCTGTTGCCGATCACCAGCGCGAACCGATCCGCCGCGTTTGCCGCGCCAGTCAGCACGCAGAGTACGAGGGCGGCAGCAACAGTGCCCATGACCTGCCACCCGGCGACCGCTTGGGTACGACGCCGCCACCGGGCCGCGCGGCATCCGTGGCCTTCGGGGTTCCTGTGCATCGGACCGGCCTCCATCAGAACGACCGTACGATTTCGACGCGGCGCTGACGGTCGTCCGTGGGCGGGTACCCGGACAGCGGGCGGTACTCGCCAAATCCGGCGGCACGCAACCGGCCATCGGCCACGCCCCGCTGCCTGAGGTACGCCACAACCGCGTCGGCCCGGCGCTGCGAAAGCCGCAGGTTGTAGTCCGCGGTCCCGCGCGCATCCGTGTGCCCTTCCAGCGCCAGACGCGCATCCGCCAGCTCCGGCCCGTTGAGAGCCGCTGCCACACTGTCGAGATCGCGCCGGGCCCGAGCGGTCAGCGCGGCGGAATCGAAGTCGAACCCGATGCGCAGCATGAGACTCACTTCCACCGGACCACCGGGATCGCCGGCATCCTCCGGCACGACGGCCAATGACCGCGTCACCGCCTCGCGCGTCACCGGACCGTCGATGGACCGCTGCAGTCGATTCTGAGCTGCCGCCGGATTTGCAGCGGCACAAGCGACGACTCCGGCAACGGCGAGAACGACGCTGGAGCGCGCCATAATTGCCTCCCAAGTCCTGCTACCAATCCGCCCGGTCGCCTTGCCCGCCCCACCCACCGGGTCGGATGTGGGTGCAGGCACCGAAATCGCCCGGTCCACGCTGCGTGTTCGCCCGCGCCGACAGTCCCGTCACCGAATCGACTCCTCGCACTCCGCCGCGTCGCCATCATCCTGCGTCCGCAGGACCTGAAGGCTGCGCGTACGCTGCTGGGCTGCCGTCGGCGTCAGGATGGTGGCGATGGTGCGGTGGCACATTGCCCATTCGGTGGCCGACGTTGGCCTGGACGCCGTCGCGCCACTGGTGGGTCGCGTCCGACCGGGCGCCGCGGTGCCCCCGCCGGGCGCCCCCTGGTTCATCGCCACCACGAGGCTGCGTGCGATTCCTTGCGGCTCCGCACGCACCTGCCGAAAGGCGCCGGCGTTCGCCAACTGCGTCGCCCGAAACAGCGGCACGGGCTCCGTAGCGGCGATCACCTTGATCAGTTCCGTGCCAACCGTGCCGCCAACCACCACCTGCGAACCCGAGCCCGGGGTCGGGATCTCCACGGCTCGAGACGCGCGCACCTTGTTGTCCGTCTGATAGCGGTTCGGAAACAGGACCGTGGTCTCACCCGCCGGATCCACGTTGAGAATCGTCACGTACGCGTCCTTGTTCGTCTCAACGAACAATCGCACGCGCTCCCCACGGGCGTACGTCGAATCCGGCCTGTCGACCCACGCCACGACCTCCAGCGGTTCCCTGACGCCGGGTGTTGACTCGTTCGGCGGAGTTACCTCCTGGATCGTGGCCTGCTGGACGGACAAGGTCCGCGCCCGCGATTGCGCATGCAACACGAGCCCGGCCCCAGCCCCGACGCCGTGCAGCACCAACGCCGATATCGCCGCCACCGCAACATGCCCGCTTTTCATGACCTCTGCCCCCCTGCTGTCTTGGCACATCTCATGTCCGCCGACGGTGTTCTCGTGGGTGCCTTCAGGCCCTAACCCACGACCCGCACCTGGATCTCGTCCATGGCCCAAGCCGACCTTGGAATGGTTTCGGTCCGGCGGTTCAATTGGCTACGGAACTCCCTACTGCCGAGCGCCAGACTCACGGGCGTAGTGCGCGTGTCGAAGCCGGAGAATCCACCTGCGAAGGGTTGTCGCGTCACGAGGAGAATCACCTGGTTGAAGCCCACCGGCTCGGCGGCCGCCAGCGTGAACCCGTCCACCGGCGACGGGTACACGAGGTCCCGAGCGGCGGACACCACCATGTTCTCGCCCAGCACGGTTACCTGCCCCTCAGGGTTGATCAGGTACAGACTCGCGTAGCCCGCGGTGTTCGCCGAAACGTTGAACCCCAGGTTCGTGCCAATCCGTATCGGCACCGGCACCGTGGGGACCAAGCTGATCGCGAACGGCGCGGCCGCCGCCGCCTGCACTATCGGCCGTGGCGGTGGTGGCGGCGTGGGCCGCTGCTCGCGCGCGGAACACGCGTTGAGCATCACGATGCACAGCCCGCCGCCAACCACATCTCGGAGTACCCGGCCCGCGGGACTCGCTCTTCTCATGTGAAGCGCCCCCAAACTACGCACAGCTCAACCCCACCAAGTAGTCGATCCGACGGCGATTGCCGTGCCGTCGACACTCTCGAGCCGAGCGTGCGCGCCCTGGAGAATTCCATTCGACTGCCCAGTATCGGCACAGACCACATGGCCTGTCCCTCCCAGAATTGGCAGGGTAGGCCGGAAATCCTGCTCGACCCATAAGTCTTCTCGAGGAGGCCGCAGGAACGGACGGCTATCCAAGCTCCGCGATCGACAACACCACCCGAATCAGGTCAACCTGTCGAGAGATGCCCAGCTTTTGGTAGATCTGCTTCAAGTGCCAGTAGATGGCGCCTTTCGTGCGTTGCGTCGCTTCGGCCATCTGGGCCACGCTGCCGCCTTCCGCCAAGCCAACCGCCACTCGACTCTCTGCCGGCGTCAATCCCAAGGCCGCCGCCACGAGGTCCGCGTTGACGCGGCGTCGGCGGTCCGGCTCGACGATCAGGACGAGCGCAGCGGCATCCTGCGCGCCGTAGTCTGGTTCCGGGGCCGTCAGAGGGTTGATGTGCACTATGAAGGGCAGCCGCCCGGCGGTGCGTCGGAGCGCCATCGTCCCACCGACCGCGACCGCACCGCCGAGTGGAAGTGCGACGGCCAGCAGCCGGTCGAGACGGCGCCGGTCGTCCGGGGCCGACGCGCGCAACATCCCCTTCCGATCCACGAGCCCGTCCGCTTCACCGAGGATGCCGACAGCGCGGTCATTGACCGCAAGGATCCGCCCCTGCCGGTCCAGGTGGACGACGCCCACCCGCGAGTTGCCCAGCAGACCGGCCACGGTCGCGCTCCGAACCCCGGCGCGCACCAGTGCTTGTCGGACCAGGACGAATTGCCGCACGTGGGGGACCAGGCTCCTGACCAGCGCGATCTGCGACAACCCCCAGCCACCCGTCCCGGCAGAATCGGCGATGCTCCAACTAATGTGGGTGCCAGCCAGCCCCTCCAGCGTCACAGCCAGACTGTCCCCGTAACCGACCCGGACCAGGAACTCGTTGTAGGCACGGGAGCGCTTCAGCTCGTCGGACGTGTACTGATCGTTCTTGATGTGCATCAGACGGCCGTACGGGCGCCGGCGCAGGCGCGGTATGCGTTCGTCCGCGGTGTGGAAAGACGCGAGGTACTCGCCCTCCAGGTCCTGACGACGGCGCCCGCGCTGGTAGAGCCCCACGAAGCTCACCTGGACGTCATCCTCCCGGCCTTGGCCGACCAGGAGGGCGTTCCCGGTCAGGCCGCAACCTTCATCGATCAGGGCCGATGTTGCCGGCCACCTTGCATCGTCGAGCACGGCATGGTGCAACGACGTCAGGATGCGCTCGTACGCGTCTTGGCCGCTCATTGTGCTTCCAAACGCCACATGGGCAGGTTGCGTCATCCGTCCTTGCCGCCCGCGAGAGCGTTGCCGGTGAGGTTGCAGGCCTCGTCGATCAGGCGCAGGTGGCCCGCCAGCGCGCATCGTCCTGCATGGCGTCGTACATCGACGCCGGGACGCTTCGCGCGGGTCCTTCGCCTTTCAGCGACATTCCTCCCCCGGCAAGGCCGAACGATGCGCGGGTCCTGCCACGAATCGCGTCTCCTGTCCCTCTCACGATTGGCAGGATCGGGCGGACCGCGGTCCCTCGCGCCTCCTTGCTTCACCAAGGGACTCTACGCGCCCAGCGTGAACTTGTTGTGAATATTCCAGGCCTCGTGCGCGCTCTCTTTGTGAACATAGGGGAGGCCCCGGGTCTCTCGCCCTCCAGGTTGATATGATCCGGCGCGCTCGCAGCACCCCAGGAACGCTGTGTGCCTCAACCGGGAAGTTGCTGCGCCCCCTTTCGTTCGGTCCGGAATCGACGAGACTGTCTGAATGGAGGGCATCGGATCGCGCGCGGGAGAGAAGAGAAGCGATGCAGGAACGGGCGTCCCAACTGTGCCAAGCCATCTTGCGCATCAACGCGAGCCTCGATTTCGGCATCGTCCTCAAGGAGATCATCGACAGCGCACGGGCACTGACCGGTGCCCGGTACGGCGTACTCGTCGCCATGGACGACGCAGGCGGAATCCAGGATTACGTCACCTCCGGGTTCGCGGCCGATGAAGCTCGACGACTGGTGGACTGGCCCGACGGGGTGCGGTTCTTCGAGCACCTGAAGGACCTGCCGGCGCCGTTCCTGGTGGAAGATCCGACCGACTATGTCCGGACGCTGGGGCTCTCTTCTCATAGGATGCCGGCCGAGAATCTGCAGGGAACCTCGATGCGTCACCGCGGCGTCCAGGTCGGGTGCTTCTTTGTCGGCGGCAAGGAAGGGGGCCAGAGGTTCACGAACGAGGACGAAGAAGTCCTGGTGCTGCTCGCGTCGCAGGCAGCCGCAGCAATCGCAAACGCCCGCGTTCACAGCGACGAACAGCGCGCGCGGGCCAACCTGGAAGCCGTGGTCGAGACGACGCCGGTCGGCGTCATCGTGCTCGACGGCCGGACCGGCCGCCCGGTATCGCTGAATCGGGAAGCCAAGCGGATCTTTCAGGGGCTCGTCCCGCCGGGCGGCACCCCAGAAAGCCTGCTGAAGTTGGTCACGGTCAGGCGCTTCGATGGCCGGGAGATCGTCCTCAGCGAAATACCCCTGACGCAGGCACTGTCAGACACCGAAACCGTGCGGAGCGAGGAAATGGTCGTCTCCGTGCCCGACGGGCGCAGCGTCACGACGCTGGTGAACGCCACACCGATTCGGACGGCAGACGGCGAGACCGAAACGGTGGTCGTCACCATGCAGGATCTGGCTCCGCTCAGGGAGCTGGAGCGGCAGCGGGCGGAGTTCCTGGCCCTGGTGAGCCACGAGTTGCGGTCGCCGCTGACGGCCATCAAGGGCTCGTGTGCGACGGTGCTCGATGCCGCGCCAGCGCCGGACCGACCCGAATTGCTCCAACTCTTCCGCATCATCAACGCACAGGCGGATCACATGCGTGGTTTGATCAGCGATCTGCTGGACAGCGGGCGCATCGAAACGGGTACTCTGTCCGTCGCGCCCGAGCCCGAGAACGTGGCGCGACTGATCGACCAGGCTCGGTCGACGTTCCTGAGCGGCGGCGGCCGGCACGCCCTCGAGGTCGACCTCCCGCGCGACCTGCCGTTGTTGCTGGTCGACGCCCAGCGTATCGTCCAGGTCCTGAACAACCTCATTTCCAACGCCGCGAGGCACTCCTCTCCGTCGTTTCCGATCGGGATCAGCGTCGTTCCGGGCGACCTTCACCTCGCCATCTCGGTAGCGGACCGCGGGGAAGGCATCCCACCCGACCAGTTGCCCCATCTGTTCCAGAAGCACGCCAGCTTCGCCGGCGATGACCACGAACCCCGAATCGCCCGCTCCGGGCTGGGCCTGCACATCTGCAAGGGGCTGGTGGAAGCCCACGGAGGTCGGATCTGGGCCGACAGCGGCAAGGACGGGACGCGGTTCACCTTCACGCTGCCGGTGGCCGAGCGAACGGTCGACGGCGCCCGACCCGGGGCCGAGGAAGACACCGCGGACTCGCCGTCGAGGACGCGCGCCAGTACGAGAATCCTGGTCGTCGACGATGATCCGCAGACGCTGCGGTACGTGCGCGGAGCACTCGCGGCAACCGGATACCAGCCATTCGTCACGGGCGACCCGCGCGAGATCTCGAGCCTCATCAAGAGCAAGAAGCCCAGGCTGGTCCTTCTCGACCTGATGTTGCCCGGGGCTGATGGAATCGAGCTCCTGGAGCGCATTCCGGAGCTGAACGATCTGCCGGTCATCTTCATCTCCGGCTACAAGCGGGACGAGACCGTCGCACGGGCCCTCGAAGTGGGCGCCGTCGACTACATCGTCAAGCCCTTCTCGCAAACGGAACTGATAGCAAGGATCCGGGCCGCCCTGCGCCGGGGATCCGAGCCCGAGCGCTTCTGTTGGGGGGACTTGAGCATCCGTTATGACCAACGCAGGGTGACCGTGGCCGGCCACTCGGTGCGGCTCACGGCAACCGAGTACGAGCTGCTCCGCGTGCTCTCCGTCAACGCGGGGCGCGTGCTGACGTACGATTCGCTGCTGCGCCAGGTGTGGAGCGGGAGGGACACGGAAGACTGGCGGGCCGTGCGCGCCTACGTGAAAAGGCTCCGCCGCAAGCTGGGCGACGACTCGGCCGCCCCCCGCTACATCCAGACCGAGCGCGGGGTCGGCTATCGAATGGCCCCCAAGACCAGCGAGTGAGGCCCGCCCGTAGTCGCGCAGACCGAACCCGCCGGGTCCAGCCAGACCGCTACACGGCGCTCGGCGGGCGTCATCCCAGGGCCACGGCTACCACGTCCGTGTCGATACGATGCTGGCGCCCCGGCACCCAAATTGGAAAGACGCTCACCGCCGCTACGCCGGGTCCGGGGGCCGCGGACGCGAGGGGGCACCGGATCCCAGATCTCGAACCTGCCGCGCAGCGTCCCGGACGGCAGACGGGATCCGCTGGCGCTCGATGTCGCCGCGCGCACCGTAGCGGTCGAGACGATCGATCTCCGCGACCAGGCGGGCGGCGAATGTGTCCGCGGGCCGGTC
>JGIcombinedJ30088_10002034_pt1 | contig 19792 bp, 15 predicted proteins | sample PinacodermPK_FD_30088 | JGI IMG/M metagenome (IMG submission 30088)
CGCCGTTCCTCGGCCTGCTCGACCACGAGGCGCTCGCGCCCTGGCGCGGCCGGGCGATCCGGATCGCCGGACCCCAGGACGAAGCCGCGGATGCCGGCGCCGGGCGGCCGGAGCACGACTACGAAGCCCTGATCGCCGGCGCGGACCCGGCCGGGCTGCACGAGGCGCAGGAGGACGACCCGGCCATCCTGTTCTACACCGGCGGCACGACCGGCCGCTCGAAGGGCGTGCCGCTCAGCCACCGCAATGCCGTCTCGAACGGCATGCAGGTCGGCCACACGGTCGGCGTCTATTCCGACGACGTCTATCTCCATGTCGCGCCGATGTTCCATTCGGCCGATCTGCTCGGCACCGGCTTTACGCTCATGGGCAGCGGCCATGCCTTCCTGCCGGCCTTCACCCCGGCGAACCTGCTGGGCGCGATCCAGGACATGGGCGNGACCTGGACCATGCTGGCGCCGACCATGATCATCCTGACCCTGCAGCAGGAGGACCTGTCGGACTACGACCTCTCCAGCCTGCGCGCCTTCCTCTACGGCAGCGCGCCGATGGCGGCGGAGTGGGTCGAACGGACGCTCAAGGCGTTCGACGGCGTCGACCTGATCCAGGGCTACGGCCTGACCGAGACTTCGCCGATCCTGACGCTGATGTCCCACCGCGAGCATGTCGAGGCGATCGAAACCGGCAACCGCGAACGGCTCAAGGCCGCGGGCCGGCCGATCATCGGAGTCGACATGCGGATCGTCGGCCCGGACGGGCGCGAAGTGCCGAACGGGGAATCCGGCGAGGTCGCCGTGCGCGCGCCCAACGTGACGGCGGGCTACCTCAACCTGCCGGAGGAGAACGCAAGGGCCTTCCGCGGCGGCTGGTTCCACACCGGCGACGTCGGCCGCATGGACGACGACGGCTTCATGTATCTGGTCGACCGCAAGAAGGACATGATCATCACCGGCGGCGAGAACGTCTATTCGCTCGAGGTCGAAGCGGCGCTCTACCAGCATCCGGCGGTCGGCGAATGCGCNGTGATCGGCATTCCGGACAGCAAGTACGGCGAGGCCCTGTTCGCCGCCGTCGTGCCGCAGCCGGGAGAGCGGGTGGGCGCGGAGGAACTGGTCGCCCATTGCCGGGAGCGGATCGGCGGCTACAAGATCCCGCGCCAGTACGCCTTCCTGCCCGAACTGCCGAAAAGCGCGATGGGCAAGATCCTCAAGACGGCCCTGCGCGAGACCTACAGCGACCCCGCCGCCGAACGGGAGATCGCGGCGCGGTAAGCGCGCCCGGTCAACTTTGGCCNGGAGCGAGGCTCNGTATCTTTTCGGCNTACATCGCCGGACCGCTGCGACGCTGAGTGATGCCTGAGCCCGCATTGACAGTGCCGGCCCGCTGCCTAGACTCCCCCGCACAGTCGAATACACCGAGAGAGGATTCAGCACGATGGCCCCGGCAACCGAATTTGCGCACCCGGAACAGGTAGGCGGCGCCTACAAGGAGCTTCTGGTCCGCCTGATGACACGGCAGATCTATGCCGAGACCGCAACCGCCGAGGTGTTCGGAAAGGCGATCTCGGTCGCGCCCAACTGGAAGGAAAAGGCGCTCGCGGCCGAATTCGCGGCCGAGGAGGCGCGCCACAGCCAGGGGCTCTACGACCTCCTGCTCGACCTCGGCGAGGATCCCGAGGAGATCATNGCGGGCCGCCCCGACGCNGCCGATTTCTGGCAGCTCGACCTCGACAACTGGCTCCATATCGCGGTGTTCAACTTCACCGTCGACCGCGCCGGCAGCCACCAGATCATGGAGTACCGCCAATCGTCCTACACCCCCTGGGCGGACAGCCAGGAAGAGGTGCTGGCGGACGAGGAAGACCACTACGACAACGGCGTCGAAAACCTGAAAGNGGTCGCCAAGGACCCGGTCCANCTCGCNGAATTCCAGNCAATCTTCAACAGCGTGCTGCCCAACTGCGTCAAGCGCGCCTTCGGCCGGCTGACCGGTGCGGACAACGATTTCTGCCTGGAGCACGGGCTCAAGCGGAACTCGACCGAGGAGATCGTCAACCGCTACCTCACCGAGATGCGCGGCCACATGGAGGGCACCGGCCTGGTGTTCCCGCCGCTCTCCGCCTTCGACGCGATCAAGTGCGAACTCGCCCCGTCGAGCCGCGAAATCCTGGGCTCGCTCCAGGCGGGATAGCGCGCGTCCCGGCCCTGCCCCGTTGCCGGGAGCGGGTCGGCGGCTGCAGGATCCGGCGGCAGTACGCTTTCCTGCCCGAGCTGCCGGGAGGCGCCATGGGCAAGGTCCGCAAGACCGCCCTGCGCGACACCTGCAACGCTTCCGCGGCCGGGCGGGAGATCGTGGCGGGGTGAACCGGAGCGTCCGGGCGGCGCCCGCCTTGCGCACTTCGCCATTTCAATGCCGGCGGCGCGGCTGCTATCCTGCCTCGAACGCAATCAATTTCCGAGGCCGCCGATGGAAGCGCCGCAAATCAGTCCCGCCGAACGGGAAGCCCGTCAGGACTTCTACGACACCATAGACCGGCAGAGTCTGACGCCCCTTTGGGAGGTGCTCGCCGGCCTCGTGACCAAGGAGCCGGTCAGCCGGACGAAACCGCATCTGTGGAAATTCGCCGAGGTGCGGCCGCATGTGCTGAAGGCCGGCAGCCTGATCACCGCCGAGGAGGCCGAGCGCCGGGTTCTGGTGCTGGAGAATCCGGGGCTGCGCGGCGAATCGCGGATCACCCAGTCGCTCTACGCCGGGCTGCAGCTGATCCTGCCGGGCGAGATTGCGCCGGCCCACCGGCACACCGCTTCGGCCCTGCGCTTCATCATCGAGGGCGGCGGCGCCTACACGGCGGTCGACGGCGAGAAGACCATCATGGAAGAGGGCGATTTCGTCATCACGCCGCCCTGGTCCTGGCACGACCACGGCAACGACAGCGACCGGCCGATGATCTGGCTCGACGGGCTGGACGTGCCGATGGTCAACAGCTTCGATACCTCCTTCGCGGAAAACCTGGCGGAGGACGAACAGCAGCTGTCCCGGCCGGCCGACTATTCGCCGGACCACTATTCCCACAACCTGCTGCCGGTCGGCTACGAGAACACGAAGAACTATTCGCCGATCTTCAACTATCCCTACGCCCGCACCCGCGAGACCCTGGACCGGATGGCGGCCTACGAGGAATGGGACCCGTGCCACGGGCTGAAGCTCCAGTACGCGAACCCGGTCGATGGCGGCTACGCCATGCCGACCATCGCCACCTTCATGCAGCTCCTGCCCAAGGGCACGACGACGACGCCCTACCGCTCGACCGACGGCATGGTCTATTCGCCGGTCGAGGGCGCGGGCCGGACGGTCGTGCGCACGCCGGTCGGCGACGTCACCCTGGCCTGGGGCCCGAAGGACGTGTTCATCGTGCCGAGCTGGATGCCCCACCATCACGAATGCGAGGGCGAGGCGGTGCTGTTCAGCTTCTCCGACCGGGCGGCCCAGCGCAAGCTCGGCATCTGGCGCGAGCAGCGCGGCAACGGCCCGGTCTCGGGGCCGCATTGAGCGGCGCAGGGAGACCCAATGGCCCGGCTCCGCCCCGACGAGCGTGCGTTTTTCCACGAGAACGGCTATCTGATGGTCGAAGACGCGGTGGACGCCGCCCTGCTGGCGCGGCTGCAGCGGGACTTCGAGGCGTGGGTGGAAGAGAGCCGCGGCCACGACGCCGCCTGGGGCGACACGCTGGACGGGCGACCGCGCTTCGACCTGGAGCCCGGGCACAGCGCAGAGGCGCCGAAGCTGCGCCGGGTCAACGCGCCGATCGAAGTCTCGGACGCCTATTGCGCGGCGACGANGGNCAGCCGGATGGTCGATTGCGTCGCCGACCTCATCGGCCCCGACGTCAAGCTGCACCACACCAAGATCAATTCGAAGCTGCCGGGCGGGCACACCGAGGTGAAGTGGCACCAGGATTTCCCCTTCACCCCCCATACCAACGACGATGTGGTGACGGCCCTGCTGATGGTGGATGAAGTCACCGAAACGAACGGAGCCCTGGAGGTCCTTCCCGCGTCTCACCGCGGCCCGATCCACGGCCTGTGGCACGACGGCGTGTTCACGGGTGCGGTGTCGGACGATGTTACGGCCGCGTGCCGCCCGTCCGCCAGCCTCTGCACCGGTCCGGCGGGCGCGGTATGCCTGATGCACACGCGCCTGCTGCACGGCTCCGCACCCAACCNGTCCGACCGGCCGCGGACCCTGCATATCTCCGTCTACAGCGCGGAAGACGCGATCCCCTGCTCGCCGAATCCCATGCCGACCCGCTTTCAGGGGCATCTCGTTCGCGGCCGGCGGACCGGCCGGGTCCGCTCGATCGGTTACGAGATCGATCTGCCCCAGCTGACGACGACGGCATCCTTCTTCGACCAGCAGGCCCGCCACGGCGAGCAGAGCGCCGCAGGCTCGTGACGCCGCCGGTACGGCGACGTTTCGATTGGAGCGCGGCCCCGCCATCGAAGGGCAACGACAACCGGAAGGCAACGAAGATGACGGTCCGCGGGCGCCTCGCCGTTCTGCTCGTAACGGCGTTCCTCATCGTGGCCGGCAGCCCGGCAGAGCGCGTCCGGGCCGAACCCGGCGACGACATGAAGATCGTCGCCGTCGAGGGCGCGTTCGAGGATGTTGCCGAATTCGTCGCCGATGCGATCGTCAACCGCGGCCTGGTGATCGACTATCGCGGCTATGTCGGCCGGATGCTGCAGCGGACCGGCAAGGACGCCGGCAGCGCCAAGCCGCTGTACCGGGACGCGCAATTCTTCCAGTTCTGCTCGGCGGTCTGGTCGCGNCGCACGATGGAGGCCGATCCGCGCAATATCGCCTATTGCCCCTATGTCGTCTTCGTCTACGAGCTGGCGGCGAAACCGGGCACCGTCCACGTCGGATACCGCCGCCCCGCGCAAGCCGGATCGGCGGAATCCCGGACGGCGCTCGCAGCGGTCGAAAAACTGCTCGACGCCATCGTCCGCGAAGCGACGGAGTAGCCGAACCGGCGGCGACCTTCCGCCTCTTGCCGGGGTGTGCGCCCCGCCGCAGGTTGGCGCGGGACAGGAGAGCGGGGCGGCAATGGCCTTTGTGGAAGCCGGCGGAAGCCGGCTTGAGTATGAATGGGCGGGGGTCGGGCCGGCGGACGGGCCGACCGTCGTCATGCTGCACCAGGGCCTCGGCTCCGTCGGCATGTGGCGGGATTTCTCGTCCCGCGTCGCGCGAACGACCGGCCTGCGCGTTCTGGCCTACAGCCGGCGCGGCCATGGCAAATCCGACCCGCTGACCCGCGCCGACCTGCCGCTGCCGTTCGACTTTATGCACCGGGAAGGGCAGGACGTGCTGCCGGAACTGCTGCGTACGCTGAACGTGCGCCGGCCGATCCTGTTCGGTCACAGCGACGGCGCCTCAATCGCGCTGATCTACGCCGGCAGCAATATCGGGCCGGCGGCGGACAGTCTCATCGTCATGGCGCCGCATGTTCTGGTCGAGTCCTGCACCATCCCGTCGATCGCCAGGGCCCGGGTGCTGTGGGAGGAGACCGACCTGCGCGACCGGCTCGCCCGCTACCACGACGATCCGGACGGCGCCTTTTTCGCCTGGAACCTGTCCTGGATGATGCCGGAGTTCCGCGACTGGAATATCGAGGAATACCTGCCGAACATCCACGTTCCAATGACGGTCATTCAGGGGCTGGACGACGAATACGGCTCGCCGATGCAGCCCCAGGCCGTCGAGCGGGGCGCCGGAGGGCCGGTAGACCTCGTCATGCTGCCGGGCTGCAAGCACTCGCCGCATCGCGACCGGCCGGAGGAAACGCTGGCCGCCGTCGCCCGGCATCTCGGGAGGAAGGCAGCCGCATGAGCAACACCAACGGACGCCGTAACGGGGGTCGCGCGGGGGACGGCCTCGACTATCCGCTGGGCGACAGCAAGCCGGCGGCCGCCGAAACGGTCGAGATTGCGCCCGGCGTCCACTGGCTGCGCATGCCCCTGCCCTATCAGCTCGACCATATCAACCTGTGGCTGCTGGAGGACGGCGAGGGCTATGTCGTCGTCGACAGCGGCTTGCAACTCGACGAGACCAGGCAACACTGGCGCACCATCTTCGACCGGTTCAGCATCGCCCATGGCGGCAGGCCCGGCAGGCCGGTAACCCGGCTGGTCGTGACCCATTTCCATCCCGACCATATCGGCCTCGCCGGTTGGCTGACCGAGCTGCTCGATACCGAACTCTGGATCACCCGGACCGAATGGCTGATGGCCCGGATGCTCTATCTGGATTCGGACGCGGTCAACCATCGGAGCATGGCGGAATTCTATGCCCTTCACGGCCTGGAACCGGCGCTGGCGGACAAGATCTTTTCCGGCGGCAACACCTATCGCAAGCGGGTCGCCGAGACGCCCTACCATCACCGGCGCCTGTGCGCCGGCGATGTCCTGGAGATCGGCGGGCGGCGCTGGGAGATCATCGTCGGCACCGGCCATGCGCCCGAGCATGCCTGCCTGTGGACCGCAGACGACGGCATCCTGATCTCCGGCGACCAGATCCTGCCCAAGATCACGCCGAATATCAGCGTCTGGGCAAGCGAGCCCGACGCCAGCCCGCTGGAGGACTATCTCGGCTCCTTCGCCAATTTCAGCCATCTGCCGGACGAGACGCTGGTGCTGCCGAGCCACAACCTGCCGTTCCGCGGCGTACAGAACCGGATCGGTCAGATCGTCGACCATCATCGGGTCCGGCTGGAGCGGCTGTCCGTCGGTTTTACCGACGGTTCCGGGCGTGCGCGCCTGTCGGCGGCGGATGCGGTGCCGCTGCTGTTCCGCCGCGAACTGGACTTTCACCAGATGGGTTTCGCGATGGGCGAGTGTCTGGCCCATCTCGCCTATCTGGAAGGCGAGGGGACGCTGACCGGCTGCATCGATCCGGACGGCATCCACCGATTCGAACGGACCTGAATCGGGCTTATCGGCCCGGCCGGTAATTTCGGAAAAAAACCAATTTCGGTCAGAGAGTTAGTGAAAGTCCGGATCGGACGCGCGGCGAAGCGAAACGCGCGTTCTTTGCGTCTTGACCCTGTGGATTCTATTGGTTAGCAAACCGGCGCGCATAAAAAAACAAATCGTGCTGCGGAGTTCCAGGGAGGTTTGCAGCGGCGGAGCAAACGGCAGGCCGCATCTCGCCGTGCGCCGGCAAGTCTCAATTCTTGGTTGACGACCGCGCGTGGAGCGCCCCCGCGCGGAGCGCTTTGGTGTGTCGCGCCCGATGCCGGCGCGGCCTGCCGAAGGGATCGAGTGGAGACGCCGATGACGGCAGACACATTCCCGAAACTGCTGGACCGCAATGCCCGCGAGCGCGGACCGCGGCCGGCAATTCGCGAAAAGTATCTGGGAATCTGGCAGACCTTCAGNTGGAGCGAGACCCGGGCCGAGGTGGAAACCATCGCCCACGGCCTCGCGGCCTCCGGCGTGCAGCGCGGCGACCGGATCGCTATCGTCGGCGACAACCGGCCCAATCTCTACTGGTCGATCGTGGCGGCGCAGGCGCTCGGCGCAATTCCGGTGCCGGTCTATCAGGACAGCGTCGCGAGTGAGCTGGCCTATGTGCTCCAGCACGCCGAAGTGTCGTTCGCCGTATCCGAGGATCAGGAACAGATCGACAAGCTGCTCGAGGTGCAGGAAACGACCCCGGCGCTCAAGACCCTGGTCTATTGCGATCCGCGCGGCATGCGCGAATACGAGCAGGATTTCATTCATTCGCTCGACGAGATCAAACAGGCCGGCGAAAAGCACAGGGCGGCCAACGCTGGCTTCTACGACGCCGAGGTTGCCAGGGGCCAAGGCAGCGACACGGCGATATTCCTCTACACCTCGGGGACCACGGGCAACCCGAAAGGCGTCGTCCTCACCTACGGCAACCTCATCTCGATGGCGGAAATGTCNGTCGAGCTGGAAAGGATTACCGAAGACGAAGACACGCTGGCCTATCTGCCCATGGCCTGGGTNGGCGATTGCGTGTTCTCGATCGGCCAGTCGTATGTCGCCGGCTTCTGCTCCAATTGCCCGGAGAGCCAGCAGACTTTCCTGACCGACCTCAAGGAAATCGGGCCGACCTATTTCTTTGCGCCGCCGCGCATCTTCGAGAATATCCTGACCTCCGTGAACGTGCGGATGCAGGACGCCGGCCGGACCAAGCGTCGCCTGTTCCACTATTTCATGGCGCACGCCAAGAAGGTCGGCGTGAAAATCCTGCAGANGGAAAAGGTCGGCGCGGGCGACCGGTTCAAATACTGGTTGGGCGAGCTCTTCGTTTACGGGCCGCTCAAGAACACCCTGGGGATGAGCCGGGTGCGGCGGGTCTACACGGCCGGCGAAGCGATCGGCCCGGATATCTTCGACTTCTACCGGTCGATTGGGCTGAACATGAAGCAGCTCTACGGCCAGACCGAGGCTTCGGTGTTCGTTACCCTGCAACCGGACAACGAAGTCTACGCCGATACCGTCGGCAAGGCCTGCCCCGGCGTGGAGGTGAAGGTCGATCCCGATTCGCGCGAGGTGCTCTACCGCAGCGACGGCGTGTTCAAGGAGTATTACAAGAACGAGGAAGAGACCCGGAAGACCAAGACCGAGGACGGCTGGGTCCATACCGGGGATGCCGGCTTCATCGACCATAACGGCCATCTGAAGATCATCGACCGGGCCAAGGATGTCGGCGTGCTGAACAACGGTTCGATGTTCGCGCCGAAATACCTGGAGAACAAGCTGAAGTTCTTCCCCTTCATCCAGGAAGCCGTGACCTTCGGCGGCGGGCGCGACCATGCCGCGGCGATGATCTCCATCGATATCGACGCGGTCGGCAACTGGGCGGAACGCAACAACGTATCCTACGCCAGCTATCGAGAACTCGCGGCCAAGCCCGCAGTCTACGAGGAAATCCGCAGGAATATCGAGCAGGTCAACGCGGACCTCGCCGAAGATCCCGAACTGGCCGGCGCCCAGATCGCGCGCTTTGCCTTGCTGCACAAGGAGCTGGACGCGGACGACGGCGAACTGACCCGGACGCGCAAGGTCCGCCGGAAATTCATCAACGAACGGTACGACAACCTGATTGAAGCGCTCTACGGCAGCCAGAGCGAGGTGCATTGCGAGGTCGAGACGACCTTCGAGGACGGGCGCAAGGGCGTGAGCGCCGCCGACATCGCGATCATGGACGCCAAGCTGACCGGCGGCGCGCCGCTGGCCAAAGCGGGTTAGCCGTCCATGAAACACGCAGAACGCACATTCGGCGACACCCTGCTCAAGGTCGACAACATCACGCTGCGCTTCGGCGGCGTGAAGGCCATCACCGACGTCAGTTTCGAAATCCGCGAGAAGCAGATATTCGCGATCATCGGCCCGAACGGCGCCGGCAAGACGTCAATGCTCAACGTCATCAACGGCTTCTACCATCCGCAGGAAGGCACGATCACCTACAAGGGCAACCCGCGCCACCAGATGAAGCCGCACGAGGCAGCCGAGACCGGGATTGCGCGGACCTTCCAGAACGTCGCGCTGTTCCGGGGCATGAGCACACTGGACAATGTCATGACCGGCCGGCTGCTCAAGATGAGCGGCCCGTCGATGCGCTACTATCACAACAAACTCGCCAACATGCCGGTGATCAACTACCTGACCTATCCGGCGATGTGGTTCGGCGATTTTCTGCTCGATTCCCTCTATTGGGGACCGTACCAGAAGGAAGAGGTTGCGCATCGCAAAGCCGCCGAAGAGGTCATCGACTTTCTCGAGATCCAGTCGATCCGGCGGACGCCGGTCGGCCGCCTGCCCTATGGATTGCAGAAGCGGGTGGAGTTGGGCCGGGCGCTCGCCATGGAGCCGGATCTGCTGCTGCTCGACGAGCCGATGGCGGGCATGAACCTCGAAGAAAAAGAGGATATGTGCCGCTTCGTCATTGACGTGAACGACGAATTCGGCACCACGATTGCGCTGATCGAACACGATATGGGCGTGGTGATGGATATTTCGGATCATGTCGTCGTGCTGAACTACGGCCGCAAGATTTCCGAGGGCACGCCCGCGGTTGTCCAGGCGGACCAGGATGTGATCGACGCCTACCTGGGCGTCGCGCACGAAGAGGACCTGATCGAGACCTAGAAACAGGGAATAGGCGCGCGCGCCGGCCCTGCTGGGTCCGGCATTGCGACAGCGCCGGCAGACCGCAGCGGGCAATCCCGAACCCGGGAGCCCGTTTGAGGGGGAAGGCATGGGAGAGTTTTGGGAATTCGTTCTGGCGCCGGTGCTCATATTCGAGAGCTGGCGGTTCGGCATGGAGGTCGCGATCAGCGGCCTGCTGGCCGGGGTGATGTACTCGCTCGTCGCGCTGGGCTTCGTGCTGATCTACAAGGCCTCGGGCATGTTCAACTTCGCCCAGGGCGTCCTCGTCCTGTTCGCGGCGCTCAACCTCGCCGGCTTCATCGGCCTCGGCGTGCCGATCCCGCTCGCTATCCTGCTGACGATCGGGATCATGATCCTGTTCGCCATCGTGGTGGAATACCTGGTCCTGCGCCATCTGGTGAACCAGGAGCAGATCATCTTGTTCATGGCGACCATCGGGCTGGCCTTTTTCCTGTCGGCCTTCGGCGAGACCATCTGGGGCTCCGACGTCAAGAAGCTGGACATCGGTATCCCGCAGGGCCGCTTCGAGCCCTTCGGGATCCAGATCCAGTATCTCGAGCTCACCGCCGGCGCGGTCGCCGCAGCGCTGGTGACTGTCCTCGCGATCTTCTTCAGCAAAACCAAGATCGGCCGGGCGCTCCGCGCGGTCGCCGACGATCATCAGGCGGCGCTTTCGGTCGGCATCAACCTGCGCACCATCTGGATCATCGTCTGGGCGGTTTCCGGCATCGTCGCGCTGGTTGCCGGCACCATGTGGGGCGCCAAGTCCGGCGTCCAGTTCAGCCTCTCGGAAATCGCGCTCAAGGCGCTGCCGGTGCTGATCCTGGGCGGCTTCGAATCGATCCCGGGCGCGATCATCGGCGGCCTGATCATCGGTCTGGGCGAGAAGCTGGCCGAGGTCGGCTGGGGCCCGTATGTCGGCGGCGCGATCGAGGACTGGTTCGCCTACATCCTGGCGATGGTCTTCCTGGTGTTCCGCCCGCAGGGCCTGTTCGGCGAAAAGATCATCGAAAGAGTCTGACGCTATGTTCTATCGCGAAGCCGGGCAGTTCTACACGAGCTACGCCAAGGACCAGGGCATCTTCCAGCTCCGGCAGGACAAGTACGGCCTGTGGGGCATCCTGTTCATCGCCTTCGTTGTAGTTCCGGTCGGCCTGTACCTGCTGGTGCAGGGCGGCCTCATGGCCGCGTCGACCAAGGACTATCTGTACAACTCGATCTTCCTGCTGCTGCTGGTCAACAGCATGGCGGCGCTCGGCCTGAATATCCTCACCGGCTATTGCGGGCAGATTTCCCTCGGCACGGCGGCGTTCATGGGGGTCGGCGCGTTTACCGCCTTCAAATTCTCGACCGGCCTGAACTACCGGATTCAGCACGAGGACGATGCCGGCGAGCTCGTTTCGCAGCTCGTGCCGCTGCTGCCGGCGATCGATAACCCGATTCTGCTGGTTCTGATCGCCGGCTTCGTTACGGCAATCGTCGGGGTGATCTTCGGCCTGCCCAGCTTGCGCATCAAGGGGTTCTATCTGGCGGTGGCGACGCTGGCGGCGCAGTTCTTTCTGGTCTGGTGCTTCTCGCGCGTCGAATGGCTCTACGACTATGTCTCGTCGTCGACGATCCAGATTCCGCCGCTAAAGCTGTTCGGCCTGGTCGTCACCGGCTCCGAAACGGTGATGCGCGACGGCCAGGNGGTGACGATCTATCCCGCGGCGGAGACGAAATACCTGATCTGCCTGTCACTCGTCGTGTTCTTTGCGTTCATCGCCAAGAACATGGTGCGCGGCCGCATCGGCCGGGCCTGGATGGCGATCCGCGACATGGATATCGCCGCCCAACTCATCGGGATCCGCCCGCTGGCAACGAAGCTGCTCGCCTTTGCGGTCAGCTCCTTCTTCTGCGGCATGGCCGGGGCGATGTCGCTGATCTTCTACCTCGGCGCGCTCGAAGGTGCGGAGGCCTTCAACATCAACGAATCCTTCTCGGTCCTGTTCATGGTCATCATCGGCGGGCTGGGCAGCATTACCGGCTCTTTCCTNGGCGCCGCCTTCATCACGCTGATCCCGATATTCCTGGTCGTGTCCCTGCCCTGGCTGGGAGGCCAGTTCGGTATCCCGGTCGATGCGGCGGTCGTCGAACACTTCCAGTTCATGATCTTCGGCGCGCTGATCATCATATTCCTGATCATGGAGCCGCTNGGTCTGGCGCGCCTGTGGCAGATCGGCAAGGAAAGACTGAGACAATGGCCGTTTCCCTACTAGCCGGCGGTCCAACATGTGCGCCGGTGGGTGGAAAACGGCTGTCATCGGCCGCGTCTTGCGGTCTTTTGCGGAACCTTTGGCACATGCTAAGGTTTTGGCAACCTGNAGGTCATGGTGTCCTGCAGGGTAACCCTCCAACCCCCAGCGCCCCGCGGGGGGCAAACCCGATCCAGGGAGGATAATGGTATGAGGCTGAAAGGGCTCACATTGGGTCTGGCCGCTGCAGTCGCCGCGACAGGCATTGCAGCGCCGGCCGTTCAGGCGGCGGATACCCAGTATTTCCCGCTGTTCACCTACCGCACCGGCCCGTATGCGCCGAACGGTATTCCGTCGGCCAACGGCATCGCCGACTATCTCAACTACGTCAACCTGAAGCACGGCGGCGTCAACGGCGTGAAGCTGGTCTGGGAAGAGTGCGAGACCGGCTACAACACCAAGAAGGGCGTCGAGTGCTACGAGCGCCTGAAGGGCAAGGGCACGACGGTCGTGTTTCCGTATTCGACGGGCATCACCTACAAGCTCATCCCGAACGCCGACAAGGACAAGATTTCGATCCTGACTGTCGGCTACGGCCGCACGGACGCGTCGGACGGCCGGGTCTTCCCGTGGACCTTTACCACGCCGACCACCTACTGGAGCCAAGCTTCGGCCTTCATCAAATATATCGGCGCCCAGGAAGGCGGCATGGGCAAGCTCAAGGGCAAAAAGATTGCCCTTATTTTNCATAACAGCGCCTACGGTAAGGAGCCGATCCGCACGCTCGAGTTGCTCGAGCGCAAGCTCGGCTACAAGCTGACCCAGCTCGCCGTGAACCATCCCGGCCAGGAGCAGAAAGCCACNTGGCTGCAGATCCGCAAGATCCGTCCGGACTGGATCCTGCTGTGGGGCTGGGGCGTCATGAACCAGGTNGCGATCAAGGAAGCCACCAATATCGGCTTCAAGATGGATCGCATGATCGGCGTCTGGTGGTCCGGCGCCGAGCANGACGTGGTCCCGACCGGCGATGCCGCGAAGGGCTACAAGGCCGGCACGTTCCANGCCGCCGGTGGCGATTTCCCGCTGATCAAGGACATCAAGAAAGTCGTCTACGACGCCGGCAAGGGCATCAAGGGCGGCGACAAGTATATCGGCCAGGTGCTGTGGAACCGCGGCATGGTGAACGCGATCTTCGCCACGGAAGCCATGCGCGCCGCGCAGAAGAAGTTCGGCGTCAAGGTGGTCAACGGCGACCAGATGCGCTGGGGACTCGAGAACCTCAACATCACNGCGGAACGCTGGNCGGAGCTGGGCCTGAAAGGCTTTATGCAGCCGGTCAAGAACACCTGCGCCGACCATGAAGGCAACGGCCCGGTGCTGATCCAGCAGTGGGACGGCAACAAGTGGAACATTGTCAGCGACTTCATCACGCCGATGCGTGAGGTCATCCGTCCGCTGATCGAGAAATCCGCGGCCGCCTACGCCAAGAAAAACAACATCACACCGCGCAAGTGCTAGGTCCGTTGCAGGCGAAACAACGCCTGTAGCAAGGGAGAACCGCCGTGAGTGAAGCCCCCGCAACCAATGGCGCGAACGGTGCTGCGCAAGCGTTGCTCAGCGTCAACAACATCGAGGTGATCTACGATCATGTGATCCTCGTGTTGAAGGGGGTTTCGCTCGAGGTTCCCAAGGGGGGCATCGTCGCCCTCCTTGGGGCCAACGGCGCCGGCAAGACGACGACGCTGAAATCGATCTCGAATCTGCTCGGCGCGGAACGCGGCGACGTGACGAAGGGATCGATCCTCTATGAAGGAACGCCCGTGCAAAGCCTGGATCCGAACGATCTGGTGCGGCGCGGCGTGATCCAGGTGATGGAAGGCCGCCATTGCTTTCCCCACCTCACGGTGGACGAGAATCTGTTGACCGGCGCCTACACCCGCCGGGACGGCGGCGCGGCGATCCGCGACTCCGTTGACAAGGTGTATGAGTATTTTCCCCGTCTGAAAGAGCGGCGCAGCGCGCTTGCCGGCTATATCTCCGGCGGCGAGCAGCAGATGTGCGCCATCGGGCGGGCGCTGATGTCAATCCCTCGACCATGCTGCTGGACGAGCCCTCCATGGGCCTTGCGCCGCAACTCGTCGAGGAAATTTTCGAGATCGTCAGACGTCTCAACCAGCAGGAAGGCGTCAGCATCCTGCTCGCCGAGCAGAACACCAACATGGCGCTGCGTTACGCCGACTACGGCTATATCCTGGAAAGCGGCCGCGTCGTGATGGACGGCGTCGCCAGCGATCTCGCCGAGAACGAGGACGTGAAGGAATTCTACCTCGGCGTTGCCGGCGAGAACCGCAANTCNTTCCGGGANGTGAAGCACTACAAGCGGCGCAAGCGCTGGCTCGCCTGAGCGGGCCCAACGGCGGCGGCGGCCGTGCCGCACCGCAAAGTCGTCGAGCGGGCCGTCATCCCATGANCGGGGTGGCGGCTTTTCAATTCGGGGGAACGGCCATGTCCGACCATTACGACGCCCTGGAAACCCGCGACCCGGCCGAGCGCGAGGCGGCGCTCATGGCGGCCCTGCCGGCGCAGGTCGCCCACGCCAGGGCCGCGACCGGCTGGTACGCGAAGAGCCTCGCCGACATCGACCCGGCGACGGTAGCGTCGCGCGAGGCCCTGGCGGCGCTGCCGGTCACCCGCAAGCACGGCCTGATCGAGGCCCAGAGGGCCGAGCCGCCGCTCGCCGGGCTCAATGCCCTGGCGCTGGGCGATGCCGCCGTCGCCTTCACCTCGCCGGGGCCGATCTTTGAGGTCATGGGCACCCGTAGCGACTATTACGGCGGCGCGCGGTCGCTCTACGCCGCCGGNCTGCGCAAGGGCGATATCGTCCACAATTCCTTNTCCTACCATCTCACCCCCGGGGGCTGGATTTTCCATGACGGCGCGCGCGCCCTCGGCTGCCCGGTCATTCCGGGCGGGATCGGCAACACCGAACAGCAGGCCCAGGTGATGGCGCAATACCGCCCGAAGGGCCATGCCGGCACGCCGGACTATCTGAAAGCGATCCTCGAGAAGGGCGACGAGTTGGGGCTCGACCTGACGTCGGTCCGGTCCGCCATCGTCGGCGCCGGCCCGCTCTTTCCGCCCCTGCGCGACTGGTACGGCGAGCGCGGCATCCACGTCTTCAACACGTTCGGCACCGCGGAACTCGGCATCGTCGCCTATGAGACCCACGCACAGAACGGCATGGTCATCGCCGAAGACAAGATCGTGGAAATCGTCGTCCCCGGGACCGGCGAACCGGTCGCCAACATCGGCGACGTCGGCGAACTGGTGGTGACGCTGCTGACGCCGGAAGTGCCGCTGATCCGCTTCGCCACGGGCGACCTGTCGGCCTTGACCGTGCGCCCAGCCCGTGCGGCCGGACGAACGTACGGATGCTCGGCTGGATGGGCCGAGCCGACCAGACGACCAAGGTGCGCGGCATGTTCGTCCATCCCGAGCAGATCGCCGATGTCGTCAAGCGTCATCCGGAGATCGCCAGGGCCCGGCTGGTTGTCGACGCCGTCGACGGCAAGGATGCGCCCAACCTGCGGGTCGAAGCGGGCCTGGCCGATTCCGCTTTCGCCGATACGGTCGCCCAGAGCTTCCAGACCGTCTGCAAGCTGCGCGCGACCGTGGAAATCGTCGAGCCGGGCACACTACCTAACGACGGCAAGGTCATCGACGATGTGCGCGTGTACGAATAGGGGCGGCGCGCGCAACGATATTGGCATCCGGAGAGCCACCCTAATCTTTTGTCCCCTTGCGCGGGCGGCGGCAGATTGCAGAGTGTCGGCAGTCATCCCGGCCATCGCGCGACACCATGGACACTCCGGATAGCGCTTCCGGCACCTATCCCGCCATCTCGCTGAGCGTCGAGGGCCTCGCCTGCATCCGCGGCGGGCGGGCCGTGTTCGGCGGGCTGAGCTTCGCGGGCGCCGGCGGCGACGCCATCGAACTGCACGGGCCGAACGGCGCCGGCAAATCCTCGCTGCTGCGCCTGCTGGCCGGACTGCTGCATCCGGCGGCAGGCACAATTGCGTGGACCGCCGGCGACGGCGCGGCGCGGCCGCCGCTGGCCTATTGCGGTCACCGCGATCCGGTCAAGGCGTGGCTGACAGTGCGCGAGCAGCTTGCCTGGTGGCGTGACCTGGAGGGCGGCGGCAGCGTCGAAGGGGCCGCTCAGGCGATGGGCCTCGGCCCGTTGCTGGAAGTCGCCGGCGGGCTGCTGTCGGCCGGGCAGCGGCGGCGGCTGGCGCTGGCTCGGCTGGCGCTGACCGAGGCGCCGGTCTGGCTGCTCGACGAGCCGACGGTCTCGCTCGACGAAGACGGCGCCGCGCTTCAGGGCCATGATCGGCCGGCACCGGTCGCAGGGCGGCCTGGCGATCGCGGCGACGCATCTGCCTATCGGCCTGCCGGACGCCCGAACGGTGATGCTGCCCGGCGATGCCGCCGAAGGGCCGGACGGTCCCTGATGCGCCCCTATCTTGCGACCTTCCGGCGGGATCTGCGCTTCGCGGTACGGCACAGCGCCGACACCGCTGTCGTCCTGGCGTTCTTCGTCGTTACTGTCATCCTGTTTCCGCTCGGCGTCGGACCGGCGGCCGGGACCCTCGCGGCCATCGCGCCGGGCGTGATCTGGGTCGCGGCCCTGCTGGCGACGCTGCTGTCCCTCGACCGGCTGTTCGCTGCCGATTTCGAGGATGGCACGGTCGACCTCTTCCTGACCGGCCGCAACAGCCTGTTGCTGATCGTGCTGGCGAAATGCGCGGCGCACTGGCTGACGACCGGCCTGCCCCTGATAATCCTGTCGCCGGTGCTCGCCGCCATGCTGCACCTGCCGGCGGCGGGCTATCTCATGCTCGCCCTCGGCCTGCTGTTCGGCACGCCGGTGCTGACGCTGATCGGCGCTGTCGGCGCGGCGCTCGTGCTCGGCGCGCGGCGCGGCGGCGTGCTGATCGCCATCCTCGTGCTGCCGCTCTACATCCCGGTCCTGATTTTCGGCGTGCTGAGCGTCGACGCCGTCATCCATGCCGCCGATCCGTGGCCGCATATCCTGCTGCTCGCCGCCGCCCTGCTCGCCGGCCTCGCAATTGCGCCGCCGGCCGTCACCCTGGCCCTGCGCAGCGCCGCGGAGTGAGGCGGCCATTTTGGACCGCGGAGCGGCAATCGCAGTGATTCGCGCTTTCCTAAAGCGTGTCTCGGCAGGATGCCCTGCGATACGCCCCTTCGGGGCTACTCAGGGTGAGGGAGATTGGCGGAATTTACTGAATTTTCCCCTCATCCCGAGTAGCCCCGGACCTGTTCCGGGGCGTATCGAGGGACCGCTCGAACGATGAACCGGCATGACTGGCCACGAGCGCCGAAAATCCTATTCCCGGCCCTCCCGGACCTCGGGATAGCGCATCCGGCGCATCACCCACATCACGCCGATCAGGTCCCACAGGCCGGCCCACAGGCGGTCGAATGTGCCGTATTTGCTGACGCCCTGGTTGCGCGGCCGGTGCGCTACCGGAACCGAGACCGCCCGGTGCCCACGCCGGGCAAACAGGGCCGGGAAGAATCGGTGCATGTTCTCGAAATGGGGCAGTTCCAGGAAGGTCTCCCGGTTCATCAGCTTCAGGCCGCAGGCGGTGTCCGGCGTGCCGTCGCCGAGCAGCCAGCCGCGCACACGGTTGGCGACGCGGGAGACGACCTTGCGCCACAAACCGTCCCGCCGCTCCGTGCGCCAGCCGCAGACCAGCAGGCGGGAATCGGGCTCGCCGCTTTCGCAAAGCCTCTGCCACATTTCGAGCAGGCTGGCGGGATCGTCCTGGCCGTCGCCGTCCATCGTCGCCATGAACCGGCCGCGCGCAGCCTTGGCGCCGTTAATCAGCGCCCGGCTCTTGCCGCCGCGCGCTGCATGTGTGATCGCCCGCACGACGCCTGCCCCCGCCGCTTCCGCAGCGATCTCGCCGGCCGTACCGTCGTCGCTGCCGTCGTCGACAAAAACGATCTCGTAATCGACATGCCCGTCGAACGCCGCCTGCACTTCGCCCACCACCCCGGCGATGTTGCCGGCCTCGTTGTAGACCGGAATGACGATCGAAAGCAGCGGAGCGGACATGGCNTGAGCGTCTTCTCCCGATTGCCTTGCNCGAGCCTGCGNCCGGGGCGCAAGCCCGTTCCGGTGTTGGGCCGGCCCCCGGTTTGACCGGCGGAAACGATTGTCGTACCTAGCCCGGATTTCTCGCCAATGTCACGGCCTGCNTCGCGTCCGGACGTTCGCTCCGCNTCGTTCGGAACCGGGAGCGGGCCGAAGAGTGCAGCGGGGCCTAAGGTCGGGGCTCGCGANGCCACGGGCGGGCGTTCGGTTGCCGGGCGGTGCGCAGTCCGCCGGCTNTTGCAAANAGGACACGGAACGGGTGCTCACCGGGTATCGCGCATGGTTCTGGCTGACGCTGCTGTGCGCGGCGCTCTACCTGCCGGGAATCGACTCCCTGCCGGCCATGGACCGGGACGAATCCCGCTTCATGCAGGCGTCGCGCCAGATGGCGCAGACCGGCGATACCGTTCGCATCCGCTTCCTCGACAAGGCGCGCAACAAGAAGCCGGCCGGCATCCACTGGATGCAGGCAGCCTCGGTCAAGGCGTTCAGCACGCCGGAAAGCACGGCGCTGTGGCCCTACCGGCTGCCGTCGGTGCTGGGCGCCACCATCGCCGTTCTGTTCGCCTTCGCGCTCGGACTGCTGTTCCTCGACCGGCGCGGGGCCTTCCTGTCGGCGGCGCTGCTGGCGTCTTCCTTCGTGNTGGTCGTCGAGGCCCACACCGCAAAGACCGATGCGGCGCTGCTCGCCACGATCGTCACCGCGCAATATGCGCTGGCGCACATCTATCTCGACGGGCGCAGCGGCCGCGTCACCGGCTGGCGTATCGCCATCCTGTTCTGGGCAGCGCTCGCCGTCGGCATCCTGATCAAGGGGCCGGTCCCGGTTGCGGTCGTATTTCTTACGCTGATTGCGCTACTCGTCACCGACCGGCAGGCGCGCTTCTGGCGCGGTCTGAGACCGCTGGTCGGCGTGCCGCTGCTCCTGCTGATCGCCGCGCCCTGGTATCTCGCCATCTTGCTGGCCGACGATACATTCCTGCGCGAAGCCGGCGGCAAGGACTTCCTCAGCAAACTGATTTCCGCCCAGGAACAGCACGGCGCACCGCCCGGCGCCTACGCCGTCATCCTGATCGNCGCTTTCGCGCCGGCCTCTGTGTTCGTCTGGCAGGCCCTGCGCTGGGGCTGGCAATGGCGCCGCGAGGCGGCCGTGCGATTTTGCCTGTGCTGGATCCTGC
>JGIcombinedJ30088_10002054_pt1 | contig 19706 bp, 15 predicted proteins | sample PinacodermPK_FD_30088 | JGI IMG/M metagenome (IMG submission 30088)
CGCATCGCAACGAGGACAGACGAAGATGGCAAAGGAAAAATTTGATCGTTCGAAGCCGCACGTGAACGTGGGCACGATCGGGCACATCGACCACGGCAAGACGACGTTGACGGCGGCGATCACGCGGGTCTTGGCNAAGCACGACCCGAGCAACGAGGTGCGCTCGTTCGACTCGATCGACAACGCGCCGGAAGAGCGCGAGCGGGGGATCACGATCGCNACGGCGCACGTGGAGTACCAGACGGGCAACCGGCACTACGCGCACGTGGACTGTCCGGGGCACGCGGACTACATCAAGAACATGATCACGGGTGCGGCGCAGATGGACGGGGCGATCCTGGTGGTCTCGGCGACGGACGGACCGATGCCGCAGACGCGGGAGCACATCCTGCTGGCGCGGCAGGTGGGGGTGCCGTACATCGTGGTGGCGCTGAACAAGGTGGACGCGGTGGACGACGAGGAGCTGCTGGAGCTGGTGGAGATGGAGGTACGGGAGCTGTTGGAGGAGTACGACTTTCCGGGGGAGGACGTCCCGGTGGTGCGGGTTTCGGCGTTGCGGGCGCTGGACGGGGTGGCGGACGCGGAGCCGGCGATCGATGAGTTGATGGCGGCGGTGGATGCGTACATTCCGACGCCGGAGCGGGACGTGGACCGGCCGTTCCTGATGCCGATCGAGGACATTTTCTCGATCTCGGGACGGGGCACGGTGGTGACGGGCCGGATCGAGCGGGGGACGGTGAACGTGGGGGACACGATGGAGTTCCTGGGGATCCGCGAGACGCACAAGAAGGTGATCACGGGCGTGGAGATGTTCAAGAAGCTGCTGGACCGGGGCGAGGCGGGTGACAACGTGGGGCTGCTGGTGCGGGGGCTGGACAAGGACGCGGTGGAGCGCGGGCAGGTGGTGGCGAAGCCGGGATCGATCACGCCGCACACGCGGTTCAAGGGGCAGGTCTACGTCTTGAAGAAGGACGAGGGGGGCCGGCACACGCCGTTTTTCAACGGGTACCGGCCGCAGTTTTACTTCCGCACGACGGACGTGACGGGGGTGGCGCATCTTCCGGCCGGCACCGAGATGGTGATGCCGGGGGACAACGTGGAGCTGGAGGTGGAGCTGATCGTGCCGATCGCGATGGAACAGGGGCTGCGCTTCGCGATCCGCGAGGGCGGCCGCACCATCGGCTCCGGCACCGTCTCCGCCATCGTCGAGTGAGTGCTTAGGAGGAAATCATGGCGCGCGAAATCATCACCCTGCAGTGCACGGTCACCAAGGACAGGAACTACACGACGACAAAGAACAAGCGGACTCAAACGGAGCGGCTCGAGCTGATGAAATACTCGCCACGGCTACGCAAGCATACGCTGCATCGGGAAATGAAGTAGACTGAAGGCAGGCACGCGGCCGTAGGGGCGTCGGTTAACGGTAAACCAGCGGTCTCCAAAACCGCCAATGGGGGTTCGATTCCCTCCGCCCCTGCCATTTCCGAACGTTGGACGGAGGGAAGCTAGCCTCGTCCGAGCAACTAATCGCCGAGAGAGCATCTACCAATGGCCAGGGCGCTAAAGAAAAAGTCTGCCGAGAACTTGAGCCTGCCGGACCGAGTCCGGCGCTACCTTGATGGCGTGATTCGAGAGCTGCGCTTGGTCAAGTGGCCTGGCCGGGCGCAGGTACGGGCCCTGACTGTCGTCGTGCTTGTCACGGTCTTCGCGTTCGCGGTCTTCTTCGGCGTGGTCGATTTCTTTCTCGCTTGGGGCCAGCGGCTGCTGTACGAGACATTCACGCAATCGGGCTAGGAGGCACCAGAAGTGGACGAGACATTGACGCCGCAGGGCGAGCCGCTCGAGCCTACGCCTCCAGCCCAGGGGGCCGCTGGCACCGACGCTCCGGACACCGTCCCGAACTTGCAGTGGTACATCATTCACACCTATTCGCGGTTCGAAAACAAGGTGAAAGATGGCCTGAGGTCGCGGGTCGAGGCGCTTGGCTTGGACGCGCGAGTGGGCGAGATACTGATTCCGACCGAAGATACGGTCGAGATGCGCAACGGAAAGAAGGTCACCGTCAAGCGTCTTCTATATCCGGGATATGTGTTGGTGCAGCTCGATCTCGATGACGATCTCTGGCATGCAGTTAAGAACACCCCTAAGGTCACGGGCTTCGTGGGCGGTGGCAAGACTCCGACGCCCCTGACATCCGACGAGGTCAATCAGATCCTCTACCGGCAGAAGTCCTCCGAAGATCACCCGAGGCCGCGCATGGATTTCTCCCGAAACGACCGTGTNAGCATCGTGGACGGACCATTCACCGGGTTCTCCGGCTCGGTCGAAGAGGTCAATGCGGACCGCAANACGCTCAAGGTCATGGTGACCATTTTCGGGCGCGCGACGCCCGTGGAACTGGAGTACTTCCAGGTCAAGAAGGCAGGCTAGGGGGGAGCAATCGATGGCAGCGCCCAAGGTAAAGAAAATCAAGCAGCAGATCAAACTGCAGATCATGGCCGGCAAGGCAACGCCTGCGCCTCCGGTGGGCCCGGCCCTCGGCCAGGCAGGACTGAACATCATGCAGTTCTGCAAGGAATTCAACGCGCGTACCGCGAAGCCCGAGCTCGAGGGCTTGATCGTCCCAGTCGTGATCAGCGTCTACCAGGACCGCACCCACGACTTCGTGACAAAGACGCCCCCCGCGGCCGTGCTGATCAAGCGCAGTGCGAACCTGGCAAAGGGGTCCGGCGAACCGAACCGAACGAAAGTCGGCACGATCACGCTCGCGCAACTCGAAGAGATCGCACGGCAGAAGATGCCGGATCTGAATTGCCACTCGATCGAGGGGGCAATGGCCTGCGTCCAGGGGACGGCGAACAGCATGGGAGTGCGGGTGGTATAATCGGGTATTAGGAATCCCCGTGGGAGACGCGCCCGGATCCGTCCGGCGCGTCGTTGGCACCAAGGTGGCATATGGCAGGCAAGAAGTACCGCGCGTTTGCGGAGAAGATTGAGAATCGTCCGTATCCCTTGGCGGAAGCGATTCCGTTGCTGCAGCGAAACAAGGTTTCGAAGTTTGACGAGACTGTTGAGGTTCATCTCAATCTGGGCGTCGACCCCCGTCACGCCGACCAAATGGTTCGTGGAACCGTTGTGCTGCCACACGGTCTGGGCATCGCCAAGAAAGTCCTCGTTCTAGCGTCTGGGGACAAGGTTCAGGAGGCGCTCGATGCGGGCGGTGACTTTGTTGGCGGCCAGGAGTACGTCGACAAGATCGCCAAGGAAGGCTGGCTGGAATTTGATGCCGTCGTGGCGACGCCCGACATGATGCGGTTCGTCGGCCGGGTTGGCAGAATTCTTGGACCCAGAGGCTTGATGCCCAATCCCAAGACCGGAACAGTGACATTCGACGTGGCCAAGGCGGTCAGCGAAGTCAAGGCGGGCAAGGTGGAGTTCCGAGTGGACAAGGGAGCCGTGATCCACTCTCCCGTCGGCAAGCTGCGGTTTGACGTCGGCAAGCTGACCGAGAATGCTGAGACGCTGATTTCGGCCGTGATAAAGGCAAGGCCCCAAGCGGCNAAAGGGCGATATTTGGTGAAAGCGACGATCTGCTCCACCATGAGTCCGTCNTTGACGCTTGACGTCGCGGATCTGGGCTGAGGGCNGGGAAGGCATGAAGACGAAGGCGGAAAAGCAGGTGATGCTGGCCCAGCTCAAGGGCTCGTTCGCGGAATCTCCCGCAGTGGTGGTTTGCAAGTTCGAAGGTCTCAATGTCGCCCAAGACCAGGTCTTGCGGAGCGAGTTGCGCAATCTGGGAGCGACATACCAAGTGGTGTCGAACCGACTGGTCGCTTTGGCCGCGAAAGGCACGCCGTTCGAGTCAGCCTTGGCTGGCCAGCGTGGCATGACGGCACTGGCATTTCCGGGAGACGACCTAGTCGGAGCCCTCAAGGCGCTTGTCAACTATGCCAAGCAAGAAGAGCGATTTACCTTCACGGCGGGTGTCGTAGAAGGCCGTGAGCTGGATGCAGCCGGCCTGGACGCACTCTCCAAGATGCCCGGAAAGGAAGGCGTCCAGGCGCAGTTGTTGTACATCATCAACTCGTCGACCCAGCGCCTGCTTGGCACGCTCAATGCCCCGGGACGTGATGTTGCGGCGGTGCTGCAGCAAGCGGTCGAGAAGAACAAGTTCAACGAGTAGCCCGGAGCGGGCAAGCTCCCCGTTTCTAGCGGGGATTCAGATTTGGCTTGAAACCAAGTAAAGGAGTAAGCAGGATGGCGGACATTGGTGCAATCGCAGAATCGATCAAGGGCTTGACCCTGATGGAGGCCGCGGACCTTGTGAAGAAGCTCGAAGAGGAACTGGGGGTTTCGGCGGCGGCAGCTGTCGCGGCTGTTCCGGTTGCCGCGGGCGGCGCTGCGGAGGAGGCTGCTGAAGAGCAGACCGAGTTTGCTGTAGTGCTAACCGGTGCGGGCAGTCAGAAGATCAAGGTAATCAAAGCCGTGCGTGAGATCACTGGACTCGGCCTCAAGGAGGCCAAGGACCTCGTGGATTCAGCGCCCAAGGCGGTCAAGGAGAACGTGCCGAAAGAGGAAGCCGAGCAGGTCCGTGCAAAGCTCGCTGATGTCGGGGCGGAAGTTGAAGTCAAGTAGGCGTGCAGTGCCAGGCGGCTTGCCAGCCACTCTCGGTTTGACATTGGGCCTCTCCATCGTTTAGCATGGATGATGCGGGAAAGGCTCCGTCGGGCTACAGGCGGTGCGGTCGGCTGATCCAAGCAGCAACAGGATTTGCTGAATTGGGACGTGCCCAGGCTAGGTGCGTCCTCGTTCCAGCCGAGTGCTGGTCTAGGGGTGAGGTGCGCCCTTGACCGGCATTCGTGTGCTTGCTAGTAGTCGCATCAACTTCGAGGCCGGATCACGACAGCCGGGCGACGAAGGGAATATGGTGCGCCTTGCAAGCAAAAGGGGGCAGGTGTGAACGAAACGATAGCTCCGACCGCGAGCGGATCTACCGCGGGCGTGGCGGAACGCCATGATTTCTCCGGAATCCGGACCGCGATTCCGATCCCAAATCTGATTGATGTACAGCGCGAGTCCTACGCGCGGTTCCTCCAGATGGACCTGTTGCCGGGAGAGCGTGACGAGATCGGTTTGGACGCGGTTTTCAAGTCGGTATTCCCGATCGCCGACTTCCGAGAGATGAGTTCGCTCCAGTTCGTGGACTATTCGATTGGCGACTGGGAGTGCAAGTGCGGCGGTCTTACTGGCTTGTATCACTTGCGTACCAAGTGCAGCCACTGTCGCGAGACGATCCGCAGCGATCCCAAAGGACCTCCCGAGCTGCTCTGCGGCCACTGCGGCTGCCTGACAGAGAATACTGTCACGTTCTGCCAGAAATGCGGTGATCCGATCGGCCTCAAGCTGAAGTACGAGGTGGACGAATGCCAGGAGCGTGGAATGAACTATTCCGCGCCGCTGAAGGTCACGCTCAAGCTGACCGTGTTCGAGAAGGACCAAGGGTCCGGCGAGAAGTCGGTCCGGGACATCAAGGAGCAGGAAGTATTCTTCGGTGAAATTCCCTTGATGACGGATCAAGGGACATTCATTATCAGCGGCACGGAGCGGGTGATTGTCTCACAGTTGCACCGCTCGCCCGGTGTGTTCTTCGAGTCCTCGAACAACCGCACCTATTTCCTTGGCAAGATCATTCCGTACCGGGGCAGTTGGGTCGAGTTCGAGTATGACCACAAGAACTTGTTGCAGGTTCGGATCGACCGAAAGCGCAAGTTCCTGGGTTCGGTCTTCCTGCGGGCTCTGGGACTCAAGGACGATGCCCAGATCCTTCGCCAGTTCTACTCTGTCGACACGATCCAGGTTTCCGAGTCCGGGGCGTTGCAGCGCCGCGTTTCGGAAAACATGCTAGGTACAAAGCTTGCCGCGTCGATCGAAATCGACGACAATGTGCTGGCTCGCAAGGGCCGCAAGGTCACCCCGCGCCTGCTGCAGCAAATTCGGGAGGCCGGCATCGAGCGGCTGCCGTGTTCGGCCCAGGACTTGATTCCATCGCCCGAGCAGATGCGAGCGATCTTTGCGGACGACCTCTTCGATCCGGAGAGCGGGGAAGTGCTGCGGGGTTGCGAAGCGAACGCCCAGGTGTCCGAGCAGGCCCTGGCCGCGATCGCGGCGAACGGCATCACCGAATTCGGGGTGATCTTCCCGGAGGATGACGAGTGCGGCCCGGTGCTGTCGGAGACGCTGCGCAAAGACAGTGTCAAGACGCAGGACGACGCCCTCCTCGAGATCTATCGCAAGCTGCGTCCGGGTGACCCGCCGACGCGCGAGACCGCCTGGGATCTGTTCCGCGGCATGTTTTTCGATAGCCGCAAGTACGATCTCTCGCGGGTCGGCCGGATGAAATTCAACATCAAGCTCCATGGCGAGGCGGATGCTACGCCGCTGGACCGCCGGGTGCTGGATGCTGCGGACTTCTACTCGACAATCCGGTACCTGTTCAAGCTTCGTCGCAACATCGGAGAGGTCGATGACATCGACCATCTGGGGAATCGTCGCGTGCGCGCGGTCGGTGAGTTGCTGGAGAACCAGTTTCGGATCGGCCTGATCCGCATGGAACGGGCCATGAAAGAGCGCATGACCGTGTACCCGGACATGACCAGCGCGATGCCCCACGATCTGATCAACGCCAAGCCGGTCATGGCCGCGGTCCGGGAATTCTTCGGCTCCTCGCAGCTTTCACAATTCATGGACCAGATCAATCCCTTGTCGGAAATCACTCATAAGAGAAGGCTTTCGGCATTGGGGCCTGGCGGTCTGTCGCGTGAGCGCGCCGGATTCGACGTGCGCGACGTCCATACAACCCACTACGGGCGGATATGCCCGATCGAGACTCCGGAGGGGCCCAATATCGGACTGATCAGCTCGCTTTCGTGCTTCGCCAGGATCAACGAGTACGGCTTCATCGAGAGCCCCTACCGGAGAGTCCAGAACGGACGCATTGTCGACGAGGTCAGGATCAGCTATTCCGGAGATACAGACCTTCGCGTCGGTGACGTGGTTCATCGCGATACAGCCGAGAAGGCGAATGCCGTACTGAAGCCGGGCGCCGACCAGGCGACCTGGGGTACGTATTGCTCGTACCTGTCGGCATGGGAAGAGGACAGGTACGTCATCGCGCAGGCCAACATCCCGGTTCGGCCGGACGGTTTCATCGATCGCGAGTTCGCTAACTGCCGGGTCGCGGGCGACTTCCAACTCAAGCGGCGCGCCGAGATCCAGTATCTCGACGTCAGCCCGAAGCAGCTTGTGTCGGTGGCCGCCAGTCTGATTCCGTTTCTTGAGAACGATGACGCCAACCGAGCCTTGATGGGCTCCAACATGCAGAGGCAGGCCGTGCCGCTCCTGCGTGCTGACTCCCCGATTGTGGGAACCGGGATGGAGCGCATCACTGCTCGCGATTCCGGGGCGGTTGTGCTTTGCAAGCGTAGCGGGACGGTAGACTCGGTGGACTCAGAACGGATCATCGTGCGTGTCGAGGACACAGGGCACGAGGAGCAGCTGTCGCGCGAAGTCGGAGCCGATATTTACCAGCTGATCAAGTTCAGGCGCTCGAACCAGAACACATGCATCAACCAGAAGGCGATCGTCAGCGTCGGCCAACGGGTCGAAAAGGGCCAGGTACTGGCGGACGGACCGTGCACCGACAAAGGCGAACTGGCGCTAGGGCGGAATGTGCTTGTCGCGTTCATGCCGTGGCGCGGATATAATTTCGAGGACGCCATCCTAGTCAGCGAAAAGCTGGTCAAGGAGGACTACTACACCTCGCTGCACGTCGAGGAATTTGAAGTCGACGCTCGCGAAACTAAGCTCGGTCCGGAGGAGATCACTCGGGACATTCCGAACATTTCAGAGAGCTTCCTGCGCAACTTGGACGAGAGCGGGGTCATCCGGATCGGTGCGAAGGTCGGTCCGGACGATATCCTCGTTGGCAAGGTCGTTCCCAAGGGAGACGTGCAACTCACGCCCGAGGAGAAGCTCCTGCGGGCGATCTTCGGTGACAAGGCCGGCGACGTCAAGGACGCTTCGTTGCGATGCCCACCGGGCATTTCCGGCGTTGTCGTCGGGGCCAAGGTGTTCTCGCGCAAGGGGATCGAGAAGGACTCCCGGGCGATCGCGATCGAAACGGAGGAAATCGACCGACTGCAGCGCAATTTGGAAGACGAGAAGCGTATCCTGTTCGACCAGCGTTCCGACCTCCTCGACGACATGCTTGGCGGCTTGGTCGTGAAGACCGACCTGCACGACGAGAAAACCAACCGCCGTCTGGTAAGCAAGGACGAGATTCTGGACAAGTCGCACTTCGACGTCCTGAGAGGGAGGGATTTGAAGAGGTTGCGGTTGGTCGAGGCTGCAGAAGACGGAGGCGCGGAAGGGGCCTCGGCCGCCCGTCCGCGATCGCGGTTGTCTGACCAAGGCGCCGAACGGAATGAGCGCATCGACGAAATCGACAGCATGACGATGCGCCAGGTCAACGCATTGGAGAAGCTCACTGATGAGAAGATCGCGAAGCTCAAGAAGGGGGACGAGCTCTCACCAGGCGTGATCAAGACGGTGAAAGTCTTTGTGGCGATGAAGCGCAAGCTGTCGGCGGGTGACAAGATGGCTGGCCGTCACGGCAACAAGGGCGTGATCGCCCGGGTGCTGCCGGAAGAGGACATGCCTTTCTTGCCCGACGGAACTCCTGTAGAAATCGTGCTGAATCCCTTGGGTGTACCGTCCCGCATGAATGTCGGGCAGATCCTGGAGACTCATCTCGGATGGGCTGGCCATGCGCTCGGAATCAAGTTCGCCGCGCCTGTATTCGAGGGGCCGGGCGAGAAGTTGATCAAGAAGTATCTGTCGGAAGCCGGCCTTCCGGCGTCCGGAAAGACCGAGCTTTACGACGGGCTGACCGGACGGGCTTTCGAACAGGATGTGACGGTCGGCATCATTTACATGTTGAAACTGAGCCATTTGGTGGACGACAAGATCCATGCCCGGTCGATTGGCCCGTACTCGCTGATTACCCAGCAGCCGCTGGGCGGCAAGGCGCAGTTCGGTGGCCAGCGCTTCGGGGAGATGGAGGTCTGGGCTCTTGAGGCTTACGGTGCCGCGCATATCTTGCAGGAGTTGCTGACAGCGAAGTCGGACGATGTGTACGGCCGGGCCAAGATCTACGAATCAATCGTGAAGGGCGAGTCAGCCATGAAGCCGGGCGTGCCGGAATCATTCAACGTGCTGATTCGTGAATTGCAGTCACTGTGTCTGGACGTGGAACTCGTTCAGTCACAGCAGGACGTGATCGAGACCGCTTTGGCGGCGGACTGAGAGCGCCCTTCGCAGGAAGGGCGCGTGAACCGTTCGCGGCCGGAAGTGCTTGCAGTTCCGGCGCGGCGGAGAAGAGACTTAGGAGGAAGCCTTGTTCGAATCCAATGCCTACCATGACACTCGGGGGCCGTCTACCAGTGACTTCGACTCGATCAAGATCGGACTCGCGTCGCCAGAGAAGATTCGCAGCTGGTCGTTCGGCGAGGTAACGAAGCCGGAGACGATCAACTACCGGACATTCAAGCCTGAACGCAACGGCCTCTTCTGCACCGCCATCTTTGGTCCCGTGACGGATTGGGAATGCCTGTGCGGCAAATACAAACGCATGAAGCATCGCGGGGTGATCTGCGAGAAGTGCGGCACCGAAGTGACGCTCAGCCGGGTCCGTCGCGAGCGGCTCGGGCACATTGAACTCGCGGCCCCTTGTTCCCATGTGTGGTACTTCAAGGTCCTGCCAAGTCATATTNGCCAGCTTCTTGACATCACGATGCGCGATCTCGAGAGGGTGCTCTACTACGAGGCGTACATCGTCGTGGATACCGAGGACCCTGACGAATTGAGCGAGGGCGAGGTGCTTTCCGAGGAGCGGAAGCGCCAGTTGGACGACGACGACTTCGAATTCACCGCACTGATGGGTGCGGAAGGGATCAAGGAGCGNCTGAAGAANATCGACACCGCGGAGCTATCCAAACAGCTTCGGACTGCCATGAAGTCGGAAACCTCGGTGCAGAAGAAGCTGAAGTTCGCNCGCCGCCTCAAGGTGGTGGAATCGTTCCGCAAGTCCAGCAACAAGCCCGAGTGGATGATTCTCGACGTCGTTCCAATTATCCCGCCAGAGCTGCGTCCCCTCGTTCCNCTGGACGGTGGCAGGTTCGCGACTTCGGACCTGAACGANCTCTACCGGAGGGTGATCAACCGCAACAACCGCCTTCGCAAGTTGATTGACCTACGCGCTCCAGACGTAATTGTGCGCAACGAGAAGCGAATGCTGCAGGAAGCGGTGGACGCCCTTTTTGACAATGGCAGGCGAGGGCACCAACTGCGCGGAGCGAACAACCGGCCGCTCAAGTCATTGGCGGACACACTGAAGGGGAAGTACGGACGCTTCCGTCAGAACCTGCTCGGCAAGCGCGTCGACTATTCGGGCCGCTCGGTCATCGTCGTTGGCCCGGAGCTTAAGCTGCACCAGTGCGGGCTACCGAAGAAGATGGCGCTNGAGTTGTTCAAGCCATTNATCTACCAGAGGCTTGAGCAGCGTGGCTATTGCACGACCATCAAGCAGGCCAAGGAACTCGTCGAACAGCAGGACGCGGTCGTATGGGACATCCTCGAAGATGTCATCAAGGATCACCCGGTGTTGCTCAACCGCGCACCCACCCTGCACCGCCTTGGCATCCAGGCCTTCGAGCCGGTCTTGGTCGAAGGAAAGGCCATCAAGGTTCACCCGCTGGTTTGCACGGCATTCAACGCCGATTTTGACGGTGACCAGATGGCGGTTCATATTCCGCTTTCGCCTGAGGCGCAGGTGGAGGCGCACGTGCTGATGCTCAGCGCCAACAACATTCTCTCGCCCGCCAACGGCGCTCCGATCACCACGCCGTCGCAAGACATGGTCCTCGGCCTGTACTACCTCACTAGCAGCCGTTCCGGCGCGGTGGGCGAGGGTCGCGCGTTCGGCAACAAGCGGGAAGTCCTGCTGGCCTACGACATGGGAGAAGTCGAAACGCAGACGCCCATCAAGCTCTACTACAGCGGGCCGGTGATCGACTTGGCGATGTCAAGCAATGATCAGAACATCCGTCAAACGGAGCCGGTCATTTACTCCAAGCAGCACCTCGAAACCACGGTTGGACGCGTCTTGCTCAACGACCGCTTGCCGAAGGAGTTGCCATTCATCAACGGACTGCTCAAGAAGAGAGGGTTGGGGCAGCTGGTGTCGTACTGCTACCTGAAACTTGGGCGCGAGAAGACCGTTGAGATGCTGGATGAGCTCAAGGATCTCGGCTTCCTGTTCGCAACGATCTCCGGGATGTCAATCGGTATCGACGACATGATCGTCCCGGAGCAGAAGGACCGCTTGGTCGAAGACGCCCAGAAGGACGTGATGAAAGTTGAGCAGCAGTATCGTGACGGAGCCATCACGCACGGCGAGCGATACAACAAGATCATCGAGATCTGGTCGAAGCTGACCGAGAACGTTTCGGCAAAGATGTTCTCCGACATGCAGTCGGGAGGCGGCGGGACACTGAATCCCATCTATGTGATGGCGGATTCCGGTGCGCGAGGTTCGGAGCAGCAAATCCGGCAACTCTCGGGCATGCGCGGCCTGATGGCGAAGCCGAGCGGCGAGATCATCGAGACGCCGATCACCGCGAACTTCCGCGAAGGGCTCAACGTCCTGCAATACTTCATCTCGACGCATGGTGCCCGGAAGGGCCTCGCCGACACGGCGCTAAAGACCGCTGATTCGGGCTATCTCACCCGAAGGCTGGTCGATGTGGCCCAGGACGTGATCATCACCGAGAACGACTGCGGCAAGAACGACGGAATCTTTGTCGAGGCGCTGGTGGAATCCGGCGAGATCCGTGAGCCGCTCCGCGACCGCATCGTCGGCCGCGTAGCGGCGGAGGAGATCCGGGACTACGAGGGCGAAGCGGTTGTGGCTGCCAGCCAGGAGATCACGGAGGATCTTGCGAACGCCATCGAATCGGCCGGGATCGAGCGGGTCAAGATTCGCTCGGTGCTCACATGTGAGACGGAACGTGGAGTCTGCCAGCTCTGCTACGGTCGAAACTTGGCGACCGGGAGGCTGGTTGAACGGGGCGAGGCCGTCGGCATCGTCGCTGCCCAGTCGATCGGCGAGCCCGGCACCCAGCTGACGATGCGGACATTCCATGTCGGCGGCACAGCGACGCGGGTCGGAGAGGAGTCCCGGCAAACCGCTAAGTCGGATGGCTTTGCAAAGTATGTCGGCATCAATGCGGTCAAGGACAAGTCCGGTGCCCAGATCTCGATGAACCGCAACGGAATTGTCGCGGTCGTGGACAGCAAGGGACGCGAGCGCGAGCGCTATCAGGTCATGTATGGAGCCAAGCTCCATGTAGCGGACGGAGATGAGGTCGCTCGGTCCAAGGTCCTGGTCGAGTGGGACCCGTTCACGTTTTCGATTCTGACCGAATCGGCCGGTCAGTGCCACTTCCAGGACTTGCAGGAGGGCCTGACGCTGCAGGAGGACATCGACGAGGTGTCCGGCATGTCGCAATGGGTGGTGAAGGACGACCCGGACAAGAAGCGTGAGCCTCGGATCGAGATCCGGGACGATCAAGGCGTTGCGGTGCGCAAGTACCTGATCCCGAGGAACGCGCACCTGATGGTGCGGGACGGGGAACAGATCAGCGCCGGTGACGTGCTCGCGAAGATTCCCCGCGAAACCACCAAGACAAAGGACATCACTGGAGGACTCCCGCGTGTTGTTGAGCTCTTCGAGGCGCGCAAGCCAAGTGAGCCCGCGGTGATTTCCGAAATCGACGGCGTCGTCGAGTACGGACTATTGGGCAAGGGATACCGCAAGGTATTCGTTGTTTCCGATGACGGCGAGCGGAAGGAGTATTCCATCCCGCGAGGTGTTCACATCAACGTCCAGGAAGGCGAGCGGGTGAACGCAGGTGAGGCGCTCATGGACGGCCCTCCCGATCCGCACCAGATCCTGGAGGTCCTGGGCAAGGAAGAGCTCCAACGGTACTTGGTGAACGAGATTCAGGCGGTCTATCGCGTCCAAGGCGTCGGTATCAACGACAAGCACCTAGAGGTGATCGTGCGTCAGATGATGCGCTGGGTGAAGGTCGATGATGTTGGCGACTCGGATTTCCTGATTGATGATATTGTGGACGAATTCCGGTTCCGGAAGACAAATCTGAAACTTGTGGAAGAGGGAGGCAAGCCCGCGTCCGGCCGTCCGCTCTTGATGGGCATCACGAAAGCATCTCTCGCGACGGATTCGTTCATCTCCGCGGCGTCGTTCCAACTCACGACTCGGGTTCTGACGGAGGCTTCGGTCGCTGGCAAGGTCGATGATCTGCGAGGGTTGAAAGAGAACGTGATCGTTGGTCGGCTAATCCCGGCAGGTACGGGCTTGGCCATTCACCAGAGGGTGAAGATCGCGGGCGAGGACGAGCCGGAAGGGATGGTGCCCGAGGTCGAGTACCTGAGCGACATTCCCAGTTACAGCGAGGAAACCGCGCAACTCTTCGATGCTGACGGGGCGGGGAACTACGGATTCGATGTGCCCGCGGACAACGTGCAACCGCCGGCCGCCTCGGAGAGCCAGGTCGACGTGGCAGTGCCTGACTAGCTGTCAGCGGCGGGCCGTTCGCGCGGTCACAGGCGAATCAGCGAAGTCCCGCGGACTTCGCCTACTCCGTGCCTTTGGGGTTGGCCGCTGCACAGCCACTTGATGTGGAGCCTGCCCGCCCTTCGGCGCGAGGCACAGCTACTCGTATCGGAGGACTTCGGCCGGGGCGATACGTGCCGCATCTCGGGACGGGTAGATGGTGACCAGGAAACTGATCGCCACGGCTGCTAGCGCCACAACGATCCCATCGAGTACTTGTGGATCGAACGGTAGGTGCTCAACGCCGTAGGCCTCCTCATCAAGACGAATGAAGCGATAGCGTTCGCACAGCCAACAGGTCACATGCCCAAGCACGAAGCCAATCGTGGTGCCGATCGACCCGATGATTACGCCCTGCCATACAAAGATCCCGCGGATCTGCTCTTGACGGGCGCCGAACGACTTCAAGATCGCGATGTCCTTGGTCTTTTGGACCACGATCATCACCAGCGAAGTAAGAATGTTCAGTGCCGCGACGAGCATGATGATACCGATGATCAGCGCCGTGACGAGCTTTTCCACTTTGAGCGTGTTGAATATGACGGGATTCCGCTCCATCCATGTCATCGTCTTGAAGCTCGTGCCCGCCACGGCGCGGATGGCTGAGGCCGTATCGGCTGCCGCATCGTTTTGGTCTAATCGGAATTCGATGGAATTGATGACATCCGGAAGGGATAGTGCGCGCTGTGCTTCGCGTAGGAGACAGACGCTCCACTGATCGTCAATCTGGAAGAAACCGGTGTCGAAAATTCCAACGACCTGAAACCGCTTGATGGCAGCCAAAGGACCCAAGGGGGTCATTTCACCCTGTGGGCTGATCACGTTGACAACCGTCGAAACTCGCGCGCCGATCGAGTCAGCGAGTCGCCACCCGAGGAGAATGCCTGGATACTCGCCGGTCGGGCGCTCAAGCGCTTCGAGCGAGCCATTGACAATTTGCTCAAGGAGCTTGGAGACATCTCGCTCAGCCTGAGGGTCAACACCCTTCAGGACGCAACCCTTTGCCCTGGCCGGTGTCGTGATCATCATCTCCCCGTAGAGTGCAGGCGCGACAGCTTCGATGTGCTCCAAGCCAGTCAGCTTCTCCATCAGCGGTTCGTAGTCTTCAATTCCGAATCCCGGAGCCTCCTCGACCAAGGTGATGTGGGAACTCGAGTCGACCAAGAGACTTGTGATCTGAGAATGAAAGCCGTTGTTGATCGCCATCGCGATGATCAGAGCGGCCACGCCAGCAGCCACCCCAGTCATTGAAATCACAGTGACACTGGAGAAGAGGCCCCCTCTCCGCTTCGCCCGCAGGTACCGCAGGGCGACGAATAGCTGGAATCGCACTAGTGGGAAGCCTCAGACTTCATTGTCCATTAATGGGTCGCGCGAAATCGGTCGGTCTGGACGTGTTCACCGCAACACGCGGAATCTTCGGGACGGACCGGACACAGTGCACTGTTGTTGGCGCCCGCTCGGTTCTACGAAGGGACGCCCCTCCCAGCCTGTGCCTGGGCAGATGAACGCGTGGGTTCCCCCAGTCCGCATTCCTTGTGGATTGCCGATACAGCAGTTCGCAAGTCAGCCTGATTCACTACAATTGCAATAGTTAGCTCACTGGACCCTTGCGCAATCGCGATGATGTTGACGTTCTCTCTCGAGATTGCGGTAAACAGCCGTCCGGCCAGCCCGGGCGTACCGCGCATGCCTTCTCCGACCGCTGCCAGCAAGCCAACGCTATGGTCGACGTTGATTGGATGGACGTAGCCGTGCACGAGTTCGAGAGCAAGTTCGTCGCGGAGATTCTCCAGAACCGAGTCGACAGCCCTACTATGTACGAGCATGCAGAAATTCTGACGGAAACTGGACCGGCTCAACAGCAGGACTTCGACCTTGGCACGCGCCGCCGCTTGCAACGCCCGTGCCATCAACTGCGCGCCCGACATGGATGGGTCCGCCGCCTCGATGGATATGAGCACCACGCCGGCGAGCGAAGTGATGGCCCGGACGCCCGGCTCGCCGGCCGGCTCCGCGGAGATTCGTGTACCTGAACGGTCGGGATCGAAACTGTTCTTGATTCGAACTGGGATCTCCTTCTCCGCCAAGGGCGCGAGGGTTCTCGGGTGCAGCACCTTGGCTCCGTTGTAGGCCAGTTCCGCCGCCTCGTTGTAGGTGACGTCCGCCAGGAGCCTGGCATCAGCAGAGATTGCAGGATCACAGCTTAGAATCCCGTCGACATCCGTCCAGATCCATAGTTCGTCGGCACCCAGCGCCGCCGCCAGGATTGCCGCGGAGAAATCAGAGCCGCCCCGGCCAAGCGTGGTGGCCACGCCTCCGCGTGTCGCTCCGTTGTAGCCCGTAATGATCGGAACAATGCCCTGCGAAAGCAAGGGGGTTAAGCGCGTCTCTGCATTGATGGCCGTCTCATCGATGAACGGCGTTGCCCCGCCATGCGCCGCATCCGTAACGATCAGGTCGGCACCTGAGACGAACTGCGACGGGGTTCCCCTGACATTCAACACCTCGCTCACCAGGAGAGCGGACAGTCGCTCGCCTGTCGATGCGGCTTCGTCCACAGATCTCGGCGGCCGCTCCCTTAGCAGCAGCATTCCGCGGGCAATGCGCCCGAATTCGTCGAGAACGCCCTCCATGCGCTCGATAACTTGTCCGCGACAGCCCGGAGGCAGCAATTCGTTGCATGCATGCATGTGCTTGGTGCGAATCTCGTCAAGCCTCCGCTCGAGCGTGGAGCGGTTCCCTTCCGATCCTGCCGCGAGGGCGTCGAACAGCATGTTGGTGACCTGTGACATCGCCGAGACGACGACCACAACACTGGAGTTCTGAGCTTCCGCCGTGATCAGTCCTACGGCTCGGTCCATGGACTCGGGCGAGCCAACGCTCGTCCCGCCGAACTTCACTACGAGTACGGGTCTTGTCATCGTTTGAAACACTTGTCGGAAATGAGGGCAGGGAATGCGCCAGAGTCCTTTGCCCCGACTCGACCGAAAGCCTAGAACGGCCTAAACGGTTTCGCCCTGCGTCTCGCGCTGAAGGAATACACCGTACTTCTTGAGCTCATCCTCATAGTAGTTTCGGTGCAGCACCTGCCATTCCTCGCTGCCTTCCGGGATTTCACGCTTCTGCGAAGTGATCTTTTCCTTTGCCAGGCGATCGCTCTTGGCCTCCAGCATCAGGATGTCAGTGAGATGCCGCTGGATTTCCAAGCGCGTGTCGTTCCAGCCCTGATTCAACCGTGTGCCAGGAATTCGAGGAAGCCTGGCTGCCATCTTATGGGAGATTTCGAGCACCTTGTCCCGGGACAGCTTCATATTGCGGCCACTGCGACCATCAGCTGCGGCCGACACGACCTTTCGTTCGGCCAGTATCTTGCGTTTCACCCTGCTGAACATCTCGTGGTATGAAATGTTCTGGTGGCGCATGTACTCGCTGTACTGGCCGAGCAAGGCCCGCGCCTCTGCATTGATCTCGTCTTCCAGGCTCAGCTCATCCAGAACGATCGCTTCGAAGTCGAGGGCTACCCGCTCCTGCTGCTTGATTACGCACGTACCCTTCGCGAGGCGCTTCACTACCTCCTTGCCCATGTACGTGATGAACGGAGTTGGGATCAACATCCCTCGTAGTCCTAGTTTAGCGGGGAGGTTCAGCGCCTGTCCAATCTGAGAGGGTGCGCGGCATTCAGTGCGGCATGAACCTGTCAGTGGCCCGTTTAGCTACAGTCGAACGATGGCGAAGATCACAGCTCTAACCTAGGATCTGTACGGCTACATGACTCGTAATCGCAGTCCGGAAGACCCAATACTTGCCGAGCTACGCCAAGAAACTAGGCGCTCCGCCGGCAAGATGGCGGGCATGATGATTTCGGAAGAGCAAGGCGTGCTGCTCAGGATTCTTGTGGGAGCCCTGGCACCGAGCCTCGCTGTCGAGGTTGGCACCTTCACCGGATACAGTGCGGCCTGTATTGCATCCGGGTTGCCTCCGGGTGGCAAGCTCGTGTGCTGTGACGTCAGCGACGAGTGGACTTCATTCGGGACCCATTACTGGAAGCGTTGCGGCGTGGCTGAGAACATTGATCTAAGGATCGCTCCCGCGCTCGAAACGCTCTCCGGACTGCCGGGAGACCTGCGCTTCGACTTTGCCTTTCTCGATGCTGACAAGGCGAACTATCTTGCCTATTTCGAGGCGATTGTACCGCGGATGCGGCAGAACGGCTTGATCGCTGTAGACAACGTGCTCTGGCACAACTGGTCGATGCACGCTTGCAACCAAGACCAGGAAACAGTCGGCATTCGGGAGTTCAACGAGCACGTCCTGCTCGACGATCGCGTCGAGAGCGTAATGCTGCATCTCGGCGACGGATTGACATTGATCCGCAAGCTCTGACGCCCCCGGCGCGGCGCCAAGCGACCACGGGGCCTTGGCGGAGGAACATCACCGCCACCTCACACCCGGAGGAGAGCCAGTGTCAGCCCACTTGCAGCAGGCTTTCGCGGACCCTCTCCTCTGGAACCCGGATGCCGAGACCGGGCTTCTCGGGAACCTTCACATGCACACCATCCAATTCGATGTCATCCGCGAGGAGATCGGCGAGGAATTGGGGGCCGTTCAGTTCCGGAGGCAAGAGCAGGTCGAGTGTCGAATACAGGTGGACTGAAGCGATCAGGCTGACGCCGGCGTCAGTCAGGCCGCTGCCGAGGAGGCCCATGCCATGCGCTTCCGCGACCACCGCGCTCTTGTAGCAATTGGTCACGCCGCCGCTCTTGGCGACCTTCAAGACGACGAGGTCCGCAGCACGCAGTTCCGCGATCCGAGCCACATCAAACGATGAAAAGCAGCCTTCGTCGATTGCTACAGGGTAGGGGCTCTTCTCACGTGCTCGTCGCATCCCCATCCAGTCTTCGCTTCGTACCGGCTGCTCGAAGCAACGGATGTTGTCAAAATCGCGCAGTCCGTCGAGAAATCGCTCGAGTTGGATGGGCTGGTAAGACTGATTAGCGTCCAGCCAAACTTGGATATCTGGCCTGGCTAGGGAAATTGCCTCCAACCGCTTACGGTCCTCGTCCGCGTTACCGGCGACCTTGACCTTGAAACAGCGGCAAGCCGGCCAGCGACTGACCTCTTCGGCCATGGCGGATGGCGAGTCGATGCTGACCGCGTAGCAGAGTTCGACGGTATCGTGAAGCTTGCCTCCGAGCAGGCCGTGCAGCGGTACACCTGCGATCTGGCCGGCAAGGTCCAGGAATGCGATCTCCAAGGCGCTCTTCGCAAAGGGCGCGCCATTGCTAACGGCCGGACGGATCATCGCGTCCATCTGCTTCTTAACGGCGTTCAACTCGAACGGCGTCCTGCCGATTGCCAATCCGGCGAGATGGTGGCGGAGGGTGCCGACCACAGCCTCCAGCGTTTCGTAAGACCAGGCGGGGATGGTGAGGGTCATGCCCCATCCGACATGGCCATCTTCAGTCTCGGCCCGCACCATCACGTAGTTGCCGGGTTTTTCCTTACCGCCAACCTGGCCAATGCCGATCTTGAACGTGGAGCGGAAATGAATCCCAACTGGCAACACTTCGACTTTCCGTATGCGCCATCCATCCGACGACTTGCCTGCCGCGGGGAGCGATGGGCCCGCTGTAAGGGCCCAGCCTCCACTGGCGAGCAGCTGAGCGAAGTGGCGACGATTCGAAGTCATCAAGAGTCCTTTGGCCCGCCGGCAGAGCACGGCGAGGACACTACCGCGATTGTACAGGCATCGACACACGACTGCCCGCGAGAGACTTGTTGATCCTGAGGACACTCAATGACGCTGCCTTGAAGATTTGAACCGTTGGACGGGCGTGTTCCGCACTTTGCAGGCTAGTCCCGCCCCCGCGCTCCGCACGGATCATTCAGACTCAAAACCGACATCGGTTCATTTTCCTGATTTCTTTGTGTCTTATTGCTCGAACAATCG
>JGIcombinedJ30088_10002062_pt1 | contig 19654 bp, 14 predicted proteins | sample PinacodermPK_FD_30088 | JGI IMG/M metagenome (IMG submission 30088)
CGCAAATGCGGGAGCTACGCATCACACCCGACAGCTCAATGCCCAAATGGAACTACACCATCGAACCCATGTAACGAAAAAACGGAAGTTATTCTTGCGCCGGCCCTTAGCCATGGGCGGCAGCGCCAGCGGGCTGCTGATGGGCGCCGTCGTCAACCTGCGTCCCCGATCTGTTCCACGGCGTGGTCGCGCAGGTGGCATTCGTCGACGTCGTGACCACGATGCTCGACGAATCCGTCCCAATGACCACGGGCGAGTACGACCGAGTGGGGGAATCCGAGTGAGCCGCAGGACTACGCCTACATCCGGTCCTATTCGCCCTCGACAACATGGAGGCGGTGACTTGGCCGCGCACCTGCTCGTGATGACCGGGCTGCACGACACGCAGGTGCATTACAGAGGAGCCGGCGAAGTGGGTGGCCCGGCGCCGCGGGCTGCAACCGGACGACGGCCGGCGGCTGTTGCTGAAGACCAACATGGACGCCGGGCACGACGGCGCCTCCGGGCGCTTCCGCAGTGCCGGGAACTCGCGCTCCAGTACGCCTTCCTGCTCGATCTGGCGGGTCTGGCGGGTCTGGCGGACGTGGCGGGCGGCAATCCCAGCGACGTCCGAGCTTGTGTCGCGGTCCGCGATGCACTGTAGCGCCGGCAGGCTCGTGCCGATACTGACGGCAACGTGGCCTGCCGGTCCGGCCGGTGCGCCGGCGGACCCCCGAGGGAGACGGAGCATGGAAACCGGCCGCAGAGCGTTCGTCAAGGCGGTGAGTGCGACGGCGGCGGGCGCGGCGCCGATCGCCGGGGCGGGGATCGTGCGCGCATCGGCCGCCACGCAACCGGGGAACGCCGTCGCTGGCATCGAGGCTTTCGCCTTCGACGCCTACGGGACGCTGTTCGACGTCTTCTCGGTGACGGCGCTGTGCGAGGAGCTGTTTCCGGGAAGCGGAGACGCCCTGGCCCAACGCTGGCGCGCCACGCAGCTCCAGCACCCCCTGCTCCGCAGCCTCATGGGCCGGCACCGGGACTTCTGGCTGGTGACCGAGGACGGGCTCGTGTACGCGGCCCGAAGCCTTAACCTCGATCTGACAGACGCGCGGCGCGCCCGGTTGATGGACGCGTATCTGACGCTGGAGGCGTTTCCCGACGAACGGCCGAGGCTGGAGGCGCTACGCGATCGGGGACTGCGGCTGGCGATTCTCTCCAACGGTGAACCGCGGATGCTGGAACCGGCGGCCCGCAGCGCCGGCATCGACACGATCATCAGCGTCGAGGACGTGAAGGTCTTCAAGCTCAGCCCGGGTCTCTACAACTTGGGACTGGAACGGCTCGGGGTCGGCCGCCCCGCGCTGGGGTTCGTCTCGTCCAACTCCTGCGACATCGCGGGGACCACCTCGGCGGGACTGACCACGTTCTGGTTTCAGCGCTCGGCCGGCGAGCCGCCCGAAAAACTTGGGTTCGCGGCGGATCGCGTGGTCTCCGCGATCACCGATCTGGTCTCACTGTTCGCCGCGTAGCCGGCACCATCACAGATCACCAACCAAGTATCCCATGATTAAGACTTTGCGCCTAAAGTTCGGTCGCGCGCCAGGGCTGTCCGCAGAAACGATTACCACAACCCCGGTGACCGTTTTTGTTGGCCCAAACAATTCTGGCAAGAGTAAGGTTCTGGCAGAGATACACCAGTATTGTACGCAGGGTCAGAGGAACACTGCGAATGTGATCGTGGAGCAGATCGGTTTCGAGAACTTGTCTCAGGAGTCCGCTGATGAGCGCATTCGAAAGGTAACGTTGCGGCCGCACATGAACGAGACACTACAGCCCAACCACGTGATCGTGGGCAAGCGAGGTCAGCGCCAACAAGTGCCGAGGCCGCAGCTGTTGAGTAGCATGCTCAACACCGATGCGGGGTCGATGTTTTTCTGTCAATGGTATCTTACCTACAATACAATGATGCTCGACGGGCGGAGTCGCATGAATCTAGTCAGTGATCAGGAGGCGGGTGATCTCCAGCAGGTCCCACAAACTAGCTTTCAGGTGTTGTTTCGAGACAACGACCGAAGAGCGGAAGTCCGTCGGGTAGTTCATGACGCGTTCGATAACTACTTGGTTGTCGATCCGACAAGGCTCGGCAAGCTTCGCCTCCGGCTCTCTCCGAAAGCACCCGCATCGGAGGCCCAAGAACGCGGGATTCATGAGGACTCAGTACAGTTTCATCGTAACGCTCTTCCGATAGAGCAGGCAAGTGACGGCGTAAAGGCGTTCGCTGGCATGATTACCGAAATTGTCGCTGGGGACCCTGCTGTTCTTCTTATCGATGAACCTGAGGCCTTCCTGCACCCTGCGCTGTCGTTCAAGCTGGGAAAGGAAATCGCACTGGCAAGTTCCGGATCGGAAAAGCGACTGTTTGTTTCGACACACAGCCCCACGTTTGTGATGGGCTGCATCCAGTCTGGTGCTCCTATTAATATCGTGCGACTCACATACCGCGATGATGTGGCGACGGCTCGTTTATTGGCTAGTCAAGAGTTGCTCGCGCTCATGAGAAATCCGCTGCTACGGTCGACGAGGGTGCTAGACGGCCTGTTCTATGAATTCGTTGTTGTCACGGAGGCTGACGCTGACCGAGCATTCTACCAAGAAGTAAATGAACGGCTCTTGAGGTTTAAGCCTGAGTGGGGCGTTCCTAATTGTTTATTTCTGAACGCGCAGAATAAACAGACAGTTCCAACTGTGTTGAAGCCTCTCAGGAGTCTTGGAATACCGGCGGTTGGCGTCGTAGATATTGACGTCCTAAAGGACGGTGGTATTTCCTGGGCGAGGTTCTTGGAGGGAGGATTTGTTCCGGAACTTGAACGTGACTCACTAAAGGTGCTGAGGAACAGCATAAACGCCAGGCTCAAGGATACGGGCAAGGACATGAAGCGGGATGGTGGGCTCGCTATCTTGGGAAAGGAAGATAAGGAGGCAGCAGAGAATCTCTGTGAAAGACTACGGGAGTATGGCCTTTTTGTCGTCAAAAAAGGAGAGTTGGAGTCGTGGCTTCCTGGTTTGGGCGCGTCCGGCCACGGACCATCATGGCTTATAGACGTTTTCCAAAAGATGGGTGAAGATCCCGAAGACCAATCCTACTTGCGGCCTGGAATCGATGATGTGTGGTCGTTCGTCGCGGAAATCAAGAGATGGCTAACAAGCCCGTCACGAAAAGGTATTCCGTCGTGAGGGGTCCGTTTTCCGAAGATGTGTGGGTCGCTGTATCGGCCGTGGAGCGTCTGACAGATAGAGGTACGAGCATTGAGCAGGGTCTTCGGATGGCGGGTTCCGGGCCGAGGTGTCAATGTTTGACTTGTACAGTGAGCCACTTGCAGAATTCTACGGGATTGCGGCTCGATGCGGTCCTGACGCTCTGGAGAACGCTGTTGTCGCTGGGTTGCCGACCCCGTGTCTGGTTCTACAGGACCGGCGTCAAGCGAGGCTGAAACCGGCGGCTTCGACGTGTTCTCGACCGAGCGTTGGGGACACCGGTAGAGACCTGACGCCGGTCAGGCCATGCGCTGGGATGGGCGCGGGTTCCCGCGACGCGTTGGTTATGTCACAAGGCGCAGGAGCTGGTCGGCGGTGAGTGCGAACACGGCGAACATGCAATGGCACATCACCTTGGAGGCGCCACAGACTCGTATATGGCGGCCACCGAACTCGTCCTTGAGTCGGCCATTGACGCGCTCACCCGCCGTGCGTTGGTTGTACCGGATCTGTTCGGGGAGTTGAAAGCCGATGTACTGCAGGCGCCGGGTTTCGGCCTTCAACTCCTCGGCCAGCGCCTTGTCGCCGCGGGGGTTGATGTCAATCAACGGGACGTGGACGTGGCTGCTGAGGGGGTTGTCCCGTTCGCTGTTGAACTTTGCGAGTGGCAGACTCCCTGTTTCCTCCGCCGATGTTACGCCACTTCAGCAACTACGTCGTCGGGCCGGGCCAGCGCGTCGAGGGCGCCCACCAAGTACCGCAGGTCGCGGTAGCCCCGGACCCGCAGGAAGCGCGGTTCCGCCTCCACCAGCGCGCTCGCCACCCAGCGTTGAATCATCTGACCACCACGCCACCGCTTGACGTTGCGTGTGTAGCGCTCGACGCTGCGGTTGAGGTTCTCGATGATGTTCGTCGTGCGCAGCGTACGCTGCAACGCCCCCGTCAGGCCGAGGCGCTGCACGGTCAGGGTCTCCTCGAGCGCCTCCCGGATGGACCCGAGCCGCTGTGGCCGCGCCTCGCCTCCGGCGACCTCCGCCCCCGCGCCAGCGGGGATGGACCGCGTTTCTTGCCATGGCCGGCCTGGACGTCGGCGGCTTGGCGTGCGCTTCAAGGCCCAGCCGTTGCGCTTCGAGCGGCAGAGCACCGCCGCCAGCGAACGGATCGTGGAATGCGGGCAGCGTGTGGCGGTCGAACAGTTCCGCGGCACGCGGGTGATCGGCGTGCTCGGCGCAGGCCCGACGCCAGCTCTGCCAGACCTCGTCGCGCGCGCGCTTCAGCACCTCTTCGTTGGTGGTGTTCTCCCACAGCACCAACTCCTCGAGGAGCCTGAACAGACGCTCGCGTTCGAGCTCCGCCGCCATGTCGCCGAGCGCTTGCCGATCGACCGGCCCGTTCGGTCCCCCGGCAGCACAACCGGCCACCGAGCGCAGGGCGCGGGCGTGCCCGTGGCTGGTCGCCGAACGCCTCGTCCTGGTCAACCTCTGATCATTCGTCGACCCGACGGCCCCTCTCAAGCCGTTTCACTTTTACACTGGTCCGATACTACACCCCTCGACGACCGAGCGGGAGAAGGAGAGCCGGCGCTGGTTCCGGGGGTTCGACCAGGGCCGGGCATTGGGGCATTGGGGCGGGCCTGCCCGCACACGCCGGTGGTGGTGGTCGGGGGCCGCGAGAGCGACATCTACGCCCTTGCTGAAGTGGCAGGCCGAGCACGCGGCCGAGGCGGGTCTGGTGGTGCGGGCGAACGCGAGCCAGCGCGGGCGGGTGGCGGTGTGGGACCCGCACCTGCGGGCGACGATGCTGCGGACGCCGGAATCGCAGCCGGACTTCGAGACGCCGGTCAAGACCGGTCGGGCGGTGCGCATCGGCGCGCAAGGCGGCAAGCGGGCGCGGCGGGAGCGGACGGCGCTGACCGAGTTGCGCATCGGGCAGGTGGAATTGCAAAGAGAGCGGAACCCGCGATGCGAAAACAGGACCGCCCCACCCGCCGGGGCCTGCCCCTCGACCGCACGATACGCCCGACGCGGTCCTCCTGCGCCGGGAGCTGCGCTGGACCGCCACCGCGATGCTGGCGCTCGGCGCCGCCGGATACGCGGTCGCCGGCGCATACGGCGCCGCCATCGGAGCCGGAGCCGGCTTGCTGGTGCAGCAAGCTGGGTACAGTCTCGTGGTCGTGACGCTATGGCACGGTTGGTCCACCCGGGCCATCGCCTTCGACGGGACCGAACGGTCGGAACAGCTGGCCCGGATCTCGTTGCGCGCGTTCACGCTCTGGATGCGCACGGCGACCGCCAGCGACCGGCTCTACATCGCGCTGTGGAACGTCGGCAGCAACGAGGGCGAAGAGAACGAGGTCGCTGGCTCGATGGCCGAGATCCGGATCCGGTACGCGTACGCCCTGGAGGCTCGGCTCGACAACGAACCGTTGTGGTGCGACAGCCTGCACCGGCGGCAGCTACGCTGCACGCTGCAGCGGGACGAGGCACGGCTGCTGCAAATCGCCACGGGAGAGCCGCTGAAGAAATGACGAGGAGAATGAGGAAGAGCGTGAAGGAGCAGTGGCGGCAGACGGCATGGGAGATACTAGGTGGCCTGTCGTTCAGTGCACGGTCGTACACGGCGGAATACATCTGGTGCGGGCCCCTTGCACTAGACTGCTACGCGCGTGCCGCACTACATTGTTTACATGGGGTTATCGTCCAGTTCGGATTATTTGATTTGGCGTTCGCTAGTGCTTGTCTAAAGCTCGTGTGCAACCCCAGGTCGACTCCCATCTCTCCTGGGAGCCGGTACGAGCAGGTTTCGAGATGTAATAGGTGTTCGGTACCATTTAGCCTTTCTCTATCTACATAGAACCTCCATTTCCCCAGGGGTTGTTGTCTGTTACGACGCTTTAGCTCCTCGTTATTGTGCAGTGCCCTTCTTGCTGTCTGAATGGCCTCCTGCAAGCCATCTTCTGTTACGTTTGCGAGCCTGCAGGGTACACCTGGTCTCCACGGCACAAAATGCGCGTCCTCTTTTGGGTAGAAGTCCTCTGGCCGTAGCTGTACGCTCGCATAGATATTATGGTATACTTTCACCTTGAATAGGGCTCCCGGTGTTGGCATCACCGCGATCGTTGCAACTGCGCTGATTCGCGTCCCTTCTTCTGGTGTGGTGGTTCGTCCGCTTCCGAAATGGCTTTCTCCTGTTGTGTAGTGGACGTGTTCTCCGTACATTGCTGCCATTACTTCCTGATCGTTAATGCAACCGTTGTGAAAACGGGTATTGTCCATTAACATTACGACGCATGCTCGCTCTTTCGCAACCCTTGGGGGGAACTGGCGTCGTGCATGTTGGATTTTTCCCCGCACACCCTGCCCTCCAGCTCTACCTCTAACCAGTACTGATCCGCTCGTATCATGTTCGCTTTGCATCCGATGCTGTTCTTTCGGGCTATCTTCCAACATCTTTACTTCAACGAGCACTTCTGCGGTTTCATGTGCTCTTTGCACAAGAAAGTCCGGCCGTTTTCCCGTATAGCCTGTGTCTTCGTTCGTTATTCTCTCGACTCGGACAAAGTTCCCCCTTGCCCAATCGTCGAATACTATTTCACTTTCGTTGTCGTACAGAGGCGGTGTTTCCTGGGTCTCGTACCGTTTCAGTACATCGCGCCAATAGCCAGCCGCGTTTCGATACAAGCCTCTGTATTCTGCCTTCACCATACTTTCTTGCCCCCGTGCGCCGGTTCACCGCCGGTCCACCCCCTGTGTAACCAGAGTCGGGCAGTCGCCTTGGCAGTCGCCCCCCAGTACGGTTTCCCACAGTGGCAAGCCAGTTCGGTCATGACGACGGTCATGCGTACAGGTTCTCGCGATCGGCCTGCGCGCTGGCCGACCGCGCTTCGTACTCCCATCGTTCAATGGGCGTTTCAGCGTCGGGCGGCCCGCGCGACAGGTGCGAGAGGCTATCCCCACAGGAGTCATCCAGGAACAGTACGACCCGAACGACCTCACTACCAGTGTACACCAGGGTTGCCCCGGAGACACGTGGGCGTGCGTCGTTCCTGGAGTCCGGCCGGTTCGCAGGGCCGAAAGCTGAGTACCTGTGCGTCCCGGCGGTCGTTCTTCGCGCCCGCCGACGAAAAGCGATCACAAAGGCGGTCGAGTTGCTTCGGATTGATCGAGTGGACGGCGAAGTCCCGCTCCATCAAGCTTTGGACCACCGGTCCACGTGGCGTCTCGGTCGCCACGCGGACCTCCGCAGCTTCTCCTTGTGCGCAGGATAGCAGCCAGTCCGCCATCTCCGAAGTCCTGCGCCGCTGTGCTCGAACAACCGCTCGCTGAGCACGTTCCCGGTGGCATCGAGCAACACATCGAGCAACCCACGCCTGGTGCTTCTGAGATCTGCAGGCGGCCTGGGAGGAACAGGCCAGCGGCATGCATGGCATCTTCATGGCCGGCGACGGCACGGTCGAGGACAACCTGCAGCGCGCGGAGGAGGAGCGGATCAACCGCTTGCGCCACCTCGGCACAGATACATCGTTCTCGGCGATGACGCGGATTCCTGGAGTTCGGTGCGGAATCCGCCAACTTCGGATAGCAGCGTTGTTGCCAAACGGATTCCATGGCCACGCGCGTGGCCAGGACCAATTCCGTGTGAAATTCTGGCCCGGATTCTACGAGACGACCTGGGCCAGCTACGGACAACTGCCGGACCGGCGGTGGCTACCAAGCAGCAGCGGCTCAACGGGGCTGAAGGAAAAGGCTGCCGCCGTCACGACCGTCCCGACGCCGCGGCCGAGAGCATTCGCCCGGTGGCCGAGGCGGCCGAGGCGGTCGAGGCGCCCGGCGGGTATCAGGCGGTGCAGTTGCTCGTCGCCGAACAGTACGTCGACGAGCCGGGCCTGCTGGCCACGGAGACCAACACGATGATCGTGCCGGCCAACGTCAATGAGTCTCCCCAATCATCGCCACGGCCATGGGCGTGCCCATGCAGGCCTGCGGCGCGCAAGACACAAGGCAAGCAGCCCAGGGCCGGGTGCTGGCCCACTGGGTTGCGGGACGCTCCTGGAGCCTTCGCGGATTCGGGACTGCCTACTTCACCTCGTCGTCTTGCGCCCGCGCGCCGCGCAGGACGTTGGTGATCGCGTAATTCCCCTCGTGACAGACGAACGCGAACAGCTCCCCCGCCGCCCCGCCGCGCGCCGACTGGTCCTGCGACAGCGGGAAGCGCACGGTCCAGGGGCGCGTGAAGCGCGTGGGGTCGGTGATGGTGGCCTCGTAGTCGATGGTCTCGGCGTCGACACGCGTGAACCGCTCGACCAGGTGGAGCCGGCTGGTCGGGGTGCGCCAGGTGTTGTTCCCACGTGGCGCGCACGGCAAGGCGCGACGGTGAGCGTCACGGCTGTTCCTGGCGGAAGTACGGATGTTCCATGAGGATGGGCGCTTGCTGCGGCCCGCCAATGCGCTCGATCTCCAGCTCCTCAAACAGAACGGACGGAGCGACGACAGCCGCCGGGATGCCCTGGCCGCCGGGTCCGGCAAAGCCTCGGGGCATGAAAGCGCCAAGGCCGCGAAACAACCCGCCTCCGCCTGACTCCAGGAAGCGATTGTTGACGTACTGATCCTCACCGCTGGCCACGATGTCCCGCAGGATCCGCACCGACACATCCCGAAAGTCCAGACCTCGCACGAGCTCCTCCCTGCCGTCCTCGACGTAGACCCTGTACGCGAGGATGGGGCTCGTGAGTTGCGACTGCGACATTCCGCCCTGCATCAGAAGGAAGATGCTTGCCGGGTTCGCGAGGTCGGTCCCGGTGATTCCAGGATCGTCGAGCACGGTTATGAGGAGGCCGTAGTCGAGTCCGATGTCCCGTGCCAGGTCGACCAGCTCGTCCTTCAACTCCTTCGCGGTCAGCCCGCCCTCGGCCCGCACGAGGAGATTGCCGGGCTGCGCAGTCGCCGAGCCGAACCCTCCAGCGCGACCATGCCCGTTGGATTGGGGGATCGCGCTACGCGGCCGACGAGACATCAGCAGCGTTCGCAAGATACCGCGTTCGATGAGCGTCACCGGCTGAGAACGCACGCCCTGATCATCGACGGCGTAACTCCCGATGAGGGCCTCGCCCGCAAAGTCCGCCTGTGTCGGATCGTCAACGACATCGAAGGATGCCGGCAGCACCCGGCGATTCAACCGGTTGGCGAGATTGCTGGACGGCATCATCGCTGCCATGCGTTCGTCCTCGAAGAGCGGCGGCCGATGACCAGACAGTTGGGTGCCGAGAAGCTGCGCGAAGAGCTCGGGAGAGGCCTTTCCGGAGACCAGGACCGGGCCGATGTAGTCGCCGAGAACGGGCGCCGCAGTCAGGGCCGTCAACTCGCTTGCCATGCTTCGGACGGCAGCTTCCATCTCAGCTTCCGCCGGTAGGTCCTCAACGGCGTGCTCATGGAACGGGACGAAGTGCTTCAGCCGCATTCCGTCTGGCGCCCGGGTGGCCGCCCGCGCATAGAGGACGGCGAGTGAAGCTGGCCGGCGGACTTCGCTGCCATCGCTGTTGACGAGGTACTTGTGGCCCCTCTCGACGCGCAACGTCACGCTGGACTCGTCAATCGCCGGGTACTCCCTGAATACCGCGGACAACCTCCGCACGGTCCCTTGCCATGCCTCCGCATCGAACGTGGACTCCGCGGGGGGCTCGACCAGCACCGAAGCCCCCTCGACGGAAAAGTCGGGCACGGGTTCGTCCTGAACCCGGTTCTGGAGGAAGGCCCGCTTCTGTGCAAGCTGCTCCAACGCCTCCTTGTACGCGGCATCGGTCGCCAGCCAGAGATCGTGGCGCAGGGCGTCATAGTCCTGGTCTCGCACGAGATTCCGCGGAAAACGCCCGATCTGGATAAAGGACGGCACTGCGACGAACTCGCTGTTGTCGAGCTCGTGGCTTCCGACACGGACATCGACGCGCAGCGACCGCATGTGCGTCTGGTCGTTGCGCACACTCGCCCCGAACGTCGCCTCGAGAACCGTCGATTCCGTGTCGACCACCGCGTACTCGATGAAATACGGCCGCTCCAGTTCCTCCAGTTGCAGCGTGTCGGTAGACCGGACCAGTTCATCGCGCATCGCGCGCAGCAGAACGTCGGATCGCTGTGCAGTTTCCGGCTGCCCTCCCGCCGTCTGCCGCTCTCCGGCTGCAGGATGGGCACAGAGGGAGAGGAGCAAGACCCAACTGCAGAAACGGGCCGACCGGATGCCTGAGCCAGTCATCACCGGCCCTCTCTTTCCGGCCGAGGCAGCAACGGCGGTCTGTCGGCGGCCTTCGGTTTCTTCTGTATCTCGATCTGCGCCGTGAGGATGGCAGGAGCGACCCCCGAGACCGGGACCATTCCCGATTCAGCGCCGCAGAAGCCGTTGAAGACTTCCCGTTCGGTCCCAGTGGCGATGATCCCGCTGAACGAGATCAGGGGAGTCCCGATCAGGTCAGCGCCGCGAACCAACTCGTCCGGCCGCCCGTCGGCGTACACCCGGTAGACCATGATCGGGGTCACCTGGAACACCTGCGGACCCATGCGCCCCGTGAAGGTGAAGCCGCCGGCGATGTCGGTGAAGAGCAGGCCGAACTCCTTCCCCTGTCGCTCGATCTCCTCGACCAGCAGCTCGCGCAGTTCCGAGTCCGACACGGCCTGGGAGGACTCGACAATCAGGTTGCTCTGCCGCCCAACCGGGGCCAGCCCCGGCTGCCTCCTTCCGTGTCCGTTCGATCGAGCGAAGCCCTCCACGGGTGACCGCGACATGAGGAAGTTCCGCAGCACGCCGTTCTCCACCACCGTTACGGGGCGGGCGGGTACACCCTCGTCGTCGATCCGGTAGTGACCCGCCAGGTCGGTGCCGCCAGCGCGTTCCCGGGTCGGATCGCTGTACACGGAGACGAACTCCGGCAGGACCCGCTCGCCGATCTTCTTGGTGAACGTCTGACCCTCCGTTTCGCTCTTCTGCCTGTGGCCTTCGATCCGGTGACCGAAGATCTCGTGGAAGAAGACGGCCGCGGCACGACCCGAGAGGATCGCCGGCCCGGCGTAGGGCTCGATCGCCGGCGCTTCACGGAGTGCGAGCAGATCGGTCGCCATCCGATCGATGGCTTGCCGCATGGTGTCGTCCGGCACGAGCCGATCGGGCGAGTGGGCATCGAACGACTCGTACCGATACAGTTCCATGCCGTCGTTCGCACTGGTCGCCGCGTACAGCGTGACGCGTACTTGAACCGTGCCGTGCTGAACCCTGGTGCCCTCGCTGTTGACGAGGTACTTGTTGGTTGCGACGGCTGTCAGCGTGGCGTTGGACTCGTGGATCTCGGGGTACGAATCAAGCAGGGCCGAGTACTGCTTCAGGCGCTCTCGCCATGGTTCCACATCGATTGCGATGGAAGCGAGCGACCCGATGGCCACCTCCGGGGATTCCCGGGAGAAGTCCGCCGAGGCGTCCTCCTCGTCGACCGTCACCGCCTGGTTGGTCTCGACCTTGACGAGTTGATCCGCAGCAGCCTTGTACTTGCGGTCGGTGTGCAGCCAGAGAATGCTCTTGATGGCATCGATGTCATCCTCCAGTGGAATGGCCACGGGCCCGCTGAAGTCGGGCAGCCGCGCGAAGGGCATCGCGTCGCGAACCTCGTGGGTGTTGTCCAGCTGGTAGTCGCCGACCCGTACCTCGACATCGAGAAGCCGCAACCGCCTGGACGTATTCGAACGCAACGCCCCGTATGACGACGCGAGCCTCGTCTGTTCGGTCTCGGTGACCGAGTAGCTCATGAAATAGGGAGGCGGGTCGGCGTTCCCGCTCAACTCGTTCATCGAGCGCTGCAGCTCCTCCTCCATGGCCCGCAGGAGCGGGCTACTCTCCGGCCCCTGCGCGCGGGCAGGTTCCGCAGAGAGGTAGCAACAGCCAACGGTCACGACGAGAGCGACCGAGAGCGTCTTCGTGAGTTGATTCATGACCGCTTCCTCCACTCGGGACACATGCCCTTGAGTTAAGGCTTGCCCCCCGGCAGCAACCTTGTCAAGGGCATCTGGAACGCAGACGTCACGGCCCGCCGCCAGGACTCCCGGCCATGGCAGACCGTTCCGAGTCTCGGGCCAATCGATCTGGCTTCCGCCAGAGCCCGTGAACAGGATCCGACTCTGGCGGGAGCTGGCTGCGGCTGGCGCTGCCGCCGGTGGCGCAGCGGTTGCGCGACGCGGTCGAGACGCTGGCCGGCGAGCCGGCTGCGGCTGCCGCCTACGCGGGAATGGAACTCCCGCGGATAGAGCGTACTCCCGCCTGCCGCGACAGAGTCGCGTTGCGTAAAACACTGACAAACAAGGGCTTATGAAAGAGATCTGAGAACTCGCATCCCTCTCCTACGGGACATTTCTGTGCGACCGGTCGTGGGATCGAGCTGGAGAGCAAACAACTTGACGCGATCCCTGGACCGATCGACGGGTGCGGCTACGCCAGCAGGTCCGACGGTCTGGCTGTTCCCGCTCGATCAACGCTGCGGCGTCAGAAACGGCCCCGACGGTGCGGCGCCTGCGGGGCCCGCAACGCCGCCGGCCGTCGGGCTGCCAACCAGGGCGATCCCGGCGCCGCCCAGCGCTGCCCGCTGCGTCCGCTCGAACTCGATCCGCGCCCGCTGGTAGTCGAGGATCGCGCGCAGCTCGGCATCCTGCGCCGTGGCCAGATCGCGTTGCGATTGCAGGACGAAGAAGTTCGTCGACAGGCCGACTTCGAACTTGCTCTCCTCCGCCTGGAGCTGTTCTTCCGCCAGTTCCCGCGATGCTGTCGCGGCCTCGATGCGCTCGCGGATCGACTCGATGCGTAGCGCGGCGTTGGTGACCTCACTGGCAATCCGCAACTCGATGCGGCGAATCTGCGCGCGGTTCTGCTGCAGCTCCAGCCGGGCCCGTTCGTACGCGGTCCGGTCCGCGCTTCGACCGAGCGGGTAGGTCATCCGCAGCTGGACGCTCCAGATCGGGTAGTCGGCATTGGCGATGCTGTGAAGCGCGTCCCGGTAGCCCCCCGGGATCACGCCGCCGGCGCCGCCGAAGATGTCCTCGAAGCTGTTCCCCGCGGGGAGCAGCCGGGGACCGCCCTGACCGGTCAGTTGGTAGCTGCCGACCAGGTCGAGCGCGGGCAGGGTGCTGTTGCGGAGATTGTCGACGGTCGCCTCGTTGACGTTGAGCTGGCGTCGCGCGCGGGAGACGTCGGTGCGGCGGTCGAGCGCCCCGCGGATCGCTTCCTGCAGATCGATCGGCGCCGCCTCCATCCTCGGCTGGTCCGTCGGGTGGATCTCGGCCTCCCACAACTCCTCCGAGGTGCCCCCCACGATGAGCTCCTTCAGGGCCAGCTCGGAGGTGCGCTGCGTCTCGACAGCCAGCGCCAGCAACTGGCGGCGCGCCGCGGCTTCCGACTGCGCCTGCACGACGTCGATCGGCGCCATCGTCCCGACGTCGACGCGCGCCCGATTGTCCGCCACGAGCTGCTCGGCCAAGGCCAGCGCGTGCCGCTGCACGCCCACGGCGGCGCGCGCGTAGACCAGATCCCAGTAGGCCAGTCTCACGCTGGCGAGCGTGTTGACGACGGTCTCCTCGAGGTCGATGTCGGAGATGTCCCGGTTGATGCGCGAGACGACCAGTTGCGTGCGCCGCGAATCGGTCCGGAAGCCGCGCAGCAACGGTTGCGTGTACTGCAGCGTCATGTTCGCGCCGAAGCTCGGGTTGAAGGTCGAGAAGATGTTGGCCGACTCCCACCGCGAGCTGTCCCAGGTGACGTCGTACCGGCCGCCGCCCCACTTGACCTGCTGTCCGATCCCGAAGTCGTAGCTGCCCAGGTCGTTGACGATGGGCTGGCCGCGAAGCCCGCCGCCGTCGAATATCGAGCGGTTGGGAAGGGTGGCCTGGTGGAGGAAGAAGCCGGACGAGGCGAACGGCAGGAACACCGCGCCGACGGTGGCGACCACCATGTCCTGCACGAGCGGGTCGATGCGTTGGACGGCGATGTCGAGGTTGCGTTCGAGAGCGCGCTGGACCGCATCGTCGAGCGTGAGGTCGAAGCGGCGGGCCGGCTGGCCGGACGGGGTCGCTTGCCAGCCGATGCCGACAACCCTCTCGCCGGCAACCGCGTCGAAGGTCTGGGCGTGCGTCGTCCGCGCCGCCGCCGCAAGCAGCAGACCGGCCATGAGTGGCCCGAATGCGAAGACACGAAGATGAGTAGACACGATCACCCTCCAGTCTGGAAGTCCAACCCGGTAGTGGGGTGTCCTGGGTGTCCCTATTCGTGGGCCGCGGCGGTGGAATGCGGGCTGCACCTCCCGTCGAACAGGTGAATCTCCCTCCTGGCGTGCTCCGCGTAGCGCAGATCGTGGGTCACCATGCAGACGGTCGAGCCTTCGTCGTGCAGCGCCTGCAGCAGCTCCATCACCGCCTCGCCGTTCTTCGAGTCGAGGTTGCCCGTGGGCTCGTCGGCCAGCAGGATGGACGGCCGCCCGGCGACCGCCCGCGCCACCGCCACGCGCTGCTGCTGCCCCCCGGAGAGCTGGCTCGGCAGGTGCTGCGCGCGGTGGGCCATCTCCACCTTCTCGAGCGCCTCGGTCACCCGCTCGCGGCGTTCGGCCCGCTGCATGCCGCGGTAGGTCAGCGGCAGCTCGACGTTCTCGTAGACCGTCAGGTCGCCGATCAGGTTGAAGCTCTGGAAGATGAACCCGACCTCCCGGTTACGGGTCCGCGCCCGCTCGGCCTGGCTGAGCTGCGCCACCGGCTGGCCGTTCAGCGTGTAGTCGCCCGTGGTGGGCGAGTCGAGCAGGCCGAGGATCGACAGCAGGGTCGACTTGCCGCAACCCGACGGACCCGAGATGGCGACGTACTCGCCAGGGTGGATGGACAGATCGACGCCGTCGAGGGCATGCGTTTCGACCTCGTCCGTGTAGAAGATCTTCGAGACGTTCTCCAACTGAATCAGGGCTGACGCTTCGCTCATCTCGACATCCCTCCCTCCGTTCACAGGTGACCTCGCCCCTTTGCCCGACGCGGCAGAGCGGCCCTATCCGATGCGCACCCGGTCGAACTGATCCCAGGTCGACATGTCGGACAGAACCACCTGGTCGCCCGGCTGCAGACCCTCGAGCACCTCGATCGTGTTGACCGAGGCCCGGCCCAGACTCACGCGCGCGCGTGATGCGTGCGTACCGTCCTCCTCCACCTTGAACAGGCTTACCACGCTCTCCTCCTGCCCGAACACCGGCCGGCCGACGAAGACGATGTCGTCCATCCGCTCCAACTCGAGGGTGCCGTCCACTGTCAGGTCCGGGCGGGCGCCGCGCGGCAGGGCCCCGTCCAACGCCACGTCCACCGTCACCGTCCCGTTCTCCACGGCCGGGTCGATGCGCGTGACGTGCCCCGGAATGACGCCGTTGCGGGTGTCGATGGTGGCCGACTGGCCGATCTGAACGTCCCTGGCCTGCGTCTCCGCGATGCGCAGCTCGGCCTTGAGCACCGTCGGGTCGCCCACCCGCGCCAGGTTGGTCCCGGTGGTGATGCGCTGCCCTTCGTCGAGCGGCACCTGCTGCAGAACGCCGGGCATCCCGGCCCGCACGTGCAGGTCGGCCATCTGCTGCTGCCGCAGCTCGTACAGCGTCCGCAGGCGGTCCACCTCGGCCTGCTCGACCGCAAGCTGTGCCTCGACGGTGTCGGTGGCCATCCGCAGCCGTTCCTGCTCGAGCGCGTAGCGCGTATCGAACTCCTGCTCGGCCGACTGGGACTGCTGAAGCTGGAGCGACGAGACGAGGCCCTGCGTGAAGAGTTGACCGTCGGCGTCCGCCTGCAGGCGGGCCGTCTTGAGCTGCGCCTCGGTGGTGGCGAGCGTCGCTCGCTGGTCGAGCAGATCGCGCTCCACCTCCACCTGCCGGTTGCTGTAGCGCGCCTCGGCCGCTNCGAGATTCAGCCGCGCCTCGAGCGTGGACTGCTCCAGCTCGGGATTGCTCAGCTCCAGGATCACGGTGTCGGGCGCGACGAGGGCGCCGGGCCGGATGACGATCCGCTCGACGGTGCCGTCGGTGGTGGCCGGGATCCAGCGGATCCGCTCCGGGACCAGGGTCCCGGTGCCGCGCACCTGCCGCACCATCAGGCCGCGCTGCACGGTGTCCAGGTAGACGGTGTCGCGATCGACCCTTGGCGCCGCCGGCTCCAGCCGCGAGACCCCCACCGTGACCAGGGCGACCACGATGAGCGCCGAAACGCTGTAGAGGCTGTGTCGCATCTGCTTCTTCCGGGCGAGATCGGGGCGTGCGATGTCCATGAGGACCTCCTCTCGGTTACGGTTTGCAAGGCTGTCAACGGCTTATCTCGGTAANCAGGGGGAACAAGTCAGTCCCTCTCGCGTGTGCGATGTCACTCCGCGCGGAGCGTCGTCGCCGGATCGACCTGCGTCGCGCGGACCGCCGGAACCACGGTAGCGGCGATGCTGACTGCGCCGAGGACGAACACGACACCGGCGACCGTCCACGAATCGAGCGGCAGCGCGTCGGGCGTCATGCGCCGCAGCGCCACTGTGAAGAGTGCCGCGGCGCCTACTCCCAGCACGCTTCCGGTTGCCGAGAGCACGACCCCCTGGAGCGCGAGGCGAGCCGTGACCCGTCCGCGCGAAGCGCCCAGCGCCAGACGAATGCCGATCTCCTTCGTCCGCTGCGCCACCGTGTAGGCGACGAAGCCGTACAGACCCGCGGCTGCCAGTGTCAGGGCCGCGACGGCGAACAGACCCAGCAGGAACGTGCGGGAGCGCGTCGCGGCGATCGCTGCGCCGACCACCTCGTCCATCGTGCGAATCGCGGTGATTGGAAGCAGCGGATCGGCCTCGCCGATCACCCGCTCGACNGACCGGACCAGACCGGTCGCNCCCTGTCGAGTACGTAGCACCCAGTTCACNTGGAAGAACCCGTGGGCTTCCGCGAGCAGGTCATCCGGCACCTGCTCAACCGGCACGAAGACGGTCGGCCGGGTCGCAGTCACGCCGCGCGTTCGTACGTCTCCGAGAATGCCGACGACTTCGCGCATCTGGTCGTCCACTTCGCCGGCAGTCATCTGCAGGCGTGTGCCGAGGACGGCCCGGCCCCCGAACCGGCTGGCGAACATCTCGTTGACCAGCGCCACCGGTGGTGCGGCGGCGCGGTGGTCGGCCGCGCTGAACGCCCGGCCGGCCACCAGTGGAATCCGCAGGACATCGAGATAGTCGCCCGCGACGTAGCGCCAGTCCGCTTCCGCAGGCTCCATCCGGTTGTCGGGTCTCTGCAGCAGCAGCATCTGCAGACCACGCTCGACCGGCAGGTTGTTCGCCACGGCGGCAGCCTCGACCCCGGGCAGTTGCGCCAGTTCCGTCAACGTGCGCCGATAGAGTGCCGCAACGGCGTCGCGTGACCCGTAGGCGGGTCCTTCCAGCGACGCGCGGGCCGTGAGCACGTTGGCCGGATCGAACCCGAGATCCGACGTGCTGAGTCCGGCGAACGTACGCAGAAACACGCCGGCGCTAACCAACAGCATCGTGCAGAGCGCGACCTGGGCGACTACCAGCGACCGCCGCATCCAGGACGCGTGGGCCGTGGTCACGCTGCGCGACTGGCCGGCGCGAAGTGTGTCCGCAGCTTCGCTGCGCACTGCCAGCGCGCCCGGCAACAACCCGAAGAGCACGCCGGACAAGACCGCGATCGCGACCGCCCCGAACAGTACCGGCCCATCGACGGTGATGTCCCAGATCGCAAGGCGCGGCCGTAGCGCGACCAACCCGGAAACNCCCGTTGCCGCGGCCAGGGCGCCGACCGCCCCTCCGGCCGTGGCCAGCAACACGCTCTCGGTCAGGAGCTGCCGAAGCAGCCGCCCGCGAAGCCCGCCGAGCGCCGCCCGGAGGGCCAGCTCCTGCCGGCGTCCCACGGTGCGGGCCACCTGCAGCCCCGCCGCGTTGGCGCAGACCAGCAAGAGGATGGCGCCGACAGCGGCGGTCAGGGACCAGACGAGGCCGCCGGTCCCGGCCGCAACGGACTCNTGATAAGACTGCACGTCGAGCCGTGCTTCGTCGCGCGGNTCCCGCAGNTCGGCGTNCAGGTCAGTGCTTGCGGCCCGCAGCTCCGCCTGCGCTTGCGCCGGAGTCCATCCCGCCCCGAGCCGGCCAATCAGCCGATAGTTCTGGTCGCCCCCGCTGGGATCGGGGCGGAACGGCGTCCAGGCATCCGCCTGTTCGAACGACCAGAAGCCCGACGGCATCACCCCGATGACCGTGTGGGGCCGGCCACCGAGCCGTACGACCTGACCGATGATGCCGTGATCGCCTCCGAAATGACCGGCCCAGACGTCGTGGCTGAGCACCACCGTGGATGGAGCGACCTCATCGTCGCGCGAGAAGGCCCGTCCCAGCCGTGGCGCGACCTCGAAGACCTGGAAGTAATCTGCGGTCACCTCGACTCTGGAAATGAACGTCGACCCGTGTTGGCTGACGAGGTTGATCCCCGGGCTGATGCCGATGCCGGCGAGCGCCTCGAAGGCCTTGCTGCGGTCGCGAAGAACGGCGACGTTTCGTTGTGGGTGGAACTCGTTCGCTCCCCTGAACCGGGAGTCGTGGCGAACCACGCTCACGATCCGATCCGGCTCCGGGAAGGGCAGCGGGCGAATGAAGACTGCGTTGATCACGCTCACCATCACGGTCGCCCCGCCGAGGCCGAGACCCAGGACGAGGACGGCCGAGATCGCGAACCCGGGGTTCTTGGCGAGCGTGCGGGCGCCAACCCGAAGGTCCTGCCAGAAATCGGCCAGGAGCCGTTGCCACCGTTGTTGCCGTTCCCACGACTGATCGATGTCCACACATGCCTCCTTGACCTCCGCGTAGTCGCCGAAGCGCCGCTCGGCCTCCGCTCTGGCCTCGGCCGGGCGGTGGCCTTCGCGCACGAGCAGCTCGACAAGCTCCCCCAGGTGATGGTCGAGCTCCGCATCGACGTCTGCGGAAACGTCGGATCCCCAGAACCGGAGNTAGCGCCGCCACATCGGTGTTCGCCCCATCTGCAGACCTCCGCTAGACAGCTTCCGCCGCCCGCAGCACCTTGCCGATGGCCGCCGCGAATGCCGCCCATCCCTCGGTCTCGCTCTGGAGCCGAGCTCGGCCGCGCGACGTCAGCCGGTAGAGCTTCACCTTCCGGTTGTTGTCCGAGATCCCCCATTCGGACTCCAGCCAACCGCGCCGCTCCATGCGGTGCAGCGCCGGGTAGAGCGAGCCTTCCTCGAGTTGCAGCTCGTCATCAGACGTCTGCTCCAGCCAGCGCGCGATGCCGAAGCCGTGGCGAGGACCGCCACGCAGCGTCGTCAGGATCAGCAACTCGACCGTGCCCCGCAACATCTCCGGATTCCGCTGGACCATGCCTTACCTCTCCCTT
>JGIcombinedJ30088_10002075_pt1 | contig 19603 bp, 15 predicted proteins | sample PinacodermPK_FD_30088 | JGI IMG/M metagenome (IMG submission 30088)
GTGGTGGAGGAGTTCGATGCCGTCTTCGGTGGTGCGGTCGTGAGGATCCAGGGACACCACGACGCGGCGGCCGGTTTCCGGGTGATCGGCCTTCAGTTCGCGCAGCCCCTTGGCGTGNTCGGCGCGCACCCGGCTGACCGCCTTTGCCTCCACCGCGCAATCGATGTGGTTCACCACGAAGTCGACTTCGATGCCCGAGCTGAGCCGCCAGTAGAAGAAGTCGGCGTAGCGCGCCCGGTACGAGTTGTAGCAGCACAGCTCATGGAACACCCAATTCTCGAATGCCTTGCCGAACAGCTCGCCGCCCGGCTGCAACGCACCGCGCCTGGCCAGGAAGTTCACCACTCCCACGTCGCCGAAATAGAACTTCGGCGCCGCCACCACCCGTCGCTTCGGCCGCCTGCGGTACGCGGGCAGGAACCGTCCGAGCAGCGTATCCTCCAGGATCTCGAAGTAGCCCCGCACCGTCTGGCTGGAGGTACCGGTGTCGCGCGCGATGGTCGTGTAGTTCACCGCGTCGCCGTCGGAGAGGGCCGCAAGAGCGAGAAAGTCCGCGTAGGCGGGCAGGCGCCGAACCAGCCCCTCGGCGGCGATCTCCTCCTTCAGGTACTGGGAGACGTAGGCGTCGAGCAACGGCAGCGGGCGCTCGGCGTCGTGGATAGGCGGCAGGTAGCCGTGGTTCAGCAGTCGGACCAAGTCAAATCCGGGCCCGATCTCCATCGCCGACAGGCCGTGCAACTCACGCCGTTCACCGCGCCCCCCGAGCAGGTTGGCTTGTCGGTGGCGCACCCTGACCGGGGAGTGGTCCGACCGTGTGCTCGGCACCACTTCCCGCTGCAGCAGATCCGCGACCGCCGTCACTTCCGGAGCCTCTTGGCGCACCGCCTGCGGCTTCTTCGCCAACTCGTCCACGTAGTGGCGATAGCGGTCTGCACGACCGCCGCGTGCCTGCTTGGCCGCTACAGACGTCCAACTCGAGGACAGAAGCGCGGAACCGCAAACGCGCTGCCGTGCACGCGGTAGCCGACGATTGCGGCGGGGACGAACAGCGACGCGCTCCGCCGGCACGGCAATCGAGCGAGCCCTTGTGCGCGTCGGTGGCCGTTAGCCCTTGGAGTAACGACAGAACTCCGGGCCACTCGCAGTAGCAGAGAAGAAGCCGGCGTCGACCACCGGTCGGCCGAGCCCCCCCGAAGGTGCGAACTCTCCAGCCAGATTCGGGTAGCGCCGCTCACCATTTGGGGGCCGCCACCGGGTCCACCGCGCCGGCCTCCCGAGGTACGACGCCACGCGCGGCAACTCCGGAACACCGACCTGGACCCTAATCCTCCCCTCCCTCCGCCGACACCACACGCGCGATCGCAGAACCCCCCTCCAAAGACTCCTCCACCGCCCGCAAGGCCTTCTCAAGCCTTCGAATATGCCGTGTAGCCAATTTCGTGGCTTCCTTATTGACCGCTGCGGTAAGTTCTTTCCCACCGTTAGGAAACTGCTCTCGCAACTGCCGCCTTACTTCCCTCTTGTATCCCCGCCGCAGCGTGCCTTCAAGCCTCTCTAAACGTTCCTCGCTGAAACTTCCGTTATCGTGCGCCCATTCGTCCGGCACCGGGTCTCCATATGCCACAACAAACAGACTGATGTAAGCCCCAAGGGCATCGTCCATATCACCCAAGCGATAGTTCACAACCGAGTCGTTGTGATCCTTTACGATATGAAGCAGGTGTTTCTGCCCTCTCTGTCTCGCCTCCAAATCCAACCAACGGCCCTCGTACACCCGATTCAACGCGGTTGTAAACCACATAGCATATTCCATCCACTGCGGTCGTCGAAACGCAAGCCGCAGTTCACCGAATGAAAACATTACCCCCCGCAACCCTATTTCCAAGCGAGTTAATTCGTCGAAGCGCTTCTTCTCTTCAATGTCATTCTTGAGCGAATCTAGAATACGCCTGACCTCGTCCTTGTTTGCCTCCAACGCGGGGTTCGTCCCAAATCGCAACTCGTAGAATGCATGTCGCGCCAGGTCTGAACTCTCACTATATTCAGCCTCCAACGCTCGCAACGCCTCCGTATACTTCCTATAGGGCGTGAAATTTTCGAGCACATAGGACACACTTGGCAACAGATCCTGCTTCGCCAGCTCCCGTACCCTCAGAGATGCGGTGTGACTAAGCGCCTTTGTGCCCGCTTCCCGGTTTTCATGAAAAACGGTGTGAAGCTCATGCGCCGGGTTTATGTCCAACGCGAGCTCCTGCTCATAGGAGTAGTCCTCACCCAATACGTAATATTCAAACCAGTCCCGAATTTCCTCTATGTTCTTAACTGCCGCCGGAGCGTGTACCGGTTGACCGCGACTTTCCTCTCCACGCCAATCAAAAAAGAGGAGAGGAAGAAGTTTCATGTTCTGCTCATCCGGCTCCAGAATGTCGTTCCCGTGCGAACGTTGTAGCAATTCCTGCGTACAGATGCAATTCACACTCTCGTCCGTGAGAAGAATCTGCCGCGCCTTGTTTACCACTTTCGCCTCGGTATTGATGTACACGAAAATATTTCGTACAACATCCAATACACGGGGTGCCTTAGGGCCCGTCTCCTCGGATCGAAAACACACAACAACGATAGGGATACGCCACTTCGAAAAATTGCGGTAGCTACGGGAACTTGGATCGTGCTCAAACCTCTTTAGAGCTGACAACCGGTGTTGCCCATCGATCGCTACTAGTCGCGTACGCTGGTCATTCCACTCAAGTATCGCATACTCAGGATGACCCTTTATCCAACGCATCCTGTAATAGCCGTCGCGAGTCAAACACTCCCAATTCTGCTGGTCTTGATCGATCTCTGATTCTACGACGGGAAGCATCTCAGATCGGACAGAATTCCCGTCAGGGGCCATTGGGAGCGTAGTGAGCGTCAGGGGATTGAAAAACTTGATCTTGCTCTCATCCTGGAGATATGGTACAAGGCCCTCCGAAACCCGTTCGTTATCGACATCGCGCTGAAATAGGTCTCGAACGGGCCACCTCTCCGAACCACTAATATCGCTAATGAGTGATATTCGTCGCAGCTCTGACGGAGTAAACGTCGACTGGAGATAGAAGGCTCTAAGGCCCGATCCTGCACCGAACTCTCCATACACACCTTGAATCTGGTGATTGTAGTCTTTTCTGACGATAGGGGGTGTAATGGCCATCAATATTACCTCATCTTAGACTGAATGGTGGTCGACAGAAACCCATTAGGATCTTCTCGACCAAACGCTCTGGATTTTCCGCTCCTATGTTCTCAAGTGCGCCTTCCAACCCCTCGGGTGTCTTAACACAAACGAAGAGCAAGTCGTTCACAGATAGGGGAAGACCGACATCCGCTGCGCACGCCGTGAACCGAGAATGAAAGACGTTTCCTTTGCCGCGACCTTCAGTGTGCTGTGCGTAGCGTCTTCGAAGGTTCGCCGCTTTCCCGACATAGAGGGGTGGCATGAATAGCGATGCCTCGAGTAACGTCTGCTGGAGCAGGTCGCTAGCGGTCTTGTCCTCCATTATTTGGAACCAAACAGCATCGATTTGCTGCAGATCGCGTGTCCGGGTAGTTCGCCATAGTCGTAGCATCACCGATTCCCAGGTAAACCGAGCTTCAAGATCTCTTTCCGGTTGTTGATCATAGTTTATTACTTCGTCGATCAACTGAATCAAGTCCGATAGAAGTCTTTTCCCGTGAGTCCAGAGTGGCAAGAACCAAGCGTAACATCCACCGGATTCCGGAATGTGATCCTTATTCTCTTGGGTATATACACCGAATCGACCAGTCACGTTATTGAGATCGTGAAATACGCGTTCATGTAGCATAGATTACAACACCACTGGTGCGACCGGCTGTAACGCCGCCGGCTGCATTGAGCTGCGCGATAGAAGGGACTCCAGACGATTTATCATATGTGGCAGACGGTACAACCCTCAACCTCATCTACGGATGCCACGGGTTGACGGTTCTTGAGTGCTTCGACATCGGAGAGCGTTCGGCCCTGTACCCAGGTGTAGCGCCTCTTGTCGGTGTGACGCTCATACGCCTTGGCTTGATCAAAGAGACCTGGGTGCTCAGTCCGTAGACGCTGCCACTCACCGATTTGTTGGTAGAAGCAAAAGTAACATCCGGAGCGTGACCGCCAGCGGTAGTATTCGGGTAATCCGATTCCGGACGACTCAAGGATCTCGCTGACCGCCGCAAGGTCCAAGATGTCATCCTTGAAGGGGTAAACCGGCACAATGTTGGGGCGATCCGAGATCACGGGTGGTTTCTTCGGTGTATATCCGCGCCGGTCCTCGTCGGCGCGGATTCCAATGTAGCTGAAGGCTGTATCCTTTCCAACGTAGCGTTCAAAGGGCTCGATCTTCAGCTTTCGAGTACACCATCGCGCTTGAGGACTAGGCAGAAATCCAGAATACAACTCGTTTAGGACGAAGTCGAACGCTTTTCTGCTTGGTTTACGAGCTACCTCCATATAGTCAAGTGCGTTAATCCGACTGATGGGCCTTCCGAGAAGCGCTTCAAGGCGATCTAGGTAGTCATAGGTCTCAGGTAATTCGGCGTCGGTATCGCAGAAGACGTACTCAGCCGGAATCTGCGGGTAGGTCTTGGCAATATAGATGGCCAGTGCTGCCGAGTCCTTTCCGCCGGAAACGGGTACGATGTGTCGAATCGATGGATCAACGAGCGCATCAAGTGCTTCTTGTATGTGAGCCATTGACTCTTTCCTCCTTGCTGAGTTGCTCAAGAGTGCGATTGGTGATGGTGCGAGCTTCGTCGGCACCGACTGTGCGAGCAATCGCATGCAACGAAATACGCAAACGGGAAGTCGCGATGTCGACGATCGACTGACTCTGGACTCCGTCCACATCTACAGAAAGGCTAAGCACTCTATCCTCCACACGTCTTATCACCGCACCAAGCTCTCGCTCGAAAACAACGATGGAACTGTCCTCCCACCGACTGATGCGCTTGCCAACGAGGAGCGCCGCCAGGGCGTCGGCAAGGGCCTCATCCGAACTATAGCACATCCGGGCTCGGGAAATCAGAGCCTGCGCGATGCTGTCTTTGATTTCTTGGGCGACGGTCGCGGGAAAGAACTCGGCCCAAGCCGCCACAGTCTCGCGCAGAGATGCGTCATCGCCATTTACCGCCGGAAACGCTGAGCGGATGGTACGGGAAGCGGCTTCGTAGTTCCAATCCAGGACCCCCTCGATCTCCGCCTTGCAGTCGAAGAGCGCATGCAACAAGCCACTCACGTCGGCGCTCGAGACATTCAACACCATTGGCACGGCGTCGAACAGCAGACGATAGGGGTCGATCGCCGCGGTCATGAGGCGGCCGAAGGAACGTGCACTCGCGGACAAGTACCTGGACGACAGAGCACCGTACGGCAGGCTGCTACGCCAGGTCACGAGTGCGTCGTGGCAGCGTCGCACCGGATCGGCCTCCGATCCGGTCGCATCCGTGTATCCGAATAGAGTGGCAACCCGATCCAGGAAATCCCGCTGGCCTGTTGCAAGTTTGGGGACGAGCACCTGGTATTCGCGCGGATGCGCAGCCATCTCCTCAATGGTGGAAGGTAGCAAGTCGCTAACGTATGAGCCGTCCAGCGTGGTGATGCTGATCGGACCCGGAAAAGCTCGAATTCCGGCAGCGAGGAGAATTGGCACTATCCCGCTCCGGACGCCATAAGGAGCGCTACCGATCATGGAGATGAGATCCGACAGCGGCTTTGGCTGGCCAGATGGCGTAGTCAGGAAATCCCGCACGAGCTCCCAGATCTGGCGGAGCCCCTCGTCCTGCAACTCCTCAGGGTCGACGTACCGCCATGCGGTGGCCTCGCCATCAGGAGCCTTGAGATCGCATCGGTAGAGACCGGTGAGCAGCAGCACCGTCCGGAACATCGACATGTCTGGCCGGTAGCCTTCCAGCCCAAGGTTCTCGGTACCGGATCGTTCGAGTATGCCCAAGATCAATTTCTTGCGGGAGTTCACGATCGCCGGTCGAGGGCGGCGGCGGACGATTATCTCATTCTTGATACGCGGGGTAAGCGGATATACCTCGCGCATAATCGATGAGAGAAACTGACGAAGCTGCTTGGGCGACAGGAGTTCGTGGTAGAGGTCACGCCAACGATACTCCGGTCCTTCCGCCGACGGATGGAACATTCGATTGAGGTGGAGGGTCAGGTGGCCCTGTGCATCGTCGATCATCTGAGCGAGTTCAGGCTCGACGAGCGGATCCTCGGCGAGCAAGCTCGTGTCCTGCCGCAGCAGTTGCAGCGCATACACGTCTAGTGCTGCCTCAGCCAACTGATCGGACTGCCGGGGCAACGCCACAACCACGGTTGGCTCCAGCGTGTGGCGCTCAAGGTGCTTGCGCACCTCTCCCAACTCCTCGTGTGATTCCGGAACTACGACGTACAGCATTCCGTCCGCCGTCGCGGCTGAGGGCAACACCTCCTTGACGTCATCCGCCATGAGGATGGTATGGGCGGCTACGTAGCGACTCTCGAAGTATCGTTCGGTACCGTATTCGACATTGTAGTCCACCGACTTCCATGGGGCCGGCGGTGCCTCAGAGGTCAGAAACGCCACATGGTCGAACCGGGGCCCCAACCGATCCTTCTCCTGATCGAGACGGCCCCGCAGATCAAGATCGGTACCGTGCCAGATCGAGACGTTGTCGGCATTGCGCCGGTAGAGGAGCAGATTGGAGCCGATCAGGCGTCTGACGCTATCGCGGGCGGCGGTGGCGGCCCCATAGCCCGATACCGCTCGCTCCAGGAGCTTGCGGCTAACGCGTGAACGCTCCCCGACCAAGCCGAGTCCGAGCAAGCAGGCACACTTCAATGCCTTCTGATCGAGAGCAGGATTCGCCTTGTGCAGGGCGCTCTCAGTCTCCAGCCACGTGTGGTAGCTCCCACCCGGCAACGAGTCAGACCTCATGGCGTCGGAGAAGTAGTCGTAGAGGCTGTCCGGCGTTACCGGCCCCGAGGTGAAGTCCGTCGTTACAAGCGAGTAGAGGAAGGTAAACAGAGTGCGCTCATTCTGAGCTACACGGGACGACACGCGAGGCAGCAGGTACAGGGTGATTGGTTCAAGCGGATATGAGTCCGAGAGCATCTGCTCCGTCTCTTCGGGAGAGAAGTCACCGAACAGGCCAACGTCCCGACAGGCCCCCAAGCCTCGATCGAGCACTTTGCGCGGCGGAGGCCCGTCCGACCTGATCTGACGCATGATCTGCCCAATCAACTGGTACAGCTCCTTGCTGTCGTCGACGAATTGAATGGTCTCGAACCTTCCCTCGATCTTCTTCCACTCGCGCTGGACCGTAACCGACGTGTTCGTTGCATAGCGGGACAACCCCTGATGCAAGAGCAGTGCGAAGGTTGTGGGCACGCGCTTGGTACGAGCGCAGAACTCGGCGAGGGTCTGAACGTCGGCAAGGCTCGCGGACGTGCCCCGGACGACGAGTTCCTCGAGGTGACGCCCGAACTCGTCCCATACGATCGCGAGCCGGTCGATCGGATTGGGGCAGAACCGCTCCCGTATCTTGCTCAGCACCGCTATCACCTCTTCCATCGAAGTGACTTGGCGGCGAGACACGATCCTTGCAGCCTGCTGGTTACCGATGCGCTTCAGCGAAGCCAACAGCGCGGCTTGAACCGCAGCCGGCACGTCCGGCTGGAAGCCGGACAACACCACGGTTGCACCCTGCTGAGCGAATAGGGACGCCTGATCCGAGTGGACACGGGCTCTCAACACATCCGCGAGATCGGCGTCCACGCTCGAGAATCGTTCAGTGATTCGCCTGAGCACATCGCGCGATTGCTCCAGGTTCTCAACCGCCTGGATGAAGAACGCCGCGGTAAGCGACTTTCCCGTACCGTAAGGAGCAACCACGAAGTAGCTCGATGCATGGCCAGGCATGAGCCAAGAACGAAGCAGCCTGGCACTCTTCGCCGTTGGGGAAAAGTGGGCAATGCGCTCAGGAGTAGCGTTATCAAGCGTAACGTTGATTGAGCGCAGGATCTGCTGTGCATCGACTGTGGTCGAACGACCATTATCAGACATAAGCCAACTCCGACACAGCGCTATCGAAGTGCTGAGCAACCAACTCCGGCGTGGGAATGAACTCGTAGCGGAGCTGCCGATCTCCGGCCAACCCGCTCATCGAGAACGGCACCTTCCTCCCGCCGGCCTCCAGCTCCACCAAGTGCTCGAAGAGTGCATCCGCCGAGAGTGCGAGCACCTGCGCCGGGCCGCCTTCCATGCGCTGCAAATCGTGCAGCGTGACGTCGACCATCCCGGTACGCGCGTCCAACATCAGACCAGGTGCCTTTAGCGCGTACAGCAACACCTGAGGGGAAATCGACTTGCGGCGGCGATTCAGCTCGTAGTAGCCCGATGCGCGGAAGTGTCGAATGATGCGCAACTCCTGAAAGGGGCAGTCGATCTCCTCTTCCGGGTCCTTGCGGCGGTAGGGTACTTCAACGGCGTAGCTGCCGAGGAAGCAGCTTATGTCGCGCTCGAGCGTCTTGGGCGTAGGTACCCGCTGAGAGCGCAGCCGCTCGTGTTGCTCAAGTTGCGCGATGACCGTTGCCCGTTCGAACCTGCTCGACGCGTAGTGATTGAAGAACCAGTGCCACGTCGTAGCGTGCCCCGGGTTCCGTACCAGATTGATGTGCAGAAACCACCAAGTCCCGGGATCAAGAAACCACGGGTCGTGTTTTGCGATGACCTCGCCCAACTCGGTCGCCCTTAGGCGTGGCCTGTCGGGACGCCGTCGGCGCTCCGCTTTGATGGCCAGCCCGGTCGCCAACAGCCAATGCTCTATCGACTTGGCCATGTTTCGGCCCACGCCGAGCTGATCGGCAACGAACGGGTCGTCGAACGCGCTCGCATCTTCGAGGAGCAGCGCAAGTCCCTTGGCCAGCCAGCCCTCGCGGACGAAGAACGTTTGATGTCCACCGAACCGCATGTCATGCCACCCCGAGCCGATGCAGGCGCTCTACCAAGTCCTGGTAGCTCGCAACCACCTGCCCGGCTGCCCGCTGCGCTTCCTCCACCGTGTTGAGCACACCGAAGGAGAATCGGAGCGAGGCGTACGCTTCGGTTTCGGTAAGCCCCATCGCGGTGAGCACGTGTGAGGGCGTCGGCCGCGCCGTCGTGCACGCCGAACTCTGCGAACAGTAGACCTCCTGCTCGTCGAGAGCGGCTACGAGCATGGCGCCGTCGATGCCGGGGAATTGCAGATTGGAGGTGTTCCCGACGCGGTGTGCGCGATCGCCGTTCACCAGTAGTCGGGGTTCGGCGGTGAGAACCGCCTGCTCGAACGTGTCACGGCACTCCTCGATGAGCGCGGTCGCAGAAGCGAAGGTCCGCATCCGCTCCGCAGCAGCGGTACCGAATCCCACGGCGCCGATCAGATTCTCGGTGCCGCCGCGCAGACCCCGCTCTTGGTCGCCGCCGCCTACCAGCGGCCGCAGCAGCGCCGGGTCCCTTGCATACAGGGCGCCGACGCCGGTAGGGCCGTTGATCTTATGGGCGGTGACCGTCACGAGATCGGCACCAACTTGCGCGTCGAGGTCGAGGGGGACCTTTCCGAACGCTTGTGCGGCGTCACAGTGATACAGGGCACCGACGTGGTGGCACAGCGCGGCTATTTCCTCCACCGGCTGTGTGACGCCGGTCTCGTTGTTCACCCACTGCACGGAAACGATCGCGGTGCGGAGACCGAGCATGCCGGCGAGGCGGTCCAGGTCGATCCGGCCGTTGCCATCAACGGGGATGTAGCGCACCGTGTAGCCACGCCCGCCGAGCAAGGTCGCGTTGGCCGTGACCGAGGAATGCTCGACCTCGCTCACCAGGATCTCGTCGCGCTGCTGCTCGCAGCTTTGAACCGTGGCGAGCGCCATGGCGTTGGCTTCTGACCCACTCGCCACGAACAGGATACAATCGGCACGCGTTCCGAGAGCATCGGCCACCTGATCGCGGGCTTGCTCGAGTTCCGAGCGTGCTTCGGCACCGAGACGGTACGGGCTCGATGGGTTGCCGATCGGGGCCGCCATCAACGCCTCGATTCGAGCGCGCACGGCAGGGATCAGGAATGTCGTCGCGTTGTTATCGATATAGATCATCGCCGCGTCTCCGCAACCATCAAGGGCATCCTCATAATACCACGATTCTCGTTCTGCTGGAAGCGACTATCGGTAAGTGCCAGCGGAAAGCCCTCCTTCATGCCGGCCCCCGCAGGTCTCTCTCCCGCACAATAAGGCCGAACGGAGCGTCATGCATGAGTATCCTCCTGCCCGCTACAATGGCGCTCTCGTCCGTGCTGCCTTGATGGAACCCAAGAAGTTGTTTGCCCATAAGGACTTCCGACTCAGCGTTAGCGGCGTGGTCGAAGAACCGGACCTGCTGCCCCTGCAGGTCGATCTTGACGCGCGACTTCAGCCGGGGCACGGCCTCGTTGAGATCGGTGAGCGCAAACAAGGAGAGCCGCGGCGAGGTCTTATGGATCTTGACGACATCCATTCGGTCGAGGTCGCCGAAGAACAGCTCGCCGAGCCGCGCGTAGATCTGCAACGTGGGATCGAGCTGCGGCAGATCCCGCCGGGCGACGAAGTAACCGTCCGTCGTGTTCACTCCGACAGGTGCGTCTTCGCACAACTTCGCTACCTGGTCGTTGTCCCCGGCGGCAAACAGGTGCTGGTTGCTCAATTCCTTGAGGTGGCTATAGCTACGGAAGTAGAATCGGATGTCGAAACGAGCGGTGACCGACAACTCACCGAGCTTCGGCACACCCCGGAAGCGAGAGATGGCCATGAACACGATGTATTGGTTGGAGCGCAGCCGGCGCAGTTCGTTGAGCTGCGACTTGGGCAGCTCGTTCACGGCTGCCTCCCACAGGTCGGTCGGCGCCAAGCCATGCTCGGCGGCCGCCTGCAACGCGGATGATTCGGCGTGGGCTGGAGGACGGCCATGAGCGGCCACGAACTCAGCATAGGCCGCCCAGTCCGCCTTGTGCTCCGACTGGAACGCTTCCAGGAGCGCCGCTCGCAGCAGCCGCTTGCGTTGCCGCGGGACGCCATGGATCAGCGGTACCGAGCGTTGCAGACGGTTCAAGAGGAATGCATGTGCATCGCCACTGCGCTTGAAGACGAGAAACACGCCGGCCTCGAGGGGAATGGGTACGATGCCAAGCACTTCTTCGAGGTACTTCGCCACCTCCTCCTGCCGGTAGTACCGCTGAAACGTGTTGCGCGACGTGAGCACTCCGTCACCGTACGTCTGCACTTCGCCGGCGTAGGACCCCGAGCCGATGAGCACGGAGACGCTCAGGCAGGTCTCGGCCAGGTCGAACGCTTTGCGCAACGCACGGGCGCGCTCCGCTGGCCGCTCGATGACATTGAGCACGTAGCCGAGGTTCACCACCGCCGCCCGACGTAGTGTCTCGTCGGGCCGGTGCGCCGGATCCCATCCGTGTGCGTCGTAGCCGAGGGACTGCAAGAAACGAACGTCGTCGCCGAGCCCGCACCCGTAGTCGAAGAAGGTACACTCCGGCGCCAGCACCCCGTTGCCGATCAGCAGCTGCACCGGCCGCGAGAAGTCGGAGCGTGCTATCGCTGTCCGGTCACGGCGTACTTCCACTATCGCTGCTTCGCTCCGTCGCGCCTGTGGCACAGTTCATGATCATGGATCGACAAACCGCGCCGTTCAAGCTGCGCTACCCAACCACGCTCGTGCCCGATGATCGAGGGTATGTCGAACAGACCGGCGCGTTCCTCCTGTTGGGTCAGTGCCGCAAACCGCTGGTAGTCCGGGTCGTCGGCGCCCACGAGCAGTTCCTTGCGGTGCAGGATTGGACGATTGCCCCGGTCCGAGTAACGGCGCACGCTTCTCGCGCCCCGACTGAGATCTACGGTGAGGGCGGCGGCAAGAGCCGGATGAGCTCGCTCTCGGAAACAAAGGTACAGGAGTAAGGAGAGCCGGTAACGGCGCAGCGAGAGCTTGCACACGTTCCAATCGAACGAATCGCTTCCATCGGCAGCATAGTCCGATACCAGCCGCAACAGCGTCGGATCGTGCCTTGCCAACGCATCGCGATGGATGTAGACCTCGCCGCCCACCTTCTTGCCAATTGCGAGAAGCCGTACGCGGGCGGTAAGTTCGTCAGACGTCACCGCCGGAGCACTGCTCTGCGAACGCCCAGTGCCATGTGCCATGCCGCTATGGCTGAATCGGTCGCGCTCGATCGGGTGGCAGAGGCACGCGAGCTCGGAACATGGTCGCCCTGCCCCGCACACGGTAGCCCTTGACGGCCGCCGGAACGAACACCGCCTCGCCCGATCGGCAGTTAACTGTGTGCCCATCGAAGTCTGTAACTGCCGCATCTCCGTAAAGGAAGAGAAGGATTTCCGGCCCGGCGATCGTTCGCGCTAACGCTGCTTCCTGGCGGAGCTTGTCGAGTGCTACCGTCGAGAGAGCAAACTCCACCGCCGGAGTCGGGTAATGACGCTCCTCGCCGCCTCCTGGTACGGGCCTTAAAACATGCGGTTCTTGTGGAGCGAAGCGCGCTACGCGAAGGAGTTCCGGTACATCGACATGTTTGACCGTCAGACCCCCGCGCAGGACGTTGTTGGAGTTGGCCTGTATTTCCACCGCCGTTCCCTGCAACGCAGCGTGTAGAGTGCCGGCGCCGATGTAGATGCCCTCGCCGGGGTCCAAGCGCAACAGATTGAGCAGGTAGGGGCTGATCACCCCCGCGTCACCGGGATGACCGGACGATAGCCGTTGCACCCAGCGTGCGGCAGTGGCATCGCTCGGGGCCGCGGATGCTACCTGCGACTCTTTGTTGCTGTAGCTCCCATCGCCGACTTGAAGCTGCCTTCCTGCGTATGCCTGAGCACGTCTAACCAGCTCGGCGCGCTGCCGGTCAGATAGTTGCAGCGCAATCTCCATTAGGGAGCCTAGCACCGCTTCGGTCGGCCGCATCTGGAGCTCGTCGACGGCGGCCTGCAACGAAGAAGAGACGACCGCTCTCAAGTGCCGGACCATCTCGGAATAACGCCGAAACCCGCACAACTGCCAGTATGGCTCCAACGCTACAGCCAACTCCGGCTTGTGATTTCGGTCGCGGTAATTTCGATTCGATGCATCGACGCCGATCCCCGCCGCCTCTTCGCGCGCGAAGCCCTCTGCCGCTTGAGCGAGCGAGGGATGGGCCTGAATCGACAGCGGCTCTGCCACGGCAAGCACTTTCAGGAGAAACGGCAACACAGGGCCGAACCGGTGCACCACCGGACCCAGCATCTCACTGGGATGCTCCGCCACCAGCCGGTCCAGAGTAACCCGGCGCCCTGCCAACTTTACTGCTGACGGCGCTTGCGGATGCGCCCCGACCCAAAGTTCAGCCTCTGGATCGCCCGCAACCGGCCGATTCATCAGGCGTGCTAGTGCGCTCTTCGAACCCCACGCATAATTCTGTATGCGGTTCTCCAGAATCATCAACCCGATCACGGTTGCATCCTACCACCAATGAAGGCTCCTGATCACTACCATCTCACAAACACCCAGCAACAAGCAGCTCACAATCGATACCTCCGCTTGTACCCACGGAAGACCAGTCGTGCGCGCCATCCTCGCGACTCGCTCTTGGATGCGATAGTTCCGGCTCGGACCATACACGAGCGTCGTCAGCCTTCTACGACTCGCTCCTCGAAAGAGCGTTCGCACGAACAGATCCAATACCGAAGACAGATAGCCTCCCGACGCTCCCGTCAACCTCACCTTGACATCGAGGTGACAATTCTTATAGGATCAGTTCTTCACAACAGAGGAGCGATTTTTGGTGGATTCCAAGTCTGCTTTCGATTTTATCACCGACGAACAGTTTCGAACCGTCCTTTCGTCTGACAAGGAAGAAATGTATCAATGCTTGAATTCCGACGCGTGGAAGGCAGTACATGTACTTGCCGGGAGTATAATCGAATGCGTCATTCTTGACTATCTCATCGCTGAAGGTCACATGAACAGAGATAAGGCACTAACTGTTGATCTAGGTAGTGCTATCAAGATGGCCGCAAGAGAAGGCATTATCTCGGGAAGAGTGTCAGATCTATCTCGCGTAGTTAAGGACTACCGAAATCTAGTACACCCGGGACGTGCGATTCGTACGGGCGAGACTCCTGACTCGAATAGCGCTACAATAGTAGCTCGTCTCCTGGAAATGATACTCGCCGAAATAGGTGATCGTAAACGAAAAAACTATGGATATACAGCAGACCAGATAGTCACGAAGCTATCTCGTGACTCGTCATCAATGGCAATCCTTCAGAACCTACTGAAGGACGTCAACGAGGCTGAACTGGAAAGACTCATCCTTGATGTTATTCCGGACAGGTACTCTTCCACCTACACTCTCATAGAGATAGACGACATTCCAAGTTATCTGATCCCGATGTTGTCCAAACTACTTCGCACCGCAGTCAATATTGCACCTGCTCATATACAGAGCAAATTCGCTAGACAGTTTATTCGCATTCTGAAAGAAGAGTCAGAGTGGACTGTAACCACATACTGCCATGAGTTCTTTTCGATGAAGATGTTGCGACATCTCGGAGATAGTGAGAAACAGCTAGTCAAGGAGCACTATCTGGAGCAACTACGATCCGGACGAGATGAGGAAAAGTGGGTAGCTTCATTAGCAGGAATTGGCCGATATCTCAATAAGAACGATCTTCCAGGTTTCTTTAATGCTCTTGTCAGCAAAGCAGTTCGCGGGTGTAATGGAGTCAGGTCCGCTCTCTTCGGCATTTTCTTGGATTTAGATGATGACCTTGCAGCATACGGAAGGGAGCACTTGACCTCTTGGATTAGCGATTTTACGATCAGTTATAGGAAACTTACAGAGTCCCAGGTAAAGACGATAAGAGATCTCATATCCGATGCCGAGATACCCTTCTGATGGTCGAAAGTGCTATCGGACGGAGCGTCCGTCGCAAGCAGATCACTCTTGCACCGGAGAGTATCAATTCGTCGCGGATCCGGGGCGCGGCAAAATGCGGTCAGGTGTCGGGTCTCGAAGCCGCAAATCAGTGGGTTGAGACAGTCAGTCTATGTCGAACGGACGTGGATCCACGCGACTCGAACTAAAATGACTATGAGTTGCCTATGTGTGGTGCCGAGGTGCTATCGGTTTAGTCGTCCATTGGCGCTGTAGCGTCAACGGCGTGGTTGGCGAGTGGTTTGGCCGCTAAGGGTAGGCATTGAAACGCGGGGGCGGGTATCGTAGCGGCATGGTTCGATTTGGGATCATTGGGACCGGCGGGGTGGCCGGGGGCGGAGCGCGGGACTTTGGCGACAATGCGGATGCGGAGCTGATTGCGGTTGCCGATCCGAGTTACGAGCGGCGCACCGAGTTCGCGGCGCGGTTCGAGGTTGCCACCGCGCTGGAGAGCGCCGACGAACTGCTGGCCCTGGACGCGGTGGACGCGGTGTACATCGCGGTGCCCAACTACCTGCACGTGCCGCTGGCCGCGCAGGCGCTGAACGCGGGCAAGCACGTGATTCTGGAGAAGCCGTTTGCCCTGAGCCGGGCCGATGCGGAACCGCTGGTGGCGGCGGCGCGCGGGACCGACTGCCATTTCATGCTGGGTATGAATCAGCGCTTTACGCCGCACGTGCAGCGCGCCCGCCAACTGGTGGCGCAGGGGCGCATCGGGCGCGCCTACCACTGCAAGACCTTCTGGCGCCGGCGGACGGGTATACCCGGCATCGGCAGCTGGTTTACCCGCAAAACGCTGTCCGGAGGCGGCGGGCTCCTGGACATCGGCGTGCACATGCTCGACAACGCCCTGCACATTCTCGGCAACTTCAACGTGCATTCGGTGTCGGGCGCCACCTACGGGGAATTCGGCCCGCGCGGCGCCGGCGAGGGCGGCTGGGGCAAGAGTGAGCGCGCCGGCGACCAGTTCGACGTGGACGACTTCGCCACCGCGATTCTGAAGCTCGACGACGGGGCCACCGTACTGATCGACGCGGTGTGGGCGATGCACAACGAGCACCGGAGCGAGATGAACATCCTGCTGTACGGGTCGGAAGGCGCCATCGACACCTACGGCGACCGCCTGTTCCGCCAGCAGGGCAGCGAGTACCACGCTATCGAGGGACCGGACGCCGGGCCGCTGACCTATCCCCACACCAGCCGCTTCCACCACTTCGTGAACGTGATTCTGGGCCGCGAGGAACCGTGCGTGAGCCTGGATCAGGCGATTGCCGTGCAGCGCGTGATCGACGCCATCTACACCTCCTCCACGACCGGCCGCGAGGTAATCCTGACGGAGGCCGACTGATGCGCATCTTTTTCGTCGACGACACCGACATCGGCCTGAACGGCGACATCGACTTCTCCGGGCTGCAGGCGCTCGGGGAGTACCGGAGCCTGCCGAACGGCACCGAGGCCGAGATCATCGAACACGGCGCCGGCACCGAGATCATCGCCGTGAACAAGGCGCAGATTACGGCGCCGATCTTCGCGGCGCTCACCACGCTGCGCCTGGTGGCGGTGACGGCCACCGGGTACAACAACGTGGACCTGGACGCGGCGCGCGCCGCCGGGGTCACGGTGAGCAACGTGGCCGGGTACGCGGGAGACACCGTGCCGCAGCACGCCTTCGCACTGATCCTGAACCTGGCCACCAAGGCGTACAAGTATGCCGCCGACGTGGAGCGCGGCGACTGGCAGCGCAGTTCCTCGTTCACGCTGCTGCGCTACCCGACCTTCGAGCTGAAGGGGCTGACCATCGGCATCATCGGCTTCGGGGTAATCGGGCGCGGCGTGGCGCGCATCGCCGAGGGGTTCGGGATGCGGGTGCTGGCCCACGACGCGTTCCCGATCCGGGACAGCGCCTACGACAACACGCCGCTGGACGAGCTGCTCGCGGCTTCCGACTTCGTGACCGTCCACAGCCCGCTCACCGAGCAAACCCGCAACCTGATCGACGCCGCGGCGCTGGCCAAGATGAAGCCGACCGCCTACGTGATCAACACCGCCCGCGGCGGCATCGTCGACGAGGAGGCGCTCGCCGCCGTCCTGCACGAGGGCCGCCTCGCCGGCGCCGGCTTCGACGTGCTCACCGAAGAGCCGCCGTCCGCCAACAACCCGTTGCTGCGCGCTCCCAACATCATCCTCACCCCGCACAGCGCCTGGTCCACCCGCGAAGCGCGCCAGGCCCTGATCGACCAAACCGCCATCAACATCCGCTCCTTCATCGCCGGCACCCCCCGCAACGTGGTCGCATAGCGTGCGCAACCTGCTCTACCCCTTGGGAGTTATGAAAGGATAACGCTATATTCTTTCATACCGTGTTGCGCTATGAAAGAACATTGAATAACTCGGCCCGGCGGAACCGCTAGCAGCATGACGCGTGGCGAAACGGGGCGGTATCTCATCACGACCGCAGGTGGTGAGCCCGCGCGGGCATTCGTTCCGGCACCGCTGCCGCCGGAGCCGGCACTCGACCTGACGGCGCTGCTCGGTCCGCTGGAACAGGCGCAACTGGCACTCGGCCGGTTGCAGGGCATTTCGACGCTGCTGCCAGAGCCGCGGTTGTTCCTTTACAGCTACGTTCGAAAGGAGGCTCTGCTGTCTTCACAGATTGAGGGAACCCAGTCCTCGATCCAGGAGTTGCTCCTGTTCGAGTTGCCGGAGCGGCCCGGTACGCCGACCGACGACGTGGTCGAGGTGTCCAACTACGTCGCGGCGTTGGAGCACGGCCTGCGCCGCATGGAATCCGGATTCCCGCTGTCGAATCGACTGCTGCGCGAGGTCCACGGCCTGCTCATGGCGAGCGGACGCGGCAGCGACCAGGATCCCGGCCACTTCAGGCGTTCGCAAAACTGGATTGGTGGTACCCGTCCCGGCAACGCCGTCTTCGTGCCACCGCCGGCGCACGAGGTCACCACTTGCATGTCGGACCTCGAGCGTTTCCTTCACGCTCCGATCCGGGGGATGTCCGAACTGTTGCGCGCCGGCCTTGCCCATGTTCAGTTCGAGACCATCCATCCCTTCCTCGACGGCAACGGTCGGCTCGGGCGGCTGCTGATCACCTTCCTCCTTTGCCATCACGGCGTTCTGGACGCACCGCTGCTCTACCTGAGCCTCTACTTCAAGCAGCATCGCCCGCGCTACTACGAATTGCTCGATGCCGTGCGACGCACCGGGGACTGGGAGGCGTGGTTGCTGTTCTTTCTCGACGGGGTGGCGCACACCGCGGCGGCGGCCGTTTCCACGGCGCACCAGTTGCAGTCCCTATTCAAGGAAGACGAGGCTCGGATTCAGCGGCACGGGCGGGCGGCAGGCTCCGTGCTCCGCGTACACCAAGCCCTGAAGGAACGCCCGATCCGATCGATTCGGGAGGCCGCCGGGCACGCGAAACTCTCGCTTCCCGCCGCGGCCAACGCGATGCGCACCTTGCAACACGAAGGGATCGTGAGGGAGCTGACCGGCCGGCGGCGCAACCGCCTGTTCGCGTACGACCGCTACGTCGACATGATCAGCGAAGGCACCTGACGCGCCGGGCACGCCCGTCCGCCCGATAGCCCGGGGCTAGTCGGGATCGAGGGCGGCGGCGGCGGCGGGAGTGTCGATGTCGAGGTCTCCATCGGGGAAGGCGACGGTCACCAGGTCGCCGCGGTAGCGGGTGAACAGCGCTCGGGCGCCGCGGTCGCCGGTGAGGCGGGTCAGCTCCGGGAAGTAGCCGCGGGCGAACAGGGCCGGGACGCCGAGAGCGCCGCTGGCATAGCGGCTGGCGATTAGCGGCGCGCCGCCAGCGTGGAAGGCGGCGGTGATCGCGGCCAGGAGCGCGCCTGACACGTGCGGCTGATCGGTGACCAGCACCAGCGCGGCGCCGGGGGAGGGTCCGCTTGCGGCGCCGCAGTCCGGGACGGGACCGGCTACGCTACCGGCGGGCAGGCTGGCGATGCCGCGGGCCAGCGAGCTGCCCATACCCGCCTGCCAGTCGTTGTTGACCACGGTCGTGACCCGGCTGCGCAGATCCGCCAGCGCTTCGCCGACGGCGGAGGCGTTGCTGCCGAGCACCACGTGGACCGGGTGGAGGCCGGCCTCCAGCGCCAGCCGGACGGCACGGTGCAGCAGGGTCTCGCCCCGGTAGCGCAGCAACTGCTTGGGCGTGCCGAGCCGGCTCGACGAGCCCGCGGCGAGGATTACCCCGGCAACGCCGCCGTGGTCCGCCGCCGTGCTGCCGGTCATCGGTCGGCGCGGTTGGCGGTCGCGGTATTGGGGCGCGCCAGGGTACGGTGCGGCGGACAGCCGCGCCCGGGTGTCGGCATGTTCATGCGCCGGCAACGGGCAGATGAGCGGTGTGGATCGGGGCGGGGCGGTCACGCAGGGGAACGCCGGGGCGGCCGGCGAGGGCGGCGCGGACCTCGGCCAGGATGGCGAGGGCTATTTCCGCGGGCGAGTCGGCGCCGATGTCGAGGCCGGCGGGGCCGTACAGCAGGTCGCCGGCGGGCGCGCGGTCGCCGAGTTCCTCCACCAGGAGCTGCAGGCG
>JGIcombinedJ30088_10002101_pt1 | contig 19435 bp, 15 predicted proteins | sample PinacodermPK_FD_30088 | JGI IMG/M metagenome (IMG submission 30088)
TGNNNACCGATTCCGTGTTTTCCGGCCAAAACAGGAGGAAATAAGCAGCGCTTCGTCAGTAGGTTAGCACCGAAGGTGCGCGAGATGGTGTCGGGGTCGGGCATGGGCGGCTCCTGAGTGCGGGGAGACGGCGCGGACGTCTCTCGTCGTCCGGGCTCGCCCAGGCCCGAGCGCCACATCCTCCGGGTGCTTCGGCGCAACCGGCGTGCTGGATTCGAAGGCGGCGGTGGAGAGGCGGTCAGGTATTCTGCGGCGCGGCGAGCGCGAGAGGGGTGGCGCCGGCGAGGCAGCCGACGCGGATGCGGCCGGTCCAGGCGCGGGAGTGGGCGACCGGGTGGTCCTCGCGAAGCTGCTGCCGCAATTCCATACAGAGCCGGCCGAGGACGTTGTGGCCCTCGTAGCGATCCGCGACGGGGCGGGCGCCCCACCTCCTCTCGGGTTAGCGGAGCGTCCACACGGGGACGTCGGGGGCAGCGGCGAGATTGCGCTTGGCGTTCACCTTCACTGCGTCTTCGCCGCCGCCCAGCGGATGAAGGCGGGCGAGCGCTGGAGCGCGGGGTCGCGGCGCACGCAGGCGCCGACCAGCGACTCGCCCACCTCGCGCCGGAGCCGCGTCGCGTAGGTGACGATCGCGTCGAGGGTGACGTCGGAGGCCATCCGGTAGAGCGAGCCGCAGAGCGCCATCAGGGTGCTGGCGTTCTCCGGGATGTCTGCGTTCTCCGGGTCGTTGATAACCGCCCGCGGGTGGGGCAGCTCGCGCCACACCTTGAGGAACGCGGTGAACTGCACCGCCGCGGCCTCGCCCACCGTACCCCGGAATAGCGCCCGCTCGACCTCGGCATCGAGGCCGTTGCGGTGCTTGACGATGTTGCTGGCGAACTCCCAGCTCCGGGGGCTTGGGAAGGCGTGCTCTTTGGACTGCGGATCGAAGTCGTGAAGGATGTCCGGTTCCAGTTCGATGAAGAACAGCAGTTCGGGAGCGATCCCGTTCGCCGCGCCCCAGGCGCACCAGTCCTTTGCGTCGACCCGGATCTCGAGACGGACGAGACGGTTCCCGAGACCATCTCCGCCGATTACACGCTGCGTCCGAGCGAACTTGCCGAGGTCCTCGCCCTTCGGGTCGAGGCCCGACAGCCCACGATGGTGTGGGGACCGCCCGGAGCCGCCATGTCGACGATCGCCCGGCAGGTCGCCGCCGCCGCCAACTGCCGGTATGTCGACGTCCGGGCGCTGTTGCTCGATCCGTCGATCTGAGGGGCATCCCGTGGCGCGATAGCGCCGACCGCACGCGCTGGGCGCCGCCGGTCTTCCTGCCGCCGTCGGACGATCCCGGCCTCTGGCTCGTCAACCTCGAAGAGCTGCCGTCCGCGGTGCCGATGGTGCAGGCGGCTTTGTATCAGCTCTTCCTCGAACGGAAGTACGGCGAGTACGAGCTGCCCGAGGGCGCATCGCTGATCGCCTGCGGTAATCGCGATGCTGATCGCGCCGTCGTCCACCGCATGCCGACGCCGCTCAGCAAGGGTCATGGGCGTCCTCCGGATGGCGGGACGCGGCACGGCCACCCTCCTCGGGCGCCGGCCGTCACCGGAAACTCTGCAATCCTCTCCTCGTCGTGTTGCGGGGCTTGTGGCCGGCGCGCCATGCGGGCCGCTGGCGCCGGGCCGGCGCGTGCGGTCAGGCGCCGATCAGGCCGGTCAGATCTTCGAAATCGCCGCGGGCGGCCGGGGGAACCCCCGTCACTTCCGGAAGCGGCCGGCCTACTGGCGACAGCGTGTGGCCGATGCGGCGTTCAAGCGCCGCGTAGGTGCGGTAGAGTTTCGGACGAAGCTCGGCCGCCCGGCGCAGATCGGCGCGGGACGCCAGGATGCAGAAGCTGCAGCTCAGCCTCGACATGCCGGCGGCGTAGGCCCAGTGCGGCGACTGGCCGGACTCGCGGATGACGCGGAACACGTCTTCCGCCGAGAGATCGAAAACCGGCAACCAGTCGAAGACCTCGCGGCCCGCGACGCTCATCCGGGCGTTACGCCGCCACGGCGTCTTGCTGGCGCGCGCGGGGCTTTCCTCCGCGCGCATGCCCATTGCGTTGACGAGGAGGCCGCCGAAGCAGGGGTGGGCCTTGAGGTACCGTGAATGGGGATGCGTGATCATGACCGTCCGACGTGAGAAGACTGCGACTGGTAGCGGCCCAAACCGCCTGTATGTTGATTCCAGGCGATTTCTATACGATGACGGTGGCCCTACGAGAAGCCAGAGGGCCATCCGGAATACCCAAGGCGCCTGCTAGGTTGGGGACTGTACCGCAGCAGCGGCGCGTGGTGCGTCGCGTATGAGACAAGAAAGTCGTGGACCCGTCCGAACCTCGCCCACATCCCCACAACCGCAGCAGCAGCAACAGGAGCACAGATTCAAGGAGAATCAGACGGCCTGAAGTGCAAGGGGAGTACACCTTGAACTGCCGCCAGCCCGCACGAAAACGTGAGGACACCTTAGGACATGATGTCGTTTCCGCACCAAAACACGTTCAATGCCATTCGAGACGCTCTATGGACCCCAACAACGGGAGGAGCGTCTGTATTGGTGGGTTCGGGCTTTAGCCGAAATGCTAACAAGGCCAGACCAGACGCCACCGAAATGCCAACATGGTCTGATCTGGCGTCTTCTATGTACGAGGCGCTCTATCCTCCTAAAGACGCTGATCGACGGCATTCTATAGAGGATACGGCATTTGAACCGAGTTCCATACTGCGACTTGCCCAGGAATACGAAGCATCATTTGGTGAAGATGGACTTCATAATCTCATCAGGAACTGTGTCTTGGATGACTATTTTTCGCCTGGGGACAAGCATCACCGTCTATTGCGTCTACCCTGGCGGGACATTTTTACCACCAATTGGGATACCCTTCTTGAACGTGCGCGACCTTCAATAGTAGAAACGGGCTACGGGGTAGTGCGTGATATTGCGGATATTCCTAATTCGACGAGACCGCGAATTGTCAAACTCCACGGGTGTTTGTCCAGAGCATCTCGGCTCATAGTTACTGAGGAGGACTATAGAACTTATCAAGCCAATTATGCGCCCTTTGTGAACACAGTTCAGCAATCTATGATGGAAACCGTTGTTTTGTTGCTCGGCTTTTCAGGAGATGATCCGAATTTTCTGCATTGGTCGGGCTGGGTACGCGACAACTTACGAAAGGCCGCGCCAAAGATTTATCTGGCTGGTTGGTTCGATTTTCCTCAATCTCGATTGAGGATGTTAGAGAGCCGAAATGTAATGGTCATTGATTTAGCCCGACACCCTAAGTCGGAAGAGTGGCCCGATACTCTCAAACACAAGTACGCGATAGAATGGCTTCTGAAAAGCTTAGAATATGGACGACCGTACAATATATGCGATTGGCCAGCTAGTCCAAGAAAGGAAGCTGAAGAGCCTAGCCCGCAACTGGAACCGATCCAATGTGTGGTTTCTGAAGTGCCGAAAACGGAAGATACACCGGAGCGAGAGCCCGGCGGTACTTTGAAAGAAGGCGCGACGAAAATTGGGGAGGTATTGGACGTCTGGGAACACAATAGGAAGCTGTATCCAGGATGGCTGATTATCCCTAGCGGTAAGCAACAGCGAATGAGTTTGTATACGGACGAATGGGTACCGCATTTACTTCGCGCATTGCCGGACATGGAGTTGCTAGATCAATTGTCTGCTATTTTTGAGTGCGTTTGGCGAAAATCCTTGCTAATGGAACCGCCGGGTCTCGACCTTGACAAAGTGGCTTCTAGCGTGTTGAAGATGATCGATTGTCAAGGCCGGACCGTTAAGGACTCCAAAAAAGTCAAAGAGGACTGGGGAAAAATACGGAAAGAGTGGGTCAGCGTGGCGATGACGCTAGCCACGGACGCTCGTCATGAGCTAGATCGCGACGAATTCGATTGGTGGATGGGAGAGATATCGCTTTTTGTGGATGACGACGCTGATGTCAAACACTTCATTTGCTACGAAAACTGCCTGTGGACTGCCGCCCAGCTGGATTATGAGCAATTGCATATGCGACTTGCAGACTGGCGGCCAAAGGGTGCTGATCCCGTATGGACTATGCGAAAAGCGGCACTGCTCTTCGAGGCAGGCCTGCCGGAGGACGCCGAAAGACACGTCCGTGAGGCTCTTGCATCTATAAGGGAAAATACAGTCGATCCTCGCAGCCTAGCAAACCCATCAAGGGAGGGTTGGGCATTATGGTCCGCATTACAGCAAGAAGAGGTTTTTGAGAGGTCCGCCGGCACCTTCAGAAGATGGGAAGAACTGTCCATAGTGAAGTGTAATGCTTTTATAGAAAAGCTTAACTACGTGCAGGCCATAACACGGAGAAGCGATAGCAGAGACTCGCCCCCCTTCGACCTAGGCGTGGTCCGCAGCCCGGGTATCACATTTTCCAATGTCGAGTATTACAGGTACTTGTCTGCTCGTCGAGGTGTCAGGCTTACCGAGCTTGCTGGACTTCCTGCGTCTCAAAATGGGATAGCTGTCGCATCCGATATATTGGAGCACGCGGCAGAGGAGTTAGTCCAACACGAGCCAGAGTTAGCGGTGAGATTAATTCTACGAGTAAGTAGATATGACCAAGACAAGCGTCTTAACAGAATTCTAACACGCTCCTTGATCGCATCCACGCCTCAAGAAGTGATAAAGGGGCTGAGTCAGAATACGCTGAATGTCATTAGGTTCGCTTTGCCTCGAATTGCTGTAGCGGGACAACGAGGCGACGTTATATTTTGGATTGAGAAGTGCCGAGTGGCGATGGAGGCTCTCTCGAGATTCGTATTGCGCTTGGAAGCGACAGCAGTTGAGCCAATTTTCTCTGAAGCGCTTGGTTGGTATGGAAATGTCAGCATTGCCAAGGACCCTTGGTTCATTGAACCGGTTCGACACATCCTAGCAAGATGTTGCGAAGCGTTGCCACGGTCGAGAATGACCGATTGTTTCTTTGACCTGATGTCAGCGCCGGTAGCTGGTATGAATGGATTCCATGCGTTCAACACACTGTATCCTGAACCAGCATACCTCCTGCCGCAGAACACGGTGCTGCCAGCTCGTAGTGTCGAGACGGAGGCAATGTGGCGAGACTTGGTTAGCTTGATCGTGCGGGGATTGCGCCTTGGAGGAGAGGCGCGCAAGCGCGTAACTTTGAGATTGTGGCGCATAGCTCCAGGCAACGTCTTGACCGAGGCCGAAGAGCGAGAAGTAGCGGGAGCCCTTTGGCAAGATAGTATTTCCGACCCAGATGATCTGCCCAGCGATACAGATCTACTGGATTGGCCATTTCTCCTACTGCCTGAACCGTCGACGGGGCTTGCCGAGCGAACGTTTAGACACAAATGGTTGGAGTGCTTGAGCTCAATGAAGAACGAAAGTGAGACGAGCGAAGCGTTTTCGGCTGACGACATGAACAATACATTGTGGCAGATCGGAATGGCACTGCAGGGCTTGCGCAGGAATGGAAGGGCGTTAACGTTGTCAGACACTGACAGGAATGGAATTGCTTCTTTGATTCGGCGTTGGTCGGACACATCTTTGCCAACAAAATTGCGGATGCTTCATGGGCGTGGCATACCAGCCACCGAAGAAATCTTGAGTTTGGAACAAGCGATCATGGGTTTGAAATATGTCATCGTGGAAATTGACGACTGTAGTTCAATTGGCGAAAGCTTGTTCAGAAAGGCGCAAGAGTTGCAGAACCATGGGGTGCACACGAGAAGCCTGGCGGCAGGCTTGGCGAAAATGGGCGCAAATCGATTTAAGGAGATCGTGCAGTGGATGCGAACGGGAGTTGCTTCTGACGAAGAACGCATAGCATCTGATGCAATAAAGGGTTTGTCTTTTTGGCTGCAAGCAAGTAGCGAACAAGAAAATGATATTCGGCGACCTAGCGTCGATCTAGTTCGGGAGATCGGCGTAATCGTAGCTACGCGCAGACAACCGGCGTTAGCGGCAGCTCTGGAGTGCGGCAAGGCTGTTCTCAGTTATGGCACAGAGGAGCAAAAGCGCGAGGTGAAGGAGTTGTTGTTTGAGGGTCTGATTTATCTTGAGAAGGCTCTTTCCTATGAGCGAAGGATGGATGCGCATGATCGGGCGGGCGATGCAGAGATGGACATTCCGCTGTTACGTTGGGGCTGCGTCGAGTTGGCTCATGCAATGAAGCGGGACGGATTGGAAAATGAGCCGGTCATCGATAATTGGATCGAGCGAGCAGCATCGGATCCAATGCCCGAGGTTCGTTACGTCCTAGAGTCTATGGCGATAAGTCCGGGTTCGGAGCGTTAGCCGCATAAAACGGTCGGGTCGGGTAGAGCAGCCTATGCGATGATGGGCGTCAAGGGAACACCGCGTGGAGGGCCACGGCTGAGCAGCAGTGGCCAACGGTCGAGAGTGTGCGTAATGCCGGATGAGACCGTGACGGGCTGCGGTCGCGATCTGGCCCTGGGTCTTGGGAGGATCCGAGGGGATGGGCCAGGGCTCCCGAGTGGAGTGCCGAGATTGCCGATGGGGTGTACAGCGTTGGACACTTCGCCGGCGGGTGAACGGCCCCCAATGGCAGGTCGAGCCTGCGTAGCAATTCGCTGACGCGGATTCCGTCAGGTCGTTGGTTGCGCGCGGCATGACGTTTTCGTGCAACCATCCTCGTATATCCAAGCGCGACGCCAATAGTATCCCAGTCGGGAGCATCGGGAATTTCGGAATAGTGCTTTCATATCGTCTGGTGAGGTCTTTCCGCTGGTGCGTTGTATGGAGCTTGGACGATAGGTAATTCGCGGGGGAAGATGTCCGCCAATCCGGAAAGCAAGATAACCATCAGCATCTACGGTAAACGTCTCGAGGGACACAGGGTTATCCGAGTCTGCGTCTATGGTTTTGGAGTGTTCCCTGATTCGCTTTGCCAGCTCGGTGAGAATTGTAAAGTTCTGTTCGCTCCAAATACGGTGCGTTTGCTGATTTACCGTGTCTGAATACGAGGCGTTTTGCGGAACAAATACTGGATACCGTGCGTCGAATAGAATCATATCCATCAATATGTTCAGGTTTCTTTCATCGCCTTGATTGAAGGAAAATGTGACTTCATTTGCCATTGAAACCAGTTTATGTCTAAATCGTTTTTTGATATCCCTGTCAAGCATTGTTTCGGAACAACCGTAATAGGCCTTAACCAACCCTGCTTTCAAAAACATTTCAACAGAGTATCCAAGAAGCAGCATTGACGAGCGCGGAAGTCCAAGCAACAGATTCCAGTCAGACGAAGAATCACGATCATGCGATTTTCGTTCTCGAATGGTTTGAGAGAATTCGCCGCGATGAGTTTCCCAGAGTTCTCTTGTTTTCGTCGCCGAGGCGAGAAGACCGTCACCTTCGACGAACCAGTTCTTGGGATCGAATTGTCCGACGCTTCGGTGCGAAATCCTATGGGATTGATTCAAGGCCAAGGCCTCTTGAATTTGGAACGGGAGTGGACGGAGACTGCTGAACGAGGTGGCGATCGTCGATGGCGCCTGACTGTTAAGAGTAGGTCGTGTCTTTCCGGAAATGCCGGACCTTCGGCAGCAAGTCCGGGCTCGGACGGCCGTCGACGGTCGCGGCCCAGCCGATGATGTCCGGGCGCCGGCCGAACAACACGAAGACCTGCCCGTCCCGGTCGGGGCCAGGTTGAAGGCCGCCGTCGACGCGCCATCCGTGGGCCGCGCCAGGTTTCAGCGCCGCCGATGGTGCGGTGATGCCATCAGCATGTTCCTGATGGCGCCGGGCGGCCTGCTGGCATGCCGACCAGGTGTCCGGTCCACCGATCAGTGTTTCGCGAGGCAGGTCCGGTCGATGCGACGGGATTTCGCCGATGTCGACCGCCCAGAGGGCGCGGCGGATGGTGGTGAGATCCTGCGGGTCGCGGATCTCCTCGTGTCGAAGAAACTCCGCCCAGGCGCCGTCCGGCGTGTCGCAGAAGTAGTGGGTCAGCTCGCCCGGCGCGTTCCACCGGCCGGCGGATTGCGACGAATCCTCCCGCAGAAAGGGAAAGCGGGGATCGGCGTGGCGATAGGCAATCACGTGGCCGGCGACGACGCCAATGCTCGGGCGAGATTGCGGACCCTTCGGGGGCCGTCGTCTCCCGGCGACCACTCGCCGCCGAGCGCCTGCGCGGGCGTGTCACCGTCGAGCCGTTCGCGGGGCCGGTCGAACCAGCGCCGCACCCCGATGTCATTGTATGCGCCGCCAAGGTCACCGGCGACGAAGGCGAGAAAGTGGAGCCGGGCGGCGATCGCGTCCGGGGTGGAGCGGTGGCCGGAAATGTAGCGCCGCGCACTGGACTGGGAGATGCCGAGGAGGCGGGTCAGTAGTTCCACTCCCAGGACGCCCTGCAGGGTGCGCCATTCGTGCGCGGGGGCCGGTGACTGGTCGAGGGCCTCGTTGATCTTTTCCAAGAGCGTGGAAAGCCGGGCGGTATCGGAGCAGGGCAACCGGTGAAGTTCCGCAAGGAAGCTGCGGCCGATACCGGCTTCGGCCATGCCCGTTTCGAGCCCCTGAATCGCGGAATCGTCCAGGCAGGTGACGGGACGCAAGAGCAGGCCCATCGCGTCGGCGCGCGTCAGCGCCCCGATCGCCGCGGAGGCAAGCCTCGGGTCGTCGTACGGACTACGAATGGATTGAATATGGAGATTTGTCATAGTCCAAATGTATGCCGCGGCTGCGGTCGGGTCAATGCAGTCTGGACCGGGCCAATGCGGAATCCCTATGGAGCAGCGACGAGATTCGATGACGAGAACATGGAGGGCCTGTCGTGGTCTGGGGTTTGAATCGATCCGATTACGGCACGATGACAGATGGCTCTTCTGATCCTGCGGATGGGGCGATGAAGCAAGGAATTCCGCCACGTTGCGGGTGCCATCGGCTCATCGAACCGCGTTTCTGACGAAACGAGGGGATAGCTGATTGGAAAAGTGGATAGATGCAAAATTCGAAAAATTCCCCTGACATTCTCGCCGCGATGATTGCGGAGGACTTCTACGGAAACTGTGTCGATCATGGTTCGAGAGGCATGCCGGCCGTCGAGCCATGGCTTCAGATCCCGGAAGTGAGAGCTGCGCAGCGTGTTCGCGACGCCGGTGCCTCGGAAGAGGAGGTCCGGCGCTTCCTGACATTCGTCTGCGCGATGGACTACCAGGTCAATTCCGACAGGCTGTGGAAATGCGCAGCGGAGCTCTATCCAGCGCAGTCCGAACTATTCGATCCGGCCGAGGTCGCGTCCATGCCGCCCGAGCCGCTGCATCGGGACCTGCGTGTTGCGGGTGTCGCGGGCCGGTTCCATCGACGGAACGCCAGGAGTTGGCGGCGGATCGCGGAACGCCTCGTGTCGTCTGAGCGGTCGGCGGTACGTCGCGTGATCGACGAGGGTATGGGCTGTGTGGATTCGCTGCGCAGGGACCTGAGGCATTTTCCGTTGCTGCGGGGGAAGAAGATTGGGCCCGTTTGGATCCGGATCATGGCGAACCCGGGCGGGGCGAGGATTGTGCCGGCCGACGCCATGTCGGTTGGCGTGGACATCCATGTCCGGCGCCTCACCCGAAACCTCGGCTTGCTGGACGACGGGCAGGCGGTCGCGGTCATCGACGCGAACGAAAACGGACGCGACGCGGAAATACGCCGGATCTGGCGTGACGCCGCGATTCGCGCGGATATCCAAGGCCCGTCGGGGGTGGGCAGCGGGGCCGGGGCAATCGACCCGGCGCTCTGGTACTTCGGCCGCTACGGTTGTGGGCATTGCAATGCGTTGGCACGGCCGGTGCGTTTCGGGCGCGTGTGCAAGAGCTGTCGAATGTGCGATTTACCCTGACCTCATATATTGCGCGTGTCGAAACGCCACCTTTCAACGGCCTGGTTCTCCGAGGCGCCAGGGCAGCGATTCATCTCGCGACGGTGTAGCCATCCGGGCCGCCGTCAACGACTCCGAAGCACCCGGTTCTGTGCCTTGCGACGGCCATGGGGGTGCTCGAATGTTCCCCACCTTGTGTCCCGGCCGCAAATCCGGTGCAGTCGGCGTCTTCGGTTGCAGCGCGTTGCGACGGTCGGACGGTTTCCCCAATCTTCCGGGCGCCTCAAGGGATCGTCCATCGCTCCGGGCCCGCGGGCGTCTCAGCGATGAATGCGGGTCGGGTCATCAAATCAACTGCGGAATATTTCAATGCGGGGACATGGGCGGGCGGCACATGGCGCCGGAATACCGTTTCGGCATCCTGAGACCAGGCACCTGCCCAGCGAGAGGTGCGATGCAGATGCGGGGCCAGGGAAGGTCGGGCCGGTTGATGTCACGCACCGTGCGGGCGCGCGGGCGGAACTCGCGACTCGCGGAGGACAATCGGCTCCAGGCTCTTGAGGCGGACCCAGCCGTGGTGCGCAGGTCGGCCCTGTGGCATCCTGATCTCAAGACCGCTCAGCGCCGGGTCGAAAGTCGCGCCGTCCACCACGCTGATCTGTCCCGTCTCACGGCCCCGCGACACCCTCAGGACCAGCGTGCCGTCAAGCAGCCTAACCCCCGAATACCGCGCACCTGTCCGGCGCAGGAGGACGTGCCAGGAGTGCCTGCCTGCCGGTCCCGCCTCCGCGACCCGTGCTTCGACCATCGGGAGATCGGCCCAGAAGGGTGCGGACCACCGTGGATGGCGCGGATCCTCCCAGGCCAGCAGGTTCCACCGCGCCGCCTTCAGGTCGGCCTCGGTTTGCCTGCGAAATACGTGAGGCGGCGCTTCGCGCACCGTCGGCCCGGCATGGGCCCGCCAGTCCGCGACATAGTCCGGGNTCTCCATCAGCCGCTGCCAGGCCCATCCCGGGTCGCGACCCTCGGCACCCGCCGTCATCCCCGGCTCTCCATCCCGTCCCGCTATGAATAGCGCTCGGCGCCAACGCTGTCCTTGACCTTGCTCAATCTCCGGAGGAGTGAGCGGGCCCGACCCGCGTGCCGCGGGCATGGCGGCCGTCACGCTGGTGTCGATCGGCGTGCCGGCGACCGGCCGGTGCATACCGCGCGGACATGAAAGTTTCCGCGATCGGCATTTTATTTCAGAGCCGCGTGACGTCAGGCTGTCTGGGATCGGCACAGCGCGCAGCCCGGACACGCGCTTCCCGAGAACGGCGCGCACCGGCCAGGGCAACGGTGCGGAAGCGGTTTAAGTGGGGGCCGGCCGGCCTATATGGAGTCTTGAGAGCATGCGGCCGGCCGCGCCCTGGAAGGGAACGGCAGGATGTTCCAGAAGCAAGCGATCCGCTCCGCTGGCGTCGCGGGGACAGAAGTGATCGGCTGCGGGGCCGGCGGCCGATTGTTCTCAAACCCGCTTCCGCGTCGTTCGCCGCAACACCCCTGCACATCATCGTCAGGCGCGATCCCCCGATCTCGTCACCCGGTATCTGCGGCGCCAATAGGCCGGTGCAGGGAGGCACAGGGGAGATCGAGCACGGCCCGCGAGCCCGAATGTTCGGGTCTTTCCGACAGAAGCGTGCGGTATCAATGATTTGCGCCGGAAATCCGGCGGTTGGGACCCGCATCCGGCGGGGCTGCATTACGCGCGATAGCTGTCGCTATCGCGCGTAATCTTGTCAACCCCGCATTCGCGCCTGCCGATCCTATGCCTCCGCCACGGGGGCAGTATTCATATCGCGCAGCCTTTCAAGGTCCTGCGTTACCGGACTTTTCTTGAGTTCACAACAATTTGCGGGGGTAGCGTCGGTGGAAATCCACGCTCTCTGGCACCCTTCACTTTACGCGCGATAGCAGAATTTGGAATGCGCACCCGTACGGCGCGCGCAACCAGATTCCGGCCTCCGGCCTAGCCTGGTCATTGCCGCTGGCGACCGCGCCATTCTACCTCAGCGAGGACATTTGCGCACTCTATGGACCTTCAGACGCGCCCCTGGCGGCGCGCGAGCTGGGCGGCACCGCTGCGCTTCGCCAGCAGCCGCTCGCCATAGCGACTGACCATCGCGGTGGACTTCCACCGCCCGGCCTGAAGGATCGCCGGCAGTTCGATCCCGGCAGCCACCATGTCCTGGGTTGCCCCGACCCGCGCGCTGTGCCCCGACAGGCCCTCAACCACCGTGGCCGGCAGTCCCGCCGTGCGCGCCATCGCCTTGAAGATGCGCGGCACCTGGCAGGGATGGAGCCGCTCGCCGACCCGCCCGCCCTTGTCTACCGAGCGGAACATCCGCCCTTCCGAAATGCCGCTGTATTCGAGCCATGCCCGCACCAGCCGAACGGTGTCCGGCCCGACCCAGACGATCTCTCCCCGGCCCTCGACATCGGTCTTGCCTCGACGCACTAACAGGCTTCCGTCGCCTCCCATTTCCTCCAGAAGATCAGTAACTTGCACGGCGACCAGCTCGGCACGGCGGAGCATCGCGTCGTAGGCGACGGCAAGCAGCGCCCGGTTGCGGTCGTCGATCAATCTGTCTTCCGCGGCTTCCAGCATTCGTTGCCGCAGCGGCCAGGTCAGCCCTGTCGCCTGACCTTGCCGACGCCCCTTGCGACGATGCATGCGCTGGAGCGCGAGCCGCACGAACGGGCTCTTGACCGTTTCTGCCAGCCCCAGGGCCCGGTGGACGATGGCGATGCTGGTGACGTAGCGGCGCACTGTGGACGGCGCCCGATGCTCCGCCATGGCGTCGACGAAGTCCGCGACCGTCTCCGGACTTGCCGGCAGCGCCCTTTCCCCGCGTTCGGCGCACCATCTGGCGTAGATCGTGAGATCCGACCGCAGGGCCCGCTCGGTGTTGTTACTGAACGCGCCGTGGGCCGTCTGGACAAAGTGTCCGAACTCCTCCGAGAGCACGGATTCCCTATCCGGTCCCGGCGCCTCCAATGCATTGAACGGGGGTTCGAACAACATCCACCGGCCTCCGGGCCATCCGCACATGAAAGCCCCGCATTACGCGCGATAGCGACAGTTATCGCGAGCAATGGCAGGGCCTGGATCATGAGAATGCCCAGGAGCCCAGGCAGGCGGCGGCTGTCGGACACGCCTGTCCGGAGGCCGAATACGCAGTTCGAGAGGTCTACGGCAACGCCGGCACGAACAACGCTCTCGTTCGAAGAACGGCGTCGGTGCCGGGCCTTATCGTCGCGCGTTCTGCGCGACGAGGATGGCAGACATCTGGGGTGGGGAGGCTTGCTGCCAATCGGTCGATCTCGATCAGAACTTCCTCATGCAAGCGGGGGCATGGAGGCCAGTGATGGTGCATCGATTCTTTGAGTCAGCTGCCTGGCCGACACGCGATCGGTTCCGCCTTCGAAAGGCAAATGCTTCCGGCAGCAGTGCGTGCAGGACCGCAGAGAAGGTCTGCACGATCGTGCTAGCGCCGGATCCTGCCCGGATCGGCTTCGAGATGCCGGGAAACGGGGGCGGCGGATCGTCGTCCCGACGAGATGGAGTGAAGACGATGACACGACGTCTGATCGGACCGACCGGCATGCAAAGACGTGGATGGCTTCACCTTCCAGCGGCCTTGGTCGTCGCTGTGCTGTTGATGGTGTCGCTGGGCGCCGCAACGGAGGCGCTGGCCGACACTGTGACGGAGCCAATGTGCGGAGCGGGCACTAACCATGGGCATCTCGGGCCCTGCAACGATCCGGCAGGCGTCATTGTGCTTGTAGAGAGCCCAAGCGCCACGGAGGGAACGGACGCGACGCTAGACTTCGAGGTTACTCTCAGCAAGCCGCACCCAAGTCGAATCGTGGCCATGGATTGGTGGCTCACCCCTGGGNCCGCCACAGCCGGCGAGGACTTCACGTACACGGACGCAGGCGGCTTCACGTACACGAGACCAAGCGGGACGCTCATCTTTGCTGTCGGGGAGACCACCAAGACCATCAGTGTCGCGCTGCTTGATGATGCGGTCCGCGAGGGTACGGAGACGCTCTATTTGACCTTGGCAAACCTTGTCGGCGCAGAATTCAACCACGGGGAATTGCACCCGACGGAACGGCAGAGGCGATTGCTCATGGATGTCACAGGCACGATTCTGCCTGATGAAGACGCCGAACCAGAAGACACCGGACCAGTGGTTGTAAATGCAGAGACGACAATCGCCACGGAGGGAACGGACGCGACGATCGACTTCGAGGTTACTCTCAGCAAGCCGCACCCATCTCATAGCGTGCGCATGGAATGGTCCCTCGAGGCTTGGGAGGCCACAGCCGGCGAGGATTACACGGACGCCAGCGGGACGCTCACCTTTGCTGTCGGGGAGACCACCAAGACCATCAGTGTCGCGCTGCTTGATGATGCGGTGAGCGAGGGTGTGGAGACGTTATTTCTGAGATTGGCAAATCTTGTCGTTCTGAGTTGGCCAAATCCTGTCGGTGTCGACGCAACATTCGACCCGGGGGAGGTGGAAATGGGCATTAGAGAAAGCCGATCGAAACGGGTCTTAGGCATGATACTGCCTGACGAAGACACCGACACGCCTACGGTGACGGTAACGAACCCGTACCCGGTCACGGTCACCCCCCCTGTTGCGCAACCGTTCGACGTCTTGGTTGAGTTCAGTGAAAGGGTTTCGGGGTTGCGGATGTCGGAAGTGGAAGTCACCAACGGCGTCGCGGCGCAGGTTCAGAAACACACACGGACCGAGTGGTCGAGCAAGTGGAACGTGACCATCGTGCCCGATGACGGCCTGATCGGGAACGTTACGGTAAGAGTACCCGCCGGTGTGGCGACAGACTCTCTTGGGAATACCAATGCGGCATCGGAACCATTCGTCATCGCCGCGCGAACGATCAATCCTGACAGCCATACTAGGCCAAATGCCTGGCTGCGCTGCGACAGCCCTTCCGATCCCGCGGAGTGGGCGGCACCCGGTCGCAAGAAGTCCTCACACGTGAGGTATGGACTATCTATGGTGAACCCCCCCCGTGGAATTGAGAGTCAATGGGGTTCGGGGATGTATATCATGTCAGGTTTGATCACCCTGACCAACGAAGATGGAGTACGCGCTGGCGGCGGCCTCGGCGTCTGCACGGGGTATGGGAATGGCTTCGGCACCGCTTGCTGGAAGAGTCACGACATCGAAGACGGCATGACGGGTCAGCTCACGCTTCAGATTCTCGAAGGCGCGGCGGCAATAGGAGGTGGGAATGCGCCATGGAACGGCCTACTCCGGAGCTTGGCGTCGGACCCGATGCTCGTCTCCGGCCTCGATTGGGCTGTATCGGTTGCGGACGCGAACGCGACGGAGGGAACGGACGCGACGATCGACTTCGAGTTGCGGCTGAACGCGCAGGACGACTGCAAGGCGGTGAAGGTGGACTGGGCGACCGCGGACGGCACGGCGACCGCTGGCGAGGATTACACGGCTTCCAGCGGGACGCTCACTTTCGAACCAGGAGAGACCGTCAAAACGATCAGCATTCCGGTGCTCCACGATGCCACGCACGAAGACGACGAGACGATGACGCTCAGGCTCAGCAATGCGTTGGGCGTAGAGATTACGGATGCCGAGGCGACCGGGACAATTCTGAACAACGACACCGCCCCGCTGACTGCACGCTTCGAGAACCTTCCGGAGAGCCATGACGGCTCGAGCGCCTTCACCTTCGAGCTTCACTTCAGCGAGGAGATCCCGGACCTGAGCTACGAGACGGTGGCTGACGGGCTTTTCGAGGTCACCGGCGCGAACGTGACGAAGGCGTCGCGAACGACAAAGGGCAGCAACCGGGGCTGGCTGGTGACGGCTGCGCCGAGCGGGAGCGGGAGCGCCGACATAGCGATCTCGTTGCCGGTACGCGCCTGCGGCGAGACCGCGGCGGTATGCACGGCGGACGATCGCGCGCTGTCGGCAGCGGTTTCGGCGACCGTGCCGAGGGAAGTCGTCACGGCGTCGCAGACGAGCGGAGAGGAGTTGCGACTGGTCGGCGGCGCGACGGCGAACGAAGGGCGTCTGGAGATATTGCTCGACGGTCAGTGGGGCACGGTGTGCGACGACTACTGGGGAAAGGCCGACGCCGATGTCGCCTGCCGGGCGCTGGGCTACGCGGAGGGCTCGGTCGCTGATGCGACGCAGTTCACGGGGGCGCACTTCGGGGCGGGAGCTCAGTCGATGCCGATCTGGTTGGACAATGTGCAGTGTTCCGGGACGGAGACGGGTCTCTTGGCCTGCCCGCGGCGTTACAGCCCCGCGGTGGGGACGCACAACTGCCGTCACCGCGAGGATGTGGGGGTGCGCTGTGCGGGAGAGCGTTCGGCGCCCGCAACGGTGGACACGCCGGCGGTGCCGTTCACGGCGGAGTTCCGGAACGTACCGGCGGAACATGACGGGAGCAGCGCGTTCGAGCTGGAGCTTGCGTTCAGCGAGGAACCGAATGACCTGAGCTACAAGACGGTGCGGGACACGCTGTTCGAGGTGAGCGGCGGGCGCATCGAAGGGGCGCGGCGCGTGACGCAGGGAAGCGACCTCGGGTTCTACGTGACGGTGAAGCCGTCGGGGCTCGGAACGGTGACGCTGGCGCTGGCGACGCTGCCGGCGTGCGGGCAGACAGGCTCGGTGTGCACCGGGAACAACCGTGCGCTGGAGGGGCCTGTGGGGGCGACCGTGCATGGCCCTGTGACGCTCTCGGTGGCGGATGTGGAAGTCGATGAAGCCGAGGGGGCGACGCTTGACTTCGTGGTGACCATGAGCCGGTCGCGGACTGCGGCGACGACGGTCGACTACGCCACGAGCAACGATACGGCGACGGCGGGGTCGGACTATGAGGCGGCGAGCGGCACGCTCAGCTTCGCCGCGGGCGAGACGGAGAAGACCGTCTCGGTAGCGGTGCTCGACGACGTTCTGGACGAGGGTTCCGAAACCATGACCTTCACGCTCTCCAACCCGAGCCCGTCGACGGTGAAGCTGGCGGACGCCGAGGCGACGGGCACGATCCGCAACACCGACGCGATGCCGCGGGCATGGCTGTCGCGCTTCGGGCGCACGGTTGCGGAGCAGGTCATGGGGGCGGTCGAGAGCCGTTTCGAGGCCCCGCGCGCGGCCGGTGTGGAGGTGAGCGTTGCGGGCGAGCGGATCGGCGGGGCGATGCCGGGCGACGGGCGCGAGGGGCTCGGGGACCGCGATGCGGCGGCGCGGCTGGCGGCGGTGTCGGACTGGATACGCGGCGAGGACGGCGAGGAGGATGGCGCGGGGTTCCGCACCCGCGGGGTGAGCGAGCGCGAGCTCCTGACCGGGAGCTCCTTTGCGCTGACGGGCGGGAGCGAGGCAGGGGGCTTCGGGGCCCTCTACGGTCATGTGGCGTCGTCTGCCTTCGACGGTCGCGAAGGCGAGCTCAGGGTGGACGGCGAGGTGACGAGCGCGATGCTGGGCGCGGACTTCACGCGCGGCCGGGGGACTGCGGGCCTTCTGGTCTCGCATAGCGAGGGCGAGGGCGGCTGGCGGAGCCCGGTCGGCAGCGGCGAGGTCGAATCGTCGCTCACCGGGGTCTACCCCTACGGGCGCTGGCAGGCGAGCGAGAGGCTCTCGCTCTGGGGCACGGTGGGCTACGGGTCGGGGTCTCTGACGCTGAGGCCGGACGGCCGCCCCGCGATCGAGGCGGACATGGACCTGGCCATGGCGGGGGCCGGCATGCGGAACGAGCTTCTGACCGCCGAGCAGGGCGAAGGCTCGTCGCTTGCGCTAACGACCGACGGCTTCGCGGTGCGGACGGCCTCGGAGGCCGTGCCCGGCGAGCTGGCTGCGTCGGAGGCGGAGGTGACGCGGCTCAGGGTGGGTCTGGAGGGCTCGCTCGAGCTGGAGGTCGGCGCCGGGCGGCTGGTGCCGAGCCTGGAGGTGGGCGTTCGCCATGACGGGGGCGACGCGGAGACCGGGTTCGGCGCGGACATAGGCGCGGGTCTTTCCTGGTCGGACCCGGAATCGGGGATCGAGGCGGAGCTGCGCGCCAGGGGGCTGCTGACCCACGAGGACGCAAGCTTGCGCGAGCGGGGCATCGCGGGGTCGTTGGCCTGGGATCCGGATCGGTCGTCCGATCGCGGGTTCTCGTTCGAGCTGCGCCAGACAGTGGGCGGCGCGTCCTCGGGCGGGATGAACGCGCTTCTGTCGCGCCGCACGCTCGAGGGTCTCGCGGCCAACGACGACGGAGACGACCTGGAGCTGCGGCGCCTGGAGGCGACGCTCGGCTACGGGATCGGGATGTTCGGCGATCGCTTCACGGGAACGCCCGAGGTGGGCGTCGGGCTCTCCAATGCGGACCGCGAGTACCGGGTGGGCTGGCGCCTCGGGCTGGTGCGGCGCAAGGATTTCGGCTTCGAGGTGCGCCTTGATGCGAGCCGGCGCGAGCCCGCGAACGACGATCGTGAGCCGTCGCAGCGGATCGGCGTCAGGCTCACCGCACGGTGGTAGGGGTGCGCAACAGTTCGATGGCGTGCGCCGCTAACCGGTCGTCGGCACTGCGAACGCCAATGCGGACCCGGATCGGTAAAGAGCCCGCTGGGTCGCTTCGGTCGGCGGCCGGCGCAGCGTTTTCCCAAGTTTGCCATGGGGTCGTTCCATTCGGTGCACCGTGCGGGGAGGCGCAAGGCCGCGAGGCCGCCAACGTCGGCCTCGCGCCGGATCGTCAGGTCGGGTTCCGCGTCAACGCGAGGTTCCAGGCGCGGGGCGGAGCCGCGGTGGCAGCCGGCGCGTCTCGGGAAGAAGGGCCGGGTAAAACGGGCCGCAGCCGGTCTCTCGGTGCGAGCGTTTCGGCACGCGAGAAAGCGGTTGCCCGCGCACGGGACGACGAAGCCGAGCCCGAGGGAGGCTCGGTTCGGCCCGGGCGAGTGCTTGTGAGGTGACCGGGACGGCCCATGGCGATCTCTCGCCGGAGAGGATCTGCGCGCGGCTGCGGACGACGACCTGCGAGGAGCTGACGCTGAAGGACACCGCCGACGGCAATCCGTCACCCGAGTTGTGCACCCCGAGCGGCCGCAGGCTGCGGGGCGGGCTTCGGGCGATCGTCCACGGCCCGGCGTCGCTCCCGGTGGCGGGTGCTGAGGTGCCGGACGGGACCTTCGCCATCGAGGGCGCGGAATTCGGGTTGTGCAAGAGTTGCTGCCGCGGCGGCATCGGGGGCGGCACCATTGCGCGCCCGGCGCGGCAATGGACCGTCGGCGTGGGACGGATGGCGGGGGTCGCGCTCGAGGGAGCGTCGGGGGCGGAGCCGCGCGGAAAACGGCGGAGGCCGCCCACGCGATCGAAGCACGGGATGCCGCAGGGGCGTGCGGAGCACGCGTTCACGCACAAGGCGGAGGCGGAGTTGGCGCTGTCTGCGTCGGGGACGGGGTGCCGCCTCGGCCGCCGCGGCCGTGCAGCCCGTCCCCGGCGCGCGGATGCCGGGCCGGCGGCCGGAACGAAGCGGGGGGAAGCGGGGGATGGGGCTTCCCGGCGCGGC
>JGIcombinedJ30088_10002102_pt1 | contig 19431 bp, 16 predicted proteins | sample PinacodermPK_FD_30088 | JGI IMG/M metagenome (IMG submission 30088)
GGGTTTCCGCGTGATAGCTGCGGCCGCCCACCGTCAGCGCGGCCCAGCCGATCGGCAGCGCCACGCCGCCGGAGTAGTGCGGCGCGTGCTGCTCCTGGATGGCGTCGCGGCGCCACTCGATGTCGTCGCCGTCGATGCCGGCGTCCAGGGCGTAGCCGGCGTCTTCCGGCCAGCGGCGCAATTCGATGCGGTAACTGCCGGCGCGGCGCACGTCGATCGCCCAGTAGCCGCCGGCGACGTAGCCTTCCCGAACCTGGCGCTGGTTCCAGGCGCCGTTGCACGCCTCGTTGCGCATGTCGTGGGTGGTGAGCCGCACCGGCTCGGCGTCCTGGCCGATCACCATCGGCACGTCGCGGTCGAACTGCTCGGAGACCAGCTCCCACCACTGCTCGTAGCCGGCGCGCAGTTCGGCCACCACGTCGGGGTGTTCGGCGGCGATGTCGTTGCGCTGACCGGGGTCGCCGCGGAGGTCGTACAGCTCCAGGCCGTGCACCAGCCGCCAGGGGCCGCGCATCACCGAGCTCAGGCGCCACTTGGCGGGGTTGGCGATGCGCTGCGTGTCGGCCACCAGGATGCGCTCTCCCCAGGCGCCGTCGTAGTCGCCGCGCAGCAGCGGAGTGAGGCTACTGCCGTGAAACGAGCGGTGCTCCGGCGGGGTGACGCCGCACAGGTCGAGAATGGTGGGCATAAAGTCCACGTAGCTGGTGAGCTGCCCGACGTCGCGGCCGCCATTGGCGCCGGCGCCGGGGTAGCGCAGCAGGAACGGCACGCGGTGGCCGCCGTCGTAGGGGGAACCCTTCTTGCCGCGCATGCCGGCGTTGAAGCTGCCGGGCCCTTCCTGCGGGAACCCGTGCGCGTCCAGCTCCACCCCGGTGGCGGTGCCGTTGTCGGTCATGAACACGACGATGGTGTTGTCGGCGAGCCCGAGCTCGTCGAGGCGGCGCAACAGGAGGCCGAAGTTGTCGTCGATGTTGGTGATCATGCCGTAGAAGCGGGCGCGGTCCTCGTGCGGGGTGGAGCCGGCGTAGGCGGCGGCGTAGTGCGGCTCGACGTTGAGCGGGCCGTGCGGCGCGTTGGTGGAGATGTGGCAGTAGAACGGTTCATCGCGGTGCTGTTCGATGAAGCGCAGGCCCTCGCGGAAGAACACGTCGGTGCAGTAGCCCTCGAATTTCGTGGGCACCCCGTTCACGAAGTAGGTGTCGTCGAAGTAGTCGTTGCCCCAGGCGTCGCCGATGTTGCCGATGCCGCCGCCGTTGTGGTAGACGGCGCGTTCGAAGCCGCGTTCGTGCGGGCGGAACGGCTGGCTGTCGCCCAGGTGCCACTTGCCGAACTGGCCGGTGCGGTAGCCGGCCTCGCGCAGGGCGTCGGCCAGGGTCCACTCGTCCTCGCGCAGCAGCGAGCGCCCGCCGATGGTGTGCCACACGCCGGCGCTGTTGCAGAAGTGGCCGGTCAGCAGGCCGGAGCGGGTGGGGGCGCAGGTGGTGCCGACGTGGAAGTCGGTAAAGCGCACCGCGTCGCCGTGGAAGCGGTCCAGATTGGGGGTGTTGATGGCATTATTGCCGTGGCACCCCAGGTCGCCGTAGCCCTGATCGTCGGTAAGTACAAAAACGAAGTTCGGTCTGCGCGTCGCCATGATATGGCGCCAATCCTACCACATCGGCCCCGCCATGCTCGACGCGCGTGGAATTCGCTGCGATCATAGGAGGATCATGATTCCCACCCAACCGTTCGGCTCCACCGGCCACCACAGTACGCTTACCCTGTTCGGCGGGGCCGCATTCAGCCCCGATTCCACCGCGGCGGAGGCAGACCGCGTCCTTGAACTGCTCCTGCACCACGGCGTCAACCACCTCGACACCGCGCACAGCTACGGCAGCGGCAACTCCGAGACGTTGATCGGACCGTGGATGGAGCAGCACCGCGACCGCTTCTTCCTGGCCACCAAGACCGGCGAGCGCACCGCCGAGGGCGCCCGCGCTGAGTTGGAACTGTCGCGCCGCCGGCTGCGCTCCGACACCATCGACCTGATCCAGATGCACAACCTCACCGGCGACGAGGAGTGGGAAACCGCCATGGGCCCCGGCGGCGCGCTGGAGGAGCTGGTTGCGGCGCGCGAACGGGGCGTCGTGTGCTTCATCGGCGTGACCGGGCACGGCCTGGTGGCGCCGCGCATGCACCTGCGCAGCCTGCGGCGCTTCCCGTTCGACGCCGTGCTGCTGCCGATGAACTACGTGCTCGCCAGCAACCCCGACTACTACGGCGACTTCATGCGCCTCAAGGCGCTGTGCTTCGAGCGCGGCGTGGCGGTGCAGCTCATCAAGGCGGTGGCGCGCCGTCCCTGGGGCGGGCGCGCGCACGGCAGCGGCCCCTGGTACGAGCCGCTGGATTCACCGCAGGACATTGCCCGCGCGGTGGCCTACGCGCTGAGCTTCGCCCCCGCATTCATCAATACCATGGCCGACCTCGACCTCCTGCCGATGGTGCTGGAGGCCGCCGAAGCCCCGGCCCCGCGCCCCTCCGACGCCGAGATGGCCGCCATGCTCGCCGACCAGGCAATGCAGCCCATCTTCGAGCAACACGCCACCATCCACTGACGTACCGGTTGTGAGATGGGACAGGAACGGAGAGTCGTTCACAGCGATCCTGGCATTCTCGGGGGTGCCATGGTCTTCGTCGGTACTCGCGTCCCCATTCAAGCCTTGCTGGACTACCTGAAGGCTGGTCGTCCACTGACTGAATTCCTGGACGACTTCCCCACGGTCAAACGCAACCAGGCGACTGCTCTGCTGGAGCAAGCACAGGAACCTTCACCGTGTTCCGCACACTGACGAATGTAGGCGCAACGTCTCAAGCCCCCTGAAGGCAGCCACATCCTCCTCCTGTACGGCGGCAGTCACCGGACCATCATCAAGGATCGACGAAAGGAGCTTGGTGCCGGGTTGTTGTCTGCCATGATTCGCCAGCTTGGGTTGCAACGAAGTGACTTCAGGTAGGTTCCGTTAGGGGGAACATCATGCGATTTGTATATCCAGCACGACTGCAGCGCACCGGCCCGGACGAGGTTGTTGTCTCGTTCCGAGATCTACCGGAGTGCCTTACCTCGGGCGCTGACGAGATTGAGGCCCTGGCGGAAGCCGCCGACGCCCTCGACGTGGCAATTGCCGGGCGCATCGTCTACCCGCCCGCGAACGGCGACCCGATTCCGGTGCCGAGTGCCCGGCGCGCGGACGAGCATGATGTCGTCGTTCCGGCAGACACCGCCGCTAAGGCTGCTCTGTTGCTCGCACTTCGAGACAGCGGGCTTTCGCGTAGCGCACTCGCGCGCCGCCTCGGCGTCGACGTCAAGGTGGTGCGCCGCATGCTCGACCCGCGCCACCGTACCGCCGCCAGCCGGATTGGTGCAGCGCTCCACGAGTTGGGGCGGGAACTGGTCGTAGAGACCCACTTCCCCGAACCGGCCCGATAGCGTACCCAACTAAACCCGGCGCAGGCGGAGCATCATCTGTTTGTCCATGGGGTCGATCCAGGGGCCGTTGCCCCACAGCACCTGGGTCAGGTAGATGTTGCCGTCGGCGTCCACGCCGATGCCGTGCGGCCCGTGCATGACCGGAGCGTCGTGGTAGATGCGCGCCAGGCAGGTGCCGTCCAGCTCGAAGATGGCCAGGCAGTCACCGAAGCCGCGGATGCCGCGGTTTTCGCCGAAGCCGGCGCCCGCCTCGCCGACGTAGACCAGCTCCCGGTCGCGGCCCGCCGCGGAGATGAAGAAGCCGTTGGGGCGGTGGACGCCGGTGCGCCACTCGCTCAGGTAGGTGCCGGCGCTGTCGAACACCTGCACCCGGTGGCCCTCGCGGCTAGCGACGTAGACGTTGCCGGCGCGGTCGGTCTGCACGCTGTGCACGAGGTTGAACTGGCCCGGTCCCTGGCCCGGCTCGCCCCATGAGAACAGGTAGTCGCCGGCGGCGGAGTACTTGTGCACGCGCGCGTTGCCGTAGCCGTCGGCCACGTACATGTCGCCGGTGGCGGGATCGAAGGCCACCTTGGTAGGGCCGTTGAACGGCTTGCCGCTGTAGTGCCCGGAGTTGCGGTCCGGCGTGCCCCACACCTGCAGCACTTCGCCGCCGATAGTGCACTTGCGCACGCAGTGGCCGAACGCGTCCACGCAGTACAGGTGTCCGTCAGGGCCCATGGACAGGCCGTGCGGCACGGTGAACAGGTCGGAGCCCCAACTGGTGATGAAGGTGCCGGCGCGGTCGAACACCATCACCGGGTGCTTCCAGCGTGTGAACACGTACACGCGGTCGTGCGCGTCGTCCACCAGCACGTCCGGGGTGTCCTTGATAATCCAGCCGGCGGGCAGCTGCGCCCACGCCGGCTCCACCTCGTAGGTGAACGCTCCGGATCCGATTCGGTCCGCCATTGTCTCTCCTTCAGGCCGGTCAGGCCGGCTGTGCGATTGCGTCGCGGCGTGCGCGGCTGCTCCGCCTCCACTCCTCCCAGGATGGGGTGGGGCCGGCGCTGAGCACGCGCAACGGCTCGGTGCCGTAGTCGTGCGACTTGGTGTCCAGGTAGTCGGTGGCCGCGCGCTCCGCGCTACCGGGCGGCGTCGAGGCCGCGGTCGGGTGATAGCGGAAGTCGTGGCTCCAGCGCACCCGGTCGCTGCCGTTCACCTTGCTCGCGTGCAGCGTCAGGTTGGTCAGAAACACCACGTCGCCGGCCTGCATCGGCAGCGGGGTAGGGGTGCCCCGCCGCTCCACGTCTTCCGGAATCAGCACGTGGCCGGTTGCGGCCGAGCGGGCGCCGGACAGGAACCCCCACCGGTGGCTGCCGGGAATGACCCACAGGCAGCCGTTGCCGGTGTCGACGTCCACCAGCGGCATCCAGGTGGTGACTACCCGCATGTGCTCGGTGGTGGCCTCGAAGCGGCCGGTCTTGTGCTCGTTGTAGTAGTGGCTGTCCTGGTGCCACGGGAACGCGGTCTGGGAGTCTTCCGGCAGCTTGACCCGAATCACCGAGATGCCGTGCAGGGTCACCTCCGGCCCGATGATCACCCGCAACACGTCCTTGATGGCGGGGTGGGTGTAGAGGTCGTACAGCGCCCGGTTGCACAGGTCGGCAACGGCGAACAGCGGCTTGCGCCCCTGCTGCTCCTGCTCCCGGCCCGACAGCTCCTCGTGGATGGCGGCATAGCGGCGGCCAAACGGCTCGTGCTCGTGCAGCGTTGCCAGGTCGCCGTCCGCGTGCCGTTCGCGGGCGTACGCGTCCACCCGCTCGCTGATGAAGGCGCGCACCGGGTCCAGGTGCTCGGCGCCGAGCGCCCCGCGCACCACCAGGTACCCGTCACGGCGCCACGCGGCCGCGCGCTGCTCGTCGGTCATGGCGCCGCGCTACCAGCCGAGCTTGGTGTGCCGCCCGTGCTGCTGCAGCAGGTCGGCTATCGCATCCCTGGTCAGGTCGAACGGCGAGATGCTCGCCGCCACCTCGCCGAACATCCGCTTGCCGGCGGCGTGCAGCTTCGCTTTGATCTTGTCGTAGGTCTCCGCCACGCGCGGGTGCTGCGGTTCGCCCGGCAGGCCCAGGCTCTGCGCCATGTCCTCGGCTCCGGCGCCGAAGTAGTCGATGCCGTCCACCGCGAGAATATCGTCGATGTTCTCCAGGGACACGATACTTTCCAGTTGCGGCACGATAATCGTGTTGGCGTTGACCTCCTGGAACAGGCGCACGTGGTCGCCGCCCACCTGGCCGTGCATGGTGGCGATGCTGGTCGCGCTGCGCAGGCCGAGCGGTGCGAAGAAGCTGTACTTGACCAGGTCCCTGGCCTCCTGGCCGGTGAGCAGGTTGGGAATCGTGATCACCCGCACGCCGCGGTCCAGGTAGCTCAGGATGGTGCTCTCCGCGCCGTCCGGGATGCGCGTGGACACGGTCATACCGTAGGGGTCGGCGATGCGGCACATCGCCCCCATCTCGGCCGGCGTCCAGGTATCGTGCTGGGCGTCGAAGCTCACGAAGTCCAGCCCGCACCGCCCGGCCAGCTCCACCAGTTGCCCGGACGGCTCTCTGAGCGTCAGCCCGAGCGCCGTCTCACCGCGCTGAATGCACTGCAGAATCTTGTTGGGAACCATAGTCGCCGCCATTCATTGAGCACCCCTCCCACCCTGTCAACCGCCGCCCAGCTAACGCAACAGCACTTCCGACACAGCGGCCCACGTGGTAGATTGCAATCACCTGATCCATGCACACCTACACTGCAGTCGTCGAGCGATGCCCCGAAACCGGTTTCTACGTTGGCTACGTCCCCGGATTCCCCGGCGCGCACAGCCAAGGCGAAACGCTCGAAGAACTCTCCGAGAACCTCAAGGAGGTTATTGCCATGCTCCTCGACGACGGGGAACCGGTCATGGAGGCCGAGTACATCGGCACCCAAACCATCGTCGTCACCTGAGCCGGCGCATGCCGCCCGTCCTCAAGCCCCGCGAAGTGATCGCCATCCTCGTCGCATTGGGATTTGACGAGGTGCGGCAGCGTGGTTCGCACAAACAGTTTCGGCATGCAGATGGACGCGCCACTACTGTCCCATTCCACCGCGGGCGCGACATTTCACCCATTCTCTTGCACCGAATCGCCCGAGACATCGGCCTGACCGTCACACAGTTCATACAGCACCGCCGATAGGAATGAGCCGCGATCGTCGTGGCTTGGTACAATCGAACGCGATTAGGGTCGTCATGGATGCGGACTGCTTCATCAAGCTGACCGAGCAGTATCGGGCGGGACGACGCACCCTGCGTGATGTTGCGCACCGCCTGGATCTGTCACTGAGCGACACGCTCGAAATGTTTCAGCGTCTCGGCATTACCGGCAACACCGGTGCCGACGACACGCTTGCGTCCTTCCGCTCCACATCGAAACCAACTGGCCGTATGTGACCCTGAGGCGAGCGCGATGGTGTTCCTGGCGCAGCGCGGGGGCGTTCATTTCCTGCGGGCCGTGGCACTGCATCGCCCACGCAGCCCGCGGCGCAGCAGATGGTCCGCACCGGCGCACTCGGCGACATCAAGATGATCAGCGTACTCATGACCAACCACTGCCTCGGCATTCACCGCGGGCTGCCTTGGGACCGGGACGCCGACCCCCACGTACCTGTGCCCGGTGAACGCACCTTTGAAGTGCGCGTGTTCGGCACTGACTTTCGAATCGTTCCGTCGCATCCGTGCGCAACCGGAATGTCGCCAACGACGACTCCACCACATTAGTGGTGCTGCGAGTGGATACGGGCGCACCCGATCATGGCTCGAAAGAGTAGAACAACTGATGAAGAATCAGAATACTAATGACTGAAGACTTCAAATCGAACTTGTCGGGGGGTGCTTCACCGTGAGAAACGCTATGACGGGATACAGGGATATCTGCGTCATCTGGATTGAAAGTCCGAAAATAGACGCAATTTAGATATGCTTCAAACCGCTCCGGCAACACAAGCGACTGTAAATCAGGGTCGTCGCGCTTAGTGGCCACCGCTGATGAAGCTAAGTATCTTGGTAGCGATTTTTGTTGCTCAGGGTGCCGGCTCCTATGATATGTACGCAAGATCCCCTCAATTCTCGGATATAGTAGACCGGTACAACTGATATAGTCGCCGTTCAGAAATCGATCAATTGCAGTCTCTACAATGCTGAGATGTGGTGCGAAGGCATCTTGCTTCCGCCAAGTAGAAAGCATCTCCGGAGCTTTACGCTTCACTTCTGCGGCGATCTCTACAAGCAAGTCATCTACGCTCCAGTTCTCCTGAACATGCATGATCATCTTGGCAATTAGGGAGTGCGGCAATCCGATAAAGAGAAACCACTGTGCAGCAAACAGTGTCGTCCAATCAGCATCCGAGATCAGGAATCTCTCCTGAAACAGTACCTGTGCATATACGCCGCCCAACACCTTCGCAAGGTCATACTTACGGTGCTCCTGTCCGCTGCGAGCGAGAGGCCCAAAATCGTAATATAATCCCCGTCTCCAACCAATGGAGAAGACCAGGAGCATTCCTGCATCGTTTGGAATCTCTACCTTGTCGAATTCCAATCGCTGAATGTCGGAGATGACATCCATTGAGACTGGTTGGCCAGCTTTTACCGCTGTGTTCACCCTGGTCGTCATTATGGCATTGATTTCATTGACGTAGATGTGTGTAGTACCGGAGGGCGAAATCACTACCAAGAGCGTGTCTACCTGTGAGGGGCGATGTTCGTGCGGCAGCTTCGATAGTATTTCAGTGGGGAATTGTTCAAGCAGTCGAACAAACATGTGGCCATCCGCGGTTGATGCGAATCCTCGGGTGGATACGAGAACCCTATCTCCCGGCTCCGTCGCCTTTTTCGATTCTGCGACGTACCCGGCGGGCAGACTTGTACCAAGCTCGATCACATACACTATGCTTTCCATCATAACGCAGACACACGTCCCAGCGTCAACCGATAGTGGACCAGCCGAATCGTTCAAACCTACTAATCATCGGTCGGCCGGACCACGACTTGTCATAGGAGTGAAGCGATGGATCATGGAAACTCTTCATTGATAGAGAGTTCTGGCTCCGGTCTGGACTAATCGAAAGGGAGAAGGGTGCCGTTCTGGCGGGTACGTCCGCCGGCCAACCCGTGGCACGTGCCGACACAATTCCGAGGTTGCGGCCTTGCAGGCACCTATCAAGCGTTTCCAATCGGTCCAAGGAACTCAAATGGCACTGCCGTCTCCGGGCTGCGGCGGAGGCTTGGCGCAACAGATCACTCACATGGTCAGGAGTCACCAGATCGGGCAAAAAGAAGTGCGCCTGGTAGCGTCCCGTGCCGATGTCGGCCATGGTGTGCACCTCTTGTTCTTCGCTTTCGGCCAATGGGCGATGAGCCGCACTACTCGTGAGCGCAAGGCATCCTGGAGCCCCCGGGAGAACGTGGTCAGAAGGACGAGGACCGGCGAACACGTTGTGCTCATCGGTCCGATGGACCTCTGCTTATGCTACCGAGCTTGCTAAACTCGGAGGCGCAGGCGATCAGGATGTTGAAGTTGGCGTCGATGGCCCGCGCAGGGAGGATCGAATCGATCATACACGTTAGGTTTCTCGTTCGTGTGATCGGAGGTGTTCAGCCGGATCTATTCGACGGGCGGGGTAGGTTACGTACTTTCTCCCGGAGTTGGCTTGTTGTTTCCGTAGTTGACGGAATATCTCATTGAGGTCGTATCCACACTGGGCTGCCAGTTGGTCCTTAATGGCGCGAACTTCAGCCACGATTGGGTCATTCATCGGTCCATCCTCAGGCCCGGAAGACCTTCATTACTTCGTCGCCGAGGTGGTTGATTACCTTGACGGCGATGCGGCCGGAGGCGGGGCGGTCGAAGGGGCGGGAGGTGTCGCTGTGGAGGGTCTCCCAGGCGTCGCGGTTGATTTCGGCCTTGAGGGTGGTCTTGAGCGATTTGTAGGGGTCGTTGGCGCCGAGGAAGTAGGCGTGGCGGACGAAGAAGCTCTCCTCGTTGTAGTCGGTGTCGATGAACCAGCAGGCGATGCCGTCGGGGCCGTCGCTGCGGATTTCGCCGGTGTTGGGATGGAATACGTCCACGCCGTTGACCTTGACCTGGATCTGGGCCGCGGTGGCGCCGTTGTCCTGGACCGGGATGATCTCGATGTCGGGCTCGCCGAAGATCACGAACAGGTTGCCCTTGCCGGTGTTCTTCAGGTCGCCGGCCATGTGCAGGTCGGCGTTCATGCGGGCCTTGAGGATCGGGACGCGGCCGAGCTTGCTGAACTCGGAGGCATGCGCGTCGTAGCTGAACGCGCAGGCGATCAACACGTCGTAGTCGGCGTCGGCGGCTTCGCGGGCGGCGGCCACCAAGTCGGGACGCGAGACGGTGCCGAACTCGGGGCCGACGAAAACGCCGGCGCGGCGCTCGGTACCGGTGTCTGCCGCACCTTCGAGGTAGCGCCCCTCGGCGCAGATCAGGTTGCCGGGCCACGGGGTGAGCGCGGTGAATGAGATGCGGTCGTCCCGGTGTGCCTGCTGCACGCCCGATGTCTTCAGGTGCTCCAGGATCATGGCCGCGAAGTCTTGCGCCGCGTTGTAGCGGGTCTTGCTCTCGGCGAGGTGGTCGATCAGTTCGTCGTTCTCGCCGACGCCGAGCGTGCGGTGCGGCGCCAGGCTTTCCACCGTGAACGGACCTGCAACGCGGACGATGCCGCGATCCTCGTACGGCTTGTCGTACAGGTACTCGGAGTCCGCCTTGGCGGCGATGGATGCGTCGATCTCCTTCTGCCGCGCGATGCGAGCCTCCCACCAGCGGCGGTGCAGGTCGGTCGGGCCCGCGTCCCATGGGTCGCGCGGCTGGTCCGGCACCTCCCCAAGTGTGTAGTCGCGGCCCAGGGCGCTGTTCAGAGCCAACAGCGCGTCGGCTTTCTGTGCATCGGACTGGACCGACTGCAACCGCTTCCACGCCGCCGCGGCCGGCTCAGGCCACGAGTCGCCGGCGTGCCGCGGGATCTCCCATTCCTCCCAAGTGCGGCCAAGCGCGCCGTTCAATTCCGCCCGCAGCGGCTCCAGCTTCTCCTGCCACCGCTCCCAGATCACGTCGATCTCCGCGTTGTTGGCGATCGCCTTGAGGGTGATGTGCGGCACCCGCTCGTACACGAACCCCTGCCGGATATCGCCGCCGGTCGGGGCGCCCGAGGGTATAGTCTGCGTGAGTTCGGCTTCCTTCTCCCGCCCCGTCGGGCTGTCGGCGAGCAGGTAGTAGGGATAGCGCGCCCCCATTGCGCGCGAACGAGCCAACGCCAAGGCGACGCGGGAGGTATCTATCGTGATCCAGCGCCGCGCCCACTGCTCCGCTACAAATGCCGTAGTTCCCGAGCCGCAAGTGGGGTCCAGTACGAGGTCACCGGGGTCCGTTGCCATGAGGATACATCGTTCCACGACTTTGGACGACGTCTCGACTACGTAGCGCTTGTCAGCGACAAAGCCAGCAATGCTGGTATCGTCCCAGTTGTCCGCAATCGGAAAAGCAAGATAGTCATCAAAATAGCGCACATAGTAGATATTCCTGGAAGCGCGTTGAACGCGATCCGCTCTAAGGAGGCGCATCATCGAGGATTCTTGGGTCTTCCAATAACCTTTCGGAAAAAACTTGGCTCTCTGAAACTCAACGTTGTAACGCGTGCCCGGACTCTGGCTGGTAAGGTTGTCCATCCGGAACACCCGTTGATCGCTCGCTAATTTTGCTCCGGCTCTCTCTTCATCTGTAAGTGTGCGAGTGCTACCACCGATTGACCGAGATTTGCTGTATGCAGTTCCACCAACACCCATCAGATTCTTTAGTTTGAGTGGTCGCCTAAACTTCAGGCTAGTTCGATTTCTTGCGTACCAGACAATATAGTCGGACACGGATGCGAGGAAATTGTCAGTCTGACCGGTCGTCTTTACGAAAGTGACTAACCGAACGAAGTTCTCCCTCCCAAACACCTCGTCCATCAATGCGCTGACGCGGTGAACGTTTTCGTCGCCGATTTGAACGAAGATGCTGCCGCTTTCTGTGAGCAGGTCGCGGGCTACGGTCAGGCGGTCGCGGAGGTAGGTGAGGTAGGAGTGAATTCCGTCGCGCCAGGTGTCGCGGAAGGCCTTCACTTGCTCGGGTTCGCGGGTGATGTGCTCGGCTTTGCCGTCGCGCACGTCGCGGCTGGTGGTGGACCATTGGAAGTTGGAGTTGAACTTGATGCCGTAGGGCGGGTCGAGGTAGATGCACTGCACCTTGCCGCGCAACCCTTCGCGCTCGGCCAGAGAGGCCATTACCTGCAGGCTGTCGCCGAGGATCATGCGGTTGGACCAGTTGGCGTCGTGGCGGTAGAACTCGGTGCGGGCGTTGTCGTCCGGCAGGCCGTTGAAGTCGGCGAACAGGTCGAGTTGGTCGTCCGCCGCCTGCTCGCCCTCCTTGCTGCGCCGCAGCAGGTCGTCGATCAACACCTTCGGGTGGACCTTCTCCTGGATGAACAGCGGCGGCGCCTGCACCACGAGGTCGGACCAGTCCTGCTCGTCCTTGCCGCGCCACACAAGTTGCGGATCGAGGTCGCGGTTGCGGCGCTGATAAGCCACCTGGATGGGGCTCTGATCGGCCTTCTCCATCACCGATTGGTGCTCCGCCGTGGGGATGTTCCTGCGCGACGCATCGCCATGGGTGATAGTCTCGACCTTCTTGGCCCTGGTTCGTTTCGCCATTTACGAAGAATCCTCGCTCGTCGTGCGCAACAGGTCGTGTAACGTAGTCAGCAGATTCGGAACCGCGTCCTGGATAAGAGTCCAGATAATGTCGTTGTCGATGCCGCCATAGGCATGGATAAGGCGATTACGCAGCCCGACAATCGCACGCCAAGGAACGTCTGGAGACGTGTCGCGAACCGACTGAGGCACGTGGGTGGCTGCCTCCCCGATCAGTTCTAGGTTGCGTATCGTGGCATCGTAGGTCCGCGCGTCCGAGATGAACGTGGCTTGTTCATGGCCTTCCGTGTAATTGCGCACCCGTTCGCAAAACCCGATCATGTCCTGCACGTGCAAGCGCCACGGTTGATGGCGGTCGGATTCAGACATAAACTGCCTCCCGCTCGACGAGCGGTCGCAATTCGGCTCGCAGGGCCTTGTCCGTCACCAGGTCGACAGACCGGCCAAGCAGATCTTCGAGATAGAACTGAGCGCCGAAGTACCCTTTCCAGTCGGCCTGCCCGCGGAATGTTACCAGGATGTCGAGGTCGCTTTGGTCCGTAGCTTGGTTGCGAGCGAAGGAGCCGAACAGGGCCAGTTCAGTGACTCCAAACCGCTGCACAAGGGTCGCTTTGTGTTCGCGCAGAAGAGCGACAACCCGTTCTCGGTTCAAACAGTCTGCGTCGATCGCCTGCAGCGGCGACGGCGGCTTGCGACTCGAACCGCCGCTGCTTGTCGCTGCTCTCATGGAAGCTCCCAGCATCGCGTCATCCTATCAGTTCTGCTCTTCGCTCGGCCAAGCAAGTCACAGCATCTGGAGCACTGTGCGCGCGTTCGAATAGGTCGAGCTGGCGGGGAGCTGACTGTGCCGGGTCGGGGTGCAACTGGTCCATCCGCAACAATTCGCCGGCGGTGAACAGGTGATCGCGTAGTGCCGAGCGGCCAGCATCGTCGAGCGGGCCGATCCTGGTCTCGGCGTGCTCGGACAGGACCGCGAGGATTGAGCTGTCGGGTATGGCATCGTTGTCGAGTAGCTCCGCGCTGTGACTGGTAACCACAACCTGGGCCAACTGGCTGGCGTCGGTGAGGCTGTCGACCAGGACGCCGGCGGCGGCGGGATGCAGGGCGCTCTCAGGTTCTTCGATGCCTACCAAGTGTCGGCGTTCCATCACTTCGCCATTACCCTGAAACAGCGCCACCAGGACGCCGAGCGCACGCAGCGTGCCATCGGACATGTTGCTGGCCAGGAACCGCCATGGATGCTTGGCTCCGCGTACCTCCTGGCGGAAATCGAGGGTGAGTTTGGTGCCCATCGTCCGCGAGTCGACACCGGTGACTCCGGGAGTAATCGCTGCGAGATACTCTTCGACATCCGTCTTGCGGCTTCCCAGGTTGGCGAGCACACTCGCCAGGTTGCTGCCATCCCGCTTCAGGAGATCGCCCGGATCAGGTGCCTGCAGGTCGCGGATTGCATCGGGATTGAGATTGTAGAAGCCCATTCCGGACAGTGCGTCGTATACCCGGCGAAACAGATCGAATCCTGACATGTTGACGAGATAGAGGCGGTCGCTCGCGCAGGCCGGGGGATTGGGTATCGTGCTGTCGATGACTTTGCCGTCCGCCACTCGGTAGGAGCCGCGCTCGTCCGCACCGAACACTACGCACTCCTCCCGTTGCACGCTGTACCTGCCGCCGGGTTTCGCCGCGACCCGGAACGCATACCAACCGGTCGCACTCGGAAGCTGAAGATCAAGGCGGATTCCGAAGTGGTTGGGGTGCCCGCCGGACCGCCGCCGCACCTCCTGAATGCCGCCGCGGTCGCGCAGCGCGTGGTCGAGCGAGAAGCGGAGCGCCTCGGCCACGAAGCGCAACGCATCGAGGAAGTTGCTCTTGCCGCATCCGTTCGGGCCGACCAGAAAGGACAGCGGCGCCAACGGTACGTCACAGGCGGCGATGCTCTTGTAGTTGCGCAGGGCGATCCTGGTTACCAGCCGCGGGTCGGCAGTTTCGCTCATGACGTTCGCAAGGCTCCTTCTGCCGGCTGGCCGGTGCGCGTTTGCGTTTGTGTCCGGACGGCGGCCGCGAAGTCGTCCTGCAGGGTATATACATCGGTGAATTCGGCGAAGGCCCAGCGGCCGTAGGTGCCGGCGCGGTTGATGCCGGGGATCCAGTAGGTGTCCATGGTGTCCTTCTTGTCCTTGGCGTCCTCGCGGCGGTAGCCCTTGATCTCCACCACGAGGTGGAGCAGGTCGTCGCCGCCGCGGCCGTCGTCGACCAGCACGATGAAGTCGGGGAGGTAGGTGCGCGCCTCGGAGCCGTAGCGGTAGGGGACCTCCAGCCCCAGGCCGTGGTTCTTGACGTAGGCGCGGACCTCCGGCTGCGATTCGATGAAGCGGCAGAACTCGGCCTCCCAGCCGCTGTCGCACACCACCCAGTTCACGTGGCAGCGGCGCGGGTCGGTTTGCCAGCGGGTCTGCTTGGAGGTGGTGAAGTTGACGTGCATGGTCGAGCCGGTTGGATTGTAGGGGTCGAGCACCGCGGTGACCGCTCGCTCGCCGAGGTGGCGCGCCACGATGCCGCGCGTGATGCGGGTGCAGGCCTGGTCGGCCAGCTCCTGGTACATGAGCTGGGCAGGGTAGGTGCCGCCCTTGCAGATCAGGTGATGGTCCAGCCAGCGGCGGGTGACCCGCTTGAGCTGGCCGAACAGGTGCAGCTTCGGATCCTCGTTGCGGTCGCGCCAGTGTTTTTCCAGCAGGATCTTGGTGAGATGGTAGACCAGCGAGGAAGGGCGCAGGTCGCGGCGGTGCACCAGGTTCAGGTCGACGCCCTCGCCGATGATCCCGGCGTTGTGGGTAATGGAAGGACCGACTACTTCCGGGGTGAGCACCAGGGTCGAGTCCCGGTCGAACTTCGCGTCGACGTGCTCTTCGGGCAGCTCGACGCGGTAGCCCTGCACGCGCGGGAAGCGGATCTCGCACCCATCCCGATCCGGGGTGACGGCCAGGACCGCTACCGTTTCGCGCGGCTTGTGGTGCTTGGCCACCACCGGCTCGGCGGTGAAGTCGAACGGGATGCCGAGCACGTCCGCATACTCGACGTTGAACAGGTTCTCGTCGTTCAGGTCGTAGGACTGGCGGCGCAGGGCGCGGCCCACCACCTGCTCGCACAGAAGCTGGGTGCCGAATGCGCGCACGCCGAGGATGTGCGTAACGGTGCGCGCATCCCAGCCCTCGGTGAGCATCGACACCGACACGACGCAGCGGGTGGCGCCCCCGAGCCGGCCCGCTACCCCGACGGTGTTCATTACCTCGCGCAGCAGGTCGTGGTCGGACAGGCTCTCCGCCTGGCGGCGGTCGCCGGTGCGCGCGATGATCTCCTTGCGGAAGCGCGCGATTTCATCGCCGGCGGCGGCGCGGAAGTCCTTGCCGAGCGCCTCGCCGGAGTCGAGCTGCTCGCTGTCGATCAGCAGCGTGTGCGGCTTGGCGAGCGGGTTGCCGTAGTCGTCGAAGTTGCGGAACAGCTCCAGCCGCCCGTTCACCAGCGACGCGGAGCCGTCCTCATGCTGGCGGTGAAACCCGGAGATGAAGTCGTACACCAGCTTTGAGGTGGCCGTGTTGTTGCACACCACGATGAAGCAGGGCGGCACCTCGATGTCGGCGTCGCGCCACTGGTCGAAGACCTTCACGTAGTGGCCGTAGAGTGCCTCCAGGGCGGTCTGCAGCTCCACCGGAATGCTCAGCGGGTCCAGGGCGGCGGACTTGGCGCGGCCCTTGCGCGGCATGCGCTTGCCGATGTGCTCCCACAGGTTGCGGAACTTGGGCATGTCGGCGCCGGGGATGTTGTCGGCCACCGGCACCCGCGGCAGCTTGACGATGCCGCACTCGATGGCGTCCATCAGCGAGAAGTCGCTCATCGTCCACGGAAACAGGGTGCCCTCCCGATAGCCGGAGCCGCGCAGGAAGAACGGCGTGGCCGACAGATCGATTACCCGGCTCAGGCCGAGCCTGCGCTGCACCACCTCCAGGCCGGATATCCATACCCGCGCCGCCTCGCTGTTCTTCCTGGCCTCCTGGCGGTCGTCTCCGGTGAGCTTGCCCTCGGCGCGCTCCTGCTCCGGCTTCTCGCGGTAGCAGTGATGGGCCTCGTCGTTGAACGCCATCACGTTCTTCATGCCCATCAGGCCCGGCATCACCCGCTGCAGCATCTGCCCCTCGGTCTCGAGGGTGTGCAACTCCGGGCCGCGGCCCTGCAGCAGCGCGCGCCCGCCCTTCGAGAGGTCCTGCGTCTCCCGCCGCATGAAGGCGTGAAAGTTGGTGATAACGATAGTGGCGCGGTGCAGGTCGCCGAGCATGTCGCGCGGCACCAGTTCGCGGCTTTCGTAGTAGCTGTCCGGGTCGTTGGGCTGCAGTACCCGCAGCCGGTCGCGAATGGTCAGGCCGGGGGTCAGCACCAGGAAGCCGCGCGTGAACCGCCGGCTGTTCGGATGCCGCACCGCGTTGATGGTCTGCCACGCGATCAGCATCGCCATCACGGTGGTCTTGCCGGCGCCGGTGGCCAGCTTCAGCGCCAGCCGGGAGAGCCCCGGATTGGCCTCTTCGTTGGCCGCCTGCAGCCGTTGCAGGAACTGCCGTCCTTCGCGTCCCGGCCCGGGGGCCACCTCGGTCAGCCAGATCACCGTCTCCACCGCTTCGACCTGGCAGAAGAACGGGCGCAGGCCGCTGAACCGGTGGTGCCGCCAGTGGTGCAGCAGCCGGGCGGTCTCCGGGGTAACCCGCCACTGGGCGCGCGGCAGCCGGCGCCAATCGTTCACGCTCTGGCGCACGCTCTCGATCAGCCGCATCAGCTCGTACTGTTGGCCATCCTTGTCCGGCTTCCGCCCGGCATCATCAACACCCAGCTCCGGCTGGCCCGTGCGCTGCTTGCGAGCGTCCGGGATCGGGGTGATGAACGACACCGTGCGCCGTCGATCCACGACGCGGTTGGTGGGCTGCCGGTTCTCATCCAGCTCCCAGTGCCGCCCCGGGTACTCGTACGGCGAATTCAGGATCGGCTGTTCGAAGAACCCCTGCACCACGCCGCTATCCTACCGAAAACGGAGACGCGCGTAAGGCTTGCCGACAGGGCGCCGAGGGTGGATCTCACACCAATGGCGCATTTAGAGCACGGACTATAGCCTTTATTGTACCAAGCGTATATCATCGCCACGGTTTCGGATTCCATGGGGCTCCCGGACGAAAACAAGGTATTTGTAGACACGACCGCGTTCTACGCGCTCCTCGATCCGGCGCACGAGGTGCATAACCAAGTTGTCGCTGCATGGTTTGAGTTACTGGGTTGCGGCGCTCGACTGTTCACTTCCAGCTACGTCTGCTCGGAGCTACTTGCGCTCGTCCAGGCAAGTCTCGGCTTTGACAAGGTGCAGACGTTCCTCCGCGAGTTGAGACCGCGCGTGGAGGTTTTGACGGTCGACAGTGCGCTCCATGCCCGAACGCTTGCCCGTGGTAGGCGAGATCCGGGAGCTCTGATCCTCCAAACCAGCCGTGCGCTGATGTCTCAGTTCGGCGTGACGACCGCGTTTGCCCTCGACGAAGGATTCGTCGGGAATCGATTTAGGAGGGTGGAATTCCAGCCGGCTAAGCGTTGTCATTCGCCCGATGCCGCGGAGCCCTCTCCAAATAGTGAGACTATTCCGCGCGCACCGCGCAGGCATGGCGCACGACGCGCCACGCGGGCATCGGGCGTCGGTCGCAGTGTAGTGAGACGCCCGGTCCCGCCGCCGCCTCGACCGGAGTTGATTTGCCGAAAAGCGCCAGGGGAATGGCATTGGGAGGTGCTCTTGTTGGCGCACGACGAGTGCAACGTAGCCGGCGTACGGTACCAGGGACATCCGTTGCATGCGGTTGGGGTCGAGTACCGGCTTACATCATTCGCGGGCACCCTGGTCGTGGATCAAGCTGACGGTACTAGATTCGAGATCGCGCTTGGCGCCGTGCAGGCGCCGATGATCTTCAAGTTGGCCGACAAGTGGAGCGGTGTCGGTCGAAGAATGGACGCCATCAGTCGTGGGCACTTCATTGTGATCGCGCCGGTGGGGTGGAACCGAAAGGGGCGCCCGCCGGTCGCACCGGAAGCGACTGCGGATTCAGCGTTCCAAGCGCACTACTTCTTTCGTGGCGGCGGCCCGTCAGCCGATCTCGTTGGCTTCGAGGAGTGCAACCTGGCGTTGGCTCACGCGGGCTTCACTCTGATGGGCCAGAGTCTTTACGACGACTTCACCGAGGGCAAGTTGTTTATCGGAGCCCCGCCGGAGCTGAGACCTGGTCGCGGGGTCACATGGGCGCGTATCGGCGAAGAGAAGGAGGGTGGCTGGCGCGGGGAGAACTTCCTGCCCGCGGAACGGTCACTGGCCGACGTGCTGGATCGCCGTCAGGGGCGGTTCTTCGTGCGGGTGTACGACAGCGCTTCGAATCTATGCGACAGCGGCGAGTTCCGCTATGTCGACAGCCTCCGCGAGATCCTGGTCGATGGTAGTCCCTACACCCCGGAAGCACTGCTGCCGCCGGCGGACGACGGCTACGGCCCAATCAAGATACAGCTCATGGGCGAAGACGGCGCCGTCATTCGGCCCTCGCTGAATTCGAACGCGCACCATCAATGGGCCGAAGAGGAAGGGGCCATCGTGGCAGGGCACGACCCGGCCGCCGACGAGGTCACCTGCACGATTGAGACACCATCGGGCAGTGTGAGCCTGATGATCCGGCTGCCGAGGATATGGTGGTGCCTTGGACGCGACAGCGAGGCGTCAGCGGCGTGGTCCGCGACTCCAATCAAGATGACACGGAGCGAGTTCTGTGACCACGTTGACGCTGACGCTACAATTCGGGTCAGTCTACCATCGGACTTCAACGCGCTAGACGTAGGTTTCAATCATGACTTGAGCCGGAGTTATCGCTCGGCTTTGACGGACGATGCAGCTAGAATCGCGGAGCTTCCGCTTATCGACTTCGCGGACGACTCACCGATGGAACGAACGTGGGAGCCTGCGGTACTGTACGCTCAATGTGGTACGTTACGTGTACCACTCGTACAGATTCTGGCTAATGCCGTACCAGTGGAGTTGCCCCGCTTTCGTGGACACATTAAGAGTGACGCGGGAGGAGGAGGGCAACGATGCCGAATACACATCGACCGTACGCGCCTGAGTTTCGCCAGC
>JGIcombinedJ30088_10002105_pt1 | contig 19417 bp, 16 predicted proteins | sample PinacodermPK_FD_30088 | JGI IMG/M metagenome (IMG submission 30088)
CCGCGGAAGAACAGTTCCTCGAGAATCGGCACCGCAATCCCGCCATAGAGGACGATCGTGGCGGCGGCGATCCAGGAAAAATCGACCGGCACGAGAAATTCAGCGCCGGGCGGATCCAGATTCAGGACCCGGCGAAGCATCAGGCCGACTGCGAAGGCGAGCGGCGTGGCGGCGATCCCCAGCCCGATGGCCAGACGCTTCCACCGGTCGGCGACCGGTCTGACTCCGAGATCCTGCCATNTGTAGCCGGGATTGCGCAGCAGTATGGCCGCAATCGCCGCGCCGAACGCCGCCAGGTTAACCGCGAGATAGCCGATCAGGACGATCTGCTGCCGTGTTCCGGTCATCGGCTCGCTTCTCAGCAGGGGCACGAACTGGACCGCGAAGGCGTAGACCAGGATCGCCACGCCGACCGCGATCAGCAGGTCGCGGCCGGCGATCGGCTTGGGCGGCGTCTGCGTTGCGGCCGGCGTTGCGCTCATGATTTCCGGCCGCCGATTGCCCGGACGAGCAAAGCAAGGGCGTGCTGCGTTGCGGCGGTCCGGATTCCGTGGCGGTCGCCGGCGAAAATGCGGCGGTCCGCGCCGGTCGCGCCGCCCCGGGCCGACCAGCCGAAATGGACGAGGCCGACGGGCTTTTCGGCCGAGCCGCCGCCCGGGCCGGCAACCCCGGTGACCGACACGGCGATATCGGCCCGGGAACGCCGCACGGCGCCTTCGGCCATGGCGCGGGCGACCGGTTCGCTGACGGCGCCGGGACCGTCCGGCCCGGTGAGCGCCGGATCGACCCCGAGCAATTCCGCCTTGGCCTCGTTGGAATAGGTCACGAAACCGCGCTCGAATACGTCGGACGAGCCGGCGATGTCCGTCAGGGCCGCCGCTACCATGCCGCCGGTGCAGGATTCGGCGGTGGCGATCGTGAATCCGGCCTGCCGCGCCGTCTGCAGGACGTAAGCCGGGTCGATGGGCCGTTCTTCCGGATTCACAGGGTCGGCTCCAGTCGAATCGCCAGCCAAGTCAGGGCCGCGGCGTACAGACCGGCCGCGATATCGTCCGCCATCACGCCCCAGCCGCCGCCGATCCGGCGGTCGATCCATCCGATCGGCCAGGGTTTGACGATATCGAACAACCGGAAAAAGCCGAATGCCAGCAGAAATTGCCACCAGGCGTTCCCTGAAACCGAAATCGGGGCGGCCGGCAGCAGGGCGATCCACTGGCCCGCAACCTCGTCGACGACGATCGCCGCAGCATCGTGGCCGCCGGTCTGGCGGTCGTAATGCGCCGCTGCCCAGGCGCCCAGCGGCAGAAGCAGCAGGGCGGCGAGGACGAGCCACAGCCAGCCCCAGGCGCCGCCGGCCCACAGAAGCGCCGCACCGAAGGGCAGCGCGGCCAGCGAGCCGGCGGTTCCCGGCGCAATCGGCGACAGGCCGGCGCCGAACCAGACCGCCAGCCAGCCGGCGAAGCCGTCCGGTCGTGCCGCCGCCACGTCACACCGTATCCGGCAGGTCGATGGACACCGCCGCCTGCGCCGCGATGCCTTCGCCGCGGCCGGTGAAGCCCAGCTTTTCGGTCGTCGTCGCCTTGAGGCCGATCCGCGCCGGCGGCAGACCGGTCAGATCGCAGAGTTTCCGCTTCATGGCGTCGTGGTGCGGCGCCAGTTTCGGCCGCTCGCAGATAACGGTGAGATCCAGGTTGATCAACCGGCCGCCCGCATCGGCGACCAGGCCGAGCGCATGGCGCAGGAACCGGTCCGACGCCGCGCCGCGCCACTGCGGATCGCTGTCGGGAAAATGCCGGCCGATATCGCCTTCTCCGATCGCGCCCAGGACGGCGTCGGTCAGGGCGTGCAGGGCGGCGTCGGCGTCCGAATGGCCCTCAAGCCCCTGAAAATGGCCGATCTTCACGCCGCACAGGACGACATGGTCGCCGGGNCCGAAGCGGTGAACGTCGAATCCATGGCCGACGACCGTGATCCGCGGACCGGCCAAGGCCCGCGCCATCCGGTCGGCCCGCGCCAGATCCCCGGCGGTGGTGATCTTGAAATTGTCCTCCGATCCCGGGCTCACGGCCACGGTGAGGCCGGCGGCTTCGGCGACCGCGGCATCGTCGGTCAGCGCCTCTCCCGCCGCGGCTTCGTGCGCCGCCACGAGATTGCGATAGCGGAAGGCCTGCGGAGTCTGGGCCCGCCACAGCCGGTCACGCGCCACCGTTCCCGTTACCGTGCCCGAATCGTCCGTCTGCTTGACGGTATCGGTCATCGGGACGCCGGCGATCGCGGCGCCGTGGCGCTGCGCTTCATCGAGGCAACGGCTGACGATTTCCGCGGTGACGAACGGACGGGCCGCATCGTGCACCAGGACAAATTCCGGATCCATTTTATCGAGGATTTTCAAACCGTTGTAGACCGATTCCTGACGTGACGCGCCGCCGGGAACGAAGCGNACCGCTTCCGCGCCGACGGATTGNCGGGCCAGCGTCTCATCGTCCGGATGGATGACCGCNACGATGGCCGAAATCGCCGGATGCGCAGCGAAGACGCCGACCGTCCGGCGCAGCACCGGTTCGCCGCCGATCCGGGCATACTGTTTCGGGACATCGCCGCCGGCGCGCACGCCGCGCCCGGCCGCCACGATCACAGCCGCGCAGGCGCCCGGTTCGCCGGGTGCAGCAGGCGTTCGGTCGTCAGTCATGGTGCCGCTCATATCACCGATCCGGCAGCGTTCCCATCCCGCGCTATCCGCCGCATTGCCGGATGTCCGCGTTGCCGCCGGTTCCACCGCAGCCTAGGTTTGCCGAATTGCACAACAAATAGGCGTTGAACGAAAAATGGGCATCCGGATCGGAAAATTGACGCTGGACGCGCCGGTCCTGCTCGCGCCGATGTCCGGCGTGACCGATCTGCCGTTCCGGCGGCTCGTCCGGTCNTTNGGCGCCGGGCTGGTCTTTTCCGAAATGGTCGCCAGCCACACAATGGTGCAGCGAACGCGCAAGTCGCGCCTCCGGGGCGATCTCCGCCGCGAACGCCCGCCCACCGCCCTCCAGCTCGCCGGCGCCGAGCCGGCGGTCATGGCGGAAGCGGCCCGGCTTGCCCGGGACTGTGGCGCCGCCCTGATCGACATCAATTTCGGCTGCCCGGCAAAGAAGGTCGTCAACAAGGCCTGCGGCTCGGCCCTTATGCGCGAACCCGACCTTGCCGCACGCATCGTCGAGGCGGTCGTGCGCGCCGCCGACCCGCTGCCGGTAACCGCAAAGATGCGGCTGGGATGGGACGATTCGAGCCGCAACGCACCGGCCTTCGCCCGGCTGTGCGAAGCGGCCGGCGCCCGGATGCTCACCGTCCATGCCCGGACGCGCGAACAGCGTTTCGGCGGAAGCGCCGATTGGGCCGCGGTTGCGCCGGTCAAACGCGCTGTCGGCGTGCCGGTTGTCGTCAACGGCGATATCCGCTCGACGGCGGATATGGGCGAAGCGCTGGCATTGTCGGGCGCCGACGGCGTCATGATCGGCCGCGGCGCCTGCGGCAGGCCCTGGCTGCTGCGCGATGCGATGCGGCNGCTGGCCGGGTGCGCGGCGGTNGCNCCGCCTGCCGGACCGGCGCTTGCCGCCCTCGTCAAGGGCCACTACGGCGCGATTCTCGAACACTACGGCGTNCCGGCAGGGGTCAGGATCGCCCGCAAGCACCTGGCCTGGTACGCCGATGCCGCCGGTGTCCCGCCGGCTTTCAAAGCCGCGGCAAACCGGCTGACGGTTCCGGCCGATGTGCTGGCGCTGATCGAGCGGGCATTCGACGCGCCCGAGCCGGCGCGGACAAGCCTGGCGGCCTGAGCATGAATGTGCGTTATGCCCCGGCGCCGCCGGTGCGGCCGGCGCCACCGGCGCAGCCCGAAGCCGAAACCGCCGCCTCGGACGGCTGGACCTTTCTCAACGGCCTGGCGGACGCGATCCTCGTCGTCGACCGGGAAAACGCCATNCGGTTCGCCAATCTCGCGGCCGAAAATCTGCTGCGCTCCAGCCGCAAGGCGATCTGCCGGCGGACCCTGGCGCAGTATTTTTCCGACGACAGCCCGATCTTCACGCTCCTGCAGCAGGCGCGCGCGAGCGGCAGCACCGTCGCGGACAGCGATACCTCCCTCGAATCGCGGCAACGGGCGATTCCGCATGTCGCGGTTCACGCCAGCCCGGTCGACGACGGCGCAGGTTCGATCGTTCTCAGCTTCCGGGAGCAATCGATCGCGCATCAGATCGATCGCCAGCTCAGCCACCGCAGCGCCGCCCGGTCGGTTTCCGCNATGGCCTCCCTGCTGGCCCACGAAATCCGCAATCCGCTGAGCGGGATCAAGGGCGCAGCGCAGTTGCTCGAAACCGCAGTGGGNGCAGAAGACCGGCCGCTCGCCAGCCTGATCCGCGATGAGGCCGACCGCCTGAACGCCCTGGTCGACCGGTTCGAGATCTTCGCCGACCGGCCGCTCGTCCGGCGCGAGGGAGTCAATATCCACGAAGTGCTGGGCCGGGTCCGGCGCAGCGCGGAAAACGGCTTCGCCAAAGGCAGGCGGATCGTGGANGACTACGACCCCTCCCTGCCGCCGGTTCTGGGCGACCGGGACAGGCTGGTGCAGGTTTTTCTGAACCTNGTCAANAATGCCGCCGAAGCGGCGCCCGACCGGGACGGTGAGATCCGGCTGCGCACGGCGTACCGCTCGGGCGTCCGGATCGCAGCGCCCGCCAACGACAGCTTTGTCCGGTTGCCGATCGTCGTTTCGGTCGAGGATAATGGCCCCGGCATACCCGGCGAACTGCGCAATCACCTGTTCGACGCCTTCGTCACGACCAAAGCGTCGGGCAGCGGACTGGGGCTGGCCCTTGTCGCCAAGATCGTCGAAGAACTGGGCGGCGTCGTCGAATTCGACCGGGAAAACGGCCGCACCGTGTTCCAGGTGTTGCTGCCGGCGCAGGAAAGGCCCTGAGCGATGGCCGACGCCACCATCTTGCTGGCCGACGACGACCGGAGCATCCGCACGGTCCTCAGCCACGCCCTGATCAGGGCGGGTTACGATGTCAAGGCGACCGGCAACGCCGCCACGCTNTGGAGCTGGATTCANGATGGCGCCGGCGACATGGTGATCACGGATGTGATCCTGCCGGACCAGAACGGACTCGATCTCGTGCCGCGAATCCGGAAGCTGCGGCCGTCGCTGCGCGTGATCGTGATGAGCGCGCAGAACACCCTTGCCACCGCGGTTCGCGCGACCGAGCGCGGCGCGTTCGAATATCTGCCGAAACCTTTCGATATCAACGAGTTGGTCGGCGTCGTTCAGCGCGGTTTGGCAGCATCGGCATCGAACGGCTCCGACCGCCGGACCGGCCGGTCTCCGGACGACGGCCTGCCGCTGATCGGCCGATCGCCGGCGATGCAGGAAATCTACCGCACGCTGGCCCGCCTGATGCCGACGGACCTGTCGATTGTCGTGACCGGCGAATCCGGCACCGGCAAGGAACTGATCGCCCGCGCCCTGCACGACTACGGCAAGCGCAAGAACCGGCCCTTCGTCGCCATCAACATGGCGGCCATCCCGCGCGACCTGATCGAGAGCGAACTNTTCGGCCACGAGAAGGGGGCGTTTACCGGCGCCGAATCCCGTGCGCCGGGCCGGTTCGCGCAAGCCGAGGGCGGCACCCTGTTCCTCGACGAAATCGGCGACATGCCGATCGAGGCGCAAACCCGGCTGCTCCGCGTGCTTCAGCAGGGCGAGTATCTTCCGGTCGGCGGGCGCTCGCCGATGCGGGCGAACGTCCGGATCGTCGCTGCGACCCACCGCGACCTGCGCACCCTGATCCGGCAGGGGCTGTTCCGGGAAGNCCTGTTCTACCGGCTGAACGTCGTGCCGATCCGCGTCCCGCCGCTGCGCGAAAGGCCGGAGGACATTCCCGACCTCGTCGACCATTTCCTGGCGCGCGCCGAAGCCGAGGGACTGCCGCGAAAAGCGATCGAAGAGGCCGCCGTGTCGCGCCTCGCCCGGGCCCGGTGGCCGGGCAATGTACGGGAGCTCGAAAACCTCATCCGCCGTCTGACGGCGCTCTATTCCGAAGAGACGATCACGACCGGGATCGTCGAGGCCGAACTGGCGGACCGCAACGAGACGCCGTCGTTCGGCGCCGACGGCGGCGGCGAAGACGACGGGAGCATCGGCGGTTCGGTAGAACGCCATTTGCGTGCCTATTTCGACGCGCATGACGGCAGACTGCCGGCCGCTGGACTCTATGCGCGGGTGATCCGGGAGGTCGAACGGCCGCTCATCGAATTGTCGCTGGCGGCCACGAACGGCAACCAGCTGCGCGCCGCCGGGATGCTCGGCCTCAACCGGAATACCCTGCGCAAGAAAATCTCNGATCTCGATATCGGCATTGCGCGCGGCCGGNGGACGGCGCGTTTCCGGGNTTCGGAGCCCGAGAGAGGCGACGGCTGATGGATACGGCCCTCCCGCGCAGGCGGCAGAGGCAGCGCTGGATGCTGCGGGTCTCGGCATTCGTCAACCGGGTTGCGCTGTCGAGCCGCCTCGCCGTCGGACTGGCGATCGCGGCCGTCATCACCAGCGTGCTGACGGCGATTAACCTGGCCGAATCGCCGCTGGGCGCCGATCCGGGCATCAATCTGGCATTGATNGTCATCGATCTGGCGATCGTATTGCCGCTTGCCGGGCTNATCGCCTTTCGAGTCGTTCTTCTCTGGTCGGCCCGGCGGCAGGGCAAGGCCGGATCGCGGCTCCATGCCCGGCTGGTGCTGCTGTTCAGCATCATCGCGGTGACGCCGGCGATTATCGTCGCGATATTTTCGGCCGTGATGTTCGAGTTCGGCATCCAGGCCTGGTTCAGCAGCCGTGTCGCCACAGCGCTGCGCGAATCGGTCAACATAACCGAAAAGTATGTCGACGAGCACATCATCGCGCTGCAGACGGACGTCCGCAATCTCGGATCCGACATCAATACGCACGCGCTGGAGTTGATGAACGATCCGGGGCAGCTGCCCGCCTTCGTCACCCGGCGGGCGCGCGAGCGCGGCATCGTCGGCGCGTCGGTATTCGACGAGCGCGGCCGGATTCTGGTTTCCGATGTCGGCAGTTTTTCGCCTGCCAACGAGCGGCCGGCAAACCTGCGCGCCGCGATTTCGCGGGTGCGCAAGGACGGCGACATCGTCGTGATCGCGCGTCGGGGCGAGCACAATATCCGGGCGCTGCTGCGGCTGACGATCTTTTTCGATTCGAACATCTATCTGTATATCAGCCGTCCCATCGAACCGACTCTGCGCTCGCACATGGTGCGCATGCAGGGCGCCGTCGACGAGTATCTCAAGCTGGAAGGGCAGCGCTCCGGCCTGCAGATCGGCTACTTCCTGCTCTACGGCGTGGTCTCGCTGCTGCTCCTGCTTGCCGCGATCTGGCTCGGCCTCTATTTCGCCGGCCGGCTTGTCCGGCCCATCTCGGAATTGATCGCAGCGTCCGAACGGGTCGGCCGGGGCGACCTCGGCGTGCGGGTCCGCAGTTCGGGGCAGGACGAAATCGCCAGCCTTTCCCGCTCCTTCAACCAGATGACCGGCGAGCTTGAGCGCAATCGCCGGGAACTCGTCGCGGTAAACCGGCAGAACGAAGCCCGCCGCGAGTTTACCGAGAAGGTTCTGGAAGGCGTTTCTGCCGGGGTCATCGGCCTCGATGCCGACCGGAGCATCAATCTGCCGAACCGGTCGGCTTCCGATCTCATCGGCGTCGATCTCGAAGCGCGGATCGGCGAGCCGATCGCCGATGTCGTGCCCGAATTCGGCGAGATGATGGACCGGATCGCGCGCAATCCGGTGCGTCGACACTGGAGCGAGATCGTCATCCAGCGCAACGACAGGGCCCGGACGCTGATGGTCCGCCTCGCCGCCGAATACCTATCGTCCGAAATCGTCGGCTATGTCTTCACCTTCGACGATATCACCGAGCTGCAACAGGCGCAGCGCACGGCAGCCTGGGCGGACGTCGCCCAGCGCATCGCCCACGAAATCAAGAACCCGCTGACNCCGATCCAGCTTTCGGCCGAGCGATTGCGGCGCAAATATCTCAAGCATATCGAGACCGATCCGGAAGTNTTCGACACCTGCACCGACACGATCATCCGGCAGGTCGACGATATNGGCCGGCTGGTCAGCGAATTTTCCAATTTCGCCCGGATGCCGGCGCCGCGCATGAAGGAAAACAACCTGCGAGAACTGTGCCGGCAGGCGATCTTCCTGCAGCGTTCGGCGCATCCGGCGATCGCCTACGATTTTGCCAAGATCAATACGCCGCTGCCCATCCTGTGCGACGGCCATCAGGTCAGCCAGGCGCTGACCAATCTGCTTCAGAATGCCGCCAACGCGATCGAGGAACAGGGCGGCCCGCCCGGTTCGAAGGACGCTTCCGGGCGCATCGGCACCGTTACCCTGACGATCGACGACAGGGAAAGCGGAACCGCGGTCTCGATCTCGGATACCGGGCCCGGCCTGCCGACCGACATGCTTCACCGGCTCACCGAGCCCTATGTCTCGACCCGGGCCAAGGGGACCGGCCTCGGGCTGGCCATCGTGCGCAAGATCATGGAGGATCATGGCGGGGAGTTGCGATTGAAGAACGACTATACGCAGGAAAGAGAGATTCGCGGTGCAACGATCACCATGGCGTTCCCAGCCACGGTTCGCGCCGACGGGCCGGTACAGCCGGTTTCGGCGGATGCCTGACCCGGCCGGAATGCACCGGAGCCGTTAGCCGATGGCCGCCGATATTCTGATCGTCGACGATGAAGCCGATATCCGGAGCCTGATATCGGGCATCCTGTCGGACGAGGGCTACATGACCCGGCAGGCCGCCGATGCCGANGCCGCGCTCACNGCGATTCGCACCCGGCGGCCGTCGCTCATCGTGCTCGATATCTGGCTGGAAGGCAGCCGCATGGACGGCATGGAANTCCTGGAGCGGGTCAAGACGGATCATCCCGACCTGCCGGTCATCATGATCAGCGGCCACGGCACGGTCGAGATGGCCGTCGACGCCATCAAGATCGGCGCCTTCGACTTTATCGAGAAGCCGTTCAAGAGCGACCGGGTACTCCTGCAGATCGAACGCGCCATCGAGACCGCGCGCCTCAAGCGCGAAAACGAAGCGCTGTGGGAGCGCGCCGGCGGCGCCTACGAACTGGTGGGCGAATCGCCGGCCATCTCGCAGATCAACCAGGCCATCGAACGCGTGGCCCCGACGAGCAGCCGGGTTCTGGTGACCGGCGCCGCCGGCGTGGGCAAGGAAGTCGTCGCCCGGCTGATCCATCAACGCAGCGCCCGCGGCAACGGCCCGTTCGTGATCGTCAACTGCGCGACCATGCATCCGGACCGCCTGGAGCAGGAACTGTTCGGCGAGGAGGCCGGAGACCGCACACGCAGCGGCATTCTCGAACGCTGCCACGGCGGCACGCTGTTGCTCGACGAAATCGCCGACATGCCGTGGGAAACCCAGGGCAAGTTTGTCAGAATTCTTCAGGACCGGGGGTTTCAGAGAATCGGCGGCCATGCGACCGTCGAGGTGGATATCCGCGTCATCGCGTCGACCAGCCGGCATCTCAAGCCCGAAATCGCCGCCCGGCGTTTCCGGGAAGATCTGTATTACCGGCTCAGAGTCGTCCCCATCGACATTCCGCCCCTGCGCGACCGGCGTCCGGACATTCCCGATCTGGCGGTGCATTTCATGGCAAAGGCGGCGGCCCGTTCCGGCCTGCCGGCGCGCGCCTTCTCCGACGATGCGCTGGCGGCATTGCAGGCGTACGACTGGCCGGGCAATGTCCGCGAACTGGCCAACGTGATCGACCGCCTCCTGATCATGGCGCAGGCCGGACCGGGCGAAAAACTGACCGCAAGAATGATGCCACCTGAAATTCTGGGCGAGGAAACCATGCTGCCCCGCTTCGAAAAGGGCGGCGAGATCATGGCGTTGCCCCTGAGGGAGGCGCGCGAAATGTTCGAACGCGAATACCTGACGGCGCAGGTCGACCGCTTCGGCGGCAATGTTTCCAGGACGGCCGAATTCGTCGGCATGGAGCGCTCCGCGCTGCACCGCAAGCTGAAGCTGCTCGGCCTGACCGGCGGCGAGCGCGGCGCCGGCGACAAAACCGATACCGTCCATTGATCTGCCGCTCGCTTCTTCACGACAGGGCCGGATGACATCATGCGGGTAATTGTGTGCGGGGCAGGGCAGGTCGGTCTCAACATCGCCCGTCATCTCGCGACCGAGAACAACGAGGTCACCGTCATCGACCGTTCCGAGGCGCTGATCCGCCGGATCGGCGACGCCCTGGACGTGCGCGCCATCGTCGGCCATGCGCCGCATCCCGACGTGCTGGAGCGCGCCGGTGCGGCCGACTGCGACATGATCATCGCGGTCACCCAGACCGATGAAGTCAACATGGTGGCCTGCCAGGTCGCCCATTCGCTGTTCGACGTGCCGACCAAGATCGCGCGCGTTCGGGCGCAATCCTATCTCCAGCCGATCTGGGCCGGCCTGTTCAGCGCCGATCACATGCCGATCGACGTGCGCATATCGCCGGAAGTCGAGGTTGCGCGCGCGGTCCGGCGGCGGATGCACGTTCCCGGCGCCTTCGACGTGATCCCGCTGGGCCTGGGCCGGGTGCAGGCGATCGGCACCCGGCTGGGCGAGGACTGCCCCGTGCTGGATACGCCGATCCGCCAGCTCACNTCGCTGTTTCCCGATCTGGCCACGGTGATCGTCGCGATACTGCGCGGCGGCCGGACGATCGTGCCGACGCCGGACGACCAGNTGCTGGCCGGCGACGAAATCTACTTCGTCGCCGACCGTGAGCATGTCGCCCGCGCCATGGCGGCGTTCGGCCACGAAGAGCCCGAAGCGCACCGGGTCATCATCGTCGGCGGCGGCAATATCGGGCTGTTCCTTGCCCANGAGATCGAGGAGCAGGACGAGGATGTCACCGTCAAGCTGATCGAACTGGACGAGGAACGGGCCAAGGTCGTGGCCGCCTCGCTGGCCCATACCGTCGTCGTGCACGGCGATGTCCTGGACAACGAAATCCTGGAGGAGCTCAATCTCCAGCATACCGACATGCTCATCACCGTGACCGACAACGACGAGGTCAACGTGCTGGCGGCGCTGCTCGCCAAACGGCTGGGATGCGCGCGGACGGTGGCGCTGGTCAATACCGTGCACTACCAGCCGCTGGTCACNTCGCTCGGTGTCGACGTTGCGGTNTCGCCCCGGGGCATCACNGTCTCGACGATCCTGCAGCATTTGCGCCGCGGCCGGATTCGCGCCGTCCATTCGTTGCGCGAAGGGGTAGGGGAGATCATCGAGGCCGAGGCGATGGATACCTCGCGGATCGTCGGCAAGCCGCTCAGCGGCGTGAAACTGGACAAGGGCATCATGGCCGGCGCGATCCTACGGGGCGACGCCGTGATCATGCCGCGCGGCGATACCGTGATTCAGGCCGGCGACCGGGTTATCCTCTACGCCTTGCCGAACGTCGTGCGGAAGGTGGAGAAACTGTTCTCCGTCAGTCTCGAATTCTTCTAGCCCCGTCCGGCGCCCCGCTAACAAGACCCGCCTGTCAGCGCCGCTGCCTTTCGCGAGAGCCGCCATGTCCCGAATCGCCTATGTCAACGGCCGCTACGCGCCGCACCGCGACGCAGCGGTCCATATCGAGGATCGGGGATACCAGTTCGCCGACGCGGTCTATGAGGTAATCGCGATCCAGAATGGCCGGTTCGTCGACGAGGAGCCCCATCTCGACCGGCTTGACCGGTCGCTGCGCGAATTGCGCATGGCCGCGCCGGTCGCCCGGCCGGCTTTGAAACATATCCTGCGCGAAACCGTCCGGCGCAACCGGGTGCGCGACGGCATCGTCTATATGCAGATCTCGCGCGGCGTCGCGCGGCGCGACCATGCCTTTCCGGCGCACCGCGAAAGTTCCCTCGTCGTGACGGCGCGGTCGACCACGCCCAANTCAGCGGCCAGGGCCGGCGGCGTTGCTGTGGTGACGACAGAAGATATCCGGTGGAAACGCTGCGATCTCAAGACAGTAGGACTGCTGCCTAACGTGCTGGCCAAACAGATGGCGGCGGAGGCGGGGGCCTACGAGGCCTGGATGATCGGGGCGGACGGCGCGATCACCGAATGCACATCGGCGAACGCCTGGATCGTCACGGATACGCGCGAGGCGGTGACCCGGCCGCCGACCCACGCGATCCTCAACGGCATCACCCGCCGGACCGTTCGCGCCATTGCCGAGGAAGCCGGCTACAGTGTTGTTGAGCGATCATTTACCCTGGACGAGGCGCTCGCCGCCGCCGAGGCCTTCCTGACCAGCACGACGTCCCACGTCATGCCNGTCGTGAGGATTGACGGCGCGCCGATCGGCGACGGCCGACCCGGNCCGCTGACCTGCGCCCTGCAAGCGCAGTACGAGGCCTATGCGGGTGCGGCCGAGGCGGGCACGACCGCTGCAGGCGGGGCATGACGGCGCTGCCGGCGCCGGCCGCCATCCTGTTCGACTGGGACAACACGCTGGTCGATAACTGGCCCTCGATCGCCCGGGCGCTGAATGCAGCGAGACGCGCCTTCGGCCATCCGGAATTGAGCGAAGCGGCGGTGCGCGGCTGGGTCCGGCAATCGATGCGCAACAGCTTCCCCGCCATGTTCGGCGAGGCCTGGACCGAGGCGCGNGAGATCTTNTACGACACNTTCCGCGCAAACCATCTGGAGACGCTGAAACCGCTGCCGGGCGCTGCTGAACTGCTGGAGACTCTGAACGGGCGCGGCCTCTATGTCGGCGTCGTCAGCAACAAGAACGGCGACTATCTGCGCAAGGAAATCCGCCATCTGGCNTGGACCGCCCGTTTCGGGCGCGCCGTCGGCGCCGGCGATGCGGTCGAGGACAAGCCGGCCGTCGCCCCGGTCGACCTGGCGCTGGACGGATCGGGCATCGGCCGGTCCGGCGCGGTCTGGTTCGTCGGCGATGCGGCGGTCGACATGGAATGCGCCATCCGCGCCGGCTGTACGCCGATCCTGCGGGCGACCGCCGACGAGCCGGAAACGGCGTTCAGCGACTGGCCGCCGGCGGCGGTGGCAGATTCTTCGGAGGGCATTATGAGGCTTGTCGATANAGCGCGGTGNCCCATATGACGGGGTGAGCGGCGAATCCTGCCGCCGGCGCAGCCGGGATGCTCCGCNCCGGAAAGGCTCGGCACCGGGAATGACTGCATAAGAATAATGAAGGATTCGAGCATGTCCTCGGAAAAGCAACAAAACCTGCAGGACGTGTTCCTGAACAATATCCGGAAGAACAAGACGCCGGTGACCGTGTTTCTTGTGAACGGTGTCAAGTTGCAGGGNATTGTCACCTGGTTCGACAATTTCTGCGTTCTGCTGCGCCGGGACCAGCATTCGCAGCTGGTCTACAAACACGCGATCTCGACGGTCATGCCGGCGCAGCCGGTCCANCTGTTCGAGCCGGACGCAGCGGGCGCCGACAGCAGCGCCTGATCCCGGGCAACCGCCATCGCTATCGAAAGACAGTCGAACGGGGCAGGGGCCCTGGTCGTTCACCCTTGGCTGCGGAGCGACGCCGGCGCTTCTGCGCGTAGCGAAGACCGGCTCGGGGAAGCCATCGGCCTGGCCCGCGCCATCGGCCTCGATGTCCGAAGCGCTCATCCAACACCGTGCGGGCGCGTCGTGCCGGCGAGCTGGATCGGCAAGGGAGCGGTCGAAACGATCGGCTGCGAGGTCGCCGCGACGGGTGCGGAACTGGTCGTCATGGACTGCGCGCTCAGCCCGGGCCAGCAGCGCAATCTGGAACGGCGCTGGCACTGCAAGGTCATCGACCGGACTGCTTTGATCCTGGAAATCTTCGGCGCACGCGCCCGCACCCGGGAAGGCCGGCTCCAGGTCGAACTCGCCCACCTGACGTGGCAGCGCAGCCGGCTGGTACGCAGCTGGACCCACCTGGAGCGGCAGCGCGGCGGCTTCGGGTTTGTCGGCGGCCCCGGCGAATCCCAGATCGAGCTGGACCGGCGCCTGATCGACGACCGGATTGCCCGGCTGAAACGGGAACTCGAAACGGTACGCAAGCGCCGCGCCCTGCAGCGCAAGGCGCGGGAGAAATATCCTTTTCCGGTCGCAGCGCTGGTCGGATACACCAACGCCGGAAAATCCACGCTGTTCAACCGGCTGACCGCGGCCGGAGTCGCGGCGGAAGACATGTTGTTCGCGACCCTCGATCCGACGATGCGCAAGGTCGAACTCCCGCGCGGGCGCAAGATCATCCTGTCGGACACGGTCGGCTTCATATCGGACCTGCCGACCGAACTCGTCGCCGCCTTCCGGGCGACGCTGGAGGAGGTCGCGCTCGCGGATGTCATCCTGCATGTCCGGGATATCGCAAGGCCGGACTCGGCGGCGCAGGCCGAGAGCGTACGCGGGATCCTGCGCGACCTGGTATCGGCGGACAAGCTCGGCTCGGCGACCATCGAGGTCTGGAACAAGATCGACTGCGTGGACCGCGCCGGCCTCGAGCTTCTGGGCAACCGTGCGGACCGGTCCAACGAGCGTATTCAGCTCGTCTCCGCGCTGACCGGCGACGGCGTCGCCGGGCTGTGCGCCGGGGTCGAGGCGCTGCTCGGCGCTGCACGCCGGCGCATGGCGATCCGGGTGCCGCACGAAAAGGGCGCGGCGCTGACCTGGCTGTATGACCGCGGGGCGGTCGTCGAACGCACCGACGACGAAGAGGGCAGTCTGCTGATCGTCGACGTCGAGCAGTCGGATTGCCGGACCCTGGACCGCCGCTACGGGTTGTACACAGCGCCCCGGGCGGACGAATCAGCCGGCGGACCGTGATTCCGCCACCCTGTATACTGCGTGTACAATCGTGCATATGCATGCAGCATACAGAATCCCGTTGGCACGTCGGCCCGGGCCTATGAACCGGGACGCCGAGGGCCGCCGGCATCCCGACCTGCCGGATTTCGAGACCGTCGACCGCATCCTGCGCGAGGCCGCGCGAACCATCGTGCTGCCGCACTTCCAAAACCTCGCCGGCGACGATGTCAGGACCAAATCGAGCCCCAACGACTTCGTTACGGTGGCAGACGAACGCTGCGAGGTCTTTCTGCGCGACGCACTGACCCGCGCCTTGCCCGGCTCGGCAACGATCGGCGAAGAGGCGGCGGCGGACGACCCGGCGGTGCTGGAGCGCCTCGGCCGGCCGGGCGACGTCTGGATCATCGATCCTATCGACGGCACCTACAACTACGCCCACGACAATCCGCGCTTTGCCACGATCGTCGCGCTGGTGCGCGACGGCGTCGTGGTGCGCGGGTANATTCATTTGCCGGTCCGGGGAGAAACCTATGCCGCGGCGCTGGGGCAGGGGGCTCACGACGGTACCGGCGCGCTCGCATTGCCGGAGCCGGCGGCGTTCGGCGCCATGACCGGCGCGCTCTATGTCGGCAAATCGAGGGCGCCGGCGCTGTTCGGGCGGATCAAGGCGCTGCGGGACGGCGGCCGGCTCGGGCAGCGCCGGTTCGCCCGCTGCGCCGCCTGGGAGTATATCGCGATGCTGACGGGGCGGGCGCACTACGCCGTCTTCACCCGCCTGCTGCCCTGGGACCACGCGGCCGGCATCCTGATGATCGCCGAGGCGGGCGGCTGTTACGGATTTATCGACGACGCACCGCAATCGGGCCCGTGGCGGCCGGTCGACCGCGACGTCCCGTTCCTGTTGGCCCCTGACGCGGCGAGTTGGCGCCTGATCCGGGACACGCTGACCGAAGAGTGACCCCGGAAGGTCAGGAAATGGCCGGTGCTACCCCCTGCTACGCCCGGATAACGGCCTGCGCAAAGCCGGCAGCGAGGCAAAGAACCGCCGCNACGCCCCGAAAAACCTAGTCTTCGGCCTCCGCGGCCTTCGCTTCGCTCCAGTAGCGCTCCAGGTCATCCATCGGCAGCCCGGCAACGGTGCGGCCGTCATGCCGGATNCTGTCTTCCACGCTGCGGAAGCGGCGTTCGACCTTNCGGTTGGCCCGGCGCAGGGCTTCTTCCGGGTCGATGCCGAGCCGGCGGCCGACCTGGGCAACGGTGAACAGCAGGTCGCCCAGNTCCTCGGCGGCGCGGGACTCNTCCCCGAGCCGGATTTCCTCGCGCAATTCGCCGAGTTCTTCGGTCACCTTTTCCGTAATCGACAGCGCATCCGGCCAATCGAAGCCGACGCGGGCCATCCGCCGGCCCAGCCTGTGGGCGCGCAGCAGCGCGGGCAGGGCGGCGGGCACATCGTCCAGCACGCTGGCGGAATCGCCGCCCTGTTGCGATTTCTCAACCCGTTCCCGCGCCTTGTGCTCTTCCCACGCGGCAGACTGGGCCTCGACCGACGCGACCCGTTCCTCGCCGAAGACGTGCGGATGCCGCCGTTCCATCTTGTCGGCGATGGAGCGGGCGACGTCGGCGAAGTCGAACGCGCCGGCTTCTTCGGCCATCCGGGCGTGGAACACGGCCTGGAACAGGAGGTCGCCCAGTTCGTCCTGCAGGTCGGCCATATCGTTGCGGCCGATGGCGTCGGCGACTTCGTAGGCTTCCTCGATCGTATAAGGCGCGATGGTGGCGAAATCCTGCTCCAGATCCCAGGGGCAGCCGCCGTCCGGGTTGCGCAACGCCGCCATGATGTTGAGCAGGCGCCGGATCTGGGCGGCGGCTTTTGCATTGTCGGCGGCCGGAGAAGGGGAATTCGTCATCCTGTCACGCCTCGCGCCCTGTATCGGTGATTCGCATAATATATATTATGGAAAATANTATCAGGATACGGCCACTGTAGCCGGACGGTCTATCTTGTTGAAAAGTCGATAGAAATTTTCAGTTGTGGTTCGCTCCAGCCGTTCCATCGGCACATCGCGGACCGTTGCCAGGCACTGCGCCGTATGCACGACGAAAGACGGCTCGTTGGTCTTGCCGCGATGCGGGACCGGCGCCAGGAACGGCGCGTCGGTCTCGACCAGGAGCCGGTCCTCCGGGAGGTCGCGGGCGATGTCCCGCAGTTCGCCGGCCTTCTTGAAGGTGACGATGCCGGAGAATGACACATACATGCCGAGCTCGATCGCCCGCTCGGCAAGGGCGCGCGAGCCGGTGAAACAATGGATCACGCCGGGGAACGCGCCCTTCGCCTGCTCCGCCGTCAGAATTTCCATGGTCTCGGCGTCGGCGTCGCGCGTGTGGACGATCAGCGGCAGCCCGGTTTCGCGCGCCGCTGCGATATGGGCCAGGAAACTGGCGCGCTGGGTTTCCGGACGACTGTTCGTGTAAAAATAGTCCAGCCCGGTCTCGCCGATGCCGACGACCTTGCTGTTTCCTGTCTTTCCAATCAGTTGCGCGGCGTTTTCGATGCCCTCTTCATCGGCATTGTGCGGATGGACGCCGACCGAGCAGTAGACGCGCTCGTGCCCGACTGCGATCGCCAGAATCTCGCCGAAGCGGCTCATCCGGGTGCAGATCGTCACGACAGTCTCGATCCCGGCCTGCCGGGCGCGGTCCAGCACCGCGCTCCGGTCCTCGGCCAGAACGTCGAAATCGAGATGGCAGTGGCTGTCGACCAGCATCGTCGGTAATCTTCGGCCGGCGGTCAGGCGGCGTCTTCGCCGACGAAGCGCGGGAAGACCGGCGAGGGCGCCGGCAGCGCCGTACCGGGCGCGATCCGTGCGGGCAAGGCGGCAAAGGTGCGGGCGCCCTCCTCGTCCGGCACCGCCAGTTGTTCGAGCAACGCCGCCGCCGCATCCGGCACGACCGGCTGCACGAAAATCGCCAACTGCCGGATCGTGTCGGCCAGAACGTAGAGCACCGTCGCCATGCGCGCGGGATCGGTCTTGCGCAGTGCCCACGGCGCCTGGGCGTCGACATAGCGGTTGGCGTCGCCGACGACCCGCCAGATCGCTTCCAGCATCCTGTGGATCGCCAGACCGGCCATTTCCCGCCGGGTTTCCTCCACCAGCGCCGCGGCAGCGGCGAACAGGGCCTCGTCGGCTTCGGTGAATTCGCCCGGCTCGGGCACCCGGCCGTCGCAGTTCCGGGCAATCATGGTCAGGACGCGCTGGCCGAGATTTCCCAGATCGTTCGCGAGATCGCTGTTGATGCGCTGCACGATGGCTTCGGGCGTGACCGAGCCGTCGTTGCCGTAGGGCACCTCGCGCATCAGGAAATAGCGCATCTGGTCGAGCCCGTAGGTTTCCCGCATCGCCTCCGGCGTGACGACATTGCCGACCGATTTCGACATTTTCCGGCCTTCGATGGTCAGGAAGCCGTGGCCGAACACCTGGCCCGGCAATGGCACCCCCGCCGACATCAGGAACGCCGGCCAGTAGATGGCGTGGAAGCGCATGATATCCTTGCCGACGATGTGGATGTCGGCCGGCCAGTAGCGCCGATAAAATTCCGATTCTTCATGGGGATAGCCGGCGGCGGTGATGTAGTTGGTCAGCGCGTCGAGCCAGACGTAGACGATATGGTCGTCGTCGCCCGGCACCGGTACGCCCCAGTTGAAACTTGTCCGCGACACCGACAGGTCTTTCAGCCCCTGGCGCATGAAATTCATCAGCTCGTTGCGCCGGTGAGGCGGTGCGGCAAAACCCGGGTTGGCCTCGTAATGGGCGATCAGCTTGTCCGTATAGGCCGACAGGCGGAAAAAGTAGCTCGGCTCCTCGATCCACTCGACCTCGGCGCCGCCCGGCGTCAGCCAGCGGTCACCGTCTTTGACCAGTTCGTCCTCGCCGATATACGCCTCGTCCCGGACCGAGTACCAGCCGGCGTAGCTGCCGAGATAGATGTCGCCGGCATCGACCAGCTTCTGCCAGATCGCCCGGGTCGATTCGTAATGGCGCGGTTCGGTCGTCCGGATGAAACCGTCGTTCGAGATGTTGAGCGTCCGGGTCATCTCCTTGAACTGGGCCGCGATCATGTCGCAGAACGCCTTCGGCTCCATGCCCTGGGCGCGCGCCGAGGATTCGACCTTCTGGCCGTGCTCGTCGGTCCCGGTGAGGAAAAAGACGTCGTGGCCGTCGAGCCGCTTGTAGCGGGCGATGACGTCGGTCGAGATCGCTTCGTAGGCATGGCCCAGATGGGGCGCGCCGTTGACGTAGGAAATCGCCGTCGTGATGTAGAATTTGGGCTTGTCGGTCATGCCGTCGGAACCGCGGGGCGTCGGGGGTTGAAGGAAAGGCCCGGCGCGCCGGGACGCCGGACATAGGAGGCCCAGACACATAAGCCATGCCGGCCGGTGGCGCCACAGCGGCCAATCGACCTTGCGGGTTGCTTCGCAAATGGCGCCGCCGCCGCGCGGCCTGCGCCGGCAGGACTGTC